>OMNT01000138.1_pt1 | contig 76519 bp, 61 predicted proteins | sample 1672551 | NCBI WGS metagenome assembly OMNT01 (sample SAMEA3136698, study PRJEB25190) | human gut metagenome | reverse complement strand
CCTGGATGGAGCTCGCGCGGAAGTTGTCGGAGTTGGACTTCATCGTCAGGCGGTACACGCCCACGACCGGTTTCGGCTTACCCTCGTACACGCGGTCCCAGACCATCTGCAGCACCTCATCGGCCACGAAGTCCTTGCGGGTGCGGTTGGCCTCCACGATGGCCTCGATCAGGTTCTGGGGCACGTCCTTGTAGATGGTCAACGGCTACAGGGATGTTCCCTAGACGGGCAGTAGTCTTCGCAGCCTAAACTTACCTAAACAAGCACCTTTTTATCCAGTTGCTTTTTAAAAGATTGTCTAAACTTTCTGCGATTATCGAAGAAACGCTCATGTGTTTTTGACTGCCTTTCGGCATCAAAATCTTCAGCAATACGTTGAATGGTGCATACATAGTCGGCAACCTGAAGAAGCCTTCGAGCATTTGGGTCGGCATGGCGATAATCTGCAACGTTCTTCGCAAGCACGAAATCCAGAGCGTCATGCAGCGCCGCACTAACTGCGCCTTGGCCATTGTCGTAATAGACCGCAATTACATCAAAGGACTGAAAATACGACAATTTTTCAAAAATATAAGAGGCAAGGTCTCGTCTGATCCTTGCTTCGAGTTCGTTTTTGTTATGAATGGTTGCACTGTTGTATCGCAGCGTGAAATAAGAAATAGGCAATTCTCGTACGAAGCGTGCAAATTGAGTTAATAAACGCTTTCTGTCTCCAAGAGACACGTTGTCATAGCACGAGTGGCCGTGAAGTAGATCTTTACCGTGAAAGGGAATGTTGGGAAGGCCCGCCTCAGCTAATCGGGATTCATATCGTGAAATGGCATCAGCAATGCAAGCGCCATGCTCGTGAAGGACGACGGCAACAAGATATCGTCCCTCGCATAAATCCTGATTGCCGGACTCGTCGATATGCAGGTTCAAACGCTTAGACATTCGACTCTCATTCATATGAAAATGGCGAGGTACGTACCTCGCCAACCTGACACCTACGGGATATATATCCCTCGGCATATACATAGTCTCACACAATGATTTGATTGACAAGTTTATCCAAATAAAGCGGCCGACGCTTCATCGAGTGCACTAACTTGTACTCGCCGATTGATCAATCGGAACATCTTCGCAACCGTTGCGGTAATACTTCAGCAGGTCTTCCGTAGTAGGGCGTTCGTTCTTGCAGACAATATTCAAGGATTCAAGTATGTCCTGAATAGCGATTCTGTCTCCATCAGACAAATCGTTTTCATCGCATGGCTTGTAGGCCAATGGTAACGGCTTTAAACCGCTGCGCCGCATCAGCACTTCGTAGTTTGAGTCGGGCGAGACCAAAGGGTGACCGTTCTGAAGGAATACTCCCCCTCTCTGTCCTGCGATCTTATTAATATTTGGGTCGAAGGCGAGGCCAAGTTCAGCCACCGAAATCCAAAAGGAAGCAATGACACAGTTGCCCCCTATCCCCGTATCTCTTCGAACTACGGGAATGGGTCCTTGATAGCCGAAAAAACGGCCCAGTAGAATTACAACAGAGAGTACATTCATCTTCTCTGGATAACGCCTTATCCAATCTTTCCCCTCCGAAGTACGTAAATAGAGGATCAATCTATCGGGTGAGCTAAGAACATCTAGCATCAGATAAAACCTTGCGCAGAAGCTTGCTGCTACGACATCTCTGCGCACCGTGGGCGAAAAATGGTCCATAGCGGTTTTGTAAGATACAGCTTTTTCGAAGGCCGCCCTACAATCGTGCCCCATTCCTAAAAGGCCGTAACAAAGAGAGAGTTCGTAGTATGGGTAGCCGAGAGCGGGCTGACTACCGAGCCCCGTAAGCCTTTCCTGAATCATGGATAACTGGCGCAGGGCATCCTCAGGTTTTGACGGGATTAAGATCTTGGCCAATTCCCACCTCATCTCAAGTGCGTCTTTGATTTGAAGTCCATGCTCCAGCATGGCGATAGCTTCCTTGAGATAGACAATCGTCTGGTCGAGATTTGCTTCAATTGACTGACAAAGCGCGGCACGCTCTCTGAGGATTGCAGCCCTCATCTTTATCGCCTCCGCTGGAAGACTATTTTCCCATGTATCTAAATCGAGCTTCATGCCATGTTCAAGATACGCAGCTACGCCTCCTTGGATCATCGCTAGATTAGGGTTGTCGCTCATCAAAGAGCTAGTCGAAATTGACAGATTCTTAAAAACCGCAATCCTGTTTTCAGGCCTCATGTTCTTGAAGCTAAGATCATGAGAGCCGAAATAGTCAAGGATGCTCGCAGGATCGAGTCCGTCTGCCCATGCGATACGAGCAAGACTTGCCATTGCAACGGTGCGCTGTTCTTCGGTTAATTTCTTATCGGAAATGGTATCTTTTACCTCGTCTTTAAATATCTTTGACTTCTCACTGTTCTTTGCTCCTAGTTGGCGAAGGAACATCAGCTTTAAGTTAAAAAGGGCGCCCCGGTCAGTTCCACTACTGAGGTCCAACACATTGGAATATTCATCGATGAGCTCCCAGCCTTCAGCCTGACCGCGATCAGCTAGGTCTAGCCTCGTCTTATTCAATACAAGATTGGAATATAGGAGATTGAGGAATGCCCCCGTTGCGGACATTTGAAAGTCTGACTTTATTGCGCACTTTCTCAAGCTCGTCATTGGCCATGCGAAACTGTCCGTCAGCGATATGTTCGATTGCCCGATTATGCTCCATCTGAAGAAGAATGTAGCGGTCGGTATTATTGCTGACTGCAGCGAAGCCATCATTAAGCTCTTGTTCTGCTCTCCTGCAGTCACCTTCACCATCGGCGATTGCTCCAAGAGCGAAATGCTTCAGTGCGGGTTCGAAGTTACCTTCGTTAAGAAGCCTCTTTGCAATGTCGCAATTTCCAAGTGCCATATGACTGAATACGCGGTGTTCGTTGAAGACGTTTAACTGCTTGATGGTAAGAAAATCTGGCTGGATTTTGTTTATTAAGGAGAATGACTTAATTTCGTCGTAGCAAGGTCGTGTGTAATCTCCAAATTCAGCTATTCGTTCAAGCTCTAATTTTGAGCCTAGCCAGCTGCCGAGCCATATTAAGAAGATCAATGTGCAGTAAAGGAACGCAACGACACTTAACTGAATTAACTGGAGTTTAATGCCAACAGTAAGCATAGAGGCGAAGAAGAGGAACGCTATAGTTCCCGTCCGATACCAGAGAACCTTGATGAATTTTAAAGCAGCAAGGGCGAGGATAACTGCAACGAAGATCGTCGCAAGGGCAAACGTTATAGAATTTTCGCCGGTTAGCGCATTCATAACAGCACAAAGGTCTTCGAATGACGTAAGAGGCTCCAATCAGAAATAAAGAAACTAGTGTTCGTATTATACGGCATATTTTGAAGCGAAAATATACCTTCAGTTCGACTTGGCATTACCGTTAGCTATTTCGTTTTCATTGACTTCAGTAAAGCTATGGTTTCCAACGGATAGTTATGGAGGTCTCATTTGAAATGACCATGTCTTTCTATTTTAATTTTTGAACGGATGATCGCTCAATTATCTGAAACTACTGGCTCACTGCTTAGTGTCGGATTCATTGGTGTTAAACAGAAGTGGGGTGGTATCGGTGTTAGCCGATACCACCCCACTTTCAACCCAGCAAAACTTGCCGAAGGCCAAACCCGCCCAGCGCGGGCGCCGCTCTCCCCTAGTCCCTCTTAAACAGATCCCTCGTGTACACCTTGTCCGCCACGTCCGCGAGCTCGTCGCTCCAGCGGTTGGCCACGATCACGTCGCAGCCGGCCTTGAAGGCCTCCAGGTTGTGGGTCACCTCGGAGCCGAAGAACTCCGGCGCGTCCAGCGTGGGCTCGTAGACCACCACGGGCACGCCCTTGGCCTTCACGCGCTTCATGACGCCCTGGATGGAGCTCGCGCGGAAGTTGTCGGAGTTGGACTTCATCGTCAGGCGGTAGACGCCCACGACCGACTTCTCCTTGCCGGCGTACACGCGGTCCCACACCATCTGCAGCACCTCGTCGGCCACGAAGTCCTTGCGGGTGCGGTTGGCGTCCACGATGGCCTCGATCAGGTTCTGCGGCACGTCCTTGTAGTTGGCCAGCAGCTGCTTGGTGTCCTTGGGCAGGCAGTAGCCGTCGTAGCCGAAGCTGGGAGAGGCAAGATGTGTTCGAATCAACAACTCTAATGCAAAACGCATCAGTTAATTAAATCCAAGTTGAAACGAAATCTGCCGCAGCGGAATAGATCGGATCGTTGAGATCAGGATATTTTTCAAATACAACATTTACCCAGTCCGGTCCGTGCGTGCTAACGTCAGGAATGAAATTCTCAAGTTCGCCTACTGGAACGGGGTAAATGTTTTTGCTGTTCAGGTACTGCTCAATAATTTCATAGCTATGTCGTGAATCCCCCCTAAAAGCGGCCTTCCCATAGTTTTTAACCGTGCTCCAAGCAGAATCTGTTGCCAAGATTGCTGCAATTTTGCCGCGAAGTTTAGAAGTAACAACCTGCGATTTGCATTCAACGAACAATGCATCGATTTCCGCCCTAGCGGAAACACAAGTCACATCTCTGTAGTCTGCCCTTAAAAACTCGTTAAGGTTGATCCACTCTTCCTTAATGTCATCCCAGTTCCCACCAGCTTCAGGTAAAAGAGCTTTTAATAAACCAGGATCATTTAGTATGTCCGCATCGGGAATCATTATCGGTTCAATCGAAAGACCTCTTAGGAGCTTAAGATAGTCCTTGAATCGAGACTTACCCCCTACGGGCAACAGGAGCGTAGAAGCGGTTACTCCATGGCTGCCAGATACCCTATCAAGCAGGGCTTCGTAGAATTTGCAGTCGCTATCGCTTTCGCATAGCACGGTTCTCGTATGAAATAATGAGTCAATAGCATCGCTATATTTGAGAAACGTTGTTGTATTCAAGATGTTTAGATCATCGGGCTTTATTTTGGCAAACCTATTTGTTTCTTCGCGCCTTTCTACTCTAATAATCTTCAAACGCTCTGAGCTATTTTGAAGCAATCCATTTAACAATTCTTTACTATGAGTAGTAATGAATAGCTGTTTACCGGTTGAATTTCCAAGAGTTCTTCCCATTTGAAAGGCTTGAGGAGGATGAAGAAAAGACTCCGGCTCGTCAATAAAAAGAGTCGAAAACTGCCCATAATATAGATATAAAAGGATGCCTAAATAGCTCTTAATTCCATCACCTTGCAGATGGGCCTTCGGATATTGATCCAGGTATCTGTTCAATTGTTCATAAATTTCAAATGAGCTTTCAGCCTCAAAAGAGTGAATGTCGGTACCTAGGCACAATGGTATGCTCGCACCGTTTGCATAATGAGGTAATACATCATTATCAAAGGCTTCTCTAAAGGCATTGGATACTTTGCTTCTATAGCCTTCGTCACGAGTGAGAACATGAATCAAATTTTCAGCTGGAGCAGCACGATCAATCTGGTCTGCAGGATTGCAAACTGATAGGCGATCCCCAGTATTGAGAAACGCAAAAAAAGGCTTCACGGAAACCATCCGGTAATGGTTCTTTTGCTTCTACATGGTCTGAATACTTTTGGTAATTAAATTCGTAAATTTCAAAATTAAAGCCTTTATATTTCGAATGTCTAGCATCTGGAACTGCATACTCTTCCATGAACGCAGAGACATCATCAACACATGGCTTATCAATCAACTCGCTAGTTACTACAACGCCTTGTGGGTTATCCGAAACCATGTCGTAGATGTCACGAATAGCTTGGCTTTTGCCGGCATTATTTGGACCAACAAATACAAGAATAGAATCAGGGTTTAAAGAGATTACATCCCCAGTGTTAAGTGTAATTTGGCTGATGTATGGCATCTGCATGGTTAAGTCCAAACTCTACTCGGTACCAGTTCATCAACACAATACCTGTTCGACTACCAGTCCAATCATAAATAACGAAATTAAGATCGGTGATGGCTGGATGCTATAAATTTATAAATAGCAAGTCTGGCTGACAAAGTAATATTAATTTTGGGTTGGACATATATACAACGATCAGCTCGGAACATCGACCCGATCGCTTTCTCATATGAAAGGGGCGGGCTGTATCTATGTATCAGATACAGCCCGCCCCAAAACAGTAAGAGTTACGAAAAATGAGCCCTGCCAGGCACAGGCAACTGCTCTCCGCTAGCCCTGCTTAAACAGATCCCTTATGAATACATTGTCAGCCACGTCAGTGAGCTCGTCGCTCCAGCGGCTGGTGACGATCACGTTGCAGCCGGCGTCTAAGGAATGCGGATTATACGTAACCTTAGACCCGAAGAACTCTGGCGCGCCCAGTGTGGGCTCGTAGACCATCACGGTCACGCCCTTTCGAACACTTTGACGAAACTGAGGTTACGTATATATCCGGCTAGTACAAGTCGTTTATTGTTTCTTATTGAGACTGCGAAGTAGGCAAGTTATTTTAGTTCTATACGCGATCAGCGCAACAAAACACGCTACAAGAAAAGCAAAGCGCACAAAAACATACGGATAAAGGAGCGTTAAAACAAAACCCAAGCCCACAAGCAGAAGAGCCATCCCTACAAGGACCATCCCGCTGAACGGGCATTTGATTTTCTTTTGAAAGAACAGCCTTCTCACATAGATATAATGAGCCGCCGCCATGAACGCATAGCAGAGAAGCGTCGTGTAGGCCGCAGCGACGTAGCCAAATGGTCTAATAAGCAGATAGTTAAGCGCCACATTCAAAACGCTGGCAGCAATTGAAGCGAACATAACAAACTTGTTCTTATCAAAGAAAAACTCAATGTTGGTGAAAACCGTATAGGTGAATGAGAAAACCAGAGCTTCAGCGATTGGTGGAATTACATACTGCGCAGCAGCGTATTTGTCGCCTCCGAACAGCCATATTATTTCTGGTCCAACGGCAATTAACATGAGCACCGGGATGACAGGAATGACAATAACGGCTGTGGTGGTCTTGCCCAGCTTCTCATACTCTCCTTGCCCCAGCTTCTCGTACATCCAGGGAACGATGGAGTTGTTGATGCTGTTTGTCACGATTTTAAGAACATTGCCGAGGTTACACGCAACGCTATACAGTGCGGCTGCCGAGAACCCCACCATGGTCTGAATCATTATCCTGTCGAAAGCATCCAGAACGTACATCGCGGCGTAATGTGGTAGCAAAGGCAGGTTGAACAACAGGGCAAACTTCACGTAGTCCCAACAGAACGCCTTCCTCGCATGCTTTAGATTCACGATGTAGAGGATGCCACCGACGATGCACTGAACAAGCACGCACGAGACGATACGAGCCAGATCTTTCTGTTCGTTGAGGAGAACCGCCAAGAGTCCGAGTCCCGCATTGCCGAGCGAAATAACGATGGTCGTCAGGATAATGGCACGGTAGCTGTATTCGTATCTTTTACGAGCCATCCAATATGACACCGCTGACGCAAAGATTATTTCAACGAATATAAGCAGAGTAACGACCGTGGAAAGTCCAGTGAACCCGTTCACGAAATCGGCAAGCGGCAGGTAGACGGCAACGCACGCGATGACTATGGCAGTTGTAAGGGTCTGCATGCTCGCCGTATAGGTATCACGGTCTTCGGCATACTTGCTCATGCCCTTGTTGAACACGGCGTAGTTAAGTCGCAGCGTTGCCACGACGGTGAACATCTGCAGCCACGTGTTATAAATACTGTAGACGCCATATTGGTCCGTGGACATAAGACGCGTGAAGATCGGCATCGTGATCATTGAGATGCAGTTCGTCACTACCGAGCAGATAGCAAACCACATAGCGGCCTTAGCGGGAACCGGTATGGCGCGGTACTTAGCTAGCAGCTTATTCAAAACATAATTCCAATCGATTGACGCGGACAGCAGCCCGCCTCCTACCTCCCTAGAAGCCTCTTCTTCAGACTCCTAGCGGCAAGCCAAGCCGGCGACTCCTTGAGAGCATCGCGCCTGAAGTTCTTCCACTCAGAACTTGTCCGGAAGGCATCGTCGAAGGGCATGCGCGATAGCAGCCCACGCAGCTCGCGGAACGAGCCCCTCTTGATGGACGGCCTGCGCAGTTGCGGGTTGCCGGCACGAGCCTCATCGTAGTCGCGCGACTCTAGGTGGAGTTCCTCGAGCGTCTCCACTGCTGCGCGGCCCTTGGCGGTATTTGTCATTACAGCGGAGACCCGTCCCTCGTAGGGAACCTGAAGTGAGGATCTATCGAGACCCCAAAAGTCGCCGATGGTCACGTCGCCGACCCTCTCGCCCCGAGCATAGGGGCACTCGTAGCAGCTCTCGCGGTAGACAAGACACTTCATGAAGCAGTACAGATAGGAGTCCTTGAACATGTCACCGGAATATAAAGGCTGATCACCTTTGGAAAACGAGAGAATGTATTTCTTATTCGTCCTAAAACCGACCCCGTCGTAGTCCGCGTCCTTGCCGAGAACCCGCGCGGCATGCTCGGCAAGCAGTCCCTGCGGAGGCACGCCGTGGCAGATGAGGTCAGCCGTAAGGAGATCCTCGTATTCGCGGCCCAAGTACGACCGCAGCCCGGCCACCTGGCAGGGGGTTCCCGCGAAGAAGGCCTTGCGCCCCGCCCTCAGCGCGTCGGCGACCTGACGATAAGCGTCTCCGACGTCACTCTGCGTGTACTTAGAGCCGCAAAAGGCATCGCAAGCATCGACGGTGTCGGCTCCGGCATGCCTGACGGTTCCGGCGTCGTCAACGGCACCGAACGCTACACCGCCCTGGGCCACGACGTTGCGCGCAAGCAGGTAGCCCAGGCCGCCAGAAGAGCTCTTGGGGTTGAGCGCGCCTTCTTCCGCCCAAGCGGCGTAGCACGCGAGCGGCTCTGCGCGCCCGATAGGATTCACGGAGGGGCACACACGGTCGCACTTGCCACACCCTATGCACTTTTCGGTATCTATGTGCGGCACTAGGGCACGCCCCGCATCTGGAACCATGGTGATGGCGCCTTTGGGACAGGCGCAGCGGCACGCCTGGCAGCCCGTGCACATGCCGGCGTCGACCACGGAGCCGACTAGGCTCCCACCCGGATTTTTAGTCGCCGCGCTCTTAAGGGCGTCAATGAGAAGGTCTATCGACTCATCCCGCCTCTGGCGTCGTAGCGCCTCGAAGGCTTCGTAGTCGATTGGGGCGCAGAGGGCTTCAGCGAATTCGTCGACTGAGCACACCTCGGCCGAAGGGAAAGACCTTCCCTCGAGCCCGAAGGTCGAAAGCAGGTGGTTGGTCTTCTGACTTGTGGGGAACGAGAGAAACGATGAGTGAGACAACATCGCGAAGATTGAACCGTGGAACGTCGTAGTGACGACGAAGTCCGCCGCTCTCATGATGGAGTAGAACGCGAGCGGGTCCGGCTCAATTACCTGGTTGCAGAAGCCCAGATCGAAGCCGACCGAAACGATTCTGAGGCCCCGGGAATGCGCGAATTCACGTATGGCGCTGACCGGCAGGTTCTTCGAGTTATAAGCGTAGACGAGCATAAACGGCCCCTCGGGGAGCGAGCAAGGCTCGGCCACCTCGTCCCATTCGAGCAGCAGGGTCGGATCGAGCACGATATTGGGGCGAGCACCTCTGACCTCTTCCACGGCGTCGGCGCTCTTCTCGTCCCTGACGAGCACCGACTTGAGCGAACGCATCCCAGCGGCGCACTCGGTATTCGCCTCGATTTCGGCAGCGGTTGCCTTGCCGACGCTGGGTGCGTACGAGACTGCATTATGCAGCCCACGTCCGAAGAAGACAGGATTGTTACGGAAGACAGCGTGCTTGACGTTCCAGATTTCGTCGCTGCCGAGCACGAAGGAGTCCCTTGCCATAAAGTCAGCCAAAGTCTCGGTGTGGAAGCGTTTCCAAGCTTCGGAGAAGACCTCATACTTGCGCTGGCCAGCGGCCCTACGAGACTTGAAGCCCTTCATGTCGAGGAGTTCGCGCTTGCCTGGTTTTTCTCTGTAGAACAGTGCCTTCCTAGCAGCATCGCCTCGGAAGCGCAGGAACGCCGCATCAGCACCAGCGCGCTCGAGCACCGTCATAGTGGAGAACGCTTGGAGATATGCCCCGTAGTTGTTCGAGTCGTAAGGCGTCACGATGCCAACGCGCCTGCCCGCGAAGGACTTGCTTTCAAAGATATCCATCAACCCTCCATTATCGCTATGCGAGCGCGCTGCGTAGGTAGGCCAGCGATGCCTCGCGCGCGCCGGAGAGCCGCCTGTGCGCACCCTCCGCGTCGTATATAGGCGGCAACCCATAAGGGAACGCGCCTTCCTCTACTATGTTGCCCATAAGGCCTGCCTGCCCGAGCAGGTTGTCCACGCGGTGGTCGTGGAAGATCATACCGTTCACGACCGACCTGACGGCGACGAACGGCTTTCCGAACAGGACCGAGAAGGCTGTGCCGTGGAAGGAGTTGGTAACCACATAGGACGCCCTATCAACCAGTCTGATGAAGTCGCCGGGCGAGACGTAATCCAGGAAGCGCACTCTGCCTTTCGTGTCCCACATAGCTCGATAGGTTCTGTCTGTGGTGAACATAGCTATAACCGGGTAGCCGGTGCGGCTTGCCAGCTCCATCGCATAGTCAACGACGGCTTTCCGATAGGTGACCGAGTAGAGGAAGATATACTTCTCGGGAACTTCGGCGCCTGACTCTGCTTCCCTGAAGTCATCGGCAGTAAGCAGTAGCGTCGGATCGAGCACCGTCTCAACGCGGCGCTTGCCGCCGAGCACGCGCTCAATCTCACGGGCACCCGAGGCTTCGCGCGCGGAGAGGGCGTCGAACTTGGAGAGCAGCGCGGACGCGTCGGGGACGGCATCGAGCGACGCGCCGTTTAGGCTCGGGGCGTAGGCCACGCGCCTATAGGAGTCACCGCGGGGCAGCATATACTCTGTTGAAAAGTCTTTAGCATTTGGATTCCAAATCTGGTCGCTGCCAACCACGACGGCATCGTAGGAACTCAGTAACTCATCATCCACCGTGCCGTGACACACCTTGCCAGAAAGGTGCGCGTTGTCGGCCAGAAATGCCGAAAAGGATTTACGGCGCACCGTAAGCCTACCCGCGAATGGGAGGGCTCGGGCGTTCTTGAGTAGCGCACGGGGCGAATCGGACTTGGAGAAAACCTTGTAAAGGTCGTCCTGCCCCTCGGGCGCAAAATCTATTACTTCGACGTCGTGGCCGAGGGTGGCTATCGCTTTCCAGAGCGCGAAGGCCTGCATGGCAGAGCCGTAGTTGAGCGCTCTATGGAACGTCAGGGTGGCTACTCTCATCTAATTGGATCCTTTCAACATGCTTGCGAGGGTGCAGGCAGCGATAAATGTACCGGGGCTCCCCGAGAGGAACGCGCGGCCTAGAAGACGGTTGGCTTTGCTACACTCGGCTGAGGAGACGTAGGATGCCACGTGGGCGCGATACTCACTGTGCTGGAACGAATGGACGAAGGCGCGCTTCTGGGCTCCGGTGAGAACACACCCTGGAAGAGTTACCGACCTGGCGCTCTCAAGGGCGATGAGGCCTACACTTTGCTCATAGAGGGACCGCTTGGCCTCCCACTGACCGAAACCCTCCAGAAGCTCACGGAAAGCAGCCTCCATCTTTCGCCGGCGGACCAGCTCATCGGGACGGAAGTGCCGCGTTAGGCTCTCGGCGTCCCTTTGAATGTAGTGGCAGACGTCGGCGTCGACGAAAGCGATGGGGCCTGTCTGCGCGATAATCGCGCAGTTGAAGATGAAATCTTCGCCGAGCGAGACTGACTCGTCGAAGCGGGCGTTGACCCGCTCAAGCAGCTCGCGGCAGTACGCCTTGTTCCAGATGTAGTGCAGCAGCGGTGCCTTGTCGGGAAGAGTAAGGGCGTCGACGGCCTCACGGGCGGTTTCGCAGGCCGCCATGGACGACGTGGCAGAAATGCGAGTGAGCTCGCGGCCTTGGGCGTCGATGCGCGAAGCAACCCCCTGGACGACGTCTGGGGCACTACGTTCTATGGCCTTGGCGTATGCTGTGAGCGTACCCGCGGGCATCTCGTCATCGGAGTCGAGGAAGATAACGTAGCGGCCTCGAGCCGCATCGAGTCCGGCGTTGCGCGCCGAAGAAACTCCACCATTGGTTTTGGAGAGCAGGCGAACGCGCGAATCTACCGCGGCAAAATCAGCTACCAAGCGGGCGGTGCCGTCTACGGAGCCATCGTCGATAATGACCATCTCCCAGTCGGCAAGATTCTGAAGTTTCAAACTGGCGACGCAGTCGCGTATGTACTGTTCCGCGTTGTACGCGGGCGTAATTATGCTGAAGAGCGGCATGCTAGGCCTTTCATTCTCTCCGTGAGCCCTCTCAGGGCCTTACGGGCGTTGCGGACCGTGCGGCGCGCGATGCCGTATCGTGTGAACCTCTTAATTGCGGCAACGTAGCCGCCGGCGCGATAAACTTTCCAGAACGCAGTGCGGTCATTTGAGAGGATGCAGGGTTGCCTGAGCACACGCTGGCCATATTGGCCCTCTTCGAGCTTGGCAGCTGGGCCGATGCACCGGACCAGGGAATCACCGTAGTCGGTGCACGCGATGACGAGCGAGACGCCGCGGTTGTCATCGATGGAAGGGCAGTATCGCTCCACGCCCCAGTAGTCGCCCAGCGTGACGTCGCCCGTACGCTCCGCGCAGGCGTAAGGGCACCTGGAGCATGCAGGGCGGGCGGCGTAGCTGAAGTTAAAGACCTCCTGGTAGGCAGAAACGTCGTAGCCGAAACGCTTGCCGTCTCCGTCGAAAACAGCCGCGTTGCGGTAGCCATGCCAGCCGAAGTCCTTGTTACGGAACTCGAAACCGGTAAGGTGCCCATAACGCGATTCAAGGAAGGCGACATGGTCGGAAAAGAGGCCGGGGCTCGCAGCTCCATGGCACAGCAGGTCAACGAGGATCAATTGAGGCGACCCCCCCCCAGAGCATAACTTGAGGTAGGACTTGAGCCCAGCCACCTGACAGGGCGTCCCGCTGAATAGGACAGTCCTGCCAGAGGCTAGGTCGGCACGGACCGAAGCGTATGAGTCCCCCACATCACTCTGCACGTACTTGGAGCCGCAGCAGCGTCTGAGAGAGACTTCGTCCTCACAGCGAATGTGACGCACGGCGAATCTGTCGTCGAAGGCCGCACCGTACACAACCCCGCCTTCGTCTATTACCGGCTTGGCGAGCGCCCAGAAGGCTCCGCCAGAGGAACTGTGTGCCCTGACCTCGTCGTCGTTCCTGTACGCGTAGGCACGCAGCGGCGCACTCTTTAGGACCCGGGCGGCATCACCGTTGGAAGGGCACGCCTTCCGGCAGCGTCCACAGGATACGCACTTGTCGGGGTTGATTCGAGGAACGAGGAACCCCTCGGCGTTGGGGACCATGGCAATCGCTTCCTTAGGGCAGGCTGCCATACAGGCGGAGCAGCCCGTACACCTGAGCGGATCCTCGCAGATGGTGTAGCCCTCTCTGCCGGTGGCGTAGAGGGATGCATCGAAGATCGAACAGTAGGGAGAGGTCTTAGCGGGTTTACCGGAGGCAATGAGCGCCTTGACCTTGCGTTTTAGCGTGTTCATAGATGTTCCCACGCCGAGAAAAGACGCTGCTTTTTCGAAACCGCCGGTGACGTAGGCAGACCAGAACGCGGGACGTGACGGGCTGACGGCATGGGAATGGGAAAGTGCCGGCTGGGACTTGGTGACGGCGGCTTGGGCTGGGAGCAGATCGGCGTCAGCCACAGGAAAGAATACCTCGGGCGACGTAAGGGGTGCCAGAACCAGAGACACACCGCGGCCATCGTCAACGCCCTTCTTGACCTTGTCGACGCCCCAGAAGTCGCCGAGCGTGAAGTCACCCGTGCGCTCCAAAACGGTGTAGGGGCACACGTGACATGAGGGCCGGAACGCAGCACCGGAGCCGAATATGTTGCGCCAGGTCTTGCCCAGGACGTCGCCCTCGTGGCGCGTTCCGTCAGAGAGCTCAAGCGATTCAACGCCCAGCGGCACGCCGGCACGCTTGGGGCGGAAGTCGTAGCCAACGACCTTTTGACCAGTTCGGGCCTCGACCCACGCGAGGAACGAGGACCAAAGGCCGGGGGACGGCGCGCCGGCGCAGACAAGATCGCAGGTCACGAGCCTGCCGTTTTCGGAGTTAGGCATGAGCGGCCGCCTTCCTCCGAGGGTTCTCGGCAGCCGGCTTCGAATCGAGCTCCTCGATCCTCAGCGCGTGTCGCACGGAGAGGTTCATGACGAGGGCGATGACATAGAAAAACATCTCGTTGGCGTCATAAATGCCATTACCGGTGAAGCCGTATGCGATGAACCAAATCTGCAAAGCTAAAGAGACGACAAGAACGTAGTCCGATACGTGCCCGTGTTCGCCGTGTCGAACGGCAAACAGCGTCCGCACGGTTGAGACGAGGCCCCACGCAAAAAGCGCGATGAAGACGGACGTGCCCACAATGCCCATTTCGGCGAGCATGCCGTAGTAGATATTGTGGGTGAGGTAGGCGGTTCCACCGTCCAGCATATAGAACGCCGCATACCAATTCGCGAAACTCCCGAAGCCTATCCCCGTCACGGGGTGCCCTTGGAACGTAATCCACGCCGCATTCCACAGAAGATCGCGCCCGCTCATCGCATCGGTTTCGTCCTTACCCGTCAGGAGCGCGAACCTCTCGAACGCGCTCCTTCCAAAATCCGTGAACTCGTATGCTATGAAGCATACGGCGACAAGGAGCAGTGCGATGAGGACGACCTTCAGGAACGACTTCTTACCCCTCGAAGAGAAGAAGTACAGGACGAAGACGCCCGCGAGGGCAATAAGAGCGAACGTCCTCTTGCCAGTGAACAGGAGTGCGAAAACCGTGAGCAACGTTAGCCACAGGTAGACAGAGCTCTTACTACTGCGGTAGTAGTCGATGACGTTCAAGACGCAGGCAATGGACATCATCATGCCTCCAGCTTGGTAGTTGCCCAGTAGGCCACCGGTCTTCGAGCCCAATATGGCCGTCGAGCCGATGAGCGAGAGCGCGCAAACATTCAGGTAGACCGAGACTACCCTGATGCAAATCGCGAAAACCGTGGGCTCCACAACAAAGAGCGACAGTGCGGCGTATATTAAGTATCTCTTCGAGTAAATTACCGCAATCGAGTGGGAGTAGGCGGTTGTTGCCTGAGCGCAGCAGAATAAGGCAATGAAGAGTAGCATCAAAAATTCTGCCGACACGCCGTGACCGAGCTTTATGGACCTGGCCCTCCCTGCACGCTCCCTCTCGATTACCGAAAACGAGGCAGCACCTAGCATCGCCAGCATTAAATGGGGGACGTAACCTAATAAGGGAGTCGATCCGCTCGCAAATATTAAGACGAAACAAACGATGTAGACCTGCGCTGCGAGGCTAAGACTTTTAAACTCGGACAAAGCCCGCCCAAGCGTGAATGCATCGTTATTCATCAAGGCTCTCTTCCAGCCATTTCATAGAGTCATCACGGTACTGGGCGAGTCGCTCTGCAACATCGGCGTAGTCGAAATTTGGGATATCATCCTGCGGCAGAATCGCTTGACCGGCGATGCCCGCACTTTCCAGGAGCGTCGTGAGGCGCGAGTTCATACCCACAAGCTGTGTCTTCAGCTGCACAAGTAGCGGCCTCTCGAAGATGAGGGAGAACGACGCGACGTGGAACGAGTCGGTGATGACGACGGAAGCGTTCGCTATAAGCCCGAGGAACTCCTCAACCGAAGGCGCGGCAACCTCCGTCCCCGAGCACCGCGTCTTGCGGCTGAGGGGGACATAGACACAACGCAGTCCGTGCTTACTCGCCACAGACTCGGCGGTTGTGTAGACGGACGGCTCATGGAGTCCATACGCAAGGACATAGGATGCGCCATCGGTGCCTGCACTCGCCATCTCTAGCCATTTGCCCCGGTCCACGAGGAAAACGGGGTCAACGACCGTCGATACGTCCTTGTCCACCTTAGGGGCAAACCTGTTCGCAAGGTCGAACTCGCGAACGCCCACATGGTCAAGATTGCCGATCGCGGCGAGTAGATTGTCACAGGACAGCAAATCATCGATACCATTACCGGCGCTGGCTGCATACGAAATGCGCTTCTTGCCCTCGGCGAAATCCAGGAAATATGCGGTGTCCCCTCCGGTGAGCTTGGGGTTCCATACCTGGTCGCTCCCGACCACGAAAGCGTCGTAACCGCAGACAGTCTCTGCTATATCCAACGAGCCCAGGGGCTCTCCGAGACAGAGCTGGTTCTGAGCAAAGTCGCGGAAGACGGCTTTCCTTCGATTCTTCCAGCTGTAGTTGACGATACCTGACGCGAATCCTTTGGGGGTCAGCGGGGCCGGGAAATACCTGTACGAGTTTTCGATCGCCGGACACTTGTAGTTAAGCACATCGCACTCGTGTCCCAGCCCCCTGATAGCCTCTCTCAAAGCATATGCCTGCAGAACCGCGCCGTAGTTGAGCGCGGATTGAAATGTCAAGGTTGCGACCCTCATTACTTTCTCTCTTTCAGTTCGAATGTCTTAATTACGACGGTCGGTCACTTGTCGGGCGACGCCAACGCAGTTCTGCAGCCCATTAAGAAGCCCCTCTTCGTGGACCTCGGCATAAACGCGTCCGACGACCTGGGAGAGCCTTCTGCCCAGGAATGGAGACAGCCGTTGAACCAGGCCGTACTTCATCTTCATCTTCGGTTCTGACCAACTGGCTGAGTAGTGATGGACGCTGTAGGTGTCCTTCTTGATATGGTACCCGCCGAGGCCGTAGACGGGGTTGAATGCGATGGACGGGAGGACTGTCCACTCCCCCACCTGCTGACGGCAGTCCATGAGCACGTAGCCTAGTTTTTCAAGCTCTCGGGTGAACACCCAGTTCACAGTATTGTTCTCTAGGAACGCCGGGTCATCGGAGAAGTCCGTACTCTCGTAGTAAGCGAGGCATGAGGCGACAACGGGATCGTGAGGTGGCGCAGCCACGATCAATCCCGTTGTCGCCGTTCTCGACAATTCTTCGATTGCAGAAAACGGCGAACACGTCTCCACCAGCTCGGTAATGTCGCGAACGAGCTCACTCCCGAGGTCCATGTAGACGCCACCAAAATCGTGCACCATGCGGAAGCGTGCGTAGTCGGCCACAAAGGCGTACTTCTTGGCCTCGTAGGCTTTACGGGTCCATTCGCAGCAGTTTACGTCGAAAGTAAATTCGTCGCAGCGGCGGATCTCGTAGCCGGGAGCGTAGCGCTCCCACGAAACGAGGGCCTTCTTGGCCTGCTCGGAGAGTTCGCCATGGCCAAACCAGCAGTAATGGATAATCTTGGGGGTCGATGTCGTCATGACAATTCCCTGTATAGGTCCGCAAGCTTGAGGATGTTGGCATCGATGTTGAAGTCCCGCTCGATGGTCCTGCGAGCGGCGGAGCCGATGCTGCCACGCAGCTCAGGAGATGCCAGCAACTCGGCGAGACGATCGGCGAGGTCGTCAACGTCGCCAACGGGGGACATGAAGCCGTTCTCGCCATCATGAATCACCTGTGGAATGCCGCCCACCGGAGTCATGACGCAGGGTAGGCCGTATGCCATCATCTCGAGTAAGCTCATGGGCATGCCCTCGTGGCGCGACGGCAGACAGAAGATTCCAGTTTGGCGCACGAGGCACTCCTTGTCCCCACCCGTGACCCAGCCGACGAAGTTGCACACGTCTGCCACGCCGAGCTCGGTGGCAAGGGCACGGTACTTCTCGACGTCCCCGTCGCCGCCAAAGACGTAACGGGCTTCGGGAAATCGCACGCGCAAAGTCTTGGCAGCACGCAAGAGCACGTCAGGGCTCTTGCGTGCACCAAGACGCCCCAGAAAGAGGACGCTTTGGTGCGCGCAAGGGTTGATCGGAGCTTCAGGTAACGCTACGGCGTTGTGCATGACGAGTATCTTGGTGGAGTCGCAAACATTCGCCGCAAAGTAGTCGAGCCATTCCTCGGAGAGAACGATGACGCAGTCGGCCCAGCCGAAGAACTCGCGCACCTTGGAGCGGTAGTCGTCATTAGCATCCTCGAAGAGCGCTGCGAACTCGCCGTCATGCTCATGCAGGACTATATGTTTACCCGCCTTGTGAGCCATAGCGGCAAGGCGGTACTTGCGATCGAAGCTGCCGCGCATCGAGGTGTGAATATGCACGACGTCAGCGGAGGGAAGTTCCCGGCGAAAGCACGACAAGGCTCGCGCAAAAGTCAAGGCCTTCTTTGGCTTGCTGCCGTCGCAGGCGGTCTCTATGTATGTGAGGTCGCACATCTCCCTCAGACCGCCCTCGACATAGCCCTTGGCTACGCTGGCCACGCCGCCCTGCATATCGAGGGAGGGCCCGGCCATTAGTACTCGAAGTTTGCTATTCATGCGCATCGGGCCTCATGGAGATCATGCGGGCGGGGCAACCGCCCCAGATGGAGTACTCGGGCTGAACATCATTTGTGACGACAGCCCCAGCCGCGATAACGCAGTGGGCGCTAACGCGGACACCCTTGAGGATGACCGCGTTAGCGCCCACCCACACATCGTCGCCGATGGAAACCTCGGAGGCGTCGAAGAGTGAATCTTCTCCAAAAGCGTGGTCATGGTCAACCACAACCACATTATTGGCGAAAGAGCAACCTTCCCCTATCTGTACGCGCTCAACCGCGGTGACGGAAACGTTGGTGTTAAACTGGCAGTGCATGCCGACCTCAATGGTCCCGCCGTCAGCTATGAGAGTAAGACCCGCGCGCGATTGGGACCTCTTGCCGAGGACGATTCTGCCGCCGTTGCGAAGCTCAAGCGTGGGGCGTTTGAAGCCCTGTATGATTGAGCCCTGGACTGAGCCGGGGCTCGTCAGCTTGCGTAAGGCGAGCCCGGTCGCGCATCGAAGCGTGTCAAGGTAAAGCCTCATTGCTAGCATTTCCTCCACACCATCTTGTCCACGACGCCGGTGTAGGACTGGATGATCTTGACCACCTTGGTGGAGACGCTCTCGTCGGCGTAGTCTGGAACGGGCGCCTCGGGCAGCGACCCCTCCGCGTCGAGCTCGACGGCGGTGTGGACGGCCTGCAGCAGGCCGCGCTCGCTGATGCCTGCCAGCGTGAAGCAGGCCTTGTCAAGCGCCTCGGGGCGTTCGGTGGAGGTGCGGATGCACACCGCGGGGAACGGATGCCCAACGCTCGCGAAGAAGCTGGACTCCTCGGGCAGGGTGCCGGAGTCGGACACCACCGCGAAGGCGTTCATCTGCAGGCAGTTGTAGTCGTGGAAGCCCATGGGCTCGTGCATGCGCACGCGCGGGTCGAGCTCGAAGCCCGTGGCCTCCAGGCGCTTGCGGGAGCGCGGGTGGCAGGAGTACAGGATCGGCATGTCGTATTTCTCCGCAAGCGCGTTGATGGCGGTGAACAGGCTCGTGAAGTTCGCCTCGGTGTCGATGTTCTCCTCGCGGTGGGCGGACAGCAGCATGTAGCGCTTGGGCTCAAGGCCGAGCTCGGTCAGGACGTCGGAGGCCTCGATCTTGCCCAGGTTGGCGCGCAGGACCTCGGCCATGGGCGAGCCAGTGACGTAAGTGCGCTCCGGGGCGCAGCCGGTGTCCTTCAGGTAGCGGCGGGCGTGCTCGGAGTATGCCAGGTTGACGTCGGAGATCACGTCGACGATGCGGCGGTTGGTCTCCTCGGGCAGGCACTCGTCCTTGCAGCGGTTGCCCGCCTCCATGTGGAAGATGGGGATGTGGAGCCTCTTGGCCGCGATGGCGGACAGACAGCTGTTGGTGTCACCCAGGATGAGAAGGGCGTCGGGCTGCACCTGCACCATGAGCTTGTAGGAGGCGGCGATGATGTTGCCCACCGTCTCGCCCAGGTCGGCACCCACGGCGTCCAGGTAGACGTCGGGGTCGTCAAGCGACAGGTCGCGGAAGAAGATGCCGTTGAGCGTGTAGTCGTAGTTCTGCCCGGTGTGCGCCAGCAGGCAGTCGAAGTGGCGGCGGCACTTCTTGATGACCTCAGACAGGCGGATGACCTCGGGGCGGGTGCCCACGATGATCAACAGCTTCAGTCGGCCGTCATCCTTGAATGCGATATCGGAATAGTCCTTGCCCATGCGGCTAGACCTCCTCGTAGTAGGTGTCGGGGTTCTCGGGGTCGAAGGGCTCGTTTGCCCACATGACCGTCACGAGGTCCTCGGTGTCAGACAGGTTGGTGATGGAGTGCGTGTAGCCGGGGATCATCTCCACGGCGCGCATGTCGGGACCGCTCACCACGTACTCGTCGACGGGGAACGGGTTCCCCTCTGAGTCCTCCCCCACCTTCCTCAACTTGATCGATGCAGTGCCGGAGACCACCAGGAACCTCTCCCACTTGCTCATGTGCCAGTGGTTGCCCTTGGTGATGCCGGGCCTCGAGACGTTGATGGAGACCTGGCCGCGCTCGGGCGTGCGCAGGAACTCCGTGAACGAGCCGCGTTCATCGATATTGGGCTTGAGGCCGTAGGCGAAGTTGCCCGGCTCGTAGTAGGACAGGAACGTGCTCCAGAGCTTCTTGGAGAAGGAGCCCTCGGAAAGGTCGGGCACCGAGAGCGTCTCGCGGCTGCCTCGGAAGCTGTCCAGCAGGTAGACGATCTCGCCCAGGGTCTTCACATCAGTTTCCGGGACGTAGCAGAACCCTTCACCGTCGACGCGCTCCAGCCCGTCGTATCCGCAGCGGTGCTCACGCCCCAGCAGGGCGCCCAGCATCTCGTCCACGAGGTCGTCGATGTAGAGGAGTTCCAGCTCCACCGAGGGGTCGTTCACGGTGTAGGGTCGCCCGTTCGCGATGGCGTCGCAGAAGGTAGCCACGGCGGAGTTGTAGCGCGGGCGGCACCACTTGCCGTAGAGGTTGGGGAAGCGGTAGATGAGCACCGGGGCGCCCGTGCGCTCGGAATAATCGCGGAACAGGCCCTCCCCCGCCAGCTTGGACTCGCCGTAGGCTGAGCCCTCAAAGCGGCCGGAGAGGCTCGCCTGCGCCGAGCTGGAGAGCATGACGGGGCACGTGTTCCCGTGGCGCTCGAGCGTCTCGAGCAGCATCGAGGCGAAACCGAAGTTGCCCTCCATGAACTCGGACTGGTCCTCGGGGCGGTTGACGCCGGCCAGGTTGAACACGAAGTCGGCGCGGGAGCAGTAGTCATCGAGCTCGGCGGGCATCGAGTCGATGTCGTACTCCATGACCTCGAGGGGAAGGAGCGGCTGGTATTTGGCTCGGCGGTCCTTGCCGTCCCTAATGTTCTTCAGCGCGCAGCAGAGGTTCCTCCCCACGAAGCCCCTGGCGCCGGTGACGAGTACGCGCACCCTACTGCACCGCCTCGTGCTCGCGGCCCTCGAGGGCCAGCTGCACGTACTCGGCGGTCTTGATCTTGGCGATGGTGCCCTCCACGTCGAGCCTCTCGGTGTTGTGGGAGGTGTAGGACTCGTCGGCCTGGGTCTCCACCTCGCCGTCGACGACGAACTTGTCGTAGTTGAGGTCGCGCGAGTCGCAGGCCACGCGGTAGTAGCCGCCCATGTCCTCGGACCTCAGGCGCTCCTCGCGGGTCATGAGGGTCTCGAAGAGCTTCTCGCCGTGGCGGGTGCCGATGACCTGGGTGCCCACGCGGCCGAAGACCTCCTGCACGGCCTCGGCGAGGTCGCCGATGGTCGACGCCGGCGCCTTCTGGATGAACAGGTCGCCGGGGTTGGCGTGCTCGAAGGCGAACTGCACCAGGTCCACGGCCTCGTCCAGGTTCATGAGGAAGCGGGTCATGTTGGGGTCGGTGACCGTCAGCGGCTCGCCCTTGCGGATGCGGTCGATGAAGAGGGGGATCACCGAGCCGCGCGAGCACATGACGTTGCCGTAGCGGGTGCAGCAGATGGTGGTGCGGCCGGCGCCGTTGCGGGCGTTGGCGTAGATGATGGACTCCATCATGGCCTTGGACTTGCCCATCGCGTTGATGGGGTAGGCCGCCTTGTCGGTGGACAGGCACACGACGCGGTCGACGCCCTCCTCGATCGCGGCGTGGAGCACGTTGTCCGTGCCGATGACGTTGGTGCGGACGGCCTCCATGGGGAAGAACTCGCAGGAGGGCACCTGCTTGAGGGCGGCGGCGTGGAAGATGTAGTCCACGCCGTGCATGGCGTCGCGCACGCTCTGGGCGTTGCGGACGTCTCCGATGAAGAAGCGCACCTTGGAGGCGAGCTCAGGGGACTTCTCCTGCAGGCGGTGGCGCATGTCGTCCTGCTTCTTCTCGTCGCGAGAGAAGATGCGGATCTCGGCCAGGTCGGTGTTCATGAAGTGCTTGAGCACGGTGTTGCCGAACGAGCCGGTGCCGCCCGTGATCATGAGGGTCTTGTCTTTGAATGCAGTCGTAGGATTCATTTACTTGCCTTCCTTGCGCTTGGCGCCAGTAAATTGATAAAAAAGAAATTTGGTATTTGTAACGAGATAACGTTTGAAGAGCCGCTTCGGCTCCTGAATAAGTCGATATAGCCACTCAAGACTCAGGTTTTGCATCCATATCGGTGCCTCCGGCACCACGCCGGCGAGGACATTAAAAGCTCCCCCCACGCCGATCATTAACGGCTGGGGTCCGCCCTTAAGCTCATGCATGAGAACTTCTTGGCGGGGCGCGCCAAGAGCAATCCATGCAAAGTCAGCTCCTGAGTTGGCGATGCGATTTGAAAGCTCGTGCTTTTCCTTGTCCGATAAAGGACGGAAAACGGATGGCTCCATTCCCGCAATTTTCAAACCGGGGAAATCCCTATTGAGTGATTCTTTAAGGGCATCAAGATTCTTTTGCTCGTTTCCGTAGAAATAATGACTCCACCCGTATTGACTAGAAATCTCGAAAATCTCGCGCATCAGATCCGGACCAGTAACACGGTCCATTGATTCAATTGATTTAGACCCCACAACTGACAGAGGTTTACCGTCAGGAACGGACATGACCGATTCAGCCTGGCAGGCCCAATAAGATGGATCATCGTGGGCCATAACGGACGTGTGAGCATTTGAAACGCATACGTATTCGCCATGGAGTTCATCGATATGTTTAGTAAGAAATTGAATGCAACTAGACATATTCGTCCCGGTAATTGGGACATCAATTACCGGGACGCGATTGAGCTCGGGGTATTTTGAATAACAATCGAGCATTAGCACGCACCCTTGCCGGTAATGACTTCAATCACCGTGAGGACGACGATCTTGAGGTCGGTAATAGGTCCGCGCTTGGCGATGTACTCCAGGTCGCGGCGGACCATGCCGTCGAAGTCGGCGTCGTTACGGTCCGTCACTTGCCACCAGCCGGTGATCCCGGGCTTGACGGCCAGGCGCTGCAGGTCGTACTCGGTGTACTCCGCGACCTCGTTGGGCAGCGGCGGGCGCGGGCCGACGACCGACATCTGGCCCAGGAACACGTTGAGGAACTGCGGGAACTCGTCGATGGAATGCTTGCGGATGAACCTGCCGATCCTGGTGACGCGCGGGTCGTCCTTCATCTTGAACATGGCCCCGGCGATCTCGTTCTGCTCCTTGAGCTCGGCGAGGCGCTCGTCGGCGTCTTTGTACATGCTGCGAAACTTCCACATGCGGAAGGTAGACAGGCTGCCGTCGCGGTGGGTCTGGCCCACGCGGATCTGGCTGTAGAACGGGTTGCCCTCGCTCTCCAGGCGGATGGCCGCGGCGAGCACCAGACTGGGTATGGCGATGACGGCCAGCACGAAGCCGCTGAACGCGATGTCGAAGGCGCGCTTGACGGTGCGGTATGCCAGGCGTGTGCGGCCCCAGTCCTTCACTGCCTGCATGGCCTTGTAGCGCATGGTGGTGTCGTCACCATTCATGGCCTGGGCGACAAGCGCAGCCCCCACCGGCGCTCCTTCTGAATATTCAGTTATATCTGACACTATTTCCTTCAAACCTACGTCCCCGCCCCGGGGATCCTCCCTGTCCCGTTAAACAGTCGCCTGCAGCTAGGCGATCGCCTTTTTAAGGTTTCGCATTGCGCGCTGCTCGGCCGAAAGCACGGCGAGGCCAACGCGTGTAGTTACGCGTCGGCCGCACAGGTCGAGCTCCAAATAAGCAGTGCTCTTGCGTCAGTTAATGGTTTTGATAAGGCCTTCGTGACCCAGCAGCGGACCTGCCGTAACTACGACCCGGTCGCCGTCTTTTAGGGCCTCGCTCATGGGCACTACGCGGTCTCCCGCATGAGTAAAGCTGCCAATAAGCTGGACCTCTTCTTTTGCCAGCGGCACAAACTGACCGTCCTGGGCAAGCACCCGGGCAAAGTCGTCCATGCGCAGCAAATACTGTTGCACGGTGCGGGGATCTGCCGAATCGCAGATAAGATAACCGGGAAAGAGCGGTTTGGTCGTATTGACCCATTCGCCGTGTACTTTGATCTCGGTTTGAAATTGGGGGTAAAAGAGCTCCTGCATGGCACCGGCCGGCACCACGCGCTCGATGCGCTCGCGCATTACGTCTTCGCGACCGTTAATGACCTGGATCACATACCACACGAGCACCACCCCCTTGCTGTCTTACGTGTGGCTCACGGGGTTTGGGTATGGCTTCGCCAGGGCGCTTGTGCGCGAAGGCGCTCCATATTCAAACCCTGAGCCCAGTTAGACAAGCACGTGGCTCTGCCCCACCGTGAACGGTATGTATAAGTGCAGTGACTAGAGTCGCGGACGCGTATCGCAAAATGACCGCGACCCCAGCTGGCTGCGTGCGAACCAGTCAAGCGGGAACAAAACTGGACCGCAAGCAAACAGCTGTAGGCCTGCTGCGCTTTGTCATGAAGTATCAATTCGAAAGAACAGCTTGCACACACGCAAGAACAAAGTCATTCGATGCGATACGCATGACGACGCTATTGGAGCTCGTGGTTTTTCCGGCACCGCCGTTACGGCCGGATGCTGATCGACCCTGCGCTTTGCGGCTTGCTGGAGCCGTGGGCACAGTTGAACCCATGTAACGTTAGTTATCCTAGCACAAGGCGACTAGAAACCGATTTAGGCCGTGCGCGGCAACATATCGTACATTTGCAGTGCTTAAGGGGGTTATTTTGCAAACTTGTTCACATTGACGCAGGTTTATGCGGGTGTGGTTGTTGGAACGCACCGGCCGAGCTACAAAGCTGACGGCGAGAAATGCAAAAAGGAATTATGTTGGGTCAACAAACTATGTACAGAAGTGGGAAATAAATTGCGCAACTTTTTTGGGTGTGGGTGCTGGTGTGGCGTCACTTTGGTTTGCGCGGTGGCTTCATATGAAAAAAGCCTCCAGTTTCCCGGAGGCTTTGCATTCACGGTGGTGGAGACGAGGGGAATCGAACCCCTGACCTCTTGACTGCCAGTCAAGCGCTCTCCCAGCTGAGCTACGCCCCCGTGACGAGGAAATACTATAAGGGAATGTTTGCGGGGATGCAAGGACTTTTTTTGGGTTGTTGCCCTGCCTTACGGGTTTTCCTGGGACGGCGGATAAAACCCTGACGGGGCGGTTAAACACTTGCTAGGCGATTATTTTTAGCCACCGTTCCGATAAAACCCTGATGCGATAGACCTTACTTGTAGAGGTAAGCGATGGCGGTGCCGGTGTGGACTTGGATCGTGGCTGTTGACCTGACGACGTTGCTAATGCCTGTGTCGGCTAGCAGACCTAAGGGGCTGTGGTCTAGTTCCCACTCTAGGCCGTGTTCGCTTACCTTGGTGTTGGGGGCTATTGCGATGATGGAAAACGTCTTGCCCTCGGCGCCCTCGATGATCCACGACTCGCCTGCGTGAAGGATGCGGGCGAACACCTTGTTCTCGGCGATCCAGACGGGGGCGTCCTCGTAGCCTGCGAGCAACCCCAGTACGGAAAGCGCCATGTCGGGACGGCCGCCGGTGGCGCAGGTCGCAACCACTTCGGCACCCGGCCAGCGACGGCGGACGGAATCGAGCGCCAGTGCCAGATCGGTATAGTCCTTGTACGGGTCGTGGCGCTCAACTTCAAAGTCGGTGGCAGCATCGACCAGCGCGCGACCCGCGTCGCTCACCGTGTCGGCATCTCCAACATATACGTCGCAGCAAAGCCCCGCGCCCAGCAGCGAGTCGAGCCCGCGGTCCACGGCGACAACGTAGTCGCACTCCCCCGCCAGTTGACGCAGCAGATCCGCGCTCGCCACCACGGGCGAGCCGCAGACCACTAATACCTTGCAAGCCACGGCCCTCACCTAGCCCTTAAACGAAAGCACACGGTCAAGGTCCAGATCCTCATAGCTATCGATAAAGATATCGCAGTTAGCACGCACCTCGTCGCGCTCCATACGGCCGTGCGGGTCATAGATGCCCACGCGCTTAAAGCCTGCGGTGCCAGAGCTCTTAAGGCCAAAGACGGCGTCCTCAAACACCCAGGCGCGCTCGAACTTGTGTCCATGGCGCTCCTCCAGACGACGCAGCGCCAGCTCGTATACGTCGGGGAACTGCTTGGAACGCCCCGCCTCGCCCGTGGTGGTCACAAACTCCATGTAGGCATCGAGCCCGGCGCCAGCAAGGGCGGACTGCACCAACTCGGCCGGCGTGGACGTGGCCACGCACATGGCAATGCCAGCGGCCTTCGTCTGCTCCAAAAATGCCAAGAGTCCCTCGCGCGGCGGCACCTTGGAGTAGCCATCGATCAGGATGTCGCTCAGCTCGCGATACAGTTCCTCGCCATTTGTGCCAATGCCCCAGGTGTCGTGGTAGGCCTGGCACTCGTCTTCGAGCGACAAATGCTCAAACTGGGCAAAATCGTCGACCGTCACGTCAACCCCGTGGCGGTGCAATAACTCGGGCTGGGCATAGGCCCAAACGGGGGTGCTATTAACCAGCGTGCCGTCGCAATCGAAAATAAAAGCAACACTTGGGGCAGCGATGCGGTCCATAAACGAGCCTTTCAATGTCAAATGGTAAACAACCTGCTAAAAACGTTTTACCAAACGTAAACCTAACAATCTAGAAACCCTAATTGGTAAAGCTGTCAAGAGTTTTACCATCGCAATTCTGCCAGTGGTATAAACATGGCGCTTACCGATTAAACGCCACCGCAAATCCACTTTCGTTCATAAAACTAACGTACAGGTGTTATCGTAGTTTTTGCCGAAAGTTCCACCGAGCACGCGAGGTGGAACGAATCATAGAACTATCGCCGTCCCTTCGATTCGTGCAGCCTTGGACCTTTCGCATCTAGTCACCAAGGCAACACGCTGCCGCGTCATGATGGGATCAAACGTGAGCGATACAAAGCTAAAGCCAGCAACCAAAAAGCCTGCTACCCGTAAAGCCGCCCCGCATGCACCGGAGCTCACCAAGGACGATGTCTATCTGTTTGGCATCGGTACGTGGGAGCGCAGCTGGGAAAAGATGGGCGCGCACCCCGACACGCAGAACCGTACGCGCGGCTGGCGTTTTTGCGTTTGGGCGCCCGATGTAAAGAGCGTCCACGTCATTGGCGAATTCAACGACTGGGATGAGCAGGCCAACCCGCTGGTGCCCGTGCATACGAGCGCCATTTGGGAAGGCTTTATTCCTGGCGCCGAGCAGGGCCAGCTCTATAAGTACCTTATCGAGACCAACGAGGGCGAAAAGCTCTACAAGGCCGATCCATACGCCTTTAAGGCCGAGTGCCCTCCGGGTACCGCGAGCGTGCTGTGGGCCCTCGATGGCTACCAGTGGAACGACGCCGCATGGCTCAAGCGCCGCGCCAGCCATAACCACATGTCGCAGCCCCTTAACATCTACGAGGTGCATATTGGCTCGTGGAAGCGCCACGGCGACGCGCCGCAGGGCGAGCCCGACGAGTACGGCAACTACCCCGGCCCCATGGATCCCTTCCCCGCGCAGCGCGGCGAGTTCTACACCTACGACGACCTGTCGGTGGAGCTCGTGGACTACGTGCGCGACATGGGCTATACGCATATCGAGGTCATGCCGCTTATGGAGCATCCCTTCGATGGCTCCTGGGGCTACCAGACGACCGGCTACTACGCCGCCACGTCGCGCTACGGTAACCCGCAGCAGCTCATGCACTTTATCGACGCGTGCCACGAGGCGGGCATCGGTGTAATCATGGACTGGGTGCCCGGCGGTTTTTGCGCCGACTCCCACGGCCTTGCCACCTTTAACGGCCACATGCTGTTTGAGCACGAGATTCACCCCAACTGGGGCACGCATAAGTTTGACTTCGCCCGCGGCGAGGTCCGCTCCTTCCTGGTCTCCAACGTGCTGTACTGGCTCGAGAACTTCCACGTGGATGGCATTCGCATGGACGGCGTGTCCAGCATGTTGTACCTCAACTTTGGCATCGACGACCCCGGCCAAAAGAAGTTCAACAAGTACGGTACCGAGGAGGACCTGGACGCCAGCGCGTTTATCCGCCAGGTCAACTGCGCCGTGGAGGCCCACTACCCCGACGTGATGATGATGGCCGAGGAGTCCACCGCGTGGCCGCTCGTGACCTATCCGCCGCAGGACGGCGGCCTGGGCTTCCACTACAAGTGGGACATGGGCTGGATGAACGACACCCTGCACTACATGCAGACCGATTTTCCGTGGCGCCCCGGCAACCACGGCCTGCTCACGTTCTCCATCATGTACGCCTTTACCGAGAACTTCATCTGCCCGCTGAGCCACGACGAGGTCGTGCACGGCAAGTGCTCGCTGATCGGCCGCATGCCGGGCGACTGGTGGCGTCAGTTTGCCGGCCTGCGCACGCTGGCCTTCTACCAGATGACGCACCCCGGTGCCAAGCTCAACTTTATGGGCAACGAGATCGGTCAGTTTATTGAGTGGCGCTACTACGAGTCCATTCAGTGGTTCCTGACCGAGGAGTATGAGACTCACAAGCATCATCAGGCGTTCATTAAGGCGCTCAACCACCTGTACACCGCCGAGCCGGCCCTGTACGAGCGCGGTTACACCGACGACGGCTTTACCTGGATCGACGCGGATAACTCCAAGCAGTCCATCGTGAGCTTTGTGCGCCAGGGCGAGGACGTCGATGACGACCTGGTGATCCTGATCAACTTTGACCCGGCGAGCTACGAGAGCTTCCGCGTGGGCGTGCCGCGCGAGGGCGACTGGGAGGTCATCTTTGACTCCGACCGTCCCGAGTTTGGCGGCAGCGGCTACGCCGGCGAGGAACCCTACACTTGCTCGAGCGAGCCCTATCCCTGGAACGGGCAGATGGACTCTATTGAGATTAAGATGCCCGGTCTGGCAGGCGTTGTGCTTAAGCGCCGCGGTCCCAGCAGCTACAAGCCGCCCGTGGTTGAGGAGCCCAAGAAGACGATGCGCAAACGTGCGTCTTCGGTGAAGCCCAAGCCTGCGGCTGCTAAGAAGGCTCCGGCTAAGACGAAGGCTACGACGACCAAAGCCAAAGCCAAGGCCAAGACCGCCGCAAAGCCCGCTGCTAAGGCTACCGCGACCAAGAAGCCGGCTGCCAAAAAGGCCGCCACCAAGGCCAAGGCTGCTTCTGTTAAGTCGTCCGCCAAGGATGCGTAACAAAGCCGTTGCAGCTGTAATTACCCGCCTCGCCGAGGCGTAGGATACAAGTCATAACCGTTCCGGGAGAAACATCCCCGGGGGAAAGGAACGTATGAATAAGATCTTCGACAACAAGCAGGAGTTTACCGAGCTCTATCGCGATGCTGTCATGAGCATCAGTGGCAAGAGCGTCGAGGCCGCCAGCGACCTCGACCGCTTTAACGCCCTGGCCAAGCTCGTGGCCGAGAAGGCACGCACCGTTGCCACCAAGAGTGACGCCCGCGTCACCGCCGAGGGCAAGAAGCGCGTGTACTACTTCTCGATCGAGTTTTTGATCGGCCGCCTGCTCGACAACTATCTGCTCAACTTTGGCGTGCGCGACATGGTCGCCGAGGCGCTCGACGATATGGGCTTCGACCTGTCCGTCATCGAGAACCAGGAGCCCGATCCGGCGCTGGGCAACGGTGGCCTGGGCCGTCTTGCCGCATGCTTTTTGGATTCGATGGCAGCCGAGGGCATTGCCGGCTACGGCAACGGTATGCGCTACCGCTACGGCCTGTTTAAGCAGGAGATCGTCAACGGCAGCCAGGTCGAGGCCACCGACGAGTGGCTTACCCACGGCTATCCCTGGGAGGTCCGCCGTCAGGACAAGGCCGTGACCATCAAGTTTGGTGGTCACGTTGAGGGCTTTGAGGAGAACGGTCGCACGTTCTACCGCACGGTGGACACGCAGGACATCCTGGCCGTCCCTTATGACATCCCCGTCGTGGGCTATGCCGGCGAGACCGTCAACAAGCTGCGCGTCTGGGCTGCCGAGCCGGTCGAGGAGCACTTTGACCTTGAGGCCTTCAACCGCGGCGACTATGCCCTGGCCGACGCCGAGCGCGCCGAGGCCGAGGCCATCAGCGCCATCCTCTACCCCAACGACGCCGGCGAGCACGGCCGTCTGCTGCGACTGAAGCAGGAGTACCTGTTTGTCTCGGCCGGCATCTACAGCCTGCTCGACACCTTCGAGAAGGAGCACGGCGAGAACTGGGAGCTGCTGCCGCAATTTGTGGCCATCCACACCAACGACACGCACCCCGCCATGTGTGGCCCCGAGCTCATGCGCATCCTCATCGACGAGAAGAAGCTCGAGTGGGACGACGCCTGGAACATCGTGACGAAGGTCGTGAGCTACACCAACCACACCATTCTGCCTGAGGCTCTGGAGAAGTGGCCCATCGGTACGTTCTCCAAGCTCCTCCCCCGCGTGTATCAGATCATCGACGAGATCAGCCGCCGTTGGCACGAGTCGTTCGACACCACCCAGGAGGGCTGGCAGGAGCGTCTGCGCCAGACTGCCATCCTGTGGGACGGCGAGATTCGCATGGCCAACCTGTCCGTGATCTGCAGCCACAGCGTCAACGGCGTGGCCAAGATCCACTCCGACATCATCAAGAACATCGTGCTCAAGGACTTCTATGCCCTGACGCCCGAGAAGTTCAACAACAAGACCAACGGCATCTCGCACCGTCGCTTCTTTGCCGAGGCCAACCCCACCTATGCCAAGCTCGTGACCGAGGCTATTGGCGACGGCTGGCTGAAGGACGCCTTTGAGCTGGAGAAGCTTAAAGGTTTCCAGAACGACACCGAGTTCCTGAAGGCCGTGGGCGCCTCCAAGCGCGCTAACAAGGAGCGTCTGGCCGCCTACGTTAAGGCCGAGACCGGTCTGGTCATTGTTCCCAACACCGTCTTCGATGTTCAGGTAAAGCGCTTCCATGCCTACAAGCGCCAGCTCATGAACATCATGAAGGTGATGGACATCTACAACCGTCGCATCGCCGATCCCAACTTCCACGTGACGCCGACGACCTTCATCTTTAGCGGCAAGGCTGCCTCGAGCTACACCTTCGCCAAGGAGACCATCCGCCTCATTAACTCCGTGGCCGATGTCATCAACAACGACCCGCGCGTCAACGAGGTCATGAAGGTCTGCTTTATCCCCAACTTCCGCGTGAGCAACGCCCAGCTCATCTACCCTGCCGCCGAGATTTCGGAGCAGATCTCCACGGCCGGCAAGGAGGCCTCGGGCACGTCCAACATGAAGCTCATGATGAACGGCGCCATTACGCTGGGCACCCTCGACGGCGCCAACATCGAGATCGCCGACCTGGCCGGCCGCGAGAACGAGGCCATCTTTGGCCTGACCGCTCCCGAGGTCGAGCAGCTTTGGGCGTCAAACAGCTACTTTGCGTGGGATACCCTCAACGGCGACCGCGAGCGCCTGGGCCGCGTGATGGACGAGCTCAAGGACAACACGTTTGCCGGCCTTTCGGGCAACTTTGAGAGCATCTACAACGAGCTCATGAACAACAACGACCCCGACCTGGTCATGGCAGACTTCCGCAGCTACGTGGATGCGTGGGAGAAGCTCACGAACAGCTACGGCGACCAGGAGACCTGGAACCGCAAGGCCCTGCTCAACACCGCCTCGAGCGGCTGGTTCTCGAGCGACCGCACCATTCGCGAGTACCGCGACGAGATCTGGCACGCGTAAAGGCGCGCGAGCTCCCCTATGCCAGCACGGCATTACTCGACGGGCGTGACGTTGCGCCGCGCCCGTCGCTAATGGGTTTAGGAACATTGATGACAGAAGGAGAAATCGATGAGTAAGAAAGAATGCATCGCGATGCTCCTCGCAGGAGGACAGGGCAGCCGATTGGGGGCACTCACCCAAAAGATCGCTAAGCCGGCGGTTAGCTTTGGTGGCAAGTTCCGCATTATCGACTTTTCGCTCTCCAATTGCTCCAACTCGGGCATCGACACGGTGGGCGTTCTGACGCAGTATCGCCCCTACCTGCTGCATGCCTACGTGGGCTCCGGCGAGGCCTGGGATCTGGACAGCCGCGACGGCGGCGTGTCGATCCTGCCGCCGTACGAGACGCAGACCGGTGGCGCCTGGTATGCGGGCACGGCCGACGCCATTACGCAGAACCTCGACTACATCAAGGCCAACGACCCCAAGTACGTCCTGATTCTTTCGGGTGATCACCTGTATCGCATGGACTACCGCAAGATGCTCAAGACGCACATTGAGAACAACGCCGACCTCACGGTGAGCGTTATGCCCGTGCCGTGGGAGGAGGCCAGCCGCTTTGGCATCCTGACCACCGACCCCGAGGACGGCCGCATCACCAAGTTCACCGAGAAGCCCGATAAGCCCGATTCGAACCTCGCGTCCATGGGCATCTACATCTTCTCGGCAGACGTGCTGATCGAGGCGCTCGAGGAGGACGCTCTGGACCAGCGCTCGAGCCACGACTTTGGCAAGGACATCATCCCCAAGCTGCTCGGCGAGGGCAAGCGCCTGTACAGCTACGAGTTCCACGGCTTTTGGAAGGACGTCGGCACCATCGCCAGCTTCCACGAGACCTCGATGGACCTGCTGGGCAACAACCCCGAGTTCGATCTGTTTGACAAGCACTTCCCCATCATGTCCAACATAACCACGCGTCCGCCGCACTACATTGGCCCGGACGGCCGCCTGGACGACTGCCTGGTCTCCAACGGCTGCAAGATCTACGGCACCGCTCGCCACTCGATCCTTTCGACCGATGTCATCATCGAGGAGCGCGCCGTGGTCGAGGACTCCGTGCTGTTGCCGGGTGCGCACGTTAAGAGCGGTGCGCACATCTGCCGCGCTATTTTGGGCGAGAACTCCACGGTCGAAGAGGGCGTGAAGCTCGGCTCTGTCGATACCACCAAGGATACGGCCGTCGTTGGAAATGACGTCGTTATCGGGAAGGGGGAATGATCCGATGATCAATCGCAAGGCCATCGGTTATATCACCGCTAACTACTCTTCGACCTACGGCAGCGTGCTGCTCAAGGACCGCCCCATCGCGTCCGTTCCGTTTTTGGGCCGCTACCGCCTGATCGACTTCCCGCTGTCCAACATGATGAATGCCGGCATTAAAACCGTCGGCGTCGTCATGCCGGGCAACTACCGCTCGCTGATCGACCACGTGGGCTCGGGCAAGGACTGGGGCCTGGACCGCAAGAAGGGCGGCCTGTTCATGGTGCCCGGCAACGCGTATGGCACCACCAAGGGCGGCATGCGCTTCCTGCTGCGCGACATCATCTCCAACAAGACGCTGTTCCAGCGCTCGGACAAGCCCTACGTTGTGATGATGGGCACCAACATCATCTTTAACATGGACCTCAACACCATCATCGACGCGCACGAGAACTCCGGTGCCCAGATGACCGTGGTGTACTGCAAGGCCACGCGCAACGTCGATGACGAGACCAAGCTACAGATCAACGAGAACGGCCGCCTGACGGGCGTGAGCGCCGGCGTCGTGTACGGCGACAACGCGTCCATGGACTGCTGCATCGTCAACCGCGAGACGCTGCTCGAGATCATCGACCACTACCAGGCCGCTGACTATCTGGACCTGCTCGAGGCACTCCAGGGCGACTTTGGCAACATCGACGTGTGCAGCTACGAGTACAAGGGCGAGGTCGTGGGCGTGTTTAGCGAGAAGTCGCTGTACCGCCGCAGCATGGACCTGCTCGACCAGACCGTGGCCGATCAGCTCTTTGACCCCGAGCGCCCGATCCTGACCAAGGCTCACGACGTGCCGCCTTCGCGCTATGCGACCGGCAGCCACGCGTGCAACTCGATCATCTCGGCCGGCTGCATCATCAAAGGCACCGTGCGCAACTCGATCCTGTCGCGCGGCGTCGTGGTCGAGGAAGGCGCTTCGGTGACCAACTCGATCATCAACCAGAGCTGCATCATCAAGAGCGGCGCACGCGTTGAGAATGCCATCCTGGATAAGAACAACGTGGTCCCCACCAATACCGAGCTTCGCGGCACGCCCGAGAACATTCTGGTGCTGGGCAAGGCTCCGTTAACTTCCGACACCACCATCGTGCGTTAACGTTGGCACCGCAACATCGCTCGTAACATGTAGAATAGCCGCCCGGTTAGCGCCAGGCGGCTATTCTCGAATTACAACATGGGAGACAATATGGCAGAAACCAGCAAAAAGATGCAGATCGTGTTTGCCTCGGCCGAGTGCGCACCGTTTGTTAAGACCGGTGGCCTCGGCGACGTGGCGGGCTCGCTGCCTGCGGCGCTCGTGCGCGCCGGCGCCGAGGTTATCGTGATGGTGCCCAAGTACGCCACCATCAAGGACGAGTACAAGGCGCAGATGGAGCACTTTGCCGACTTTTACGTGAGCCTGGGCTGGCGCAACGAGTACTGCGGGCTTGAGAAGCTCGAGCACGACGGCGTCACCTATATGTTCGTGGACAACGAGCGCTACTTTGCTCGCGACTATCCGTACGGCTTCTTTGATGACGGCGAGCGCTTCGCGTTCTTCTCCAAGGCCATTACCGAGAGCCTGCAGCACCTGCCCGAGGGCTTTGAGTGCGACATCCTGCACTGCAACGACTGGCAGACGGCGCTGGCGCCCGTGTTCCTGCGCGAGTTCTACCAGGGCCTGCCGCTGTACGACCGCGTCAAGACCGTGTTCTCGATCCACAACGTGGCGTTCCAGGGCCAGTTTAGCGACACCGTGATGGAGGACATCCTGGGTGTGGCGCATATTCCCGCAGCCGCCACGCAGTTGCGCTGCGACGCTTGCAGCATCAACTACATGCTAGGTGCGCTGCACTATGCCGATGCCATCACCACGGTGAGCCCCACCTATGCAGGCGAGATCCAGACACCCGAGTTTGGCGAGGGCCTGGACGGCGTGCTGCGCGAGCGTTCCTACGCACTGCAGGGCATCCTCAACGGCATTGACGTGGCGGCCTTTGACCCGGCAACCGACAAGCGCATTGCCGCCAACTACACGGTTGACGACCGTTCCGGCAAGGCCGTGTGCAAGGCCAAGCTGCAGGAGGAGCTGGGGCTCGAGGTTCGCGACGACCGCCCGCTTATGGTGATGGTTACTCGCCTGACGCGCCAGAAGGGCATGGACCTGGTCATGTACGCGCTCGACCGCATCCTGTCCGGCGGCGTTCAGGTGGCCGTGCTGGGCACAGGCGACCGCGACTACGAGGACGGCCTGCGCTACTTCCAGGACAAGTACCCTGGCACCATGGCCGCGCGCATCGAATTCGATCCGGCACTGTCGCAGCGTATGTACGCCGCCGCCGACATGTTCCTGATGCCTTCGAAGTTTGAGCCCTGCGGTCTGTCGCAGATCATCGCCATGCGCTACGGCACCCTGCCCATCGTGCGCGAGACCGGTGGCTTGAAGGACACCGTGATCCCGTATAACGAGTTTACCGGCGAGGGTACGGGCTTCTCGTTTAGCAACTTTAATGGCGACGAGATGGGCGACGCGGTCTTCCGCGCAGCGCGCCTGTTCTGGGATAACCGTGAGGCATGGAACCAGCTGGTCACGCAGGCCATGAGCCAGGACTTTAGCTGGACGCGTTCGGCCGACAAGTATCTGGACCTGTATTTCTTTATGCACCCGGAGATTGAGAGGCCGGCGGGTGTGGAGGCTGCGGCCGAGAAGGCTGAGGCCGAGCCCGAGGTTGTGGCTGAGGCCGAGCCGGTTGTTGAGGCACCCGCTGCTGCCGAGGAGCCCAAGACTGAGGAGAAGTCGGTTGAGGCTAAATCTGAGGTGAAGGTTGAGGCAGCTCCCGAGGCTGAGGCTAAGCCAGCTGCGAAGCCTACCGCCAAGAAGACCACGACGCGCAAGACGACGGCCAAGAAGGCTACGACAACCATGGCCGCTGCCACCAAGACCGACGCAGCAAAGACGACTACCGCCAAGGCAACGACCACGCGCAAGCGCACGACCGCCGCAGCCAAGAAAGCTGCCGAGGCCGAGATCGCTCCCGAGGTAAAGGCCGAGACCGCCACCGCCGAGGCTAAGCCTGTGGCAAAGGCTCCGGCCAAGTCTGCCGCCAAGAACACGGCCGCGTCCAAGACCGCGACCACCAAGAAGGCCACGGCTACGAAGTCGACGACGACCAAGGCTGCTACGACGAAGGCCGCCGCGAAGACGACCGCGAAGGCCGCCGCAAAGTCCGTCGTCAAGGTCGAGGAGGCACCCTCCGAGCCCAAGGCCAAGGCAGCTGTCGAGGCAAAGCCGGCCGCCAAGACCACCACGCGCAAGCGCGCTACGACGACGGCCAAAAAGACCACGACCAAGGCTGCTGCTCCCAAGGCAGAGGCTAAGGCCGAGGACAAGCCCGCAGTAAAGGCCGAGCCTGCTCCGAAGGCCGCAGAGGTCAAGACCGCTCCGAAGGCTACGGCAAAGACCAAGCCCGCCAAGGAGACCCCGGTCTCCCCCGCTGTTCCGGCCGAGGAAAAGGCCCCGACCAAGAAGACCTCCGTCCGTAAGGCAACGGCCATCCGCAAGCGCCACTAATCCGGACGATTAAAACTTAATCCAACGCAAGATGAGGGCGCCCCTACCAGGCGCCCTCATCTTGGTTGAACTTCTGTATTAAAAAGAGGGCCGGTTTACTACGACAAAATGGCTCCAGCCGACCACGGCGGGTAATCTACGAAATTGGCAACGCCTCTACCTGCGGTTTTAATATCACCAAAATGACCCTGGTTGAGATCATTCAATTCGTCGTAGTAAACCGGGTTACTTTTGTTTGGCTACAAATAGTATCGGTATAGGCACATTTGAATATCGCGATAATTTGGGTGGTAAAACGATTTTCTAGGACAACCGTTCGCCGATGGTAAACGGATGTTGTTTATACAGCCTGTGTACAAAAGATATACTTACATCCAGTGCGTAAAGCCCATGGCCCGCAGGCCGTGATTCTATTGAACTGGACCGAATTATGAGATTGATTCACAACAGCCGTCTGCCGCAGTTTCGTACTCCGTTTGGCGCTGTGACCACTGGAACTTCCGTTTCGCTATCGGTGATTTTGGAGGATGCCGACCCCAACCAGGCAACGCTCACCCTGCGCACCTGGGTCGATGAAATCGGTGAGTCTCTGTATCCCATGACGCACGAGGGCGACGGCATATTTACCGTAGAGCTTGAGTGCACTGAGCCCTGTCTTATCTGGTACAGCTTTATCTGCAACATCGAGGGCCAGCCCGAGGTACGCCTGGGTGCACCGCAGGGTCGCACCGGTGGCGAGGGTGTGACCTACAACTACGCCGAGGTTCCGTCCTTCCAGATTACCGTCTACAAGCACCGAGAGAACCGTCCCACTTGGTACGAGCGCGGCATGGTCTACCAGATCTTCCCCGATCGCTATGCCCGCGACGAAAACTGGCGCGAACGCACGCTTGCCGAAGTTGAAAAACCGCGCAAAGGAATCCAGCGCCGCATGGTCGAGGACTGGAACGAACCGCCCGAGTACGAGCGTGCCGAAGACGGCTCCATCAAGACCTGGGATTTTTACGGCGGCTCGCTCAAGGGTATCCAGAATGACCTGCCCCGCATTGCCGAGCTGGGCTTTACGGCCATCTACCTCAACCCGATCTTTGAGGCCGCGAGCAACCACCGCTACGACACGGCCGACTACACCAAGATCGACCCGATCCTGGGCACCGAGCAGGACTTTACCGAGCTGTGCCAGGCAGCCGAGAAGCTGGGCATCTCCATCATCCTGGACGGCGTCTTCAACCACACGGGCGACGATTCGATCTATTTCAACCGCTACGGCAACTATCCCGGCGTGGGCGCCTGGCAGAGCGAGGATTCACCGTGGCGCGATGCGTTTTACTTCCATGAGGACGGCTCGTATGACTGCTGGTGGGGCGTGGGCAACATGCCCGCCATCAATGAGAGCTCCAAACTGGTGCGCGAGCGGCTCCTGGGCAAGGACGGCGTGATCCGCAAATGGCTGCGCGCCGGTGCCCATGGTTGGCGCCTGGACGTGGCCGATGAGCTTTCCGACGACTTCCTGGCCGAGATCAAAAAAGCCGTGCTCGCCGAGAAACCCGATGCGCTGCTGCTCGGCGAAGTCTGGGAGGACGCCTCCAACAAGATCAGCTATGGCCACCTGCGCCGCTATCTGCAGGGCTCTGAGCTCGACTCTGCCATGGACTACCCCTTCCGCGACATGGTCATCGGCTTTTTGATGGGCTACAAGAATGCCTATCAAGCTGCTGAGGACATCGAGACCCTGCGCGAGAACTACCCGCGCGAGGCACTGGCCTGCGCGCTCAATCTGCTTTCGAGCCACGACCGCCCGCGCATTATCTCGGTGCTCGGTGGTGGCCCCGACGAGTCGCAGCTGCCCGAGAGCGAGCGCAGCAAATGGCGCCTGGACGAGAACTCGATGGGCCTGGCCAAGAGCCGTTTTTGGTTGGCAACGCTCATGCAGATGACCTTCCCAGGAGTGCCCTCGATCTATTATGGCGACGAGTACGGCCTGGAGGGCCTCACCGATCCGGGCAATCGCCGTACCCTGCCGATCAAGGACCAGCTCCACGACTTCGATACGTTGGCCATCGTTAAGAACGCGTCTGCTGTGCGCCGCGCGCTACCCTTTATGGTCAATGGCGAGATCAAGGCCTTCGCTCTCAACGACGACGTCTTGGCCTACACCCGCACGGGCAAAGACGGCGAGGCCGCGACGGTTATCATCAACCGCAGCCTGCGCAATTCGCACTGCGTGACGATCCCGGCGCTCGGCGAATGCGCAAGCGACGTGATCAGCGGCCACGAGTGCGAGATCCACAACGGCACGGTTACGCTCGACCTGTACCCGCTGGGCTCTTCGATCATCTATCACCATGCCGAGAAGCGCCTGCAGGAGCCGCTCGATCATGGCGCAGGCGTCGTGTGCCACATCACCTCGGTGCCGACCGATGACGGCAAGCCCGGCACAATCGGTGCGCCCACGCGTCGATTTATCGATCACCTAGCCGCCATGGGCATGCGCTACTGGCAGGTCCTGCCCGTCAATCCTACGGACTTTTTCCGCTCCCCTTACGCTGGGCCTTCGGCCTTTGCGGGCAATATTGACCTGCTGCCCGAGAGTCACGAGGAGCTGGCTGCCGACTTCGTCACCTGGAAGACCCGCGGCGGCGAGGATGCCGACCCGCTGTACACGGCGTTTAAACATCGCAACGCCGACTGGCTCGAGAAGTACTGCGTCTACATGGCGGTAAAGAAGCACTTTGAGGGACTGTCGCGCCACGATTGGCCGGCGGGTGTCGCGCGCTACAACGAGCACCTGATCGATGACAAGCGCTTCCACGCCGAGGCCGAGCTGCAGGCGTACATGCAGTACCGCTTTGACCTTGCCTGGTGCGAGCTCATGAACTATGCACACAAGAAGGGCATCGAGGTCATCGGCGATATCCCGATGTATGTGTCGGACGATTCGGCCGATGCGTGGAGCGAGCCCGAAAACTTCTGGCTGTCTGATACCGGTAAGGCGATTGAGTTGTCGGGCGCGCCGCCCGACAACTTTGCGCCCGAGGGGCAAGTGTGGGGAAACCCCACCTTCCGCTGGGATCACATGAAACAGAACGGCTATAGCTGGTGGATGGATCGCCTGCGTCGTGCGTTCGCGCTCTACGACCGTGTGCGCCTGGACCACTTCCTGGGCTTCCACAGCTACTTTAGCATCCCTGCCGGCAAGGCCTGTGCCGACGGCCGCTGGCTGGCGGGACCGGGCAAAGACCTGTTCCAGACGGCCTACGACGAACTGGGTCCGCTCAACTTTATCGCCGAGGATCTGGGCTATCTGACGCCTGGCGTTCGTGCGATGGCTTCGACCTGCGGTTTCCCCGGCATGGACGTGCTGGAGTTTAGCGACTACGACGTTCGCTGCGGAATTCATCCCACACCGGGCAAGATCCTTTACACCTCGACGCACGACACCTCGACGCTTGCCGGCTGGTGCACGCGCACCTTTGCGGGCGGCGACGACCCGAGCGGCATTGCATTGGCAAGCGAGCTCATGGGCGATGCCCTGGCAAGCGATGCTCCGCTCGTTATGATGCCGCTGCAGGACATACTGGGGCTGGGCGACGATGCACGTATGAACGTGCCGGGTGTGGCCACAGGCAACTGGACATGGCAGGCGCAGGAGGCCGACATTGCTGCGGCTGAGGAGAAAACTGCGAAGCTCCTGCGCAGCACCCATAGATTCTGGGGCGAAGCGTGATAAAACCCCGGATATAGGGTACAGTTACAGCTGTTTGAATTTTTGCGGGCAGAGTGATCTGCCCGCTTTGTGCTGAAAAGGAAGTATTATGGCGCGCTACGATTACAAGTGCACGAGCTGCGGCAACGTGTTTGAGGTTGAGCATCCCATGACCGAGACGCCCGAGGTCGTATGCCCCAGCTGCGGTGCCCCGGCATCCAAGACGTTCTCGGCCAGCGGCATTAAGTTCGACGGCAGCGGTTTCTACAACACCGACCAGCGCAGTGGTGGCTCCAGCACCAGCGCCACCAGTGGCTGTTGCGCCAACTGCCCGCATAACCACTAGTGACAAGCGGCCCCGCGATCAACTCCGATCGCGGGGCCGCTTCTTTGCGCTATGGGTCGATAATTATTTTTAAAAATTAGTATATTTTAAAATCCGCCCATACCAGCAGAATAGGGATCGTCACAGGTACCATCGCTATACCAATGAGTAGACCCCACATAATTGCCATTTTCGTCATAAACATCCAGAGTTTTAATGACTACTTTACCGCCGCCGTTAGAGGAGCCTCCCGAATAGCCGCTTCCACCAGAATAATTATTACCGCTATAAGAATTGTTGGAATAATTATTTTGCTGAGAAGCCTGCTGCTGAGTCTGCGCCACTTCCTCTTGAGTCTTCGCCTCAGCCTCTGCTTTTGCCTTATTTACATCATCAATACGAGTTTGATAACGACTAATCTGTTCATTGATTTGATCAATGAACAGATTAGAATCCTTTTTGGCATCTTCAAAAATAAGCTTCTGATTATCTTTATTAGAAATATCATTAAGAAGACCATTGAGGCTATTAATATGCTGTTGGAGAGAGTCAGTATCTTCAGTAGAATTTACATCAAAATTAACATGGTCAGTTACAGAAGTATTCCACTCATCATTTTGAGCATTACGACAGTCTTTAATAATGGAATCGTATTTATTGAGCAACTTCGTCCAATCAGGGGAAGTGCCATCCGCATACTTAAAACTGTCATTAGAGATTTCTTTATTCAAAATCTCTTTATTATTTTGAGCATTTTTAATGGTATCAAGACGTTGCTCAAAAGTTAGTAACCCAGGATCAGCCTTAAAGGCAGCAACATTATCGCTAGCCTTTGAATACAAAACTTCAACCTGCTGATTATGTTCACTACATGCTTGCTTGTAATTGTAACCAGCATAACCACCGACACAACCAGCAATAAGCAGAGCAACAATACCGGCACCAATAATTACTCGCTTTTTAATCGAAGAATTCTCAACCTCTTCATTTTCCTGAGCATTATCTTCAGGATTGTCAATCTTGTCACTATTAAGATCGATCATTTTAACCCCTCAATATTAAATCTGCGAGCGGTTCATGCATCCAGAAACTTACCAAACCCAACCGCTTACTTTCATATCCGATTTATTAATCCCAGTCCCAGAAAAATCATCCTTATGAGTTGCGGTGAAATAAGGACTGTTTGGCGGGTAGAAGCCGCTTTTCAATCCCTATTTCACCGCAACTTAGTAGTTACTTGTGGACCAGGCGGGCGCAGAAGTGGCCGTCGTAGGAATCGGCGTTTACCGGCACGCTCTGGAAGAGGCCTCGGTCGTTTTGGCGGACGGCAACCAGCTTCTTGGCCTGCGCAAAATCGGGAAGCTGCAGAATCTGGGCTTCGGTGAGCGGCGCCACGGTAAAGCCGGCACCCTCGGGAGAAGCCAGGAAGGCATCCACGACCTGCGTGTTCTCTTCATCAAACACCGAGCATGTCGCATAAATGAGCTCACCGCCGACAGCCACGCGCGCGGCTGCTTCCTTGAGCATCGTCAGCTGCAGGCGGGGCAGCTCGGTCGTAACGTCCTTCTCGGTCAGACGCCAGGGAATCTCGGGGTGGCGGCGCATGGTGCCGGTGCCAGAGCACGGCGCATCGATAAACACCGTGTCGAACAGGGCAGGCTCGCCGAGCATGGCATCAAACGAGGTGAGCACCTCATTGAGCTCGCAGGCATCGCCCGACACCGTACGAACACCCTGGATACCGGCCTTATGCAGGCGCGCGAGATTCTGATCACATTTACGATCATGCAGGTCAAGCGCGGTATGCTGACGCTCGTACCCGGCACGCTTGGCTTGACACATCATCACATAGGTCTTGGTTCCACGACCGGCGCCGATCTCTAGGCAACGCCCGGGACGGGTCGCCGCAGTAGCGATAAGCTGGGCGTTAAGGTCCGAGGCCACGGCCGCCGCGCGTTCAAACACGCCCGACGCAACGGTGGCCTGCGCATCGACCGGCGCATGGCAGCCCGGGAACACAGGCGCAACAAGCTGCGAAATGTACGGATCGTGTTTGGTTGCAAAGGCATTCTCGTGCAAAGCGAGCGGCGCGGGCGCCAGATTGCCGGCAAAGTTGAGCACACCTTCGGGCGTATCGAACGACGCCATAATGCGGGCGCACAGCCAGCGCGGCAGGCCCATCAGACGAGACAGGCGAACCAAACGGCGCTCGGACTCGTCGGCATCCGTCGCGTTGGCAAAGTCCTCGACGTTGTCCGCAACCTTATGCAGCACGGCGTTCGCCAGACCGGCGGCCGATTTAGCACCGCTGCGAACCAGCTCAACGCCCTGGCTCACGGCAACGCGACCCGGGGTATGCAGGTAGAGCATCTCGAAGGCCGAGATGCGAAGCGCCATGCGAACACGCGGCGCGACCTTTTTGGGCTTATCGAGAAACTGATCAAGCAGCTCGTCCAAAATGCCCTGCGTCGCGGCAACACCGAGCGCCAAGCGAGCGGCAAAAGCGGAATCGCGCTGGTCAATGGCCTTGGCGGAAGCACGGGAAGACAACACGTCGCGTGCGTACATACCGCGGCGATCGGCCTCCATCAACACATCGAGCGCAAGCTTGCGCGCGGGGGAAAGCTTACTCATGACAAAACACCCCACGTCAGATTGGCACCTTGCAGGCCGGCAGCCCAGGCAGAAGCAGCCATGGCACGCTTGCCATCGGGCTTAACCTCGAGCAATTCAACCGCGCCATCGGAAAGCCCCAGGTAGACGCGCTTGGCCTTAACGAGAACCTGACCCTCGCCAAGCGATACGTCGGCCGGCGCAGCATCGAGCACGCGCACGGTCTTGCCGGCAATCACGCAGCGAGCAGGAGCGGTATCGGACGAAGCCAGCACGTGGCGCACGCAATCGAGCGCCGCCATCTGAGGATCCAGACGCATCTCCTGCTTGGAAATCTTGGCAGCATGCGTGACGAGCGACTCATCCTGCTCAGTCCAAACAGCCGAGCCATCGGCAAGCGAGGGCAGCGTATCGGCCAGCAGCTTACCGCCCAGCTCGCCAAGCTCCATAGTCAGTGCCTCGGCATGCTTACCGGCAACCGAGGTCGAGGCCTGCGCGCAATAAGCGCCCGTATCCACGCCATGCCCAATGCGCATAATGGAAACGCCAGCAACCTCATCACCAGCGAGAATCGCACGCTGAATAGGAGCAGCGCCACGCCAACGCGGCAGCAAGGACGCATGAACATTCACAATACCAAGCGGCGCCATTTGCAGCACCTCATCAGGCAAAATGCAGCCATAGGCAGCCACGCAGAAAATATCGGCATCGGCAGCCTTGAGCTGATCAATAACTTCCGGGGTCATACGATTGGCCTCAACAACCGGCAACCCCAGCTCAAGCGCCTTGGCCTTAACAGGAGAAGGCTCAAGCTTTTTACCACGCCCACGAACAGCATCGGGACGAGTAATTACGAGCGCAATCTCATTCCCAGCCTCAACAAGCGAAGTCAGCGAAGGCACAGCAAAATCAGGCGTACCCATAAACACAATACGCATAAAGAACGTCCCCCCTCAACCAAAGCCGAGACAGCTACAAATAACGGCGGAAAGCCAAGTACACAGCCCATCCGCAATAACAATTCAACAAGAACAAATATACCCAAAACCAAAGAAAGAGCCGCAATAAAAGCAGCTCTCTCAACAAAGCAGCTCTCTCAACAAAGCACCTATCAGCGAAGACGTCCCTCCCTGGCCCGACGGCACCCGGGCGAGATAAGCAGCGTCAAAGTAGTCCCCGGGGCGCCCGCCTATATCGGCCCGCGCGCAGTTTCGCAGCGCAGCGAGAATGTTTGAGCACGGAGGAATTACCCCGCCCGTCCCCGGGGCGCCCTCCGTCAGTAATCGGTCCTACTCCAGCTCAAACGCACCCGTGTACAGCTGATAGTAATATCCGCGCTTGGCGATCAGCTCGTCGTGGTTGCCACGCTCGATGATGCGGCCGTGGTCCAGACAGATGATCGCATCGGAGTTGCGCACGGTGGACAGACGGTGCGCGATGACAAACGTCGTGCGGCCTTCCATGAGCTTGTCCATGCCGGCCTGCACGATAGCCTCGGTGCGGGTGTCGATGGAGCTCGTGGCCTCGTCCAGAATCATCGCCGGCGGATCGGCGACGGCGGCGCGGGCGATCGAAATCAGCTGGCGCTGGCCCTGCGACAGCTGGGCGCCGTTGCCGGTGAGCATGGTGTCGTAGCCGTCGGGCAGGCGGGTGATAAAGTCGTCCGCGCCCGCGAGCTTGGCCGCCGCGATGCACTCCTCGTCGGTGGCGTCCAGGTTTCCGTAGCGGATGTTATCCATCACGGTGCCGGTGAACAGGTTCACGTCCTGCAGCACCACGCCCAGCGAGCGGCGCAGGTCTGCCTTGCGGATCTTGTTGACGTTGATGCCGTCGTAGCGAATCTTGCCGTCGGCGATGTCATAGAAGCGGTTGATGAGGTTGGTGATGGTCGTCTTACCGGCACCGGTGGCGCCGACAAACGCGACCTTCTGGCCCGGCTTGGCAAACACGGACACGCCGTGCAGCACCTCGTGGTCGGGCGTGTAGCCAAAGTCGACGTTGTCCATGACCAGGTCGCCGCGCAGCGGCACGTACTCGATCTCGCCGGTTGCGCGGTGCGGATGTTTCCACGCCCACATGCCGGTGTGGTGGTCGGCCTCCTCGAGCTGCCAGGTATCGGGGTTCACCTGAGCGTTGACGAGCGTCACATAGCCTTCGTCGGCTTCGGGCTCCTCGTCGATGAGCTCAAAGATGCGGTCGGCGCCGGCGAGGCCCATGACCACGGCGTTGATCTGCTGCGAGATCTGACCGATCTGTCCGCAGAACTGCTTGGTCATGTTGAGGAACGGCACCACGACGGCGATGGACAGCGCCATGCCCGAGATGCTCAGGTTGGGCACGCCCAGCGCCAGGAAAATGCCGCCGGCCAGTGCGACCAGCACGTAGAGCAGGTTGCCCAGGTTCATAAGGATGGGCATGAGGATGTTGGCGTACATGTTGGCCTTCTGCGAGACCTCGAAGAGCTTTTCGTTGCGCTCGTCAAAATCGGCCTCGGCGGCAGACTCGTGGCAGAATGCCTTGACGACCTTCTGGCCGTTCATGACTTCCTCGATGTGGCCCTCGACCACGCCGAGCTCGGTCTGCTGTGCAATAAAGAAACGCGCGGAGTTGGAGCCGAGCAGCTTGGTCATAAAGGTCATAAAGGCGACGCCTGCCACAATGACCAGGCACATCCACACGCTGTAGTACAGCATGATAAAGAACACCGTGACGATGACGATGGTCGTCATGAGCAGGTTGGGCAGCGACTGGCTGATCATCTGGCGCAGCGTGTCGATGTCGTTGGTGTAGTGGCTCATGATGTCGCCGCGCTGGTGCGTGTCGAAGTAGCGAATCGGCAGGTCCTGCATGCGGTTGAACATCTTCTCGCGCAGTTTCTCGAGCGAGCCCTGCGTGACGATGGCCATGGCGCGGTTCCAGAAGAGCGAGGACAGGATGCCGACGCCGTAGATGCAGGCGAGGGTGGTCACGAGCTGCAGAATCTTGGGCTGCGCAGCTTCCCAATCGCCCGACTGCCACGATTCGCTAATAATCTGCAGGGCGCTCTGAAGGAAGGTCGCGCCGATGGAGTTGATGATGGCGCAGAGTACCACGCCGACGACGACGAGGGGCAAAAGCACGGGGTAGAAGCCGAAGAGCGTCTTGATGAGGCGCGACATGGTGCCACCCTTGCGGTTGAGCGCGCGCTCGGCGGTCGTTGCCTTACTCATGTGCCTCGCCTCCTTCCTGGGTCTGAGCTTGTGTTGCGGATGCCTCGGTGTCGGCTTCGACGGCCTCTTCGCCCTCGGCAGACATCTTGTTCTGCGAGGTAAAGGTCTCGCGGTAGATCTCGCTCGTCTTAAGCAACTCATCATGGTTGCCGATCTGCGCGATACGGCCGCCCTCCATGACGATGATGCGGTCTGCATCCTGTACGGAGCTGATGCGCTGGGCGATGATGAGCTTGGTCGTGTTGGGCAGATAGCTTGCCAGCCCTGCGCGGATCTTGGCGTCGGTCTTGGTGTCGACGGCGCTGGTGGAGTCGTCCAGGATCAAGATCTTGGGGCGACGCAGCAGGGCACGCGCAATGCACAGGCGCTGCTTCTGACCGCCGGAAACATTGGAGCCGCCCTGTTCGATCCAGGTGTCATAGCCCTTGGGGAAGCCGTCGACAAACTCGTCGGCGCAGGCCAGATGCGCGGCCTCGCGGACCTCTTCGTCGGTGGCGTTCGGGTCGCCCCAACGCAGGTTCTCGGCAATCGTGCCGCTAAACAGCACGTTTTTCTGCAGCACCATGGCCACCTGGTGGCGCAGGGCGTCCAAGTCATAGTCGCGTACATCCACGCCGCCCACGCGCACGGTACCCTCGGTGCTGTCGTACAGGCGGGCAATGAGGTTTACGAGCGTGGACTTGGCCGAGCCGGTGCCGCCGATGATGCCGATGGTCTCGCCGCTCTTAATGTGCAGGTCGATGTCGTCGAGCGCCTGGCGTTTCGCATGCGCGGAATACTTAAAGCTCACGTGGTCAAAGTCGATGGAGCCGTCGGCAACCTCGAGCACGGGCTTGGTCGGGTTGGCGATCGTGGGCTCGGCGGCAAGCACCTCGGTAATGCGGTGCGCCGATTCGTCGGCCATAGTTACCATGACAAAGATCATCGACAGCTGCATCAGGCTCATGAGGATCTGGAAACCGTAGGTAAAGATCGAAGAGAGCTGGCCCACGTCGAACAGCGTGCCCTGGCTCGTGATGATGAGCTTGGAGCCCAGGTAGATGATGACGACAAACGCGCCGTTGACGCAGATGTTCATCATGGGGTTGTTAAAGGCGAGCAGCTTCTCGGCGCGGGTGAAGTCCATCTGGACGTCGCGCGCGGCGGTCGCGAACTTCTCCTTCTCAAAGTCTTCGCGCACGTAGCTCTTAACCACGCGCATGCCGGTGACGTTTTCCTCGACGGACTCGTTAAGGGCATCGTACTTGTGGAACACGCGCGAGAAGATGGGGCGCACCTTAAAGATGATAAAGAACAGTCCAAAGCCCAGCAGCGGAATGATGATCAGGTAGACCATGGCGACGCTGCCGCCCATGATAAACGCCATGGTAAAGGCGAAGATCAATACCAGCGGCGCGCGCACGGCGATACGGATGATCATCATAAAGGCCTGCTGCACGTTGTTGATATCGGTGGTCAGGCGCGTGACGAGCGAGGAGCTCGAGAACTCATCGATGTTGGCAAAGCTGAACGTCTGGATCTTGTAGAACAGGTCGTGACGCAGGTTCTTGGCGAACCCGCAGCTTGCATGGCTGCAGGTGACGCCGGCCGCGGCACCAAAAGCAAGCGATGTTAGCGCGATGAGCACCAAAAAGCCTGCGGTGGGAAGCATCTCGGCTACGGTGGCGCCGTCTTTGATGGCGTCGATTAAGTTGGCGGTGATAAATGGAATCAGCATCTCGCAGAGCACCTCGCCAAGCACGAGCAACGGCGTGGCAACGGTGACCTTCATATAGTCGCGGATGCTGCCCATGAGGGTTTTAATCATCCAGTTCCTCCCAGGTTACGCGGATTTTATCGAGCATTTCGGCGAGGTCCTCGCGCTCGTCGTGGGTGAGCGCACTAAAGGCCCGTTCTCTAAAGCGGATGCGGGCCGCCTGGTCGATGCGGGCGTTTTCCCGGCCGGTTTCGGTCAGGCGAATAGTGAGTTGCCGTCGATCCTTGGGGTTACGGCTGCGCTCGATGAGACCGTTGAGCTCGAGCTTGGACAGGATCTCGGAAAGCGACCCCGGCTTGAGGTCAAAGTGCATGCCGAGCTCCTGCTGCGACATCTCGCCGCCGGGTTGCTTGGCCAGCAGGCAGATGATGGGTGCCTTGCCGGACACGCCTCCGCCATGAAAATGCATGTAATGGCCGCAAAAGCCCAGATTATTGAGAATGCGCTTGGCAAGCTTGTCTTCCGAGCTAACCGCTTCGGGTGCATCCGCCGGCCGTGACGGGTCGCCGCCGGGCTCGTGCGAACAAAGGCTAAGAGGTTCATCGCACATGAATTAGTGCTGCTCCTTTCTTTAGTTAGGTAGAGGAATTGTTTTGTGCCTAACCAATTTAGGAGCGTGAGAAATCAATGTCAAGGTACCAAACTTATTAAGTTACGGCGTTTTGCCAAACGCCGTAACCGCTCGACTCCGCTCACGACGTCCCCTGCGCTACACTTAGTCGCACTGTGGCGCTGCTGCGCCGCGCCCGAACCAAGGGGGACACTCATGAAGAACACTCAGCTGCTGCTGATCAACGATATGTGCGGCTACGGCAAGGTCGCGCTTTCCGCCATGCTGCCGGTGCTGTCGCACATGGGCTACCGTATCCATAACCTGCCGACGGCGCTCGTTTCCGACACACTCAACTACCCCAAGTTCTACATCCACGACACCACCGAGTACGTGCGCCAAAGCCTCGCTATCTGGGAGGAGCTCGGCTTTGAGTTCGACGCCATCTCGACCGGCTTTATCGTGACCGAGGAAGAGACGCGTATCATCTCGGACTTTTGCCACCGCCGTGCGCAAAAGGGCACCAAGGTGTTCGTCGACCCCATCATGGGCGACAACGGCAAGCTCTATGCGGGCGTGCCCGAGTCCACGATTGGTCTTATGAGGCACCTGCTGGAGTGCGCAGACTACGCGGTACCCAACTATACCGAGGCGTGCCTGCTTGCCGATAGGCCTATCGCCGAGCAAATAACGCCCGATGAGGCCCGCGTCCTTGTGGACGCCGTGCGCGAGCTGGGTGCCAAGTCTGTGGTCATTACGAGCGCCGTGGTCAATGGCACGAACGCGGTTATCGGTTACGACCATGTAGCGGGGGAGTACTTCACGATTCCCTTTGAGCTCATTCCGGTCTATTTCCCGGGCACGGGCGACACGTTCTCGGCGGTGCTCGTCGGCCGCGTTATGGCAGGTTGGAGTCTGCAGCGCGCAACGGCCGATGCCATGCGTGTGGTGGCTGAGCTTATCGAGCGCAATGCCGACCAAGAGGACAAGTCCGCCGGCCTGCCCATCGAGGCCTGCCTGGATGTGATTGACCATGAGTAATGCTGGCGAGAGCGGCGTCAAGCCTGCGGGCGAGAACAGGCCGCTCGGCGCGCCGCGTGGCAAGCGTCCGCGTATCCGCGTGAGCTGCGTGGATCAGCTGGGTGCGTGCAGCTGCCACCATGGTCACAAGCCCGGCGACGTCTTCGACTTCGACCGCGATCGCGGCAAGATGTGCGCCATGGTCTGTCACGTGGGCTTTCCCTATATCGATATCCTGCGCTATGGCGGAACCGTGCCTGGCAACGAGCCCGGCACGGCAAAGTTCTGCTGCCCCGAAGTCGATACACTGAACGTCTGGCTTGCCGAGATCGTCGACGAGTAGTCGAGCGTGGATTTTCTCCCGTTTAGAGCGCACTTGAACACTCAAAGTGGGAGAAAATCCACGCTCATTTTTCATGCGGGAGATTATCCACGCTCATTTCGCGCCGAAGGCGTGGCCCGCGACCTCGCTTGCCTACAGCTGCTCGAGCATCGCCGTGCAGCCGGCGAGCACGTCGCGGTAGGTGGCATCGAAGTTGCCGGTGTACCAGGGATCGGCCACGTCGCCGGGGCGCTCGGTCCAATCGAGCAAGCGCGTAATCTTGCCGTCGGAGTCGTCGCCAAAGATGCGACGCAGGCCACGCGCGTTCTCAGCATCCATATAGACAATGTGATCCCAGTCGCCATACTCCGCGCGACGCACCTGACGGGCACGGTGCGCAACGACGGGAATCCCGACTTCACGCAGCTTGGCAACCGTGCCATGATGCGGCGGGTTGCCGATCTCCTCGGTCGAGGTCGCAGCGGAGTCAATGACAAACTCGCCTGCGCGCCCGGCGCGCTGCACCAGCTCGGTAAACACCGACTCAGCCATCGTCGAGCGGCAGATGTTGCCGTGGCAGACAAAGAGAACGCGATGGACGGGCTTTGGGCTATTCATGACCAGCTCTCTCCAAACGAAGCCAAGTACGACGCATTATCGAACGGCGTCCCTAGGCCCTGACGATGCCAGCGAGCGCGACAGGTTCATGCTGGGAACCTCGATGATGCGCCAGAAGGCAACGGAGACGAGCATGCTTGCGGGCAGCGAGACCGCGGCAATCGCGAGCGGGTCGACAATCCCGAGCCTGGGCAGCAGGGCAGCGAGCGCACCGATGACAATGGCGTGGGTAAGGTAGAGGCTGTACGACACCTTTCCCAAAAAGACCATGGGGGCCGCAGAGAGCGCACGGCGCGTGAACCCGTCGGCGATCGCGACGACAACCACCACCAGGCAGGCCGCGTTCATGGCGGTGGACTTCAACGCCTCGAGGACCCCGCCGGGATGCCACACGAGCGAGAGCTCGATAACGCCAACGGAGGCCACAAGCAGCGCCAGCTCGGCCTGGATTGAAAGCTTGACGGCCTTGATTTTGTCGAATTGCCGGGCCGCCATGACGCCAAGCCAGAACATCAGGCAAAGGCGCAGCGGAAAGTAGCCCGTCCAGTACGAGACAAGCACCGCAATAAAGGCCGCAACAACCGCCAGACCCGTCCGGCGAATCCTTGATATGCACCAGATGGCCAGCGGAAGCGTCAGGCTAAACCAGAGCTCCCAGCTCATGGACCAGACGGGAGAGTCAACGCGGACGAGCTGCGCGCCAAAGAGGTTGTTGAGGCCATTGGACACGTTGAACAGCACGTCGAACTGCATGAGGATGTCATGAACCGCAGTGGGAAGGCCCGCGTCGTAGGCGACGGCAAGCGCGGAGCGCGACGTGGACCCCAGGCGCCATGCCACGTAGCCCGCAGGAAGGGCCAGTGCAATCGCCGCAAACAGCGGCACGCAAAGGCGGACGACCCTTCTTGGGTAATAGCCAAGCCAGTCGTACCCACCGTTTCCCATGTGCTTAAAGGGAACAAGAGACAGCACTATGCCAGACAGGATGAAGAACACCATAACCGACGCGGTGCCAGGGAAGAGGCTCGGACCCCCCGCGCCAAACGGCTTGACCATGATGTCGACGTGATACAGGAACACTATCAGCGCCCCGAGCCCTCGCAGGCCGTCAAGCGACAAGACACGCTTCTCGTGAGCAGGCATCGTCACCCCTTCCTTCGTGCATTCGAGCAGAGCGTCCCATTTTATACCCTCATGGATTTAGCGTACCGAGAAAGACCCCCAAATCGGGTTGATTCGGGGGTCTGGCTCATCTTTACTAGGCGGTCGCGCAGGGCTTACAGACTGCTCTTGAGGCAGTTTGCTCCAATAAAGCCCGCTGCATACAAGGGGAGGTGGCGCAGCTCGCGCCCGTCATCGGTTTCGCTGCGGGAAAAATTGTTCTCGGACAAAATGTAGGCATATGGCGATCGGGCTTTGTCCATAAACGCCCCGAGGGTTTTCGCGCGCACGTTGCGAGCGGACTTTACCTCGACGGGCACGATTTCCATACGGTCGGTCTGAAGTAGAAAATCGAGCTCGCCATTTGTCCTCCAAGACGATGGCGGCACCCAATAATACGTTTGCAAGCTATTGCCCGAAAATGCCTGCATGACCGAGCTTTCTGCCAGGGCGCCTCGAAAGTCGGAAGATAGCGTTACGGTGGAATTCTCTTTGAGGTCGAGCCAGAGCCTCGGGTTGATGCCGAGTTTGTAGAACATGAGGCCCGTATCGAGAAGGTAGACCTTAAAGAAACTTCCGTCTTCGTCGTCGAAGGGAACGAGGGGAGGCTCGATGCCTTCGGTCAGGTTGTTGACCGATATAATGCCGGCGCCCTCGAGCCAGTCGAGTGGCTCGATGAGCTTGGCGCGACGGCCTCCGCGTTCGACCTCGGAGTACTTGAATTTCTTTGTGGACGATCTCAGTAGCTGGGACGGAATGGAGCGCCAGACCTTGCGCGCCGCCACGCCGCTGATCCCGTTTTCGGGGTCGGTCATATCGGCGGTATAGGTCTCGTCGATTTCGCGCTGCTCGACGCGCGCATCCTCGATGGATAACGTCTTGCGATATGCGTTGACGGCGGCGGGCATGCCGCCCACGATCTGGTATCGATGAAACAGGCTGAGCGCGGCTTGGTGCGCGGCGTAGGTCTCGAGCGTGCCGGCGTGGGTACGAATGGCATTGGCCATCTGCTTCTCATCGAGCGCCCAGAGAAACTCCTCGAACGACATGGGATGCATAGTCTCTTGACGAACGCCGCTGGGAAAAGGCAACTTGCGCTTGCGCGTGGCGACGCCGAGCTGACTGCCGGTCGCGCATATGCGCCAGCCCGAACCCGAAAAAAAGCGAAGCGAGTTGAGCGCCCGTTCGCAGAGCTGCACCTCGTCAAACAGGATGAAGGCGGTTTCTTTGCGAATGGGGGTGCGTTTATAGTCTGAGATTCGCGCCACGATGGCGTCAACGTCGTCGGTGGGACAGTCGAACAGCGGAGCGATCAGCTCAAGATCAGTCTGAAAGTCGAGTTTGACAAACGCATCGCCGGCGATTCGTCTACCGATTTCCTCGGCAACGTACGTTTTGCCTACGCGTCGCGCACCACGGATGAGGAGGGGGCGTGAGGCGTCCTTTGTCGCCCATGATTCGATAACTGATTCGATTGATCTGCGCATGGGGTCGCCTTTCCGATTTCGTGTGCTTCAGATACATAGTTTAGTACGATTTCGTGTACTTGAAATACACGAAATCGTAGAAAAGTGTGTATCCGAAGTACACGAAATCGTACTGTGGAGCTTGCAGGCGGATAGACACTACTCGTATGGGACGGCTTTCACCGGTTGCTCGCCACTCTGGGCTGTGTTCGCCCCTATGCCCGCATCGAGGGCTCTGCTGATTGACGGCGACGCTCCCAACGTGCCAGCTTAATCGTCACCAGCGTGAGCGCCCAGGCCACAAGCGAGAACGCGGCGCCCACTGCGCCCACGTACGCAATGCCAACGCTGCTTACCACGGTGCCGCCCACTGCGGTGCCAAACGAGATGCCGACGTTAAACGCCATGGGCTCAACCGAGCTTGCGAGTACCATCGACTTGGGATGGCGGCGGCGTGCCACGTCCATGAAGTGCGTGATGCATGACACCGAGAACAGGTACATGAGTAGCGCCAAGCTAAAGACAAAGACCAGCGCGAGCGGCATGGTGCCGCCCACAGCAAACAGCCCGAGTAACGCCGCAGCCTGCAGCACAAACGTCACAAGCAGCGCCTTCATGCCAAAGCGCGCATCGATCCATCCGCCCAGGATGTCCGAGATCAGGCAGAATACGCCGTAGGCCATGAGCGTGGTGCTCGCCTGAACGGTGCCCATACCCAGCACCTGCTCAAGATAAGGCGTCACGTAGCCGTAGAACACATAGACCGAGCCCACGCCAAACAAAAAGATGAGCATGCCGGTGATGACGCTCGGCTCGCGTAGCAGGCCCGCCTGCTCACGAAAGGTGGCAGGCTCGTCGGTTTGCCCAGCGCGCGGCATAAACGCCACGAGCGCTCCGCAGGTCAAAATGGCGAAGGCCAGCGTGCCGTACATGGCCACGTGCCAATCGAGTGTGTCGGCCACAAACTTGCCAATCGAGGTCACAAAGACCATCGCCACAGAAAATGCGCCGTACACGACCGAGATGGCAAGTGAGGTTTGCTGCGGAGACAGAAGCTCAGGGATGTACGTCACGCCCACGGCGAGCAGCGCACCCGAGACAGAGCCCAGGACAATGCGCGAGATAAACAGCACCTGGAAGTTGGGCGCCAACGCCATGACCAGGTTGCCGAGCACAAAGACGATGCTATAGCACACGAGCAGCTGGTAGCGGCGAAAACGCCCCGTGCTGAGCGCGAGCACCGGCGTCGCGATGGCGTAGACAAGCGCAAACACGCTGATGAGCTGGCCCGCGGTGGCAAGCGATACGCCGAGTTCCGTTGCTAAGTCACTTTCGATGCCGATGACCACGAACTCGGAGCAGCCGAGCGAGAATCCCAACAGCGTGAGCAGCGCCAGACAGAGCTTGGTGCGCGCGGGGGAGAGCGCGGCGGCGGTTGACTTACTTTTAGGCGTAGTTGCGGCGGTCAAGGCTGTCACTCCAATGTCGCATGAATAAGCGGGATTCACTTCCTGCAACTCTAACAGAATGTGACAAAGGGGCGGTCTCTTTGTCACATGGAGAGCTTGCCTGTATAGTCGCAATACAGGTGAAGATGGTCTCAGATACATCGCGGTCGACAGGAGATCCCATGGGTATGCACACGACAAAGGTTGCAGTGGGCGAGGGCATTCGTGCCATCGTGGCCTGCATGGACGAGCGCGCGCTCCAGTCCATCGGCAATGCCTTTGACTTTTGCTACTTGGACACCACGAGCTACGACGAGTTCCGCAAAGAGGACTTATGCTGCATCCAAATTTCCGTTGTCCTCGCGATGTGGCAAAATTTGACAAGGCAAGTGACAGGGCTAGCCCCTTGTCTTTTTGCATGGCGAGGGGGCTGCCATCGTCTTTGATTTATTGGCATGAGGGGAGTCTTACAATGGTCGTTGACAAGGCAAACAGGAAAAAGATATCCAGGGTGGCGGCAACCGCGGCGCTCGCCGGCGTCCTTGCCATCGGCGCGGGCGGCTGCGCGGCTGCAAAGCCTGCGGGGTCGAGTTCTGGTAGCGCACCGGTGCACAAAGAGCAGGCCAAGAAGACTCCCGCGCAGCTGGCGGCCGCGGCATACCGCGAGGTCCTCGAAGACCCGCAGGGCTACTTTGGACGTAATGACGGGCTCGATGAGCAGTTTGTTGCCGATGCGGAGTACACCTACGCTCTGGTAAACATGTCGACAGGCGAGCTGCCACAGCTGCTTGTCTGCGCAACGGGCTCGAATGACGCGTGGAATGGCATGGAATCCGTGCAGGTATTTTCCTTTGACGCGAAGAGCGGCTCGCTTATCGTGCCGACGGGGGATTTCGCGACGGGCGTTGCCGGTGCCGGCGGGTTCCGTGGTGGCCTGTCGTATTCGGCGGCCGGAAACGGGCTGCTATATTCCACGCTTTCGTCTGGAACGGGCACGGGTTCTATTGTGCGTATCACGCTCGACGGTGACCAGCTTTCCCAGACGTTTGCCGCGCCCGTCGACCTCTCGTCCGATTCGGAGCTTTCTTCTGTCGTGAGTTCTGAGGGCAGGGAGATCACGTGGACAGATGTTGCCGACGACTCGGCTCTGAAGGATCTTGAAAGCGGAAGCTGGAAGAGCACTGTCGAGAAGGGCTCGGGCGCGGCCGATGCCGCGCGGGCTGCCGGTTTGGCGACGTTTACGGGCACGGTGCGCATTCTTGACGACGCCGGCGTGTGCGACCTGCAGGGAGTGGCGAACCCCAACCCGGATTACCCGAGCGGCTACAGCTATGTCGTGCTCGATTTGGGAAGTGAGCAGCAGATGACGTGCCTCAGCGGTGATGGCTCCAGCCTGCGCGACGGAAACACCTCGCTGCTTTTGCTCGACACCACCGATTCCGGAAACTCGTGGAGCGCCCTCGATGGCAAGACCGTCACGGTTGCCGTCGATACGCCCCAGTGCTTTTGGCCGTCGGATACCGGCTTGCCGCTGGGCTCGCCGCGGTGCGCCGGCCATGTTGCTGCCATCGGTTAGATTGCATAATGCGGAAAAGGACTTAGTTCTTTTCCGCATTTTTATGCTCCGTACCTGCGGTGATGGGTATACATATACCAATTATGAGTAGGGTGGAGGTGCAATATGGCTGTCGGCGAGCACGGGTTTGATCCCGATTTTGAATGGTGGTATAGCGAGGGCGAGGCTCCGGACGAGGAGTGGGACGAGCCCGCGCCGCGTGACGTGTCGAGCGACGAGGACGAGACCGGCAACGATGCCGTCGAGACGGACGCCGCTTCCGACTCCGCCGAACCCCTAACCTTTGAACAGGCTTGGGCCCAAGCCGAGGCTGATGAGGCAAAGGCCGATGCCACGGCCACACTGGGTGAGCCAGCCGACATGTCCATCTCGCCGGCAAAGACCCCGCAGCCGCGTCACACTATCGACCCCGACAGCACGGCATCCTTCAGCATTCTCGACGTGCCCGCGCAAGGCGCCCAGGCGCCTGCGCCCACGCATCGCCCCGACCTGGCTCGCGAGGAAGATGCTGGCCGCCGCTCGCCGCTCGGCCCCATCCTTATCGCCTTTATGGCCGGCGTTATCGCATGCTCGGCAATTGGAAACGTCTGGAGCCATGTTGAACAACAGCGAAAAGACGCCGCCAAGGTCGAGGTGTCTGTCGAGCAATCGCTCAGCCGCACGCGCTCGGTACATGTGTCGGTCGAGGTCAAGGACGGCGCGACGTGGGACACCGCGCGCGGCGACAGCCAAATGCTCATCCATATCGTGGGGCGCACGCTCAAAGGGCAGACGATTGACGAGTACCAATACGTCAATTCCGCCGGTGACGGCATCGAACTTAAGCCCGGCGACTACGATCTCACCGTCGATGAACCGCCCGTCGCCACCGACGGCACGCGCTTCCGCGCCTCAAAGCGCATGGTCCCCGTGAGCTTTAACTCGCAGGCGCCCGATACGGTCGACACCACGCCGCAGGGCGGGTTTGACCTTTACGTGGATACCCAGTAGGCGCTCGCCGCTCATTCCGCTATGGCTACTCAATAATCGCTTGCCGTCCCATCCCGCCGCCAAGAGTGGGACAATAGCCCTCGACACTATTGTTTACTTTTGGAGGAAGTAGCATGTCTACCGTCACTACCATCAAGCGCGGCGGCCTCACCGCGGCCATCGATTCCATGGGTGCCCAGCTCACGAGCCTTGCCCTCAACGGCAACGAGTATCTGTGGCAGGGCGACCCCGCCTTTTGGGGCAAGCACGCGCCCATCCTGTTCCCCATTGTGGGCTCGCTGCGCAACAACACGGCAACGTCTGCAGCCGGCACCTGCGAGATGCCGCGCCACGGACTTGCGCGCATCGTCGAGCACAAGCTGGTCGAGGTTTCGGAGGACGGCTCTTCGGTAACGTACGAGATCACCGATACGCCCGAGTCGCTCAAGGCCTTTCCGTTCCACTTTAAGCTCAACATGACCTATGCCCTGACTGGTGACGCCACGCTTACCCAGACCTTTGCCGTTACGAACACCGGCGACGTGGACCTGCCGTTCTCGGTGGGCGGCCACCCCGCGTTTAACGTACCGGTTCCCGGTGCCGAGGACGAGGCATTCGAGGATTACGAGCTGGCGTTTACCGAGGCTTGGACGAACGAGGCTCCCATCATCACACCCGACGGTCTTATGACGTTCGAGGGTAGCTACAAGGCTCCCGATAACTCGGACGTGCTGCCCATCACGCACCGCAGCTTCGATAACGATGCCATCATGTTCACCGATACTCCGGGCTCCACGCTCACGCTGCGCGGCCGCAAGTCGGGCCACGGCGTCAAGATCGACTTTGAAGGCTTTAAGTACATTGGTGTGTGGTCTGCCGCCAACGACGCTCCGTTTGTGGCGCTCGAGCCCTGGACCGGTCACACCACCACGGACACCGAGGACGATGTCTTTGAGCACAAGGTCAACACCATCACCTTGGCCCCTGGTGAGACGGACGTTCGCAGCTTTAGCGTAACGCTGCTCTAGAGGCTCCGCCGTTCTGACGAACGGCGGGCCGGTCGACGCTGCGCGCCACCCAGAGCGACAATTTGTCATTCAAAAGGCAAGGCATGACCAGAAGGTCAATGCCTTGCCTTTTTCATGCCTAGCCGTTGGGGACGTTCTTAAACGACTAGTCGTTAAGGAACGTCCCCAACGGCTACGTCCACTCATTCCGTGCGGGTTATATGCAGGTTTGCCTGCGCACGCTATCATGTATGGGTTAGACCGCAACTATGTACCCCATACGCGAAGGGATGCGCATGTATCTGAAGATCGACATGTTCTAGCTGGGCTTACCCCCGCAGTGGCGCCATGCGCCCCATCAATTCTGCCGATTTTCACCTTCACGCATATAAAGGAGTCCCGCCATGCGCGACAAGCTCGAAAAGATCATCAAGGCCTACGAGGAGCTCGAGAAGAAGCTTTCCGACCCGGCCGTCGCCTCCGATATCAAGGAGTTCACGCGTCTCAACAAGGAGTACGCGCACCAGTCCGACCTCATCGCCGCCTCGCGCGAGTACATCGGCGCGCTCGATGACATCGAGGCTGCCAAGGAAATGCTTCACGATACCACCGATGCCGATGAGAAGGAGATGCTCCAGATGGACATCTCCGAAAACGAGGCCAAGCTTCCCCAGCTCGAGGAAGATATTAAGTACATGCTCATCCCGAGCGACCCCAACGACGACAAGAACACCATCGTCGAGATTCGTTCCGCCGCCGGTGGCGACGAGGCGGCCATCTTTGCCGGCGACCTGTACAAGATGTACCAGCGCTTCTGCGAGTCGCGCGGCTGGAAGACCACCGTGCTCGATTCCAGCCCCAGCGAGGCCGGCGGCTTTAAGTCCATCGAGTTCAAGGTCGAGGGCGACCGCGTCTACTCCGTCATGAAGTTCGAGTCCGGCGTGCACCGCGTCCAGCGCGTCCCCAAGACCGAGTCCCAGGGCCGCATCCAGACCTCCACGGCTACCGTCGCCGTACTTCCCGAGGCCGAGGAAATCGACGTCCAGATCAACCAGTCCGACCTGCGCATCGATACCTACTGCGCCTCCGGCCCTGGCGGTCAGTGCGTTAACACCACCTACTCCGCCGTGCGCATCACCCACCTGCCCACCAACACCGTGGTGCAGTCGCAGGAACAGCGCTCCCAGATCCAGAACCGCGAGGTCTGCATGCAGATGCTGCGCGCCCGTCTGTACGAGATGGAGCTCGAGAAGCAGCAGGCAGAGCTCGGTGCCGAGCGTCAAAGCCAGATCGGCCACGGCAATCGTTCCGAGAAGATCCGTACCTACAACCAGCCCCAGGACCGCGTGACCGATCACCGTATCGGCTTCAACTCCACCTATAACGGCGTCCTCCTGGGCGACCAGCTCGGCACGGTCATCGAGGCACTCGCCGCCGCCGAGCGAGCCGAGAAGCTGGCGCAGGCCGTGTAGTGGGTTACGCGGTTTTGCCAAACCGCGTAACGGCTCGACGCTGCAAACGCCCCTAAGCGGCAATCTGACGTTCAATCGTCGGTCGCGTACCGAAGTACGCTTCCCTCCTCTTTCACGTCACCTTGCTCGCTTAGGGGCGTTTTCGCTGACTTATGCTCAACCTGCGGCGCTTTAGAGGTAGTCATTGGGGACGTTCTTAAATGACTAGGTTTGGTAAAGTTCTTTTCGAGTTTATTTAATCTGCTTGTTAGAAATTAAGCTATTTACCTGCTTTAAGAAATTATCGGCATTCATCTGATCTTGAAAATATTGCTCCAAAAATCGTCCGAGAAGTCGCGGGGTGATTTTTACCGCGTCGTTCGTCAAGCGATGTGGCAAGCGTTTGGTTAGATATTGGTCAGTTTTGGGGCAACCTTGCCAAAAGCTTGACGAATGCAAATCTAGACGTCGACGAATGAACACTTTGAGCGAGCCCGGTGCAAAATTCTGGGCTGATTATCGATAATCGCCTTCAATCGTCCCTTGCCAAGCGCTGGCCTCGCGTACAATCTGCTCCGACATTCGCGCGCCGCCCGGCGCATAAGAGGGGAGGACCCCATGGCAAACGAGATCTGGACCATCAAGCGTTGTCTCGAGTGGACCAAGGAGTACCTGGCCGAGCGCGGCGAGGAGCACCCCCGTCTTTCTGCTGAATGGCTACTGTGCGCAGCCACGGGTCTGGCGCGCATCGACTTATATATGCGTATGGACGAGACGCTCGACGCGGCCCAACTCGAGACCATGCACGCGGCGGTCGTCCGCCGCGCCAAAGGTGAGCCGCTGCAGTACATCACCGGCAGCACGCAGTTCCGCATGATCGACGTCGCGTGCGCCCCCAGCGTACTCATTCCACGTCCCGAGACCGAGATGCTCGTCGAGGAAGTCCTCAATTATCTGGATGCCGAGGTGCTGAGCCCCGAGGCTGCCACCCGCCAGCGCGCTGAGCTGCCCTGGAACGACGAGGTCGAGCAGGCGCGCAAGGCCGAAGCCGCATTGGCCGACGAGCGAGCGACAGCCGAGCGCCGTGCCGAAAACTTGACGGCTGCCGACGAGGCGGCGCTGGGTGGCGATGTGCTAGGCAGTCGTGCCTATGCCGAGGAACTGGCTGATCGCGAGGCCGAGGAAGCCGCCGCGCAGGCCGAGGAAGCCGAAGCCGCGGAAGCTGAAGAGCTCGCTGAGCCCGAGCTCGACGAATACGGCATCGCCATCGAAGGTGCCGACCAGGAGGCCGCTCCAGTGCGGGATGCCGCCGCGCCCGCTCCGATCGAGCCCCGTATCGCTCGCGTTCTCGAGGTCGGCTGCGGCACAGGCTGCATCTCGCTTTCCCTTGCCTGGGAGCGCCGCGGCCATGTCACCTGCACCGCTACCGATATCGAACCGCGCGCCATCGACCTCGCGACAAAAAACCGCGACGCGCTCGGGCTTACGTCCGATGAGGTCGCCTTCAGCCTCACGAACCTGGTGAGCTCTATCCCCCGCGAGGAATGGGGTACGTTCGACGTGCTCGTCTCCAACCCGCCTTACATCCCGACCGACGTCATGCGCTCACTGCCGCACGAAGTAAAGGACTTTGAGCCCGACCTGGCGCTCGAGGGCGGTGCCGACGGCCTCGATATTTTCCGCCGCCTGCTCAATGCGGCGCCCTACATGCTGCGCGCCGGCGGCCTGTTTGCCTGCGAGCTCTACGAAGGCGCCCTCGACGCCGCCGCCGAGCTCTGCCGCCAGGCGGGTCTTTCGGACGTGCGCATCGTCCGCGACCTCACCGATCGCCCCCGCATCGTCCGAGCCATCGTCACCGAGCCCAAACAGCGCCAGTAATATTTATTAACTGGTTAGAAAAAATTATAAAGTAGTTTATAATTAGGACGGCTGAAAGAGGTCGGCCCATGCAACCTCCTACCTTTCGGGAAATCATTGCCCTACTCAAACACGATGGATTCGTGAAGGTCGCGCAAGTCGGTAGTCATGCTAAGTATGTTTCTGGTGACCGTGTTGTCACCGTGAACGGCTCTGGTGGTGATCGACCAAAGAAGGGCACGTGGGCAAGCATTCGTCGCCAAGCTGGATGGTAGTTGGAGGCAAAATGAGGCAGCGATTCACCTATGACTGCGTTCTCATAAAAGAAGACGACGGCTATTGTGCCAGCTTCCCGCAGATTCCTGGGGCCTTGGCCGACGGCGATACGCGTGAAGAGGCAATCTCCCATGCCACCGAGGCGGTGATGGCGTTTTTGGCCGACGACCTCAACAACGGTTTGGCTCCGGCAAGGTACGAACGCTCGGCCGAAGTCGTGACGCTTTCAGTCGAAATCGACCACGAGGACGCTCGGGAAGCGGCGTGCCGAACATTTAAAGACGCAGCGCTGGACCTCAAAGTCTCCGCTCCGCGGATTACCGCGCTGGTCAAAGCCGGAAAGCTCGATGTTGAACTCGTCGACGGCCGTCGGATGATAACGATAGACAGCATCGAGCGCTACGCCGCCCAAGAACGCCACGCCGGCAGGCCAAAGAAGTTCGTCGCAGTCCAATGACCCCCTCACTTTCACCGACTACTACGGCCGCTCACCAAACCAACATGCGCTCTGGGCAAATGGGTTAAACGTTTCGTGCGAAAATGCCCCTCAGCAAACAAACATTTACCAGAGCGTAAGGGGCTGGCATACGCATGCAGACGGTCTATCGGGTATACGAGGGAACGCGCGAGCCGCATCGGCTTGCCGTCGAGCGTACGGCCGAGGTGCTCGGCTGTGGCGGTCTGGCCTTGATCCCGACCGAGACCGTCTATGGTGTCGCTGTGGCAGTCAACGCCTTTTCGGACGCCGTGCCTCAAGATACAAGAGAATTCCCATCGTGGCCGCGCGATCCGCAGGCTGCCGTCAATGGCGCCGCGGTCCCTGCGCTCGGTACCGGCTACCGCCGCATCTTTACTCTCAAGCAGCGCGAGCTCACGCAAACTGTGGCTTGGCTGGTTGATGGTGCCGAGGCCCTCGACCGCTACGGCGTGGATATCCCCGAAGAGGCTCGCGTGCTTGCCCGACGATGCTGGCCAGGCGCCCTGACTATCGTGGTCAAGGCGGCTCCCTGCGTGCCGGTCTTTATGCGCGCTGCAGACGGCACGGTGGCACTTCGCGCGTCGGCCTCGCCTGTGGTGCAGGCGCTCATCCGCTCCTGCGGCAGTCCGCTTGCCTGTACCAGTGCCAATACACATGGGGCGCCCTCGCCGGCAAGCTTTGCCGCCGTCGAGGGTCGTATCCTGGAGGGAGTCGATGTTGCCGTCGACGCCGGTGAGACCCCGTGTCGCGACGCCTCGACCATCGTGTCGTTCCAGCACGGCGGGCTCCAGATCCTGCGCCAAGGCGCACTTCCCGCATCAGAGATCGAGCGGGTCCTGTCCGACCCGATGCAATAGAAAGGTGTAAGCGATGTCGTTGAATCTGGGCAGCCTGGGCATGGAAGATGCCTCGTTTAACTTTGGCGGTTCCTACATCATGGCGCTCGATTGCGGCACCACCTCGGTACTTGCGACCATCGTCGACGAGTACGGATGCATCGTCGCGCAGGCACGTCGCAGCGTCAAAACCAGCTTCCCGCGCCCCGGCTGGGTGGAGCAAGACCCCATGGCGGTCCTTGCCAGCCAGATTGCGGTCATGATGGAGGTCCAGTTTAAGAGCGGGATTCATTCCGACCGCATCGCCGCCATCGGTATCTCCAATCAGCGTGAGACCACGGTGGTCTGGGACCGCGTGAGCGGTCAGCCCATCTATAACGCCATCGTATGGCAGTGCCGTCGTACCGCGTCTCAGATCGATAATTTGGTTGAGCAGGGCGCAGAAGAGCTGGTGCGCTCCCGCACGGGGCTTACGCTCGACCCGTATTTCTCGGCCTCCAAGGTGCAGTGGATTCTCGATAACGTCGACGGCGCGCGCGAGAGCGCGGCGGCGGGCGACCTTATGTTTGGCACCATCGACACGTGGCTCATCTACAATCTCACCGGTGGCCAGGTCTTTGCTACCGACTACACCAATGCTAGCCGTACCGCACTCTTCAACATCCATACGCTCGAATGGGATGACGACCTGCTGGCGCTCTTCGACATTCCGCGCTCCATGATGCCCGAGGTTCGCTGGAGCTCGGGTGACTACGGCCGCGTCGCGAGCGATATTATGACCAATATGCCGCCCATTATGGGCGTGGCGGGCGACCAGCAGGCTTCGTTGTTCGGCCACTGCTGCTTCCATCCCGGTCAGACCAAGAACACCTACGGTACGGGCTGCTTCATGCTCATGAATACCGGTGACGAGATCGTCGAATCCAAGAACGGCCTGGTTTCCACGATTGGTATCGCCGCGGACGGCAAGATTAGCTATGCGCTCGAGGGCTCCATTTTTGCCGCCGGCTCCACCATGAACTGGCTGCGCGACAACATGGGCATCATCTCCAACGTGACCGAGTCGGCGCAGCTTGCCGCTTCGATTAGCGACAACGAGGGCTGCTACTTCGTTCCCGCCTTTGCGGGCTTGGGCGCTCCCTGGTGGGATCCGCATGCCCGCGGTATCGTGTGTGGCCTGACTGGTGCCTCGAGCCGCGCAACCATCGTGCGTGCCGCCTGCGAGTCCATGGCCTATCAGAGCTATGACGTGCTGCGCGCCATGGAGCAGGACGTGGGGCTTGCGATTGAGCGCCTGTCTGTCGACGGCGGTGCCTCGCGCAACGAGTTCATCATGCAATTCCAGGCTGACCTGCTGGATATCCCCGTGCTGCAGTGCGAGACGGTCGAGACCACGGCGATCGGTGCCGCGTACCTGGCGGGCCTTGCCGTCGGCTACTGGGAGGACTTGGAGGAGCTGGAGCAAAACGCCCAGATCGTCAAAACCTTCCATCCTCACATGTCCGCCGAGCGCCGTGAGAGCAATCTTGCTGGTTGGCGTGATGCCGTCAAGCGCTCGCTCAGCACCGCGCGGTAGGGCTGCGACGGGCCGCTCGATACAACGAACCGCTAAACTTATGCATGGCGCGCGGCGGCAACATCGCTGCGCACCATGTCAGCAAGGCCGTTTTGCGGCCGCAACGAAAGGGGCAATCAACCCATGACCGTTACCTACGATGCGTCTCGCGTGACGCTTGTCGACCATCCGCTCGTCCAGCACAAGCTGTCGATCCTGCGCGATAAGTCGACCGGCACCAACCAGTTCCGCCAGCTCGTGCGCGAGCTTGCGCTCTTTGACGGCTACGAGGCCATGCGCGACCTGCCCATGGAAGACGTCGAAGTCGAGACCCCCATCACCACTGCTACGTTTAAGCAGCTTGCCGGCAAAAAGCTCGCTATCGTACCTATCCTGCGCGCCGGTCTTGGCATGGTCGACGGCATCCTCGACCTGGTGCCCTCCGCTCGCGTGGGTCATATCGGCATGGAGCGCGACGAAGTCACCCACGAGCCGCATGAGTATTACTGCAAGATGCCCAAGGATATCGACCAGCGCATCTGCCTGGTTGTCGACCCCATGCTCGCCACGGGTGGCTCGGCCGAGATGGCTATTAGCTACCTGCGCGAGCGCGGCGTTAAGGACATCCGCATGCTGTGCATCGTCGCCGCGCCCGAGGGCCTCAAGTCGCTGACCGAGAAGGACCCCGACGTACATATTTATACGTGCGCCATCGATGACCATCTCAACGAGGACGCCTACATCGTTCCCGGCCTGGGTGACGCTGGTGACCGTATTTACGGAACGCTCTAACCACTGAGCGATATCGGCTACAGCCGCAAATACGAAGAAATGGTGCGCGCGGGCGAGCAAAAGACGTCCGCGCGCACTCCTGTTAACGGACGTTTTGCCCTGCAGGGTTCTAGAAAAACGTATTACCGTACCTGCGGCATAAAGAAGGTCTTAAGAAAACGAACAGGTGCGTATTAACCGATGCTTTTTCGGTTGTACTTTAGCGATTGGCTCGTACAATAGTCACCAATGTTTGGCGGGAACTGTTCTGTGGAGCGTTAAAAAGGAAAGTGAGGACGCCAGTGTTTCAGATAGCCGATCTGCTCGCTATCGTTGCAGGCGCCATCGCGGGCGCAATTGCCTTCCTTCCCTTTGTTTTTACGCTCAAGCCGGTTCTTGACGATAAACAGAATGCGGACATGCTCAAGGGCATGGTGAGTCTCGCGGTCTCGGCGATCGCGTTGCTTGTCTTTACCCTGGTCGTGTTTGCGTTGTTCGGAGAGGCGTTTCGCATGTTCCTCCTGGGCGAGGCGATCGGCTTCGTGGCCTTTATGGCCGCCTGCACGGTCCGTGTCGCCAAGGCACTGCGGGATCCTCATGAGGTCGAAAGGTAAGTCGTGGAAATTTTTGAAAAGCTGCCCGATGAGATTAATCATCTGGTTAGCGAGTTCAGCTCCACCCCCGTCGTGGGCGATCTGAGCTGCGGCATCACGCAGTACTCGTTTTGGCTGATCGTCTCCACGATCGTGCTCCTGATCGTCCTGGCCGTGTTCAAGAAGAAGCAGACCCTGGTTCCCAAGGGCTTCTTCGTCAACGGTTTCGAGTACATCATCGAGTACGTCGAGAACGATATCGGCAAGGGCGTCGTGGGCGAGAACTGGAAGAAGCACTTCCCGTTCCTGTGCTCGCTTTTCCTGTTCATCCTGATCAATAACATGATCGGCCTGATTCCGGGGATGAAGCCCGGCACCGGCGCAATCGGCTCCACCGCCGCGCTCGCCATCTTCGCCTTCGTGTACTTCATCTACTACGGATGCAAGGCTCACGGCGTGATCGGCTACATTAAGAGCCTCGCCCCGGAGGGCGTGAGCTTCCCGATGAACGTGCTCGTGTGGGTCGTCGAGCTCTTTTCGACCTTCCTGCGCCTCATCACGCTCGCCGTCCGTCTGTTCTGCAATATGTTCGCAGGACACGTGGTCATGGGTTCGTTCGCCATCATGGCGAGCATGTTCATGCAACCGCTGCTTCAGCAGGCTTCCGCGGCTCACGCCGTCGGCGCCCTGCCTTCGCTTGCCTGGCTTGCCATCCTCATCCTGATCTACGCGATCGAGCTTGTGGTCGGCGCCATCCAGGCTTACGTCTTCACGGTCCTTACCGCCGTGTATGTCTCCGAGGCAGAGGAGGTCGCGGAGGAGGAGTAGTCTCCCGTTCGCGTCTTAAAGGTAAGGCAATTCGTTAAACCGCCGGTGCCCGTACCCATGGAGCCCGGCAGTTATAAAAAGGTTATCCTGCGTGAAATAAGACACGCACGACAAAGGAGGAATCGTGGGAGTTATCGGTTACGGTCTCGGTGTTATCGGCGCTGGTCTTGCTATCGGCCTGTCTGCTCTGGGTGCTACGGGTGCTATGGCCCGTCAGCCTGAGGTCCAGGGCCGCGTGTTCACCGTCTTCATCATGGGCTCCGCCTTCGGCGAGGCTCTGGCTCTGATCGGCTTCGTTGTCGCGCTGATCGTTAAATAGCACGGAGCGTCAAGTATGAATCTTTCATCCCAGAAGAGCGCGATCGCACTCTCCGCGTCCGCGGCCGCGCTGCTCATGCCGGTTTCCGCGTTCGCCGAGGACGGCGCTGCCGGTGCGGACATCCTCATCCCTAAGATGGCGGAGTTCATCCCGGCGCTTATCGCCTTCCTGATCATCTGGATCGTGCTGGCCAAGGTCGCCCTGCCGGGCATCATGAAAACCATGGAGGAGCGCGGCAAGAAGATCGAGGAGAGCCTCGACGAGGCCGAGAAGACCAAGCAGGAGGCTATCGCCAAGCGCGCTGAGTCCGACTCGATCGTCACCGACGCCCGTCGTCAGGCTGCCGACATCGTTCTCGAGGCCCGTAAGGACGCCGAGTCCGAGCGCGCCCGTATCATCGAGGCTGCTCACAAGGAGGCCGAGGAGATTATCGCCAAGGCCCACACGACCGTCGAGGACGAGCGCAAGTCCATCTACGCCGGTGCCGCGAGCTCCATCGCCGACCTGTCCGTCGCCGTCGCCACCAAGATCGTGGGCGAGGCACTCGAGGACGAGACCGAGCAGAAGAAGCTCATCGAGCGCTACATCCAGGAAGCAGGTAGCCTGAATGCCGACTAGCCGCTATCAGGACAAGGTGCTCGAGACCTACGCGCGCTCCCTCATGGAAGCCGCCAAGGCCGAGAACCATGTGTTCGAGGACCTCGAGATGATCGAGCGCCTGGCTTCCGCCAGTCCCGAGATCATCGCCGTGCTCGACACCATGTCCAAGCGCGACCAGCTCGACCTTCTTCCCAAGGTGGCAGCTGCCTTTAAGTATGTTGCCGAGGAAGACGAGGATGTAGTGGGCGTGACCGTCACCACGGCGATCCCGCTCGACGACGAGCTGCGTCAAACCATCACTAAGAAATGCGAGCAGGACTTCGGCCGCAAGGTGTTCCTTATCGAGCAGGTCGATCCGTCTATCGTGGGCGGCCTGGTGCTCGAGGCCCGCGGCGAGCGTCGTGACATCTCCGTCAAGACGCAGCTGCGCGTCGCGCAGGAGACCCTCGCAAACTCTGCTAATACGTACGGAGGTGAAGCCTAATGTCCGAAACCCTCAATGCCCAGGATATCGCCAAGAAACTGCAGGAGCAGCTCACGAGCCTCTCCGCGACGGTCGATACGCATGAGGTTTCAACGGTCGACGAGGTAGGCGACGGCATCGCGCGCGTCTCCGGCCTCAAGAGCGCCATGGCAGGCGAGCTTCTGGAGTTCAAGAGCTCCGATACCGGTGAGACCGTCTTCGGCCTCGCCCAGAACCTTGACCGTGACGAGGTCGGCGCCGTTCTGTTTGGTGCCGTCGACGCCATCAAGGAAGGCGACGAGTGCCGCACCACTGGCCGCATTATGGATATCCCCGTGAGCCGTGCCATGCTCGGCCGCGTCGTCAATCCGCTCGGCCAGCCTATCGACGGCCTGGGTGACATCGTCGCCACGCATCGTCGCCCCATCGAGTTCAAGGCCCCCGGTGTCATCGACCGTACCCCGGTGTGCGAGCCGGTTCAGACCGGCCTGTTGGCTATCGACTCCATGGTGCCTATCGGCCGTGGTCAGCGTGAGCTCATCATCGGCGACCGTAAGACCGGTAAGACCGCCATCGCCATCGACGCTATCCTCAACCAGCGTGGCAAGGGCATGGTCTGCATCTATGTCGCCATCGGCCAGAAGGCCTCCACGGTTGCTAACATCCGCGAGACCCTCGCTCAGCACGGTGCGCTCGACTACACCATCATCGTTTCGGCCACCGCTGCCGATTCTGCCCCTATGCAGTACATCGCGCCTATGGCCGGTGCCGCTATCGGCGAGTTCTTCATGTACAACGGCGAGGACGGCAAGCCCGCCAGCGAGACTAACCCCGGCGGTCACGTGCTCGTTATCTACGATGACCTGTCCAAGCAGGCCGTGGCATACCGTCAGATGTCGCTGACGCTGCATCGTCCGCCCGGACGCGAGGCCTATCCTGGCGACATCTTCTACCTGCACTCTCGTCTGCTCGAGCGTGCCGTCAAGATGTCCAAGAAGAACGGTTACGGTTCTATGACGGCCCTGCCGATCATCGAGACCCAGGACGGCGACGTTTCGGCCTACATTCCGACCAACGTCATTTCCATTACCGACGGTCAGATTTACCTGCAGTCTGAGCTCTTCTTCCAGGGCCAGCGCCCGGCAGTCGACGTGGGCATCTCCGTGTCCCGCGTCGGTGGTGATGCTCAGACCAAGGCCATGAAGCAGGTTGCCGGCAACCTTCGCCTGGACCTCGCTTCGTATCAGGAGCTCGCCGGCTTTACGCAGTTCGGCTCCGACCTTGACGAGGCTACGCAGAAGCAGCTTACCCACGGTGCCCGCATGACCGAGCTCCTTAAGCAGCCGCGTTATAAACCGTTTGAGGTTGGCGAGCAGATCGTTACGCTGTTTGCCGGCAACGAGGGCTTCCTGGATGATTTGGAGATCGCCGACGTGCTGCCTTTCCGTGCCGAGCTCGTCGAGTACATGGACAATGGCTTTGGCTCGCTGCTCGACAAGGTTCGCGCCAAGAAGATCGACGATGACACCAAGGCTGAGCTCCTGCGCGTCATCGGCGACTTTAAGCAGCAGTTCATGGCCAAGCACCATGCCGATACGACTGGATCAGAGGAGAACTAAGCCCTATGGCCAACCTTCGCGACATTAAGAAGCGAATCTCCTCGGTTACCACGACCAAGCAGATCACGCGCACGATGGAGATGGTCTCTACGGCCAAGATCCGTCGTGCCCTCGATCGCTCCAAGCAGGCCGAGCCCTATAAGGAGGCGCTGACCGACGTCATGTTGACGGTCGCCGGCGACGCCTCCTGCTCGGGCAACGATCCCATGCTGCATAAGCATGAGAGCGTTAAGCGTGGCCTGATTGTCGTTATTGCTTCGGACCGCGGCCTTGCCGGCGGTTTCAATACGACGGTGGAGCGCACGGCCGAAAAGCTCGCCGCTTCCTGGGCGAACGATGGCATCGAGTGCGAGATCATTGCGTGCGGACGCAAGCCGGCCACGTATTTCCGCGACCGCGCAAACGTCGTTATGCACTTTGAGGGCAATTCCTCCGAGCCCGATTTCAATCAGGCTCGCATGATCTCCTCTCATATCTGCGATGCGTATCGTGCCGGTGAGCTTGACCGTGTCGAGCTTGTCTACCACCACGCCAAGAACCGCGTGGATCAGGAGCTTCGCGTCGAGCACTTGCTGCCGCTCGATCCCGAGATGATCGCTATGGCCCACGGTCCGCGTAAGAACGAGACCGACGCCCCTAAGCGCATCTCGTCCACGTTCGAGTTCGTGCCCTCTCCCGAGCATGTTCTCGGCAAGCTTGTACCGTCGTATATCCTGACGGTCATCTACCAGGCCCTGATCGATTCGGCGGCTGCCGAGCAGGGTGCACGCCGTAAGGCCATGCACTCCGCGACGGAAAACGCCACCGCGATCATCTCGACCCTTACCCGCACGTATAGTCGCGTGCGTCAGGCTTCGATCACGACCGAGATTAACGAGATCGTCGGCGGAGCCTCAGCATTGGAGGAACAGTAATGGCTAATAACACCGTAAAGCTTGCGGTCGAGGAAGCCACCAAGAAGACGACTGCCGGTGATGGTCGCATCGTTCGTATCATCGGCCCTGTCGTCGACGTCAAGTTTGACGGCGCGGTGCCCCCGATCTACAACGCGCTCACGGTCGAGGCCGAGACCCCGATCGGTCACCTGAGCACGATCCTCGAGGTCGAGAGCCAGCTTCCGGGCGGCGTCGTCCGCACGGTCGCCATGTCCTCGACCGACGGCCTGCAGCGCGGCCTTGTCGCCACCGATACAGGTGAGCCCATGAAGATGCCCGTTGGCCCCAAGACGCTCGGTCGTATTTGGAACGTTATGGGCAAGCCCGTTGACGGCAAGCCCATGCCCGAGGTGGAGGAGTTCTATCCCATTCACCACGCAGCGCCCCGCTTTGACGAGCTCACCACCAAGACCGAGATCTTCGAGACCGGTATCAAGGCCGTCGACCTTCTTGAGCCCTACATTCGTGGCGGTAAGACGGGCCTGTTCGGTGGCGCCGGCGTCGGCAAGACCGTTCTGATTCAGGAACTCATCAACAACCTCGCTCAGGAGCATGGCGGCACCTCGGTGTTCACCGGCGTCGGCGAGCGTACCCGTGAGGGTACCGACCTTTATCTCGAGATGAGCGAGTCCGGCGTTATCGACAAGACTTGCTTGGTCTACGGTCAGATGAACGAGCCGCCTGGAGCGCGTCTGCGCATCGGTCTGGCCGGCCTCACCACCGCTGAGTACTTCCGCGATCGTGGCCAGGACGTCCTGCTGTTCATCGATAACATCTTCCGCTTCTCCCAGGCCGGTTCCGAGGTTTCCGCCCTTCTGGGCCGTATGCCGTCCGCCGTTGGCTACCAGCCCACGCTGGCTACCGAGATGGGCGACCTCCAGGAGCGCATCACCTCGACCAAGACGGGCTCCATCACCTCCGTTCAGGCTGTCTACGTCCCCGCAGACGACCTGACCGACCCGGCTCCTGCCACGACGTTTACGCACCTCGACGCCACTACTGTTCTTTCGCGTAGCATTTCGTCGCTCGGCCTGTTCCCGGCCATCGACCCGCTCGCGTCTTCCTCCGACGCCCTCGATCCCTCGATCGTCGGCGAGGAGCACTACCGTGTCGCCGTTAAGGTTCAGGAGCTCCTGCAGGAGTACTCCGACCTTCAGGACATCATCGCCATTTTGGGTATGGACGAGCTGTCCGAGGAGCAGCGCCTTACGGTCAACCGCGCTCGTAAGATTCAGCAGTTCCTCTCGCAGTCCTTCCACGTCGCCGAGAAGTTCACCGGCAACCCCGGTGTCTACGTCCGCGTCGAGGATACCGTCCGCTCCTTTGCCGAGATTGTCGACGGCAAGGCCGATGACCTGCCCGAGCAGGCTTTCCGCTATGCTTCCACGATTGAGGACGTGCGCGAGCGCGCCCGCAAGATGGGGGAGAAGTAGGTTATGCGTATCCGCATCGTGTGCCCCGTGAGCTGCGCCTATGAGGGCGACGCTGCGTTTGTGTCGATTCCGTCCACGGATGGTGAGTTTGGCGTTCTGCCTGCTCACTCCAGCGAGATCTGCACGATCGACCGCGGTTACGTTCGCGTTTCCGATAAGGCCATGGGCACTGTCGACCACACGTTTGCCGTGGCCGGCGGCTATGCCCAGGTTGCGGACGATGTCGTGACCGTTCTCGCCGAGCGCGCTTGCGATTTGGCGACCGTCGATGCCGACAAGCTTAAAGCTGATATTCAAGGTTTTGAAGAGAAGCTGGGTAATTTGTCGGAGGATGATGCACGCCGCGCCTACCTCTATAATGAAATCGCATGGTGTAAGCTCAAGCTTGCCCAATAGTCAAACGATTTAGCGTTCGACCATTTGCGAACACATCATGCCCGGGATGGCCTAGCCACCCCGGGCATGCTTTTTGAAAGGGTAGACCTTGGATATTATCCGCGTTGAGGGTGGCCACGCCATCGGAGGCTCCGTGCCCGTTTCGGGTGCCAAGAACTCCGCGCTCAAACTCATGGCGGCAACGCTTCTGGCGCCGGGCAAGACGACGCTGCAGAACGTGCCAGATATTTCCGATGTCCACGTGATGGGCAAGGTGCTCAAGGGCATGGGCGCAACAATCGATGTTCTCGACGAGCACACGCTCGAGATTGATACCTCTCAGGTCGATTCCTGGGAGGCTCCCTATGAGCTCGTCGCTAAGATGCGTGCTTCCACCGCTGTCATGGGGCCTCTGTTGGGCCGCTTCCATCGCGCCAAGATTGCCATGCCGGGTGGCTGCAACCTGGGTGCTCGCAAGATCGACATGCATATTCTGGGTCTCGAGGCCCTGGGTGTTGAGTTCGACACCGCCCACGGCTACATCAACGCCAACGCGCCTCAGGGCCTGCGCGGTACCACCGTCACGCTCGAGTTTGCCAGTGTCGGTGCGACCGAGAACCTCATCATGGCTGCCGTGCGCGCGCGGGGTACCACTGTCATCGACAATGCCGCACGCGAGCCCGAGATCGTCGATCTCGCTAACATGCTCAACGAAATGGGTGCCAAGATTGTCGGCGCCGGTACGCCTGTCGTGACCATCGAGGGCGTGGAAGAGCTGCATCCTGTTACCCATCGCGTGGTGGGTGACCGTATCGAGGCCGGTACCTTTATCGTTGCCGGTGCGTTGATGGCCGACGATCGCGGTGTCGATGTCACGGGCTTTTGCCCCATTCACTTGGGCATGGTGCTCAAGAAGATGGAGCTCATGGGTATCGACTGCGAGCGCGTCGAGGATGGCGTCCATGTGAACCGTGCCGAGCGTATCAAGCCGGTCGACATCCAGACGCTTCCGTTCCCCGGCTTCCCGACGGACATGCAGGCGCAGATTATGGTACTCTCCGCCCTTGCCGATGGTAGCTCCGTTATCACCGAGAACATCTTCGAGAATCGTTTTATGTTCGCATCCGAGTTGGTTCGAATGGGTGCCGATATTCGCATCGAGAGCCACCACGCCATGATTCACGGCGTCAAGGGTTTCTCGGGTGCGCAGGTTACCTCGCCCGATTTGCGCGGCGGCGCAGCTCTTGTTGTCGCTGGTCTGATTGCCGATGGCACGACCGAGGTATCGGCCATCCATCACATCAAGCGCGGCTATGAGCAGTTTGTCGAAAAGCTGCAGACGCTTGGCGCTCACGTCGAGCACGCCACTGTCCCCGATCCCGTCATCTACTAATGCAGGCTGCCTATGTTTAAGAAAAAGCCCCTTGCGGAATCCCGAAGACCTTCGACCGGCGCGCAGGCTAAGATCTATAGCCGTGATAACGTCGCTCGCTATTCCGAGCGCGCCCGTCAGCGCCGTCGCGGCCACACGGTTCGCCGTGTCGCGCTTATTGCTGTGCTCGGTGTGCTGCTGAGCGCAACGACTGCCGCCGGCCTGTGGTTCGCCACCATTATGGGCAAGCTCGGCGATTCCAACGTCATTACCGACAACCTGCGCCAGATTCTGGTCGATACCGACGAGGCAAAAGACCCGTTCTACGTGCTGCTCCTTGGTACCGATGGTCGCCCGGGCGAGGATACGTATCGTGCCGACTCGATTATCCTGGCACGCATCGACCCCACGCAAAAGCAGGCAACGCTCATTTCGGTTCCGCGCGACACCAAGGTCGTGTACAAGGGCGAGACCATGAAGATCAACGCCTGCCATACCGTTGGCGGCGCTGAGGCCATGGTCGAGGCAGTCAACGAGCTGTGCGGTGTTCAGATCTCCCACTATGCCGAGGTCAGCTTCGACGGTATGCAGGCACTCATCGACTCGGTCGGCGGCATCGACATCAACGCGACCGATGACGTTGATGACCCTGAGCACCTCGACATTAAGATCACCGCTGGTCAGCAGCATATGGACGGCGCCACCGCCCTTACCTATGCCCGCTGCCGCTACACCTATGCCGACGGCGATTACACGCGCATGCGCCACCAGCGTCAGGTGCTTGGAGCCCTTGCCAACCAGATTCTCAATAACTTCGATGCCACGAAGATCTTTGGCCTGGTTAATTCGCTGTCGGATATGCTCGTGACCGATATGAGCGTTCAGGATATCGTTTCTACGGTCAACGCCATGCGCGGTATGGATGTTGACGGCATCTATTCGGCAAACCTGCCTTCGTATGCCGGTGACGACACCATGATCGACGGCGTGAGCTACGTCTTTGTCTACGAGGACGAGCTCAAGGAAATGATGGCGCGCGTCGACGCCGGCAAGGACCCCAAGGGTCCCAATACCATGGGTATGTCCGATGGTTCCAGCTCTACGATCGGCGACCTGAACAACAACACGTCCGACGATTACGCTAACGGCACCGCAACTTCGTCGGGCAGTTCGGAAGACTCGGAAGAGTCGGGCGATTCGACTGATTCGAGTACCTCGGACTACAGCTCCGACTACTCCGGCGAGTCGACTTCTTATTAGTTCCGCCGTTCGACCGAACGGCGGACTGGGCGGCGCTCGCTGGCGTTGGCTCAACCTGCGGCTTATAGGACAAAATGTGTGTCTACTTTAGGGGCATCGGCGCAGGTCGATGCCCCTTTTTCAGCCGTTTAAATTCCGTGCCCGCTTTTAACCGCTCGGACAGAATGTGTGTCCGGTTGCCTATCGTTCCCGCAGGTAGATAACCTTTTCCGGAACCGTTAAATACCATTTCGGAAGAGGTGCCCATGAAGGCCGTTTATTGCCCCTACTGCGGCGGTCGGACCAAGCGCAACGGCAGGACCTCATCGGGGTCCCAGCGGTGGAGGTGCACGGCCTGCGGCGCGTCGACGACGGTGAGGTACGACGACACGGCGGCAAGGCTGGACGAGTTCCTCGGGTGGCTCCTCTCCAAGGACTCCCAGGCGGCGATGCCGGGCGGCGGACGGTCCTTCAGGCGCAGGACGGCCGAGTTCTGGGAGGTCTGGCCCATGCCCGTCCCCGACGGCGAGCTGCACCGCGTGCTCTACATCGACGGGATCTGGGTCGCGCGCGACCTCGTGGTGCTCATATGCTGCAGCGGCGAGCGGGTGGTCTCCTGGTACATGGCGAGGTCGGAGAACTCGAGGGCGTGGTCGGCCCTCATGGCGCCGATCCCGGCGCCCGACGTGGTCGTCACCGACGGCGGGAGCGGGTTCGCCAAGGCCGTGCGCGAGACCTGGCCGCGCACCAGGGTCCAGAGGTGCACCTTCCACGCCTTCTCGCAGGTCAAGCGCTACACGACGACGCGGCCGAAGCTCCAAGCGGGGCGCGAGCTCTACCTCATCGCGCGCGACCTCATG
>OMNT01000134.1_pt1 | contig 77191 bp, 67 predicted proteins | sample 1672551 | NCBI WGS metagenome assembly OMNT01 (sample SAMEA3136698, study PRJEB25190) | human gut metagenome | reverse complement strand
ACCCGTGAATGTCAGCGTGAAAGGCTGATGAGTTAAGCCGCTTCTCCAACTCGCCGTAGTTTCGGTGGGCCAGGGCTTTCAGCCCCTCGCCTCACAGCTCGTTTATAATACCATCCTTTCAGCATGAAGTCAACAGCTTTTTTAAGTTTTTTTGCGAAAATCGTGAAGTTTTTATAAAAAAGCTGCGCGCCCCGCCATTTTCGGCAGAACGCGCAGGATCTCGCAGCGTTTTTTCAGCGGCGGCTCACCGGCACATAGCTGGAGAGGCAGCTTGGCGTGTCGGCAGCGCGCCAGAGATGGTCGCTTCTCATGATGTCGTCGCTCACCAGGCAATACTGATAGCTTGGTAAGAGCGCTTCGATCATCGGCAGCTCGTCGGCAGCCAGCGCTTCCAGCGGCAGGCCTGGCTCGCCGGTGCGGCGCACGGCCTGGGGATTGGTCATGATCTCACAGGCGGTGTCGACGTGGTAGCTCTTGTGGCCGACGGTGACGATGTTCCACAGATGCATCGACGGCACGGCGTCACCGGCGAGGATGCAGCCCTCCACCAGCTGGCTCTCGATGCCGATGCGCGGATCGCAGAGGATGGCGTCGACGGCGCGGGCGATGCCGTAGCTTGTGGCGCGTTCGTTGACCAGCGCGCCGTAGGCCGAGATGTAGTGGCGGCCTTCGTCGCTTTCCGGCAGCACAGAGAGGCTGACGGCGCCCTCGATGCGCAGCCGCTGCCGCGGATAGATGACATTTTGCTGGATCAGCCGGTGCACGGCGCGCACACATTCCAGCGGCGTGGTGCTGGTAAAGAGCGCATCGTGCACATAGCGGTCGAGTATGCGCTGAAATTTTTCCTGCTCCTCATCGCTGAGCGCAGGCGGGTTGGTGAAATACAGCATGGTTTGTCCCCTTTCGCTCAAACAAACGCAGCATGCCGTCATCAAAGGTCGTCAACGAGGGCGCTCGATTTTGCGTAGGCTGTCGAGCGGGCTTCGAAGAAATCGGTCTTGATCATGTTGGCATTGCTGTACTGGCTGACCCAGGTCATGGACGGCGGCTCGACATCGTGGCCGTCGTAGATCGGGCCAAAATCCAGGCTCGTCGCGCGCAGATTGCCGAGATACTGGATGTAATCGGTGACCATTTCCTGTGTCAGGCCTTCGATCTCGTCGCCGATCACATAATGGCCCCAGGCGATCTCCTGCTCGCAGCCTTCGCGGATCATCTCGCGATAGAGGGCGATGAGTTCGTCGGTGAAAAGCTCCGGACATTCCTCGCGCAGCTCCTTGATGATGTTGCGGAAGAGCCAGAGATGGGTGTTCTCGTCGCGGTTGATGTAGCGGATCTCCTGCACAGAGCCTGGCATGCGGTTGTTGCGGCCGAGGTTGTAGAAAAACATGAAGCCGCTGTAGAAATAGACCCCTTCGAGGATGAAATTGCCCATGACGGCGCGCATGAAATTGAGGGCCGACGGATCTTCCTGGAAATCGTTGTAGATCTTGCCGATGAATTCATTGCGGCGCAGGAGATGTTCGTCGTTTTTCCACTGATAGAGCACGTCGTTGCGCTCCTGCGGCTGACAGATGGTGTCGAGCATGTAGGAATAGCTCTGGCTGTGCAGCGCTTCCTGGAAGATCTGGATGGAAAGGCAGAGATTCACCTCGTTGGCGGTGACGTAGCTGGAAATATTTGGCAAATTCGCTGTCTGGATGCTGTCGAGGAAGATCAGGAAGCTCAGGATCTTGTCGTAGGCGCGGCGTTCTGCCGGCGCCAGGAGCGGATAATCCTTGATGTCGGTGTGCATGTTGATCTCTTCCGGCACCCAGAAATTGTTCATCGCCTGGCGATACCAGCCGCTGACCCACTGATACTTCATGTTGTTGAAATCGTTGAGGTTGGTGGTGTTGCCGCCGATGATGCGACGGGCATTCACGCTCACGTCGCCATCGGGATTAAAGAGCGGACGTTTTTTCACTTGCTCCACGTGTCATTCTCCTTTCTTAGGCCGAGCAGCTTTCGCATTCCTCTACCTCCAGGCTCTTGGAGCGGATGTAGTAGAGGGTTTTGACGCCACATTCCCAGGCCTGGATGTAGAGGTTCAGGACCTTGCGGAAGGTGTAGTCGTTGGTGATGTAGAGATTGACGCTCTGCGCCTGGTCGATGTGGCGCTGGCGCACGCCGGCGGCGCGCACCGACCAGCTCTGGTCGATATAATGGGCGCTCTTGTAATACCAGTAGGTTTCCATCGAGAGCTCTGGCGCCACGCGCGGCATCAGACCGTTTTTCTTCTCTTCCAGGAAGAAGCGGTTCATGATCGGATCGACACCGGCGGAGGTGCCGGCGATGATGGAGGTGCTGGAGGTTGGCGCGATCGCCATCAGGTAGCCGTTGCGCAGGCCGTTTTCGCGGACGTCGGCGGCAAGCTTCTGCCAGCGTTCGCTTTCGTAGCCGCGCTTGGCGAAATAAGCGCCGGTCTGCCAGTCGCTGCCGGCAAAGAGCGCATACGCACCTTTTTCGCGGGCGTTTTCCATGCTCGCTTTGATGGCGGCGTAGTTGATGTCCTCAAACACGCGGTCGACCAGCGCGAGATGCTCTTCGCTCTCCCACTGGATGTGGTGGCTGGCGAGCATATGGTGGTAGCCGCTGACACCGAGGCCGATCGGCCGGTAGCGGCGGTTGTTGATCCTGGCGTAAGGCAGCGGGAAGAAATTGAGGTCGATGACGTTGTCCAGCGCGCGCACGACGCTTTTGGTGACGTCCTCGATCTCAGCAGGATCGTCCACGTTGAGATGTCCCAGCGAGAGGCTGGCGAGGTTGCAGACGACGAAATCGCCCGGCTTGGTCACCGTGACGACGACTTCTTCGCCGTCGACGATCTCCACGCGCTGCTCGACGCTTTCGATGGCGCTCATATTCTGCGCGATCTCGGTGCAGAGATTGGAGCAGTAAATGACGCCCTTGTCGCCGTTCGGATTGGCGCGATTGACGGTGTCGCGGTTGAAGGCAAACGGTGTGCCGGTTTCAACGGCGCTCTTGATGATCAGACGGATGATGTCCTTGATCGGCAGCACGCGCTTGGCGATGCGTTTGTCGGCGACGCAGTCGAGGTATTTTTCTGTCCACTCTTCGCCGAAGCAGTCCTCGAGATGGTAGCCCTTGACGGTGTAGATGTCGTGCGGGCACATGAGATACCAGTCGCCTTCAATATTATCACGGGCCTGCTGCCAGAAATAATCGGGATAGCAGACTGCTGGAAAAACGTCGTGGGCTTTCATGCGGTCGTCGCCGTTGTTGGTGCGCAGCGCAAGAAATTCCGGCAGATCGCGGTGCCAGACATCGAGATACACCGCCACTGCGCCCTGACGCACACCCAGCTGATCGACGGCGACAGCGGTGTCGTTGGCCAGTCGGATCCAGCGGATGACGCCGCCGGCTGCACCTTCAAAGCCGCGGATCGCCGAGCCCATGGCGCGGACCTTGCCGAAATAGAGCCCCATGCCGCCGCCGAATTTGCTCACCTGGGCAAAATTGTCGATGCTGCGGTAGATGCCCTCGAGGCTGTCGGGCACGGTGTCGATGAAGCAGCTGGAGAGCTGGTGAAACGGCTTGCGCGCATTGGCCAGCGTCGGCGTCGCCATCGTCACCTTGAGGGTCGAGAGCATGTCATAGAAGCGGCGCACCCAGTCCAGACGCTGCTCCCGCGCTTCCAGCATCGCCAGATGCAGCGCGATGCCGAGGAACATTTCCTGCACACTTTCCAGCGGCACACCGGCGTGGCTGCGCACGACGTAGCGTTTGAGCAGAAGCTCGATGCCGGAATAATTGATCAGCTTGTTGCGGCGTTCGTCGATGAAGGTCGCTGCTTCGAGGATCTCCTCGCGGCTGTAGTGCTGCAGGATGTAGCTGCCGTAGAGGCCTTCCTCGGTGAGGTATTCGATCTTTTCGTAGAGATCGTCGATGCCGTGGTCGGCCATGCGCTCTGCCAGGGCGCGCTCAAACTCGAGGAAATAGATGCGCGCGGCGATAAATTCCCAGCGCGGCGCTTCCTGGGTCGTCAGCTCCACACAGGCCTTGATGAGAAAGGTGAAGCGCTCTGCCAGGGAAAGCCCCGGCTTGTAGAACGACTGGAACTTGATCAGGAGATATTCCAGCCCATACACCTCGCCGGGAAAATCGCGCTCGATCTCTTTGAGGAGCTCGTCCATTTCCGGCACTTCCGGGAAGCAGGCGGTGATCATGCCGCGGGTGCGGCGCTTGCGCTTGCGGTCCTCGCGGTAGAGGATGAAGCTTTTGACTTCTTTATAATAGTTTTCTTCGATGAGTGTTTTTTCGACCAGGTCCTGAATGTCTTCCACGTGCAGCGCCAGTCCGAGACGCACTTCCTCTTCGAGGGCCTGCTCGATGGTGTCCACCATCGCGTTCAGTTTTTCGGCAGCGATCGTGCTTTCGACGCTCGCAAAGGCGCGCTCAATGACGCGGGCGATCTTGGCGCGCTCGTACGGCTCGGTGCTGCCGTTGCGTTTGATAATGTCCATTGGCATTGGAACCCTTTCTATTGAGATGATGCTTTACAACTCCATCATAGTACTCCATTTTACGGTGAGCGTCTAGGTAATGATTGACCGCCACCGGTGGCTGTGCGAAAAAAGCGCTATCTGGCGCGATTTTCGGTCAATGGAATTTTTTTATTGCAAGAAAAACGGCTGAGCCCTCAGACCCAGCCGCGAACGAACGGTTGATTTATTTGCGCGCGATGGCTTTTTTGGCTTTCTCGGCGATGTGCTCTTTCGTGAGGCCATATTTTTCGACGAGGGCTGCGGCGGTGCCGCTTTCGCCGAAGACGTCTTCCACGCCGACCATTTCCAGCGGCGTTGGGCATTCGAGCGCCAGCACTTCGCTGACGGCGCTGCCCAGTCCGCCGATGATGTTGTGCTCTTCAGCGGTGACGACGGCGCCGGTTTTCTCAGCCCATTCGCAGATGAGGGCGCGGTCGATCGGTTTGATGGTGCTCATATCGATGACGGCGGCGTTCACGCCTTCTGCAGCGAGAAGCTCGGCAGCATCCAGCGCCACAGCGACCATCATGCCGCAGGCGATGAGGGTGACGTCTGTTCCTTCGCGCAGAAGCTTGCCCTTGCCGATGACGAAATCAGCGTCTGGATCGGTGACGGTTGGCACAGCGCTGCGACCGAGACGGATGTAGACGGGGCCGTCGTATGCGGCAGCGGCCATGACGGCCTTGTAGGCTTCCGGACCATCGGCAGGAACGAGCACAGTCATATTTGGCAGGCCGCGCATGAGGTTGATATCCTCCAGCGCCTGATGGCTGCCGCCGTCTTCGCCGACGGTGATGCCGGCGTGGGTGGCAGCGATCTTGACATTCAGCTGTGGGTAGCAGATGGTGTTGCGGATCTGGTCGTAAGCGCGACCAGTTGCAAAAACGGCGAAGGTGCTCGCAAATGGCACCTTACCGGTGGCTGCAAAACCAGCGGCGACGCCCATCATGTTCTGCTCGGCGATGCCCATATCAAAAAAGCGTTCCGGAAATTTCTTCTGGAAGAGGTTGGTCTTGGTCGATTTCGACAGGTCTGCATCGAGGACGACGACGTTTTCGTTGGCGGCGCCGAGGGCTTCCAGCGCCTGACCGTATGCTTCGCGTGTTGCTTGTTTTTCCATCTTACGCATCCTCCCCTAATTCTTTGAGCGCCTGTGCGACCTGTTCGGCATTTGGCGCAGAGCCATGCCAGCCGACTTCGTTTTCCATGAAGGAAACGCCTTTGCCCTTCGTGGTGTTCATGACGATCATCTGTGGCTTGCCAGTGGTGGCTCTTTTGGCCTTGGCGATGGCATCGGCGATCTCGGCAAAGGAATGGCCGTCGATGACCTGCACATCCCAGCCGAAGGCGGCGAATTTTTCGTCTACAGGATCGACGTTCATGACGTCTTTCGTGCGGCCGTCGATCTGCAATCCGTTGTGATCGACGAAGGCGATCATATGATCGAGGCCATAGTGGGCAGCGGCCATCGCTGCTTCCCAAACCTGGCCTTCTTCGATCTCACCGTCGCCCAAAAGCGCGTACACATAGCGGTCGCTCTTGTCGAGCTTTTTCGAGAGCGCCATGCCGACGGCAGCAGAAATGCCGGTGCCGAGAGAGCCGGTGGACATATCCACGCCTGGCACCTTGCGCATATCCGGATGGCCCTGGAGCTTACTGCCGAGCTGGCGCAGGGTTTCCAGTTTTTCGGTGGCAAAAAAGCCGCGTTCAGCGAGTGTTGCATAGAGCACTGGCGCTGCGTGTCCCTTTGAGAGCACAAAATGATCGCGGTCTGCCCTATCGGGATCGGCTGGATCAACGTGCATTTCCACAAAATAAAGATAAGTCAATAATTCCACTGCGGAAAGCGATCCACCTGGATGTCCGCTCTTGGCAGCGCCGATCATCTTAATGATGTCGCGACGAATGCTCGTGGCTTTCAGCGCTAATTCTTTCTCGTCCATTAAGGTACCTCCCACCCTTGTTTCGTGTGATGACTATTCAACAGGAAAATGATTCCGCATACAATTATACATCATCGTGCGCAGATTTTCATTCTTGATTCTGTGATTCGGCCAATATTTTTTGATAAAAAGCAAAAAAGAAACGACCGCGCGTGGCGATCGTTTCTTTGTGAGCAGTAAAAACGATTACAAGATCATGAAGATCAGGGTGTCGAGCAGGAAGACCGGCACGAGGATCCCGAAGGACCACTTCATGTAGCCAAAGAAGCTTGGCATCTTGATATCGTGTTCTTCAGCGATGGAACGAACCATGAAGTTTGGTGCGTTACCAATGTAGCTGAGGGCACCCATGAATACCGCACCGACGGAAACTGCGATGAGCAGTGGCACAGCGACGGTACCAACGGTGGTGACGATCCCTTCGGCGGCGCCGAGGGAAGCAGCGGTGGTCAGGAATACGAGGTAGGTTGGGGTGTTATCCAGGAACCCGGACAGGAGACCGGTGCTCCAGAAGAACTGCCATTCTTCCTGCAGACCAAGGCTTGCGCCCTTTGCTTCGAGAAGCGCGAGGGCTGGGATCATGGTGATGAAGATACCGATAAAGAGCTTGGCAACTTCTTCCATTGCGCCCCAGTTGAAGTTGTTTTCTTCGCGGAGCGTTTTCTTCGTGAACTTCATGGAAAGGGCGATGGCAACCAGATAGATTGCGTCCTTGATGAGGTTTGGATAGGTAGCAACGGCGGTTTCTTCACCGTGGGTGAAGAGGGTGATGCCCTTGGTGCTGCCGTCGGCATTGGTGAATGCGTCGAGACCAGCGAGGAAGCCGCTGCTGTAGGTGCCGATGAGGATCAGCACGATGAAAGCAACGTTGATGAGGCCGTCAAACTGCAGCTTTTCGCCGCTGTGTTCTGGCTGTACGCAGCCTTCTGCGAGGTCTTTTTTATAGCGCTTGCTTTCGATGATATAATAGATAGCGAGCAGCACGACGGAAGTGAAGAGGTACATTGGCCAGAGATGGGTCAGGCACCAGAAGAATGGAACGCCACGCAGATAACCCATGAAGAGTGGTGGGTCACCGAGTGGGGTCAGGCTGCCGCCGATGTTGCAGATGAGGAAGATAAAGAAGATGATGGTGTGCATTTTGTGCTTACGCCATTCATTGGCACGGATGATCGGACGGATCAGCACCATGGCAGCACCGGTGGTCCCGATGACGGAAGCCAGAACGGTACCGATCGCCAGAATAGCGGTGTTGAGCTTAGGCGTGCCGACGAGAGAGCCACGGATCACGATGCCGCCTGCAGCTGCATACAGAGCGATGAGCAGGAGCAGGAATGGGAAATAGTCGAGGGCGATGGTGTGGATCAGTTCAAAGATGGTGATGTGCGCACCGAACGCGATAAAGAACGGTACGATGAACACAGCGGACCAGAACAGGGCCACCCACAGCTGATTCTTTTCCCACCATTCGCCTTTGACGAGTGGGAAAATTGCAATGGACAGGAGCATGCCGACGAATGGGGCGATACTCCAGATCGGAAGCTGATCGCCGAGCATCTCACCTTCCGCAAAAGCTGCGGTTGGCAGAAGCATGGCGAACACAACCAATGTCAGGATTGACATTAATCTCTTATGCTTCATTTTTTACATCCTTCCTTTGTAGAGTTCCTACAGTGATAATTGCGACCGAGAGTATCCATATTTTCTAAATGAATACCCACAATAACACCTGTAATTGTAACAAAGGATTAAAGATTTGACAACAAGAATATTAAAAATACAGTCTATTCTGTATCGACTCTTTTTATCGATGCCCATTTGCCACGAAAAAAAGCCCTCGCAGGACGGACCTGCGAGGGCTTGAGGATTGCATTAGTCGCGGTTGTATTTTTTGTTGAAAGCTTCTACGCGACCCTTTGCACCGCGGATACGCTGTTTCCCGGTGAAGAATGGGTGGCAGGCGGAGCAGACTTCGACCTTGATGTCGCCCTTGCTGGTGGAGCGGGTCGTGAATTCATTGCCGCAAGCGCAGACTACTTTCACTTCGTGATAATCTGGGTGAATCCCTGGTTTCATCGTTGTACACCTCTTTCACATAAGATCATTCGATATTCAGACTAGACTATTATAGGTCAACGGCGGGCAGGCGTCAAGCATTTTCTGTGGAAAAGTTCTCACTGCCAGTCTTTGAGAAGGGAAAGCTGTCCGGTGAGCACGCAGAGGTCGCCGACGCTTGCTGCGGCAAGCTGTTTTTCCATGATGTCGCGGCTGACGGGGACGAAGATGCTGCCTGCATCCAGCGCGAGCTCGACGGCAGAAAACAGCCAGAGCTGGCTTTTCATGACGGGAGTGATCTTTTTTACGCGTGCGAGGAGCTGCACGCCGCCCTTGGGATCAGGTGTGAGGATGCCTTCCTGGAGAAAGATGCTGGCCTGGAGGTCTTCGCGCGTTTTGCCGAAGCGCACGCTGTCGGCGTAGAGCATGGGGCTGTAGCCTTGGCCGGCTGCGCCGGGATTGACGAGCTCGGCGGTGAGGGTGTTTCCTGCGCGGTCGACGCGGGCCTGACTGCCTGAGATTTCCGCTACGCCGCTCTGCCAGCGGACGTCATTTTCGAGAAAGGTGTGGGCGATGACGTTTTTCGGGGTTTCGCCGTCTTTTTCGAAGGCAAAGCGCAGCACGACGACGAGGGGGGTGCCGCTCATGCGGTAGCGGATGTATTCTTCGTCGCCGCAGGGAATGCTCTCGCCGTGTTCGACGGCGTTTTTATACAGTACGTTTACGTTGGTATCATAATTTGGGATACCGAAATCACTCATTCGAAAAGCCATGATTCCTCCTGTGGATTGATCGGGTGATGGGTCATAAAACGGCGCGCAGGGCGCGGATCTCTTCCTGCCAGCCGGAAAGGTCGTTGGGGGTTTCCATGATGAGGGGAAGCTCGGACGCTGCTTCGGCGCGCACGATGTCGTAAAAGGTCTGCCAGCCGAGGGAGCCTGCGCCGAGGCGCTCGTGGCGGTCTTTGTTGCTTGCGAAAGGGGTTTTGCTGTCGTTCAAATGGATGCAGCCGACGGCTTGCCAGGGGATCTGGGCGGTAAACTGGGCTTTGAAGGCGTGCCAGTTGCGCACGTCATAGCCGGCGGAGAACAGATGACAGGTGTCGAGACAGAGCCCGAGGGCGGGGCTGTGGTGGAAATGCGCGAGGATGCGCGCGAGCGCTTCGAGGCTTGCGCCGAGCTCGGAGCCGGAGCCTGACATGGTCTCAAGCAATATGCGCGATCCGTCGGGAACGCTGGGCAGGAGCAGCTCGAGGCTCTGGATGAGGCGCGCGAGGCCTGTTTCTTCACCGGCGCCGGTGTGGGCGCCGCTGTGGACGACGAGGGTGCGAGCGCCAAGCTTTTGCATGCGCTGGAGGTCTTCGGCGATGATTTGTTGGCCGAAGGCGCGCACGTCGTCGTGCGCGGAGGCGAGGTTGACGGTGTAGGGGGCGTGGCAGACGATGACGAGGCCCTGCTCCCGCTCCCGGGCGAGCTGCGCCAGCTCGCTTTCTCGGAGAACGCGGGCTTTGCCGCCGCGCGGATTGCGCGTGAACACCTGCATGGCGTCGGCGCTGATGGCGCGCGCATCACGCGCTGCGCGGTCGAAGCCTTTTCCTGTGGACATATGGGCGCCGAGATGGAGCATGGATCCTTCCCTCCTTATGGATGCGCGCTGGCGGTTTATCCTTGTGGAACGCCAGCGGCTGTGCTATAATGGATTCAGAAAAAGTGCGGCGCTGTCAGTAGACGGTTCGCCCCACAGTTTTGGTTAAATAACCGTCCCTTGGGGAAAGAAAAGCGGGGCGGTTATTTTTTTATTTTGCCGATGGTGATACCGAGTCCGACTGCAAACAGCACAAGGCTGATGAGATCAATCGTGGTACTAATATCCATGGCCTCACCCCATTTCCGGGGCGAGATTAAACCGCCTACCCGTACATAAACCGTACACGACATACGCCACGTCGGTATTATACCACACCGAACGCCCCTGGTGGGCGTTTTTTTGTATGCTCTGCACAAAAATGTTACCAAAAAATGATTCGCTTTTTCCAGCTTCATGGTATAATATTCATTAAGTCTATGCAGTTTTACGACAAAAAAGGAGACGCCTATGTCAGACAGATCATCCAACAAGGAGATGGAGTATTTTTTCAGGCAGGATGACCGCCTCCTTCTTCTTTCCGACTTCCTTGACAAAGCGGAGAAAATGCAGGTCAAAAAGGGCGGCAACATCATTGCGAGCTGCCAGCCTGTAGACCATCTCTACTATCTCACGAAGGGCATTGCCCACCACAGCATTCTCACCCCTCAGGGCAAGGAACGCATCATCCACGTACTGATCGCGCCAAGTCTCTGCGCGGAGTCGCTCTTTTTCCTCGGCGAAAGCAGCGATTCCAGCGAGCAGATTGTCGCCAAGACGGACTGCACGCTCTACCGCTTCGATCGCGCGCTGGTTGACGAGCTGCTCACGACGACGCTGCCGGAGCTCAACCGCGTGATCATCAACTGGCTCAGCACGCTTTCGCTGAACGCCAACCACCAGGTGGCAGACGATCTTGTCAAGGATCCGCGCTACCGTGTGTGCAAATTCATCTATAAATATGTACTGGAATACGGCCACCGGCTCGAAAACAACCGCTATGTCTTCTACGGCAAGCTTTCCCACTACGACATTTCCAAATACATCGGCATCAACCGTGTGTCGGTATCGACGGTGATGCGCAATCTCGAGGTGGAAGGGCTGATCAACAAGACCAACGACAAGCTGGAGATCCTGGATATGGATTATTTCGAGGATATGTGCGATCTGCCGTTCCAGTGCTTATAATTCCACATTTGATTTTGAGGTGACAAAGCATGACGAAAAAATTGACCCGCTCGCTGAACCAGCGCAAGATTGCCGGTGTTTGCGGCGGTTTGGGAGAATATTTCAAGCTCGATCCTGTGATCTTCCGCTTCCTCTTTCTCCTGCTCTGCCTGCCAGGCGGGATTCCCGGGCCGGCACTCTACATTCTCTGCTGGATCTTCATTCCGGCGCCAAAAATTCCACAACAGACGATCTATTTCGGCAACTTCGGCGGCCCACAGCAGCACCGTCCAAACGGCGGTCAGAATCTCGGCGACGACTACACCGAAACGATCGACGTCTGAGAACTTCACCGACGCCTGCAGGCGTCGGTTTCCTTTTGCAGAAAAACGCGCTCGCCAAAGGCTCGCTGCCCCGGCAAAGCGCGTTTTTTACATTCTCAGGCTGTGGCTTTTGAAGCCATGCATGTCGCGCATGACGCCGACGACCTTGCCAATAATCATGGGATTTTCCACATAGATGGGTTCCATCTCGTCGTTTTCCGGCTGCAGGCGCACCATGTTCTTTTCGCGGTAGAAGGTTTTGCACGTCGCTTCGTCGCCGATGAGCGCCACGACAACGTCGCCGTTTTCCGCCACCTGCTCCGGCTCCACGACGATGTAATCGCCGTCATTGATGCCCACGCCGATCATGCTCTCGCCGCGGATGCGCAGCATAAAGGCGCCATCCCTGCGCACGAATCGCGCCGGATAGGCGATCTTGTCCTCGATGTTTTCATCGGCGAAGATCGGCTCGCCAGCGGCGACATTGCCGACGACAGGCAGGTTCAGCATTTCTTCGAACGCGTCCTCTTCCTCTTCGTTGCGCAGATAGGAATAGTCTGCGCCGTTTTCGTCGCGCAGAATAGAGATCCCGCGCGACGCCGTCGTGTCGCGGAAAATGTAGCCCGCTTCCGCCAGGCGGTTCAGATATTTGTGCACCGTCGAGCTTGAGCGCAGCCCCGTCGCCGCGCAGATGTCCCGCACCGACGGCGGAATGCCGCGGCTTTCCACGGCGTCGATGATCGCGCGCATGATCGTTTTCTCGCGCTCCGAAAGCGCCGCCGGTCGCTCTCTTTTGGAAAGATAATCCATCGTCCGTTCCCCCTTTGTCGCACGCAGTGTTCTTTTCTTCAGTATACACGAACACCCGGCGCCGTACAAACATTTATTCGCCCAAAGCGAACATTTATTCTTCTTGACAAGCAGCGCCCACCCTCTCTATAATAAATTAGATTGGGCAGACGCCCAATTTCTTTCTTATGCGAAAAACAACATTCCCATGACAATATGAAAACAATGGAGGCAATTACCATGGATGAAGCAGTCATTCTCACACGCGAAGGTTACGAAAACCTCAAAGAAGAACTCGCCAACTTAAAAACCGTACGCCGCAAAGAAGTTGCTGAACGCCTGAAACAGGCCATCGATTTTGGTGACTTGAGCGAAAACTCCGAGTACGATGATGCGAAAAACGAGCAGGCCTTCATCGAGGGCCGCATCCAGACCATCGAAGCGACCTTGCACAACGCCCAGGTCATCGAAGACGGTACCCAGTCTTCCGGCGTTATCAACATCGGCAGCTACGTCACCGTGCGCGACGTTGAACTCGACGATGTTGAAGAATACCGCATCGTCGGCACCAGCGAAGCCGACCCAATGCAGAACAAAATCTCCAACGAATCCCCACTCGGCGCCGCATTGCTCGGCAAGCGCCAGGGCCAGACCATCCACGTCGACGCCCCAGCCGGCAAGATCGCTTACGAAATCCTTGCCGTATCCCACGACAGCCAGAAGGAGGAAGCATAAGCATGTCCCAGCAAGGCAAGAAAGCAGACGGCGGCCTCAAGCAGATCATGAACGTACGCCTCGAAAAGATGGACGCCCTGCGCGAACGCGGCGTCGATCCATTCGGCCATCGTTTTGACATCACCCACCACATCAACGAGATCATCGCCCAGAAAGACGCCCTCATCGCAAGCGGCGAAGAAGTCAAAATCGCCGGCCGCATCATGGCAAAACGCGGCCAGGGCAAAGCAGGCTTCGCCAACGTCGCCGATATTAGCGGCAACATCCAGATCTACTGCCGTCAGGACATCATCGGCGAAGAAGAACACTGGTTCTTCAAAAAAGCCGACATCGGCGACATCGTCGGCATCACCGGCGTCGTCTTCGTCACCGATCGCGGCGAGCTCTCCATCAAAGTCCACAAATACGACCACCTCTGCAAAGCCATGCGCCCACTGCCAGAGAAATTCCACGGACTCACCGACACCGAGCTCCGCTATCGCCAGCGCTATGTCGACCTCATCATGAATCCCGACGTGAAGAACACCTTCATCATGCGCTCCAAGATCGTCACCGCCATCCGCAGCTACCTCGACAGCCACGCCTTCCTCGAAGTCGAAACCCCAGTGCTGCACACCATCGCCGGCGGTGCCAACGCGCGTCCGTTCATCACCCACCACAACGCCCTCGATATCGACCTCTACATGCGCATCGCCCTTGAGCTCCATCTCAAGCGCCTCATCGTCGGCGGCATGGAACGCGTTTACGAAATCGGCCGCGTTTTCCGCAACGAAGGCATCGACACCCGCCACAACCCTGAATTTACCCTCCTCGAAGTGTATCAGGCCTACGGCGACTACGAAACCATGATGGACCTCACCGAAGACCTCTTCCGCACCGTTGCCCGCGAAGTCCTCGGCACCGCCGTCTTCCAGAACGGCGAGCACACCATCGACCTCGAAAAACCATGGCGCCGCGTCACCATGACCGACGCCGTCAAAGAAGCCACCGGCATCGACTATCTTTCTGATATGACAGACGACGAATTCCGCCAGGCCGCCCGCAACTACGGCTGCGAAATTCCAGAGGACATGCCGCGCGGCAAAGTTCTCGAAGAACTCTTCGACGAAGCCGTTGAAGCAACCCTCATCCAGCCAACCTTCGTCATCGATTATCCCGTCGAAATCTCCCCGCTCGCCCGTCGCAAAGCCGACAACCCAGCCCTCACCGACCGCTTCGAGCTCTTCATCATCGGTCGTGAGCACGCCAACGCATTCAGCGAGCTCAACAACCCAATCGACCAGCGCCAACGCTTCGAAGAACAAGTCGAAGCCAAGCGCAAAGGCGACGACGAAGCCCATCCAATGGACACCGACTACATCAACGCCCTCGAATACGGCCTGCCACCAACCGGCGGCCTCGGCATCGGCATCGACCGCATGGTCATGCTCCTGACCAATGCCGAATCGATCCGCGATGTGCTCCTCTTCCCGACAATGAAGCCACTCGACGAGCCAGGCGCAAAGAAGAAAAAGAAAACCCAGGCGCCAGCGCCTGAACAAACCGAGACCATCGATTTCACAGGCGTCGAAATCGAACCCCTCTTCAAAGACAGCGTCGACTTCGAAACCTTCTCCAAGAGCGACTTCCGCGCCGTCAAAGTCCTTGACTGCAAAGCCGTGCCAAAGAGCAAAAAGCTCCTCCAGTTCACCCTCGACGACGGCTCCGGCGAAGACAGAACCATCCTCTCCGGCATCCACGAATACTACGAACCAGAGGAACTCATCGGCAAAACCCTCATCGCCATCACCAACCTGCCACCACGCAAAATGATGGGCATCGACAGCTGCGGCATGGTCATCAGCGCCGTCAACCAGCGTGACGGCAAAGAAGACCTGCACCTGCTCATCGTCGACGACCACATCCCAGCAGGATCGAAGCTCTATTGATGCAGCATCGGTGAATCGAAAAACAAACCCGCCCGCATGCGACGTGTTTTCGTCACATGTGGGCGGGTTTTTTGTGTGAGAAGGTTTGGGTGATGGTGTTTTCCCTTATTTTGCATAGCAAAAAAAGGGAAAACGAGTGCGAGTAAGGGAAACGGGCGGAGAATCAGCCACGGAAAAGCACGAAGAGATTTTTTCTGGCAGACCGCAGCGACTTCGCCGTTCACGCCGGGGCAGGCTTTATTTGTGCACTGGTATCAGAATCAAAAGATTAGATGATCCCTTATTATATTTTAAAATGAAAAAGCCCTTTATGATAGACAGCAAATCTATCTACCATAAAGAGCTCTACATCACTATGCAATTTTAATCCTCAAGCAATTGTTCTTCCAGCAATTTTTGCAAAGCTTCCTTGCTCGGCAATACCATTTGATACTTGCTGGCAAAAATCTGAGCATTATCCTCTGGCAAGGTCATCTCGACCACCGCATTGTTTTTATCGCGACACAGAATGATACCGATCGTCGGATTCTCGTCGTCCAGTTTTACTTTGCGGTCATAATAATGCACATACATCTGCATCTGCCCAATATCCTGATGCTTGAGTTCGCCAATTTTGAGATCAAAGAGCACAAAGCAGCGCAGCAGGCGATTATAAAACACCAGATCCACCATGAAATGCTCTTCATCAAAAGTGAACCGCACCTGACGGCCCACAAACGCAAAGCCAGTACCCAGCTCCAACAAAAACTGTTGTAAATGATCAATGATGCGGACTTCCAGCTCTTTTTCCGAATAAGCCGGAAGCTCTGGCAAGCCTAAAAATTCCAACACATATGGATCTTTCACCACATCCTGCGGTTTTTCCACCATTTGCCCTTCAAGTGCCAATTTATACACCCGATCCTTGTCTTTGCTCAGCGCCAGCCGCTCATAAAGAGAGCTGTCATACTGTCGCTTCAATTCTCTCAGACTCCAATCATTTTTCACTGCTTCGATCTCATAGAAATGGCGTTCATCTACATTATCGATGCGCATCAGTTTCAAATAATGCGACCAGCTTAGGAAGAATTTTCGTCCAGTGCTAACGGTTGGCAAGTTTGTGAATTGGGGAAACAGTGTTTCCCCAATTTGATCCTGAGCATAGACCATATAAAAACGACGCATCAATTTGAGATTGTCGGCAGAAAAACCTTTGCCATAGCGCTCCGTCAAATAAGCCGACAGCTCCTTCAAAAGCTGTGTGCCATACGCTGCGCGGTCCGCACCCTGCTGCTCCTCTTCAACGATCATCCGTCCGATTTCAAAATAAGCGTAGACCATCGAAAGATTGACCGCCGTCTTTACATTATGTCGCGCACGATCGATAATTTCTGCCACGTTCTCAAAAAAGCCTGGCGCAAGGTTGCTTTCTTTATGATTCTCGATCATTACATCACCCCTCCTGTTCAACTTATTATGAAAAGCTGTAAATCCTCAGATATTTTCATCATTATACTATATTCTCACATCTTCCGCATCGAAATTTTCCAAGCGCTGTCCAAATTCCCCATCATTTACAGGAAAATCAGTCAAAAAACATCCTCTTAAATTTGAAAGCAACGCATAGATCTGATAAAATTATAACATAAAGATTCGCCTAACACTCAGCATTATTTGAATCATCACGGGGGGAACGATCATGGATACCTCAACGAACAAACAAACCATGTCGGAAGAAGACATCAAGCTGAAATTTATCACGCCTGCGCTGGAGAACGCTGGCTGGGACAAAATGCGCCAGATCAAGATGGAGTATGCGTTCACGGACGGTCGCGTGATTGTGCGCGGGAAGCTTGTTGCGCGTGGTTCGAAAAAGCGCGCGGATTATCTGCTTTCCTACAAACCAAACCTGCCGCTGGCGATCATCGAAGCGAAGGACAACAAACACAGCGTTGGCGACGGCATGCAGCAAGCGATTGCCTACGCCGAAACGCTGGATGTGCCGTTTGTCTACAGCTCCAATGGCGACGGATTTCTCGAGCATGATATGAAAAACGGCACGGAGCGTGAAATCCCGCTTGAGCAGTTTCCATCGCCGGAAGAGCTCTGGCGCCGCTACGTCGGCGAAGAGCAGTTCACGCCGGAGCAGGAATCGCTGATCACGGAGCCGTATTATTTCCAGCCTGGCGACAAATCGCCACGCTACTACCAGCGCATCGCGATCAACAAGACGATCGAAGCGATCGCCCGCGGACAAAATCGCATCCTGCTTGTGATGGCGACTGGTACTGGGAAAACCTACACGGCGTTCCAGATCATCCACCGCTTGCATCAGTCTGGCCGCATGAAGAAGATCCTCTATCTCGCTGATCGCAACATTCTCATCGATCAGACCATGAGCGAAGATTTCAAGCCTTTCGAGAAGGTCATGACCAAGGTCGAAGCCAAACACCTCGACAGCTCCTACGAGATCTACATGGCCCTCTACCACCAGCTCGCTGGCGACGACAACGAAGAACCGTTCCGCCAGTTCGCGCCAGAATTCTTCGACCTCATCATCGTCGACGAATGCCACCGCGGCAGCGCCCGCGATGAATCCCGCTGGCGCAAGATCCTTGAGTATTTCGAGAGCGCCACACAGATCGGCCTCACTGCCACACCAAAAGAAACGAAAGATGTTTCGAACATCCATTACTTCGGCGAACCGATCTACACCTACAGCCTCAAGCAGGGCATCGACGATGGCTTCCTCGCGCCGTACAAGGTCATCCGTGTCGGTCTCGACAAAGACCTCGAAGGCTGGCGCCCGGAAAAAGGCCAGCGCGACATCTACGGCGAAGAGATCGAAGACCGCGAATACAACATCAAAGACTACGACAAAGCCCTCATCATCGACGACCGCACCCAGGCTGTGGCCAAGCGCATCACCCAGTTTCTCAAAGAAAACGATCGCTTCGCCAAAACCATCGTGTTCTGCGTGAACATCGACCACGCCGAGCGCATGCGCCAGGCCCTCGTCAATGAGAACAGTGACCTCATCGCCGAAAACGCCAAATACGTCATGCGCATCACTGGCGACAACCCCGAAGGCAAAAAGCAGCTCGATTATTTCATCGCTGTCGAAGAAAAATACCCTGTCATCGTCACCACGTCCAAGCTCATGACCACCGGTGTCAACTGCAAAACCTGCAAGCTCATCGTTCTGGACAACAACATCAATTCCATGACCGAGTTCAAGCAGATCATCGGCCGCGGCACGCGCCTTGTGCCAAAACATGGCAAGGAATATTTCACCATCATGGATTTCCGCAATGCCAGCCGCCTCTTCGCCGATCCAGAGTTCGACGGCGAACCGGTCTCTGTCATCGACCTTGGCCCCGACGATGATTTTCCAACAGACGAAGACGACAATCCTCCAAAGCCATCTTATCCAGATGACGACGAATACTGGAGTCTCGACGGCGACGATGACGACGATTCCGGCACCAGAAGCAAACGCCCCGTCTACCGCGTGCGCAACGTTCCTGTAAAAATCTTGAGCGAGCGCGTGCAATACTACGACAAAGACGGCAAGCTCGTCACCGAAAGCCTCACCGACTATTCCAAGCGCAATATCCTCGGCAAATACGCCACCCTTGACGCCTTTCTCACCGCCTGGAACAGCGAAGACCGCAAACAAGCGATCATCGACGCCCTCAAGGATGAAGGCGTGCTCCTGGATGCATTGCGCGAGATCGCTGGCAACAAAGACCTCGACGATTTCGACCTCATCTGCCACATTGCCTACGACGCCCCTGCCCTCACCAAGGCCGAACGCGCCAATAATGTGCGCAAGCGTGGCTATCTCTACCAATATTCCGATCTCGCACAAAAAGTCCTCGACGCCCTCCTCGACAAATACATGACCGATGGCATCGGCGAGATCGAAAGCCTCGAAATTCTTGCCAACGATCCGTTCCGCCAGTTCGGCAGCCCGCTGAAGATCGCCAAGCTCTTTGGCGGCAAAGCTGGCTACGAACGCGCCGTTCAGGAACTGAAAAACCAAATCTACACCGCATAAAACCACAAGGAGAACCTACTAAATGAGCCTCACAAATTTTGTCAAACGCCTGCAAGACATCATGCGTAACGACGCCGGCATCAACGGCGACGCCCAGCGCATCGAGCAAATGGTCTGGATCCTCTTTCTCAAAGTCTACGACGCCAAGGAAGAAACCTGGGAATTCTACGACGACAACTACCGTTCCATCATCCCCGACGAACTCCGCTGGCACAACTGGGCCACCGACCACAAAGACGGCGCCGCCCTCACCGGCGACGACCTTCTGAACTTCGTCAACAACAAACTCTTCCCAACCCTCAAATCCATTGAGATCGACGAAAACACCCCGATGAACCAGATCATCGTGCGCACCGCCTTCGAAGACAACAACAACTACATGAAGGACGGCGTTCTCCTGCGCCAGGTCATCAACGTCATCGACGAGATCGACTTCGACGAATACGACGACCGCCACGCCTTTGGCGAAATCTACGAGACCATCCTGCGCAGCCTGCAGAGCGCTGGCAACGCCGGGGAGTTCTACACCCCGCGCGCCGTCACCGATTTTATGGCACAGATGCTCGCGCCAAAGCTCGGTGAATCCGTCGCCGATTTCGCCTGCGGCACCGGCGGCTTCCTCACCTCCGCCCTGAAAATCCTCGACGCCCAGGTCAAAACCACCGACGACCGCGACACCTACAGCAATTCCATCTACGGCGTCGAGAAAAAAGCCCTGCCGTTCCTCCTCTGCGCCACCAACATGCTCCTGCACGACATCGACAACCCACGCATCACCCACGGCAACAGCCTCGAGAAAAACGTCTTCGACTACACCGACGCCGACCGTTTCGACGTCATCCTCATGAATCCACCTTACGGCGGCAGCGAAAAAGACAGCGTCAAGCAAAACTTCCCTGCCGATCTCCGCAGCAGCGAAACCGCCGATCTCTTCGTCGCCCTCATCCTCTACCGTCTCAAGCAAAACGGCCGCTGCGCCATCATCCTGCCCGACGGCTTCCTCTTCGGCACCGATAACGCCAAAGTCGCCATCAAGGAAAAACTCCTGAAAGAGTTCAACCTCCACACCATCATCCGCATGCCCCACAGCGTCTTTGCGCCTTACACCTCCATCACCACCAACATCCTCTTCTTCGACCGCACCGGCCCAACCAAAGAAACTTGGTTTTACCGCCTCGACATGCCTCAGGGCTACAAAAATTTCTCCAAGACCAAACCGATGAAGCTTGAGCACTTCGCCCCAGCCGTCGAATGGTGGAACAACCGCCAGGCCATCACCGAAGACGGCTTCGACAAAGCCCGCTGCTACACCGCCGACGAGCTTGTACAAAACGGCTACAACCTCGACCTCTGCGGCTTCCCGCATGAAGAAGAAGAGATCCTCCCGCCAAAGGAACTCATCCAAAACTACCAGGAAAAACGCGCCAGCCTCAACGCCGAAATCGACCGCATCCTGTCAGAAATCACCGACATTCTCGGCATCGACCTCACAGAGGAGGAGGAAAAATGACCGGACAACAACTGAAAAATTCCATCCTCCAGCTCGCCGTGCAAGGCAAGCTCGTGCCCCAGGATCCTGCCGACGAACCCGCCAGCCAGCTACTCGCGCGCATCCGTGAAGAGAAAGAACAGCTCATCCGCGAGAAAAAGATCAAGCGCGAGAAAAATCCATCGCAGATCTTCCGCGGCGACGATGGTCATTTCTACGAACGCATCGGGAAGAACGAGCCCGTCTGCATCGATGAGGAACTGCCCTTTGAGATTCCGGAGACGTGGGAATGGGCGAGGTTGGGGACAATAGCTCAAAAAATTACCGATGGTACACATCACTCTCCTGCTAATGACGAAAATGGCGACTTCCTTTATATTACCGCGAAAAATATAAAAGATACTGGTGTTATTCTAAATCCAATCACCTATGTTTCAAAAGAAATTCACGAAAAGATCTATGAGCGTTGCAATCCAGAATTTGGAGATGTTCTACTGATTAAAGACGGCGCTACTACCGGGGTTGTTACAGTCAACAATTTAGATCAGCCTTTTAGTTTGCTATCCAGCGTTGCTCTAATTAAATTACCACAGAATATTTTATCGTGGTACCTCGTATATGCTTTACGTTCTGATCTGTTTTATAAAATCATTCGTGAAAATATGAAAGGAACTGGAATTACAAGAATTACTTTAAAACAAATAGAACCGCTATTTATCCCCCTCCCCCCTCTCGCCGAACAACATCGCATCGTCGCCAAAATCGACGAACTGCTGCCGTACGTTGACCGCTACGACGAGCTGGAAAAACAGCTGGACACCCTCAACACCACCTTCCCTGACCAGCTGAAAAAATCCATCCTCCAGGAAGCCATCCAGGGCAAACTCGTGCCCCAGGATCCCGCCGACGAACCCGCCAGCGCCCTGCTGGAACGCATCCACGCCGAAAAAGAACAGCTCATAAAAGACGGCAAAATCAAGCGCGAGAAAAACCCATCCCAGATCTTCCGCGGCGAAGACGGCCACTTTTACGAGCGCATCGGGAAGAACGAACCCGTCTGCATCGACGACCAACTTCCATTCGAAATTCCAGAGAGTTGGGAGTGGGCGAGGTTAGGCACTGCTCTAATTAATAGAGATGCTGAGCGGATTCCTTTATCAGTCAACGAACGGCAAAAACTTGAAAAAATTTATGACTATTACGGAGCCTCCGGGGTAATTGATAAGGTTGACAATTTCCTATTTGATAAACCCCTTCTTCTAATTGGTGAGGATGGAGCGAATTTATTGCTTAGAAGCAAACCAATTGCGTTCATTGCTAAAGGAAAATACTGGGTTAATAACCATGCACACGTTTTAGATGCCATTGACAACACATTGCTAGAGTATATCGCACTTTATATTAACGCAATAAATCTTGCGCCTTATGTGACAGGAACTGCTCAGCCAAAAATGAACCAACAAAAAATGCACTCTATTTTACTAACAATCCCACCACTTAAAGAACAAAAAAGAATTATCGCCCAATATAATATACTAAACCAGACACTAGAAAAACTTTATAGAAAGGATTGATTAAATGCCCGATTGGCTTCAAGCAGTACTTTCATCAATTTTAGGTGGAACCATTTCTGTTGTAGGAATTTTTACCATTTTCAAAAACATGATAAGTACTATTTTTGAAAAAGCACTTGCCAATGTATTTGAAAAAGATCTTGAGAAATACAGAAATAATTTTCTTCGTTCTAACAAAGCTTACGAGATGCTTTTGGAAAAAGAATTACAATTTTATACAACAATCGATCCTCATCTCGCTAAACTTATTCCTCTCATGCACGATTTTGTGGATTTCTATTCTACTGAAACTTCAGAGACGCCAGAAGAAAAAAAACAGAAATATCTAAAGCTATTCAGAACATATATCAATATTTCTAATGAACTTAAAAATCAATCCCTCATTTATCAGAGCTATATTCCTGACGAAATTTTCAAAACTGTAACTAAAACATCTTTAACTATGCAAGATTCGTTCGAATTATGGTATAGCAGTTTTTCAGCGTATATTACCAAGCAAACAGAATTCGAACTATCAGAGTGTGAAAAACATAGAAATGAAATATTGTGGTGTGTAGCTGAGAATAATTTTAAAATTAAAAATAGATTAGAGGAATTAAGCAAATTCCCTTGAGAGAGCTTACGCAAAACAAAATTTAGCAATGAATCCAAATCCAATCTGTCACAGAAGTCCCACTATCTGCCCAAGGAGCTGATCCCTTATGCAAAAATTCCATGCCGGTGACACGGCTTATCTTGTTGAATCGAACAATTTTATCCGCGAGGTGCAGATCAAGCGGCGGAGCGGGGAATTCTGGCTGATTGTCTACGATGGGGTGGGCGGGCGCGCGGGGATGAGGGTGCGCGAGAAGCGGCTTTTTGCGACGGAGGCGGAGGCGCTGGCGCATATTGAGAGCCTTAACCGCTCGCCGCGCTGAGGCGCTTTAACTGGATGATGCAGGCGCTGGCAACAAACAACGAATGGATCTACGAAAAAACCATGGCTACTCAAATGTGAGGGCCATGGTTTTTTTGCGTTTTTTCCCCCTCTCACTCTCCATAAAGCGCAACCTCAAGCGGGTCGAACCAGATGGAGCCGCCGTCGAATTCGGTGTAGAGGCCGTATTTCTGCTGGTAGTGGGCGAGGAGCTGGTCGATGTAGGCTTGGGGGGCGCCGATGAGCTCGGCGAGCTGCCACTTGTTTTCGGGGCGATGGGCGACGATGATGCGGGCAAATTTATCCACTGGCATAAATTCATCGTGGGCGCGGCGACGGGAGATCTGCTCCTGTTTGCGGTTATTTGGGTTGCGTTGGTCGAGGATGTTGCCGAAGCTGGTCTGGGCGTGGGCGAGCTCTTCGTAGAGGGTGACGAGCTTTTCGTCGTCGGGGAGGTCTTTTTTGATGCCGATGTAATTGCCGATGCAGAGGCCTTTGAGCTCGCTTGTAAAATCGAACTCGATGACCTGGATGCCGCGGCTTTCTGCGTGGTCGACGAGGGCTTCGTACTGGGTCATGGGCGGCCTCCGTTCTCCTGGGCTTCTTTCATGGCGACGAAATCGCGACGCATAGTCGGCGTGATTGTCGCCCATCCAAAATCAATCATTCCTTGCTCTCCCCCTCACAGCCATTTCTTCCGCTTGAAGAACCACACGAGTCCCAGCACGATGGCGAGGCTCACGCCGGCTACGGCTGGGTAGCCGTAGCGCCAGTGGAGCTCGGGCATATCGGCGAAATTCATGCCGTACCAGCCGGCGAGGAGGGTGAGAGGCAGAAAGACGGCGGTAACGATGGTGAACACTTTCATGAGGTCGTTTTGCTGAATCGAAAGCTGGGCCTGGTAGGTGTCCTGCATCTGGCTGACGATGGCCTGCAGATTCTGCACCTTGCCGGCGTAGCGGTCGATGCGGCTGTCGAGAATGGACAGGCGGTTCAGGATTTTTTCCGAAAACAGCGGATCGTCGTCGAGCAAGATGTCGTCAAAGACGACGCCGAGCTGCTCATAATAGCGCTTGAGCCGCACCAGCTCGCGCCGCTCGCGCACGATGGTGTCCAGGGCGCTGTCGAGCTTGCCGGCGAGAATGGCGTTCATGGTGGCGTCGAGCTGATCTTCGAAGCGTTCGAGGTGGTCCATATCGCCGCGAAAAAGCTGGATGAAAAAGCGGTACAGGAGCTGCTCGCTGCTGAGCTCCGGCAGCGCGGCGGTGATGGCGCTGACGGCGTCCTCGCAGTAGCGCTGAGCGTTGTCGGCGTTGCAGATGAAGCAGAGATGGTCCCGCGAGAGATAGATGAGAATGCGAAAAAGTTCTTCGGTGTCGCTGACGATGTCGTACCACTCAAACGACAGCAGAGCAAAATCGCCGAAGTTGCTGTAGCCCTCCAGCTGCGCATCCTGAATGAGATGCAGGGCTTCCGGCTCGAGGAGCTGCTGGAGCCGGGCGAGGTCGTTTTGCAAAAGAACGTGCTGCATGGCTCTCCCCCTCACTCGGCGCGAAATTCGCGAATAATTCCCTCGGCGGCGGCGATGCCGTCGATGGCGCTGGAAACGATGCCGCCGGCGTAGCCTGCGCCTTCGCCGATGGGGTACAGGCCGCGATGGGAGAGGCTTTCGCGCGTCTGGCGGTCGCGCAGCAGGCGCACTGGCGAGCTGGAGCGGGTCTCGACGCCGGTGAGGATGGCATCTGGCAGATCAAACCCGGCGAGGCGTCTGGCCATGCCGCCGATGGCGCCGCGCAGGCTGGCGGTGAGGGTGCCGGGATAAAGCCCGGAAAGATCGGCGAGCCGGTAGCCCGGGCGCACACTTGGGCGCACGCTGCCGAGAGCGGTTGTGGCTTCCCCGCGCAGAAAATCCTCCACCCGCTGCACTGGCGCGACGTATCCGCCGCCGCCAAGGGCGAAGGCCGCTTCCTCGATCCGCTCCTGGAAAACCACACCGTCGAGCACGCCGCTGCCAAAATCAGCAGGCCCGACGTTCACAAGGAGCGCGCTGTTGGCGTTCTCAAGATCGCGGGCGTGGTAGCTCATGCCGTTGACGACAAGCCGCCCAGCCTCGCTTGCTGCGGCGACAACCTGTCCCCCCGGGCACATGCAGAAGGTGTAGCAGCCGCGGTCGGTGAGGTCGTCGTGCCAGGTGAGCTGATAGCTCGCTGCGCCAAGCCGCGGATGCCCGGCGTACTGGCGGTGCTGGATGCTGTTGACGAGGCTCTGCGGATGCTCGATGCGGAAACCGACGGCGAAGGGCTTGGCCTCCATAGCCAGCCCCTGTGCCTGCAGCGTGCGGAAAAGATCGCGGCTGCTGTGGCCGATGGCGAGAAGCACGACATTCGCGTAGAAATCGCCAGCGTTCGTGCGCACGCCGCGCACCGCGCCAGCCTGCTCAAGCAGCGCCTGCACCGTCACGCCGAAGCGCACCTCGCCGCCCCACGCTGCAATCTGCTCGCGCATCGAGACGATGACGCCCTTCAAAAGATCGGTGCCAATGTGGGGCTTGGCCTGATAGGTGATCTCCTGCGGCGCGCCGTGGCGGGCGAAGATCGCGTTCACCTTATGCCCCAGCGGATTTTTGCTGCGGCTGGTGAGCTTGCCGTCGGAAAACGTGCCTGCGCCGCCTTCGCCAAACTGGACATTGCTCGAAAGGTCCAGCGTGCCGTCCTGCCAGAAGCGGTCCACCTGCGCCGTGCGCTCCGGCACAGCCTGTCCCTGCTCCAAGAGGAGCGGCCGATAGCCGTGTTCCGCCAGCGTGTAGGCGCAGAAGAGCCCCGCTGGCCCAGCGCCGACAACGATCGGCCGCCCGGAAAGCGGCGTCTCCCCCGGCGAAAGGGGAATCTCCGGCTCAGACGGACGCCAGAGGATGTTTTTGTCGTGCAGCGCGCGCACCTTTTTTTCGCCCAGCGGCGCCTCCACCTCCACCTGATAGATAAACCGCGGCGTTTCGCGGCGGCGGGCGTCGAGGGATTCTTTGACAATTTTATAGGAAAAGGCGTCCTCCGCCAGTTTGAGCCTGTCTGCGATCTGAGCGCGCAGCGCGTCCAGCGGCTCGTCCAGCGCCAGATGCAGCTGATTGATGATGATCATCGCCATCCACTCCTTTGAACCATTGTAGATATCCCTATTGTAGCCGAGAAATGTGCGCCGCGTCAATGAATGGGTGCAGAGCGTGCGCGCTTGTGGTATACTAGAGCTATATCCTTGAAAGGAGATCTCTGCATGGACAATATCATTAAAAATAAAGACAAACGCTTTTTGCCGATCCTTCTCGGCACCGACGCCAACTGCTACGGCATGGCGCGCAATTTCTACCAGGCCTACGGCATGCGCTCCCTGGCGCTGGGGAAAATTCCGCTCCTCGAAACACGCCACAGTAAGATCGTGCAGGTGCACACCCAGCCCGATTTCGACCACGACGACGTTTTTCTCGCCGTGCTCGACGACGTCGCCAAAACCTACGCCCCCCTCTACGAGCATCTCATCCTCATCGCCTGCGGCGACCGCTACACCGAGCTCCTCTGCACCCACAAGGACGCTCTCTCCGACCGCTTCATCGTGCCGTACATCGATCTTGCGCTGAAAAACCGCCTCGAAAACAAGGAGGATTTCTACAACATCTGCGAAGAATACGGCCTCGACTATCCAGCCACCGTCTATCTCTACAAAGACAGCCAGCCGCCGTTCGATCTGCCGTTTGACTATCCGATCGCCGTCAAAGCCAGCGACTCCATCGAATACGTCGACCTCGACTTCCCTGGCAAAAAGAAATCCTACAAGGCCAACAGCCCGGCCGAGCTCGAACAGATCTTCCACGACATCTACGGCGCCGGCTACACCGGCACCCTCATCGTGCAGGATTTCATCCCTGGCGACGACGCCACCATGTACGTCCTCAACTCCTATTCCGACGCAAACGGCAAAGTCCAGGCCATGTGCCTCGGCCATTGCGTTCTCGAGGACTACACCCCATCCGGCATCGGCAACTACAACGCCATCATCCAGGAAGCCAAGCAGGAAGTCTACGACAAATACCAGGCCTTCCTCGAAGCCATCGGCTTCGTCGGCTTCTCCAACTTCGACATCAAATACGACGAACGCGACGGCCGCTACAAAGTCTTCGAGATCAACATCCGCCAGGGCCGCTCCAGCTTCTTCACCACCGTCAGCGGCTGCAACATGGCCTGCTACCTCGTGCGCGACCGCATCGAAAACAAGCGCACCTCCGCCGTCCACTACCACGACAACCCAGCCCTCTGGCTGCATGTGCCAAAGCGCCTCGTCCTCGAATACGCCCCAGAGCGCACCCTGCCGCAGATCCGCCGTCTCATGAACGAACAGAAATGCGACTGCACCCTGCTCTACGAGCGCGACCTCACCCTCTATCGCCGCATCATGATCAACCGCTTCTACCACCAGCAGTGGCAGCGCTACAAAGACTGGTTTAACAAGCGTTCCATCAGCGACTGATTCTGAAAGGAGAGCCAACAATGAAAGAAATCAAAGACATCATGATCAAAAATCCCATCACCATCGCCGACAACGCCACCGTGCAGGACGCCATCGACCTCTTCAGCTACTACCGCATCGGCTGCCTGCCCGTCGTCGATCCCGCCGGCCATCTCGTGAGCTTCCTCTCCGATGGCGACGTCGTCGGCTTCATCTCCCGCCGCACCCGCCAGCAGGACCGCATTCCGCAGATCTTCCACGCCACCATCTTCGAAGCCGATGACTACTACAAGCGCGACGAAGACATCGTCAAAGAGCTCGAGACCATCAACGTCATGTACTGCGCCACCAAAAAAGTCCAGTTCGCCTACGAAGACGACAACCTCGCCGAAATCGCCGCCCTCATGGACAACCGCCGTCTCAAACACGTTCCCGTCGTCGACCGCGAGACCAACAAACTCACCGGGCTCCTCGCCCGCCGCGACATCATCCTCGCCTTCTTCGACCAGGTCACAAGCAAATGATTAATGATTAATGTTTAATGATAAATGATTGCTACAGCCTTTGCGTGTGTCAAAGGCTGTTTTTTATCCCAAGGAGTGGTTTTATGCAATTTATCCCGCTGCACACCGAAGATGCAGCAGGCATCCAGCGCATGTCCGCGCTCGCTTCGGAGATCGTCAAAGAGCATTTCGACCCCCTCATCGGCGCAGCGCAAAACGACTACATGATCGCCCATTTTCAAACGCCAAAAGCCATCGCCAGCCAGCTCGCCTCCGGCTACCACTATTTTTTCGTCTGTGACGACACCGGCGCGCCAATCGGTTTTCTCGCCTATGTGCTTGAACCAACGCGGCTCTATCTGAGCAAGTTCTATCTCCACAAAAGCCAGCGCGGCAAAGGATATTCCCGCGCCATGCGCGATTTCATCGTCGCCGCCGCCAGAAACGCCGGACTTTCGCAAATCGAGCTCAACGTCTTCAAACACAACGACAACACCATCGCCGCCTATGAAGCCCTCGGGTTCCAGCGCCTGCGCGACGAAGCAACCGACATCGGTGGCGGCTTCATCCTCGACGACTACGTCTACGCCCTCCCCCTCGATTAAAAAAATGGCAGGAACACCGCAAACTTGCAGCATTCCTGCCATTTCCAATGCTTAATTAAACATTAGACATTAAACATTAATCATTATTCATCATACCTTCGCAACCAGATCCGCCACACTCTTCGCGTCGTCCATGCCAAGGCTCTTCAGCGTCAACCCGTCTTCGAAGAAATCGCGGCGCAAAATCGTGTTGCCAATCGTGATCACCGCATCAATGTTCGGCGTTGGCACCCCGACAACCTTGCCCAGGTTCGACCAGAGCACCAGCCCGTCGGAAATATCCTCCGTGAAATAACGGCTGTTGACATGGCTCGGCCCCTTGATCTTCGAGAACACCTCGCTGTGGTTGAAGAGATGCTGCAGACTTTCGTCCTTGTTGTCGAAATACCCGCGGTTGTAGCGGCTCGTCACAGCGTCCTCCAGCTCAAAGCCAAAGGCACGGCCGATCGCCAGGCGTTCGCCCTCGATCGCGCGCATCAGACGCACCGTGTGCTCCGTGACCCCTTCCACATAATAGTAGAATTCGCCGCCAGAGTAATCAATGCGCCCCGCATTCAGCAGGCATGGCCCAGGATGGACCTCCGGATTGCCGTTTTCCAGCGTCGTCTCCCAGATATTGTCCGCCATCACCATACCGTCATAGAGCTGGCTGCACACATCGTAGAGCTCCTTCGTATTTTCCTTCGGATAAGCCGCAAAGTACGTCTTCTTCACACGCAGATACAGCTCCACAACCCCGTCGCGGGCCATGCCGCGCGTGCCGTAGGTCAGCGTGTTCAGCTCGCAGAGCTTGAACTTCTTCTCAATGCCCATCTCGCGCGCCTTGCGCTCAAAACGCACACAGCTCATCGCCGCAGCCGCATTGAAGAAGATCACCTGATCCTCGCTCGCCAAAGGCGCCAGCACCTCCGCGTAATCCTCCACAGCGTAGCCAGGCACCGTCAGCATGATCACCTGCGCGTCTTTGATCGCCTCAGCCATATCGATCGTGTAGTTCGTAATAGGGACAAACACTTCCTTCGGCGGCTCAGCGTTCGGTTCCTGCAACAGCAGCCCGCCGCGGTTGATCAATCCCTCAAACTGGTACTCACGCGTCGGCCACGTGTAGAGACTGATATCAAAACCACGTTCAGCAAGATCAGCTGCCGCCGTCAGGCCACCGTTACCAGCGCCCAGGATCGCTACCTTTTTAACTTCCATATAATTTCCTCCTTGGATCGATTTTTATTAGTATAACATCTTTTTGCCCAGAATGAAATTGTAATTATCAAAAATAAATGCAAAATTCCGAAATCATACGTCCTGCAGCAAATCGTCCACCGTTTTCGCGTCCCCGTAGCCAAGCTTGTCCAGCGTCAGCCCAATCTTGCGGAAATCCACCTGCAACAGCGATCCGCCCAGCGTGATCACCGCATCAATGTTCGGCGTCGGCACCCCACAGACTCGCCCCAGATCCGACCACAGCACCAGCCCGTCCGAGATATCCTCCGTGAAATAGCGCGACGTGATCGACGTCGGCCCCTTGATCTTCGTGAACACCTCACTCGTGTTGAACAGATGCTGCAAGTCCTCCTTGTCGTTGTCAAAATAGCCGCGGCGGTAGCGGCTTTCCACCGCATCCTCCAGCTCAAAGCCAAAAGCCCGGCCAATCGCCATGCGCTCCTGCTCAATCGCGTGCAGCACATTCACCGTGTGCTCCGTGATCCCCTCGCGGTAGAGCCAGAACTCCCCGCCTGAGTATTCAATATGCCCAGCGCTCAACAGACATGGCCCAGGGTGCACCTCCGGATTGCCGTTTTCCAGCGTCGTCTCCCAGATATCGCGCCCAGCCACAAGCCCCGGATAAAGCTGCACACAGGCCGCCAGACATTCCTCCGTGTTTTCCTTCGGATACGCCGCCAAAAACAGCTTCTTCACGCGCAGCGAAAGCTCCACCCGCGCCTCGTCTGGGAACACACGCGTCCCGTAAGACAGCGAGTTCGCCTCGCACACCTTAAAGCGCGTATCAATGCCCATCGCGCGCGCCTTGCGCGTAAACCGCACACAGCCCATCGCCGCAGCGCCATTGAAGAAAATGATCTGATCCTCGCGCACAACCGGCGCCAGCACCTCCGCAAAGCGGTCCACCGCATAGCCCGGAACCACCAGCATGATCACCTGCGCATCCTTCACCGCCTGCTCAATGTCCGTCGTCACCTGCGTGAACGGCACAAACACATCCTTCGGCGGCACCTCGTTCGGCTCCACCAAACGGAAGCCCCCGTTTTTGCGGATACCCTCCAGGTCGCCAGCAAAATCCGGCAGCTCATAGAGCCAGACATTGAAGCCGCGCTCCGTAAATTCGCAGGCCGCCGTCGCGCCGCCATTGCCAGCGCCAAGAATCGCAACATTTTTTACTTCCATAGAGATTCCCCCAATTTTTCTGGTTTTCCTCTTGACAACTTATCATTTCAAGAAGTATTTCTTATGCATCCATTATACCACGATATCCCCCATTTGGATACGGCCTTATCATGCTTCTTAACTATAAAAAAAGCAGCCGCCGACCAGCGTCAGCAGCTGCCATACAATCAGCGCACGTAGAACACACGCCCCTCCTTGCGGGCAGGCGCTTCGGGCAGTTCTCCGTCAGGATAGCCCAGGATGCAGTGGCCAACACCGATCACATCCCCTTCAACGCCCAGCTCCGCGAGAAACGCCTTTCCTTCCTCGCTCGCATACATCTCCTTCGCGCGGTGGATCCAGCAGGACCCCAGCCCCAGACTCTGCGCCGCCAGCATCATATTTTCCAGCATCACACAGCCATCGCAGAACTGCGCATCCCGCGCCGTCCGCGCCAGCGCGATCAGCACCACCGGCGCACCGTAGAACGGATCGTTGTCCGGCTTCGGCGTAAAGCGCGCATTCAGCTTCGAGAGCTTGTCGCGCGTCTCCTTGTCCGAGACCGCCACAATCAGCCCGCTCTGCTCGCCCAGGCTCGACGGCGCATAAAGCCCCGCCTCCACAACCGCATCGATCAGCTCCGCCGGCACAGCGTCCGCCTTGTATTTGCGGCAGCTGCGGCGTTCACGGATATTTTTCAGTACCTCATTCATGTCCGGTCATCCTTTCTCGTCATTGTTTTCTTCATTATACCCCTTCTCCACCACAAATTCCAGCGCCAGCGCAATCGTCACACAGGCGCCGCCCTCCGCATTGTTTGAGAGCAGCACCCGTCCTCCCATCTGCTCCGCCAGCGTCTGCACAATGAAAAGCCCCAGCCCCGCGTGACCATCCCGCGTTCCCCGCGCCTCGTCACCGCGGTAAAACTGCTCCGTCGCGTGGCGCAGATCCTTCGCCGAAAATCCCGGCCCGCTGTCGCGCACCGCAATGAGGAGCGCATCCTCCGCTTCCTTCGCCGCAAGCGTCAGTCTGCCGCCCGCCCGCATCACAGCCAGCGCATTGTTCACCAGATTGTCCAGCATCCGCCAAAGCCGCTCCCTGTCAATGAGATAGCCCCGCGCCAGCCCCGCATCCAGCGCCAGCGCCACCTCCACCTGCTGCAGACGCGCGCGCCCCTCCAGCGCCTCCGCCATTTCCGCAAGAAAAGCGCGCAGATCCGTCCATTCCCGCTCAAGCCGCGCCGCCTCCGCTTCCAACAGCGACACATCCTGGATCCGCTGGATCAGCCCCGCCGAACGGTCCACATTCGCCGCGATCACCGCCACATAGCCACGCTGCTCCTCATCCAGCGGCGTATCGTCCGCCAGCGTTTCGTTGTACGCTTTGATCACCGCCAGCGGCGTCTTCAGATCATGCGCCAGCGCCGCCACCATCTCGCGCCGTTCCTCTTCCAGCCGCCACTGCCGCGCCAGCGAATCGCCCAAATTCGCGCGCATCGCATCAAACGCCGTGCAGAGCTCGCCCAGCTCGTTGTCCTCCGTATAATCGATCGTAAAATCCAGATCCCGCGCCGCGATCTTGTCCGCCGCGCCGCGCAAAAGCGCCAGCGGCGTGCGGATCTGCGCCGCAAAGCGCCGCGAAAAGAACCAGCTGAAAAATCCCAGCCAGAGCAAAGGCGAGGCCAGCGCCACCACAAAAAACACCGTCGCCAGCTTCGCCACGGCCGTCGTCCGCGTAAAGCGCAGGTCAAAATCATACGCACAGCGCACCGCCCCCACCAGCCTGTTTTCATCGTCAAGGATCGGCACCGTATGCACATAATACGCCCCCTCGCCGTGGGCAGTATTGACCTCCTGCAGAAGCATCTCACCGTCCAGCTCCACATTCTCCGGCGCGTAGGTGCCATAGAGCGTGCGCCCCTCCGCATCCACCACCTGATATTTAAGAGCACTGTCGCCCACCGCCGCATCGAGCAGCGGCGCAGCGCTCGCATTTAAGAGCACAGTGCTCTTATCCCGTGCGAGCACTTCCACATTCTCCACCTGCAGCTCGCTGTAATTCGCCGGCTGAATGTAGCGGTCCTCCACCAGCAAAAAAACAGCCCCCGCGATCAGATACGTCACCAGCGTCGCCCCCACCGTCGCCGCCAGAATCTTCGCCAGCGTGCGGCGCATCCCGCCTTCAAGCGTGTGCCATTTCATCGCGCCCCTCCTTCTTCTGCCAGCGGTAGCCAATCCCCCAGACCGTCGCCACAGGATCCTCCGCCCCCGCTTTTTTAATTTTCGCCCGCGCCTTGCGCAAATGCTCCGCCACCACATCCGCATTCCCCTCCGCCTCATAGCCCCAGACCCGCTCGTAGATCTGTTCCCGCGAAAAAATCTGCCCCGGATGCAGCGCCAGAAATTCCACCACCGCATATTCGTGCTTCGTCAGCGCCAGCTGCACATCGCCCACCTGCACACACCGCGCCCTCAGATCGATCGCAATCTCGCCGAAATACAGCCGCGGCCGCTTCTGCGTAGCGCCAGCCCCCTGCGCCCGGCGCTCCCGCCGCAGATTCGCTTCGATCTTCGCCATCAGCTCGCGCATCCCGAAAGGCTTCGTGATATAATCGTCACCGCCCAGCGTCAGTCCCTGGATCTTGTCCGACTCCGCCTGACGCGCGCTGAGAAAGAGGATCGGGCAGAGCACCTCGTCGCGGATCGCGCGGCACACATCAAAGCCATCCATCTCCGGCATCATAATATCCAACAGGATCAGATCCGGCAGCTCCCGCTGCGCCAGCTCCGCGCCTGCGTGTCCGTCGTAGGCCGTGAACACCTCGTGACCATTCGTGCGCAGCTTTTTTGCGAGCAGCGCCACCAGATCCCGCTCGTCGTCTATAATCAGGATCTTACTCATAAGAGCACCTCCGTTCGTCATCATTCACCAGTGTCGCGCCCGTCCCAGCGGGAAAACCACGCGCCTCCACCAACTATGAGAAGCATACCACCGACAAGCGCCAGCGCGCAAGCCAAACCAGCCTGCGCCATAAACGCTTCCACCAGCGCCGCATTAATCTCCTGCGACTGCCCGATCGCCACCGCGCTCGCCAGCCGCACCGGCCAGGCCCAGGGAACAAACGGCCAGATCGCATCGCCGAGCAGCGTGCCGCCGAGGATCGCCGCAATGAGCATGCCGCCTATGCCGACCCCAATCGATACCCCCATCCCAAAAGCAAATGCGAGCCACAGCGACAGCGCCGCCAGCGGAATCGCCGCCAGCCAGCAGACAGCGCCCGCTTCCGCATAGAGCATCGCACCGCCGCTCGCATAACCGCCCAGCCAGAGCCCCAGCACAAAAGCACCGACCGCAAGCCCCGTCGCCACCGCCGCCAGCGCTAAGAGCAGCGCCAGCTTCACCAGATAGAGCAGCGCCCGCGGTTTTGCGCAGAGCAAAAACCCGTTAAAATTCGCCGCATCCTCCTCCTCATGCACCAGCTGCCCCGCCACGATCGCCAGCGCAAGCGGCATCACCAGCGCCGCCCAGGCCGAGAAAAATCCGGAAAACGCCGACCCCGCTGCGATCCACGGCCGCCCCACAACATACCAGGCCAGCACCGCCCCGACTAGCGGCGAAAGCAGAAAAACCAACGGCCGCAGCGCGCCGCCCTTCGTTTTCAGCCATTCTGCGCAGAAAATCCCCATCATTTGCTCTCCCTCCGCTCAAACCACAGCGCCGTCAGCATCGACAGCACCATAAACACCACAAGCGACACCAGAATTCCCACAGGGATCACCCTCGCGTCCAGAAGCCCATCGCCTGCAGAAAGCACAATCCCGTTCGGATGCACACCGATCGTCGGACACATCAGCCGCGACGCCCAGCTCCACGGGCAGAAGATCCAGAGCTTCGTCGGCGCCAAAAGCACACCCACGATCATCCCCGCCGCCGCAAAGGCAATGCTCGCAAACATTCCCGCCCACGTCGCCAGCCACAGCTGAAGCGGGATCAGCGCCAGCGTCGCAATCCAGCAGAGCAGCGCCGCCAGCACCATCACCCCGAGCGGCGGCACATCTCCCTGCAGCATCCCGCAGATCAGATCGCCCAGCACAAGCACCAACGACGAGCACGCCGCGATCAGCGCCATACCGCCTATCTTTCCCAGCCAAATGCGCCGCGGTGCAAGCACCTCCCCTTTCAGCACGCGATAATTTCCCGCCTTGCGCTCAAGGCTCGCCACCATCCCCGCAAAAAGCCCATAGCCCAGCGGCAGAAACGTCACCGGCCACCAGTTGAAGCTCATCACCAAAATCCCGTTCCAGTCGTAGCTCCCCGGCACCAGATAACTCGTCACCAGCGAATACGCCGCAAAAAAGAGCGGAATAAAGATCACCAGCTTCGCCATAAACGTGCGCTTGTATTTCAGCATTTCCGCGCGTAACATCCCCATCATCGTTTCATTCCTCCCTGCAGCACCGTTTCCGTGAAAAATTGCTCCAGATTTTCCTGCTGCGGCGGCATCCCCTGAAAGAGCAGCCGCCCGCCGCTCAAAATACCAATCTCGTCCACAACCTGCGCCACCTCCGACAAAATATGGCTGGAAAGGATGACCGTGATCCCCTGCCCCGGAAACGACGCGATCAGTTCGCGCAATTCCTGAATTCCAAACGGGTCCAGCCCGTTCGTCGGTTCATCCAGCACCAAAAGCGCCGGATCGTTCAACAGCGCCACCGCGATCCCCAGCCGCTGCTTCATCCCCAGGCTAAACGCGCCTGCGCGCTTGCGTCCCGTGTCCACGAGATCCACAATCTCCAGCACCTCCACAATGCGCGATTCCGGAACGCCCAGCATTCGCGTGTGCACGCGCAGGTTTTCCCGCGCCGTCAGATTTGGATATAGCGCCGGCCCCTCGATGAGCGCCCCCATCTGCGCCAGCGCCTGACGGCTCCACCGCGCACCGTCGAAAATGATCTCGCCGCCGCTCGGCCGCAACAGCCCCATGATCATCTTCAGCGTCGTCGATTTTCCAGCGCCGTTCGGCCCCAAAAGCCCATACACAGAACCGCGCCGCACCGCCAGCGACACTCCCTCCACCACCGTCTGATGGCGAAAAGTCTTCGTCAGATTTTTTGTTTCAAGAATGTAGTCTGCCATGATTCTCCGTCCTTTCTCATTTCTGTATCTCAAGAATAGCAGAGAAAATCCAAGAAACAGCCAAGAATGGGACATTTTTTCACCGTGCGATTCTCGTGCATTCTCTTGCATTTGCACAGGATTCGTCGTAGAATATGGGTATAAAATCCATATAAAGGAGAGGATCCCCATGTCCGTTGCGAAAAACACCACCAATCTCACCATCCGTCTCGACAGCGATCTCAAGAAAGACTGCGAAGCCCTCTACGCCGAGCTCGGCATGTCCCTTTCCACCGCCATCAACGTCTTTCTGCGCCAGTCGCTGCGCAAAGGCGGCCTCCCCTTCGACGCCCGTCTCGACGACCAGCCAAACCGCACCACCATCGAAGCCATGCTCGAAGCCGAACGCATCGCCAAAGATCCAACGGTGAAGCGCTACAACGATCTTGACGAATTATTCAAGGATCTAAAAAGCTGAAAATGATCACCCACCACCGCACAACAGCGGTGGTATTTTCATCTACAGGCAGCAAAAAAGCCCCGCGCATGTGCGCGAGGCTTGAAAAATCTGTGTTACGCCGGTTCCTGCGTCACGTAAACGTCGTAGGAATCGTAATCGCTGAAACCACTCTTGGCAGCAATGTTAAAGGTTGTCGTGTCGCCGGCGACAATGCCGCCAACCTGACCAGTCACACCGCCGACAATGTTGCCGTCTTTCTTAAAGACGATGGTCGCGATGACACCGCCAAGATCTTCGTCAGAATCGTTGGTGATGGTGCCGGTGAAATACATCTGGTCGCCATTTTTCTCTTCGGTGACTTCACCGACGGTGAAATCCTTGACAGAATGGATGCCGGAGCCTTCGAAGGTCTTGAAATCATAGTCGTTGTTCTCGACGGTGATCTCCACATCTGCCGGGCTGCCCTTTGGACAGTTGATCGCATCCCCGAAGCAGAACGTATCACCAGGCGCAACGGCGAAAAGCGAACGATTCTGCTTCGTCAGCACGCGTCCCTCGCTGTCGAGCACAGTGATCTCGATGTTTGGCGAAACAATGGCGTTGTATTCGTTCGGATTGGTGATCTCCACAGCGTAATAGATCAGCGAATTGCCGCCGCCCAGAGATTCTACCGAGTAGCCACTGTCGACCATCTCAATATCCTTGACCTCTTCAGCCGCTGCTGCCGCTGCCGCATCTGCAGAAGCCTGCTGCTGTTCCGCAGCCTTGGCCGCATCCTCAGCAGCCTGCTGCTCTTCCTCAGACACTTCCACAGCCAGATAGGTGTAGTCCGTCTCCGCAGGAATGAGCACCGTCTCCACGCCAGTGTCCGACGCAGCCAGCGTCAGCTTGCCGTCTGCGTAGGTAAACGTGCGGCTGGCATCCACAGAAGCATAGGCGCTCGTATTCATAATGGCATCATTGCGGGTGGATTCCCAGGTGTAGGTGTCTGGTTTATCCTTTGGCGCCTTGTAGCTCCCTGCCCAGTAAACAGACCCATTCTGGTCGTAGCTGGAGACCCAGTGCAGCTCGATGAGATTGTCTTTGATAAAACCAGCGAGGTAATAGTCGCTGCCCTGCACCTCGGCGATCCAGCTGCCTTCCAGGTTCAGGGTTTCTGCCGGCGCATTTTCTGATTCTGCCGACGCCGACGACGTATCCCCACCACTTCCACATCCTGCCAACAGCAGCATCGCACTAACGAGCGCCATGGCAAGGATCTTCTTTCTTAATTTCATGATGATTTCTCTCCTTAATTCATCTTCAATTCATCTTCCGGCCGCTGCGCCGAAAAACCGTCGCTTGAAATTATTACAAATTAATTACACCATAGATTGGTCAAATTTGCAATTGTAATTTTCGTAGGACTCTTCCATCTTTTTTAGAAAACCCTACAATCCCCTTATTCCATCAATATCCCCAGCGCTGCCAGCGCCCTGCGCACACGCTCCGCAGCCGCTTCATCCGGGCACTGCAGCGTGTGCAGATGAATGCCGTCTGTGAGCACGCTGATCGGCTGCGCCGATGCGCTCGTTGCTTTCTCGATAAACGCCGCCACCTCATACCGGCTCGACAGATTGAGCTGTCCCGTGAGCTGTCCGTAGATTGGATGGGAGACGATCACATCCAGCACCGTACAGCCCTGATCCACGATCGCGTTGAGCTCCTCCTGCATCTGCGCCGCATCATGGCGACAGGCCACCTGGCAGACCACGCCGCTTCGCGCGCGCTCGCAGATATAGCCGTGAGGCGTCGCCAGGATCTCATGACCAGCAGCGCGCAAAAGCGCCACATCCCCGACAATAATCTGTCGGCTCACCGAAAAATCCGCCGCCAGCCTGGACGCGCTGATCGCTTCGTCCGCAGATGCCAGCCGCGCCAATATTTTCTCCCGTCGCTCTTTTGCGTTCATGAACTCTCACCTCTTTCATCCACTATTATAGCCGGGAACTCCGTAAGCGGCAAGCATCCGTCGCGCGCAAATGATTTTTCACGTCGGCCATTGCCGCCGGCAAAAACTCTCTGTATAATAGAGATATTGCCTGCTGCGCTCTGCGCAGAAACCAAGGAGGGACACCACGATGAAAAAAATTCTGCAATTCTTACGACAGGAAACCGTGCTTTCCGTCGCTTTTGTGCTCGCGCTCATTTCTTCCTTCATCGTGCATCCCGACAGCGCCTGGCTCGCGTATCCCGACTACCGCACCCTCGCGCTGCTCTTCTGTCTCATGATCATCGTCGCCGGATTGCAGCATCTCGGCGTCTTCGCCCTGCTCGGACAGACGCTCATCAAAAAAGCCCACAGCCTGCGCATGCTCTACGCCATCATGATCCTGCTCTGCTTTTTCTCCAGCATGATCATCACCAACGACGTCAGCCTCATCACCTTCGTTCCCTTTACTATCCTCGTTTTCCGTATGGTCGAGCGCGAAGACCGCGTGCTCAAGCTCATCGTTCTCGAGACCATCGCCGCCAACCTCGGCAGCATGGCCACCCCCATCGGCAATCCGCAAAATCTCTATCTCTACTCCATCTCCGAAATGCCCTTCAGAGATTTCGCCTGGGCCGTCTGGCCATACACCGCTCTCGCCCTCGTCCTGCTCATCCTCAGCATCCGTAGCGTGCGCGAAGCGCCCCTCGCCCACCGTCTCACCAGCGACGAACCGCGCGCCGAGATCGTGCCGACGCAAAACCTCCGTCGCGCCATGCTGCCCTTTCTCGCGCTGCTCGCACTCTGCCTGCTCGTCGTTTTCCGCGTTCTGCCCTACGGCCCCGTACTCCTCATCGTTGTCGCCGTTATTTTTGTCGTCGACCGCAGACTCTTCCGCCAGGTTGACTACAGCCTGCTCGCGACATTTCTCTGCTTTTTCGTCTTCATCGGCAACGTCGGACGCATTCCCGCCGTCAGCACCCTCCTCGTCACCCTCATGAACGGTCGCGAACTCGGGCTCGGCATTCTCACCAGCCAGGTCATCAGCAACGTTCCCGCCGCCATTTTGCTCTCCGGCTTCACCAGCGATCTCACCACCCTCTGCACCGCCGTCAATCTCGGCGGCCTCGGCACCCTCATCGCATCGCTGGCCAGCCTCATCTCCTTCAAATTTTTCAGCAAAAACTATCCCCAACAAAAAGCCGCCTTCCTGCGCGTCTTCACCCTCTGGAACCTCGGCTTCCTCATCATCCTCACCTTCCTCGCCATGCTCCTCAGTGCATGACACAAGCTTTTCCCCCACCGCTCCAATTCGGAGCGGTTTTTCTTTACAGCTGTCTTGACAGGCGGGCTGCTTTTTCGTACAATAGCGTTGTTATCTGTCATGACACCTGTTCAGACCATTGTAAAGGAGTCTTCATTCTATGGGAAAAGTACGCGCGTTTCTGAAACGCAAGGATATTGAAATCTCACTGCGGCGCTACGGCATTGATGCGCTGGGCGCGATGGCGCAGGGGCTTTTTTGCTCGCTCCTCATCGGCACGATCATCGACACCATCGGCACGCAGTTCCATGTGGCAGCGCTGACGGAAACCGTCGCCACGATCTCTGGCAACGACTACACCGTCGGTGGACTGGCCAGCGCCATGAGCGGACCGGCGATGGCGGTGGCGATCGGCTATGCGCTGCGCTGTCCGCCTCTGGTGCTGTTTTCGCTGATCACTGTCGGCTTTTCGGCAAACGCGCTGGGCGGCGCCGGCGGACCTTTGGCGGTGCTATTTGTCGCGATTCTCGCTGCCGAGCTTGGCAAAGCGGTGAACAAGGAAACGAAGATCGATATTCTCGTGACGCCGCTGGTCACGATCGGCGCCGGTATCGCCCTTTCGGCGCTGGTCGCACCTGCGCTTGGCGCTGCGGCGATGAAAGTTGGCAGCCTGATCATGTGGGCAACAGAATTGCAGCCATTCTGGATGGGCATTCTCGTCTCGGTGCTCGTGGGCATCGCGCTGACACTGCCGATCTCTTCTGCGGCGATCTGCGCGGCCCTTTCTCTCACAGGATTGGCCGGCGGTGCAGCGGTGGCTGGCTGTTGTGCACAGATGGTCGGTTTCGCAGTGATGAGTTTCCGCGAAAATCGCTGGGGCGGACTTGTCAGCCAGGGGCTCGGCACCTCGATGCTGCAGATGGGCAACATTGTGCGCAATCCCTGGATCTGGGTGGCGCCAACATTGGCCAGCGCTGTCACGGGACCGCTTGCGACCTGTTTTTTCCAGCTCGAGATGAACGGTACGCCGGTATCCTCTGGCATGGGCACCTGCGGCATGGTCGGGCCGATCGGCGTTTACTCCGGCTGGGTGGCGGATGTCGCTGCGGGAGCGAAAGCTGCGATCACTGGATTTGACTGGCTCGGGCTCGTGCTCATCTGCTTTGTGCTGCCGGCGATCCTGTCGCCGCTCTTCAACCAGATCATGCGCAAGCTCGGCAAGGTCAAAGATGGCGACCTCACCCTCGATCAATAAATCACAAACGCTCGTCAAAAATGACGGGCGTTTTTCTCTTTCCAAAGCAGATCGGTCGGAGTATAATAGGAAGCGTTGAATAAAAGAAATCATTCCGGATCATTTTAGGAGGAAGAGAATGGAATTTAAGACCCACGTAACCCTGCACAAAGACGGCACCTATTCCCTCGGTGTCAATCTCGACTACGGCTTCATGAGCCCTGACGACATGATCAAGCTCGCTGAGCTCGCCAAAAAGCACAACGTCGGCGAAATGATGTGCACCACCGCCAAAAAGATCAGCTTCTACAACGTCGCTGAAGCAGACGTCAACCCACTCTGGGATGACATTCTCGCCACCTTCGGCGATCGCGTGCGCAATCCAAAGGGCAAGATCATCGTCTGCCCAGGCCAGGGCCGCTGCAAATTTGCAATGCCTGGCTTCGAAGGCCACGCGCTCGCAGACGAGATCGTCAAGATCACCCAGGCTCACAACGCCGGCAAGATCAAAGTCGGTGTCGCCACCTGCCCACGCTGCTGCTCCATGGCCCAGGTTCGCGACGTTGCTGTTTATGCATCTGCCAAAGGCTGGACCGTCGCCGTCGGCGGCAATGGCGGTTCCAAACCAGCCACCGGCACCACCGTCGCTAGCGGTCTTTCTGACGAAGAAGCACTCGCTGTCGTCGACAAGATCTACACCTACATCGAAGAAAAGAAGAACGGCAACGAGCGCACCAATCGCCTCATCGCCCGTCTCGGCATCGACGATCTCAAAGCCTATCTCGCTGAATAATCCTCAATGACAAAAGCGCTGAGCCTGCACCCTATTCGGTGCGCTCAGCGCTTTTTCTATGCTTTTTTACAGATCCTCGACGACGATATAATATTCGCGCGTTGGTCCGTGGACACCGGTGACCATGACAGATTCAATATCCCCAGTGGAGGACGGTCCGCTGATGAAAAGGAAATACGTTGGCAGCGCATCGCTCTCGCCCATGGCGTCAATTTCCGGTGCGACATCGGTGAGCGTCGCTTTGAGTCTGCTCTGGAAAATGACGGAGATGTGCGCCGGCGGCAAAAGGCTCACGATCTTGCCGCAGCGTTCGTCGGCGAGCTCCAGCACGGTGCCAGTGTCAGCGATGGCGCGGAACGGGATGGTGATGCTGACGTCGGCCTGCTCGATCGTCGCGCGCTGTTCGGCAGCGTCGTTGTTCTTGTCGTAGCCGTACACCTCCGCGCCGCTTTTTTTCGCCAGCACCATGAGGTCGATGCCGTCAGCGGAAGTATCCGCCGGAACAACGACGCGCTTTGGCGCTTCTTTTTCGATGATGGCGGCGAGGGTTTTGGCCAGGCTTTTTTTATCGCAGGTGAAAAGGGTAAAATCGCGCACCTTCTGCTGGCTGGCAAGCTGATCGCGCAAACCCTGGGCATCCAGCCCGCGCAGACGCGAAAACTGCAGCCCCTGGCTGTAATCGTAAGCGTCAGCAATCTGCTCCGGCACGCTGTCGCGGCCGAGGGCCTGGGAAATGCGGCCGATAAAGGTTTTCTGATCCATTTCCATTTAGCGTCCCTCCTTTTCGTGTTTCTTCCACCAATCGCGGAATTCTCCGCCGCGCAAAAGCGGCAGATCGCGGCTCTGCGTCCAGTTTTTCAGCACCGGCAGCTTTACTTTGTCGGTGAGATGCGCGCCTTCGCCTGTCGCTTTGGCAAAGAGTTTCATCGCCGGATTTCCGACGCGCGTCCCGGCGCGATAGATTGGCGCATAACCGAGCGCCTGACCGGCAGCGGCGAAGATCTGATGCTCTTCCTTGCTCTGCAGGTTCGTCTGCTCGACAATATCCTGACGCTCCGCCAAAATGAGCTCATGCAGCGGGATCTTCACCGGGCAGAATTCTGCGCAGGCGCCGCAGAGGGTGCAGGCATATGGCAGATCCTTCGTGTAAGCATCGAATCCCTGCAAAAGCGGCGTGTAGAGAATGCCCATCGGTCCCTGGTAGCAAGCGCCGTACCCATGGCCGGTGATGTGACGGAAGACCGGGCAGACATTCTGACAGGTGCCGCAGCGCACACAGCGCAGCATTTTGTTGTATTTGCTGCCGAGGATCTTCGAGCGACCGTTGTCGATGAGGATGATGTGCACCTCTTTGGCGCCATCCTGCGCGTCTGCTGTGCGCGGACCATTGGTGAAGGACATGTAGCTGGAGATCGTCGTGCCGACGGCGCAGCGCACGAAGATCTGCATCATCGCATCGAAGGCCTGCATGTTTGGCAGCAAACGCTCCATCCCCATGAGCACGATCTGCGTCTCCGGAAGAGATGTGACCATGCGCCCATTGCCTTCGTTGGTGAGGATGCTCGTCGATCCTGTCGAAGCGATGGCGAAATTGCAGCCGGTGATGCCGATATCCGCAGCGAGGAATTTCTGGCGCAGCTTTGCGCGCGCAAAAAGCGTCATCTCGTGGGCTTCCATGGCGCCGGTGTAACCCTGCTCCACAAAAAGATCGTAAGTCGCTTTGATGTCCATGTGCATCCCCGGCATGATCAGATGCGACGGATGGTTCCAGTTGTCCAACTGCACCATGTATTCGCCGAGGTCTGTTTCGTTGACCTCGATGCCATCGGCGAGGAGCGTATTGTTGCAGTCGATCTCTTCCGAGACCATGCTCTTTGATTTGACGACGCTCTTGGCGTTTTTGGCGTGGCAGATATCCAGCAGGATCCGCTGCGCATCCTCGGCGGTGTCGGCGAAATGCACAATATTGCCGTTGGCCGTCGTTTTCTCAATAAACTGCGACAGATAATAATCAAGATGGCTGAGGACGTCGTCGCGGATCTGCGCCATCTGCGCGCGATACGTTTCCCAGCCCTCGTAAGTCGCCATCTGCGCTTCGCGGCGGGCGTTGAAATTTCCCTGCGCAGAGCGCGTGGCATTGCGGGCAAAATCGTCGGCCAGACAGGCGCGCACATGGTCCTTCATGGTCGACGCATCATCAAATAATAAACTCATTACAAACACTCCCAATAAGAATGGCGGCCGCACGCAGGCGGCCCACCATCCGTTCAATCATTGTTGTTTCTCATTACAAGGTTTTCAATCGATTGCTTTTTTCTTCTTCAGATTCTCCGTTGGTGCCGGGCGCTTGTCCAGTTGCGAGAGCGCAAAACCGATCAGGCTCATGAGCGTCACCGTATAGATCGCCTGACCAAGAATACGCCATTCCGGCACGATCAGCTGCACGACGATGTAGGTCACCATGCCGAAAACAAGGGTGATCCAACCAGTGGAACGTTTCACCGTTTTCGGGAAGAGGAACATCGCCGTCATCAAAATCGCGTACGGCGCAAACAACGTCAGTGCGCTCATCAGCGCGTTCAGAATGTTCGACACCTGCGTTGCAGCGATGTAGCTGATGATGATGACCGCCAGACAAACGCCGCGGGAAATGCGCAGACGCGTTTTGCGGCTGACGCCCTTGTAGAAATATTTGAAGATGACGTCCTCGCTGACCATGGTGCTGACGCCCATCATGAGCCCTGTCGCCGTGGAAACATCCGCAGCCCACAGGCCCGCCAGCAGGATCCCGGCGACCCAGCTTGGCAGCTGCATGACCACAGATGGCAGCGCCATCGCGGAAGATTCCAGACCCGGGAAGTATGCTGCCGCCACGATCCCAAAGATCGCGCTCATAAATCCGGCAGGGATCATCAGGATCCCCGCAAAGATCGTCCCTTTGCGCGCATCCTCCGGCGAACGTGCAGCGATGATGTTCTGGATGACGCCGCCGTTTGGCACCGCGTCGATGATCATCGTTACAAACCAGGCGACGATCGCCGCCATCCCCATTCCGCTGACAAGGCTGTACCAGTGACTACCGTCTCCACTCATCCCTGCTGGTAAAGCCATATTGATCGTTTCAAAGCCGCCAAAATGGAACACCGTTGCGATCACACCAACCGTCAGGCCGATGTAGATGACCGCAATGTTGACCACATTGGACAGACTCGCTGCCATCAGACCGCCAACGAAGCTGATCAGCCCGAACATCACCGCTGAAACGATGATCCCCAGCTCAAGACTGAAAACGTCCGGCATCAGCGCCGTCAGGATCGTGCCGCCAGCAATGATCTGCAGTGCGATGATGACCGTGTTGATGATGACCTGGATACAGGTACTCACCAGAGAAAAACTTTCCCCAAACACACAGCCCAGCATCTTGTTGATCGTGTCGTATTCGCACTGACGCATGTGACTCGCCAGCGCAAAGCCGACAATGATCGCCCCGGCTGCCCAGGCGACATCGTACCAGCCAGCGGAGATCCCAGTTGTGTACGCATTCTGTGCGATGCCGACCGTTGACGAACCACCGACAGCAATACCGGCGATCATGACGCCGACAAGCGGCCAGGAGAGCTTCTTTTCGGCGAGCAAAAACGCCTCCGCCGATTTGTTGCGCTGGAACGTCGTCGACGCCCAGGCCACAAAGAGAAGCAGCAACATGTAAACAACAACAATAATCAATGCAATATTCATTCAACTTCACCTCTTCCTTCCATTCTTCCTGATCTACTTTGAGTTCAGCTGATGAATGATGTTTGCCTTTCCATTGTATGCCACATTGTGAAAATTTTCCAGAGTTATTACATAAAAATTCATTGATAGATGAATATTTTTTTTCGCGTTTTCCGCCGAAAAACGACAGAAAGCCGCCGCCTGCCAGCGACCGCTTTCTGGATAAATATTAGTGTACGATCATCACCGGCACTTCCGCGTTGGCGAGCACATTTTTGGCCACGCTGCCGACCAGAAAACGACGCAGCGCCGAGCCAAGCCCCTGCGAGCCCATGACAATGAGATCGCAGCCCAGCTTTTCAGTGGCAGCGAGAATGCTTTTGGCCACACAGCCAACAACCACCTGCGTCTCCGCCTCGCCATTATAAGATTCCACGCGGCGCGCCAGATATTTCTCCGCTTCTGCGCAGTCGCGCTGCACACTCGCATTGGTCACCGCCGGGCTTCCCATCGTGCAGTCAAAATCCGGATCGCTGACCACATAGAGCAGCGTCAGCCGAGCGCCGAATGCCTCCTGCAGACGCTCCGCTTCCACCAGCGCGCGCTCCGAGCATTCCGAGCCATCGAGGGGAACAAGAATATGTTTGTAACCGTCCATAAATCTCACACCTTTCCTGTGTTTGTTTCTGTTTATATTGTACCGCAGCCTCATAAAAGATGCCACCCCAATTGTTGGCTTCTGACACCTCGCATCGCCGCCGTCGCAAAAGCGCGCTCTCCATTGTTCATCACTGCTGGAAAATGTAAAGGCTCCTTTTTTCAAACATCCATAAAAACAGCACCCACCACCTGGTGGATGCTGTTTGTCTTATGCTGCAACCGTCACATTGGCGATCTCGATAAAGAGCGGATCTGTGCCAAAGTGAAAATCGCCGATCTTTTCACTGTTCCAGGCAGCATACTGATGTGCGCTGGTAAACGGCACGAGAATGGCTTCGTCTGTGGCAAAAGTCAGCACCTCGTCATAGATCTCCTGCACGCGCTCTGTCGAAGCAGTGCTGTCGAGCTCTTTGATAAGGTCCGTGCCGCCGTCCATGGCGAGTGCCACTTTCGAAAGCACCGGATCGCCCATCGTCTCAGGATTCATGTTGGTCATCGTGAGAAACGGATCATAATATCCACCGTAGGTGGAATGCATGGTAAAATCATAGTCCCCGGCAACGGTGGTGAACCAGGTCATATTGTCGGCGCCGCGCGGCGTCACATCAAAACCAACAGCGCCGAGTTGCTCAGCCACAGCGAGTGCGGCGTCATCCATGGTGCCCTGGTTGGTGATGTAATCGAGCGTGACAGAAAGCGTCTCACCATTCTTCTCACGCACACCATCGCCATCGCTGTCCGTCCAGCCGGCGCTCTCCAGAAGCTCCGCCGCTTTGTCAGGATCGTAACTGTAAGTCGTGGTCAGGGCATTGCAATACGGCAGATTTTCATCGAGAACCTGGGCGCTGGCACTCTCCAGACCAGCGAACACCGTCTCAGCGATGGCATCGCGATCGAGCGCAAACGCCGCAGCTTGACGCACAGCAGCATCGTCAAATGGCGCAGCCTCTGGATTAAATGCGAGAAAGCGACTGTTCGAAACCTGCTCATCGATCATCGTCCCAATACCTTCGCGGCCGACAAGCTCTCCATATCCGGCGAAGGAAAGTCGGGAACTGCCAGCGATGAGATCCACCTCGCCATTCGAGAGCGCCAGCACAGCAGCCTCAGGATCGGCGATAACGTTCACCGTAAAGCTGTCCACATCCGGCGGCTCGCCCCAGTAATTCGGATTGCGCACAAAGGTGTAGCTCGTGCCATCACCATCACCCTTATACATATACGGGCCACTACCAAAAGTCTGACTGGCGGTGGCTTCCACCGGTGAGAGATCTTCCGCCACTGCGTTCGGCGAAACGATCGCCATCGGATTAGCCATGGCCAGATCGTTCAGCACACCGTAATACGGACTCGTGAGATGGAGCGCCACGGTGAGATCATCGACAGCCTCGATGGATTCGGTCAGCGTACCTATCTTGCCAAAGCTGCCGATAGCCTCGCCCATATTGGCGAAGGCAGCTTCAATGCTCGTCTTCACCGCTTCTGCATCGAGCGCAGCGCCGTCAGAAAACGTCACACCCTCACGCAAATGGAAGGTGTAGGTAAGACCGTCCTCTGAGATATTCCAGCTTTCAGCCAGCGCCGGCTGATAATTGCCTTCGGCGTCGCGAGTGACAAGCGTGTCGTAGCAGTTGCGGATGTAGTAAACAAAGTCGTAGCCACTGCCTGTACTACCCGGCGCCACTGCCGGATAAAAACCGCTGGAGAAATCCCAGCTCTCTGTGGTCGTGATGTGCACCGGCTCGGCGCTCGTCTCCGCTGTGACGGAAGCAGCCTCTTCGCCGCCACCGCCGCAACCGACAAGGCCCAGCCCAAGCGCGCCGATGAGCGTCAGCGCCAAAAATTTGTGTCGTTTCATACTATCATCGTCCTTTCGTTTATAATGATCGTCCGCCACTGCGAACAGAATAATCTAAAGAAGATGCGCCGCAGAAAAAAGCGCACGGCTGTAAGGATCGCAGAAATCTGCCGCACTTCCCCGCCAGGAATGCTGCTCCACGATGCGTCCTGCGCGCATCACAGCAAGGTGGTCAGCGAGACCTGCCGCTGCAGCGATGTCATGGGTGATGAAGAGGATGCCGAGACCTTTCGTCTGGCGCAGCTCGGCAAGAAAATGCAAGAGGTGCATCTGACTCTCACCGTCAAGGCCGCTGGTGGCTTCATCGCAAACGAGAAATCGCGGCGCCGGAGCAAGCGCCCGTGCGATGCACACGCGTTTCTGTTGTCCTCCTGAGAGGGTCGGCGTTTTCTGCGTGAGCAACGCTTCGGAAAGCCCTAACTCCTGCGCCAGCTCACGCACGCGTAGGCGAATTCTCTGCCGCGGCCAGCTCAGATGAACGAGCGGCTCGGCAATAGCGCGCCCAACGCTCTGATGCGGATCGAGTGCACTCTTCGCATCCTGCTGCACGAACCCCAAAGTGCGCGCAAGCAGACGGCGATCAGCACGCGTTTTACGCATGAGCGGCGCGCCATCGAGTTCTACACTGCCGGCCGTCGGCGTCTCGAGCGCGAGCAGAAGCCGCGCCAGCGTGCTCTTGCCGCTTCCACTCTCGCCGACGACAGCCAAAATCTCGCCTGCACGCAGAGTGAGACTCACACGATCGAGCACAGTCACTGCGCCGTAGCGTTTCACAAGCGCGTAGGCTTCCAACCCGGTTGAACCCGAACGGCTATCCTCTGGTCGCACCGCCCTCACCTCCATCCGTCCAAGCCAGGATCTCCTGCGCAGCGCCACAGCACGTGATCTGCCCACCGTCCAGTACCAGCGCAGTGCCGCCCAGCGTTTTGAGAAGATCAAGATCGTGCGTCACCACAAAAAGCGCACAGCCGTGCGCCGAGAGGCTGCGCAACGCGTCCGCCACTATACGGCGATGCAGAACATCAAGGGCTGCCGTCGGCTCGTCAGCGATCACAAGCGCTGCGCCCACAGCGAGCGCCATAGCGATGAGGGTGCGTTGGAGCATGCCGCCGGAGAGTTCGTTCGGCCGCTTTACGAGCACCGCATTCACTTCGGTGAGCCCCGCTGCTTCGCAGGCCTTCACGCAGCCTGCCCAGGCTTCCGCCTTCTGCTGCGGCCGCGCCAACCGCAGCAGGCGCACCATTTGCGCCCCCACACACTGCTGCGGCGCCCAGGCTGTCATCGGATTCTGCGGCACAAAAGCGATACGGCTGCCATAGAGACTGCACCGAATGTGTCGCTCAAGCGCGAGCAGATCATACCCGCCAAAACTCAGCGCGCCGCTCGCGGCAAAAGTCTGCGATGAAAGCTGCCCCAGAATCGCCCGACAGATCAGTGTTTTGCCACTGCCCGAAGGCCCGATAACCGTGAGCCTTTCTCCAGGCATCAGTGAAAAACAGAGATCATGAAGCAGCACCCGCCCTGTTTCACGGTGCGTCAGCGTAAAATGTGCCGCCGCAAGCAAGGAATTTGTCATAACGCATCGTCCTCCGTTTGTAAGATATCGCGCAGCGCCTCGCCAAAAAGGTTGAAGCCCGCCGCGCAGAGGAAAATACAAAGCCCTGGATAGATCAGCAAAACCGGATGAGAATAAAGCGCCGCCTGTGCTTCTGAAAGCATCGCGCCCCACTCCGCCGTGCCGCTCGAAAGTCCCAGTCCGAGAAAGGAAAAGCTCGAGATCATAAGGATCGCCGACGACACACCGCTTGAGAAATAGGCGAGAAACTGCGGCAGAATATTCGGCAGCAGATGCCAGGTCATGAGCCGCCAGGTACTGCAGCCGCTCACCCGCGCCGCCAAAATGTAGCCTTTCGCCAGCTCTGTTTTTGCGTACGTGCGGACAAGCTGGGTAAAGCGCGCCCACATACTGAGCACCACAGCCAGCACGGTGTTTTCAAGCCCTCCACCCAACACACCGATGATCGCACAGGCGATAATGAGCGAAGGAAAGGCGAGAAAGATCTGACTGAGCGCGACAATTCCTCGCTCCAGCCAACCACCCACCGCCGCAGCCGCTAGTCCCAGCCCCAGTCCAACTGCGCCCAAGAGCACCAGGATCGGCAACGCCAGTCCCAACGAAGCACGCGCACCATAGAGCAGCCGCGACAGTTCGCAGCGACCGAGCTGGTCCGTGCCCAAGGGAAATTCGCTACTGGCAGGCTGATACTTGAGCGCCAGATTCACCGCGTCTGGCGCATGTGGCGCAAGCACAGGCGCCAGCAGTGCCACAGCTGTCACAAGCGCGATCAGAACCAGGCCGATCAACGCTTGCGGATTGTGCAGGATCTTTTTCATCATATATCCGCACCTCCTTCGTCACGCCAGGGGCAGAGCGCGTGCAGCAGCAACTCTCCCAACATCTCGCAGATGAGATAGAGCGCAGCGATCACGAGCATACAGGCGCTGACAGCGTTCGTATCTGCAGCGGTGATGGCAGCAAGCAGATAACTGCCCACGCCCCGCAGCGAAAACACCTGCTCCACTACCGCTCCAGAAGCGATCAACATGCCCACGCTCTGCGCAAACAACGTGACCAACGGCGACAGAGCATTCGGCAGAGCAAGATGCAGCAGAATCCGTCCCCGCGGCATGCCCATGGCGGCAGCGTAACGCGCATAGTCTCGACTCATCTCTTCAAGCAACGACGCCCGAAACACACGCACGAGCCCAGCGCACAGAGGCAGCGATAGCGCAAGCGAGGGTAGGAACAATCCGGAAATTCCCGGCTGCGGCGTCACTGAAAAGATCGGCAGCGCCACCGCGAAAGCGAGGAGCAGCAGAAACCCCAGCCAGAACGCCGGCAGACAAAGTCCCACCAGCGCAAGAAGCTGCAACAGACGATCTGGCCAATCGTCTTTCCAGCGCGCAGCAACGAACCCAGCCAAAAGTGTCAGCACGATCGCTTCCACGAATGCCAGCGCCGCCAGCGAGAGCGTCGTTGGAAAAGCCGCCGCAAGATCCGCTGCCACAGCGTTGCCGCTGGCGATCGAGGTACCAAGATCGCCTGTCAGCACACCGCCAAGCCAATGCAGATAGCGCAGCGCCAGCGGCAAATCAAGCCCCAGTTCGGCGCGCACTTCCGCCAACGCTTCTGGTGTCACTGCAAGATTGCCACGCCGCAGTACATAGACTGCCGGATCTGTCGGAGACAGCGCCACCAACGCAAAACAAAGCACGCTCACACCGAAAAGAAGCAGCACCAGCCGCAACAATCGCCTGACAAGCCAGCGCCCTGTCATGGCGCGATCTTCCATGCGCCGGCACGATTGCTCACGTTCCAGAAACGACGATAAATGCCTTCTTCTGCGAGCAGCTCCTCGTGCGTGCCACGCTGCACAATGTGCCCGCCGTCGACAACAAGGATCTGTTCAGCATTACGGATCGTCGCCAGTCTATGCGCAATGACCACAAGAGTCTTTCCGCGAGTGAGAGCGCTGATCGCCTGCTGCAGTTCCGCTTCATTCTCGGGATCGACGCTTGCTGTGGCCTCATCCAGCAACACGATTGGTGCATCTTTGAGCAAAGCGCGGGCGATAGAGATTCGCTGCCGCTCGCCACTGGAAAGTGTTGCGCCACCTTCGCCGATGATGGTGTCATAGCCCTGCGGCAGCTGCATGATAAAATCGTGGCAGCGCGCCTCCTTTGCCGCGCAGATCACCTCCTCCATGGAAGCATTCGGCACACCGAAGCGAATGTTGGCTGCGATGGAATCGTGAAAGAGGTAGACATTCTGAAACACCATGCTGATATTCGCCAGCAGACTGTCGCAAGAAAACTCCCGCACGTCGTGGTCACCAACGCGCACGCTTCCCTGGTCCACGTCCCAGAAGCGAGCGATGAGTCGGGTGATGGTCGTCTTGCCGCTGCCAGAAGGGCCGGCAATGGCAGTCATGCTACGCGCCGGCACGGTAAAACTCACATCCTCCAGAATGCGTGCGCCGTCTGCATAGGCAAAACACACATGATCGAAGGCGATGTCAAAGCGCTGGAGCGCAATGTCTCTGCCATTCTCGTCGATGACAGGCGCCTCTTTGATGCGTGTGACGCGGTCGAGCACGGCATCGAGCAGCCGAAGCATCGAAGTAATCTCTCCGATCACTTCGATCGGCCCAAAGATCGTGAACGAAGCAAGGAGAATCACGGCGAGATAAGGAAAAGTCAAAGTGCCCTGTACGGCAAAGAGAGCGCTGGCAGCCATGATCACGCAGGCTGTCACGCGAAAGATCAGCCCGTAAGCGGCAGTGAGCGGCGTGAACGTGCGCTCAAGATGAATGGCGGCGCGAGCATTGCGTGTGTAGGCGGCGCTGATCTCTGCGAGATTTTTCTCCGCCATGTTGAACGATTTGACCACGCTGATGCCCTGCACAAATTCCAGCGTCGCTGCCACAGCTTCCGCCTGCACCTGCTGACGCTCCGCAGCAATCTCGACACCGCGCTTCTGCATGTAATTGTAGAGCGGGAAACTCAGAAGCACCGCAAGGATAAAGATGAGTCCCAACCGCCAGTCAAAAATAAGAATGCAGAGGGTAATCGCCGCCATCGAGACGAGACCGGTGACCACGCGGTCCAGCAGATGCATGCCATAGTTCTCGAGATAATTGAGATCGTTGGTCATCGTCGCTGTGAGATCGCCGAGGCTGTGGTCGTAGAAAAAACCCATCGGCACGCGCCGCAGCCGGTCGCCGAGACTCACACGTTCGCGCGCCACAAATTCGAAACCAGCCGTGCTCTGCAGTCGGTAGGTCACGTACTTGAGCAGGATACGCAGAAGCGTCGCTCCGACGAGGAGCAGCAGCACCGTGCGCCAAAGCACAGCGTCAGCCAGGCCGCCTGCAGCAAACCATTCCAGCACGAGAAAAACCGCTCCGAGGGGCAGCATCGCCGCCATGGCATCAAGAAAACTCGTAAGGATGCTGAGCTGCACTCGTCCGCGCAGATCGCCGCTCATCACGAGCAGCCTTTTGATGATCGCTAACATTGTTCTCCCTCCCTCTGGGCACGTTGGCCTTCTCCACAATCTGCCAGTCCATGGCGTGCACATGCGTCTGCCACATGGCGCGATAAGTTTCGCTTTTCACCAGCAGCTCTTCGTGCGTGCCACGTGCAGAGACAGCGCCGTCCTTGAGCACGAGGATCTGATCCGCGTGCATGATCGTCTGCAGCCTGTGCGCGATAACAATGAGTGTTTTATCTTTCGTCAGCGCATCAATGGCGCGCTGCAATTTATCTTCATTCTCCGGATCTGTAAAGGCAGTTGCCTCGTCGAGAATAACGATCGGAGCGTCCTTTAAGAGCGCCCGAGCAAGCGCCAATCTCTGCCGTTCGCCGCCAGAGAGCCGCGCGCCGGCGTCGCCGGCATTTGTGTCATAGCCTGCCGGAAAGCGTGCAATGAAGCTGTCGCAGCCAGCCTGCGTCGCCGCCCATTCCACTTCGGCGTCTGTCGCAGTGGGACGACCGATGCGAATGTTTTCGCGCAAGCTGCGGTTGAAAAGAAAATTCTCCTGAGAAACGTAACTGATCTGGTCGTTCAGCACATCCAGGCTCATCTGGCGCACATCCACACCTCCTATCTTCACCGCCCCCTGTGCCACGTCCCAATAGCGGGCGATGAGCCGCGCCAGAGTCGATTTGCCGCTTCCTGACGGACCAACGAGCGCTGTCACGCTGCCTGCCGGCGCTGTCAATGAGACGCCGTGGATGGTTTCACGCCCAGCTTCGTAGCTGAAATGGACATCTTCCAGCACAACGTCGCTGTGCTGCGGTCGCTGCGACTCAGAGGGGAGGGGAAGCTCTGGCAGCGCCAACACGGCCTGTACCTGTGGCACCACTTCCATGACGACGGAGAGATTTTCCATGAATTCCATCATGGTTTGTAGCGAACTCACGATCGCCATCGCCAGGAGCATACAGAGGATAGCTTCATCCAGGCTGACGATCCCGTCGGCATAAAGCGCCATGCCGACGGGCAACACAAACACGATGGTCTGCGGCATGATCGCCTGGCCGGCGCTCATAAACGGCCAGCAATGGGCATACCATTTTGTCGTGATATCGCGTACTCTGAACACAGCGTCCTTCAGCCGTTCCATACGCGAGGCGGACTGCCCGAACGCGCGCACTACCTCGATGCCGTTCACATACTCGACGATCGTTGCGTTCATATGCATGTTGCTCGCCAGATAATCCTGCATCATCTTGTTGCGACCGAACATCATGCAGTAATACACCGCCAGCCCCAAAATACCTGAGGCCAGCGCAGCTAGCGCCATGCGCCAGTCGATGATCACGAGATACGCGAGCACAAAGAGCGGTGTCGCGATCGCCGCTGTGACTTCTGGTATGATGTGCGCCAGTGGGATTTCCAGCCGCTCGGCATCATCGATGATGAGCTGCTTGTAAGCACCAGACGAACGCGCCTGCACAGTGCCCATCGAAACGCGGCTGAGCTTTTGCAGCATGCGCACGCGCACATGAGCGATGATCTCATAGGCCGCTTCGTGGGCAGAAAGCGTGGCGCGCGCCGAAAGCCCTTTCTGGAACACGTAGCCGAGCACCGCCAACGCAGCAAGTCCAAGCGCCGCACGCACGTCCAGCGACCCCGTCAATGCATGCTGAAGCAATGACGCCACTGCAAGATACGGCACGATACCGCAAAGTGCACCGAACACCGCTAGCACCGTCGCCAGCATGAGTTTACCGCGTTTTTCCTCAGCGAAACCATAGATGATCTTAAACGGAGATTCGCGTTTTGCCACTTGTTCTTCCATGTTCACACCAACTTTCTGAATTCGGTTATCGTTAGCATACAATAATTTTCATACGCCTTGTGCCCGAATCTGTCCTACTCATGCCCCAATTCGATACAATCGTCTTGCAATTCGCGCAATTTCATGCTATCTTGATTATATTAGTTATGGCTAACACTGGTTCAAAAAGGAGGCCCTGCCATGCGTTTACAATGGTCCACGCCAGAAATCACACCACGGACCTATCTGCTCACCCGCAGCGATGGCACGCCGCAATCGCTCACCCCGCAGAACTGTGCGCTCGCGCTCCCTGAGCATATCGCCGCTGGCAATGTCGGTATGACGATGCTCAGCGACGGGCTCGCACTCATTCATTCGGAAATGAATTTTCGCGAATCGCTCACCATCCACGAACAGCACGAACGCCGCCGCATCTTCCAGCTCTGCTTCTGTCTTGAAGGAGATTGGCAGTGGGATTTCGGCAGCTCAAGCCTCAGCACTCAACCGATGCGATGCAGCCTGCAGCAGGTTTTTTCGACCGCTGCACGAGTTTTTTCGCTGCAGATGCCCGCTGTCGCACGCTCAGCCTGAGCCTGGATCCCGCACGCTATCCCGATCTCGCTGACACACTCGCCGCAGCGCATCTTCTGGTTGGCGATTGCCCGGTGACGACGCAGGATTTTGCCACAACGCCGCAGATGCGCCGCGTGCTAGACGAGATTACAGACTGTCCACCAGAACGCAGCCTGCGCCGACTCTTTCTCGAAAGTAAAGCGCTCGAGCTCATCGTGCTCTTTTGCGACATGCTCTCTCTAGCACCCGCCGCGCCGCCACTCACCCGTGATACCAACGCCTGCCTCGACAAGGCCCGCGCGTTCATCGACGCGCGCTATCTGCATCCGCCAACCACCAGAGAGATCGCCCGCGCCTGCTATCTCAGCGAGACAGCATTGCGCCGTGGCTTCAAAGCGCGTTTTGGCTGCACAGTCTACGAATACATTCTCGAGCGCCGCCTGCGCATGGCCCACGACCTCCTCGAATGCGGCCGCTACAAGGTGAAAGACGTCGCCTGGATGGTCGGCTACACAAACGTCAGCCACTTCATCGATGCCTTCCGCAAACATTACGGCCTCACTCCCGGTGAATGCCTGCGCGAGCGATAAAATAACGCAGCACATGAATCCAATTATCGCCCGAGCAGCTCATCTTCGACACTCAGCCGCAACTTCGGCCAAATATTCCCGCTCTGCTACCTGCTCCGATTGTACAGCCTGATCGAATACTACGGACTATCTTTTCGTCGCCAGCGCTGTTACTCCTTTGATCAGCCGTGACCCGAAACGCCATCTGCTGCGCAATCCCGTTGTTTTGCTGCTCACGCTCCTGCAATTCTGTTCGGAGCGCGCCACCACTTCGCCGCCGAGAACCGCGCCTGCGACTGCGGCGACAGAAAATTAGCGATAGCCTCACAAAAGATGCCAGCTTTACCTGCAACTTGTTCTCACGCGCAACTCTGTGGTACACTGAAACCACAAGATCAAAGGAGGTGCCTCCATGAACGAACACATCCTCATCGTCGACGACGAGCGCGCCCTCGCCGATCTGCTCAGCATCTATCTCACAAACGCCGACTTTCGCACGAGCATCTGTGCCGACGGTGCCAGCGCGCTGGCTGCCATCGCCCAGGAAGCGCCGGACCTGGCATTGCTCGATGTGATGCTGCCAGATATGAGCGGATTCGATATCTGCCGCGAGATCCGCAAAACCCATTTCTTTCCGATCATCATGCTCACCGCAAAAATCGAGGACAACGACAAGATCCTCGGCCTCACCCTCGGCGCCGACGACTACATCACCAAGCCCTTCAATCCGCTGGAAGTTGTCGCCCGCGTGCGCACCCAGCTGCGCCGCGCGAGCACTTATAATCACGCCGTCGCGCCGGAATCCGCTGACGAGATCGACATCCGCGGCCTCGTCATCAACCGTGCCGCCCACAGCTGCAGCCTCTATGGCGAGCAGATCGCGCTGACGCCGCTGGAGTTTGAGATTCTCTGGTATCTCGCCAGCAACCAGGGACGCGTCGTGCCTTCAGAGGAACTCTTCGAAGCCGTCTGGCAGGAAAAATATTTCAAGAGCAACAACACCGTCATGAGCCACATCGGAAGACTGCGCGACAAGCTCCACGAACCGGCGAAACATCCGAAATTCATCAAGACCGTCTGGGGGATCGGCTATGAAATCGAGTAAGCACAATCGTTTGACCGGCACGCTTTTCCGCCGTTATCTTGTACAGTGCATTTTCTGGGCAGCCGCCCTCATTGTCGCAGGTACACTCTTCGATTTCATTATCCAGCGGCTGCCGATGTTTTATCAGGAACGCTGGTACATGAGCTATCGCACGCTTTATGTCGGCTGCGCCGGTGTCGCACTCTGGGCGTTGGTCGTCCTTTTTCTCACCTACCGACTGCTCAAACGCGCAGCAGGTTTCATTGACGAAGTCCAGATCGCTGCCCACCAGGTCGCCAGCGACAGCGACGAACTCATCACCCTCTCGCCGGAGCTCACGGAAATCGCCGTGTCATTGAACGCCCTCAAACAGGAATCGCTGCACAACGCCCGCGCTGCAGCAGACGCCGAGACGCGTAAAAACGACCTCATCATGTACCTCGCTCACGATCTCAAAACGCCCCTGGCCTCTGTCATCGGCTATCTGCAGCTCTTGCGCGACGAGCCCACCCTTCCAGAAGAAGCGCGCACGCGCTACCTGGCCACAACCTTGCGCAAAGCCGAGCGGCTCGATGCGCTGACCAACGAGTTTTTCGAGATCACCCGTTTCAATCTCTCAGAAATCCCTCTCGCGCCGCAGCGCATGGATCTTTCGCTCCTCCTCGAGCAGCTCGTCTTCGAAGCACAGCCACAGCTCGCAGAGAAAAATCTCACCGCCGCGCTCCACACGCCGGAGCAGCTTCCGCTGCGCGCCGATCCCGCGGGCCTCTCGCGCGTCTTCGACAATCTCTTGCGCAACGCCATCCTCTACAGCTGGCCCGATACGGAAATTGACATCACCGCGACAGCCGACGACGAGCGCGCCACGATCCGCTTCACCAACCAGGGCGACACCATTCCACCAGAAAAACTTTCCCGTCTCTTCGAGCAATTCTTCCGACTCGATGCTTCCCGCGCCACGAGCGGCGGTGCCGGATTGGGGCTCGCCATTGCCCGCGCCATCACCCGCCAGCACGGCGGCGACATCACCGCCGAAAGCGCAAACGACCGCGTCACCTTCACCGTCACTTTGCCGACTGGAATGTGAGAAAATCGTGAGAAATTTGCACGAAAATCGCAAGGATTTTGAGAGCCCTCCTTCAAACACTGAACGCTTTCGTTTTGTACAATGAACGTACAAAGCGAAAGCGTTTTTATTTGGAGGTGATCTTGTGCTGAATCTCAACCTTGCATCCTTCTACAGCCTGAGCTGCGCGCTTCTGCCCTGCATCTGTGTGCTCATCTGGCGGCGAAAAATGGCGCCCCTCGGGCATCGCGCCTGGGCGCTGGTCTTTTGCCTGTATCTCTGGACGGTCTACACCGTCACCGGCGCCGGCGGACTCACAGATATTTTTCTGCAGCTGCGCATTTTCGAGGAGCTCGGCATCCACAGCTTCAGCGATCTCTACGCCGCGCAGCACGAACCCCTGGGAGCGACGGTTTTTCGCGCGCGCGTGAGCCTCATCCCCTTCCAAAATCTCACAAGTGGATTTCTCCTCAACATCCTCATGACTATGCCCCTCGGGTTTCTCCTGCCCTTCCTCTACCGCCACTGGCGACGCTTTTCACGCGCCGTGCTCGCTGGCGCAGGATTTTCGCTACTCATCGAATGCTCCCAGCTGCTCACCAACCGCGCCTGCGATATCGACGACCTCATCGCCAATACTGCGGGCTGTGCGTTCGGCTATGCAATCTGGTGGTACATGGCGCAGATTTTCGGCACCCGCCTGCAAAAAACGCCGTCTGACCGCCGTGAGCCGCTGCGCCTCATCCTCGCCAGCTTTGGCGGCATGTTCTTTCTCTACCATCCGTTTTGGTTCTACAGCCTGATCGGATACTAGACTATCCTTTCGCACCGCCCAGCTGTTATTCTCTATAGAAAGGAGTGTTCACTGATGGCCCGTTCTCGTTCCCGCAAATTTCGCAAACTCCTCGTGCTCGTTCTGCTCGTCGTGCTCGCACTGGCGTTCTGGCCGGAGCGCGTGACGATCGATCCTCCCGCAGACGCGCCGGCGAACGCGCGACCGGATCTGCCCTGGAACCTCACCCTCGTGAATCGCGGCAGCGGCCTGCCCGAAAGCTACCGCTTCACGCTCACGCACAGCCGCGACGGCGTGAAGGTGGACCGGCGCATCGCGGCAGAGCTCGAGCAGATGCTCGACGCTGCAGAAGCGCAGGGCTTTGAAGTGCATCTCAACGCCGGCTACCGCACAAGCGCCGAACAACGCGCGCTTTTCGACGAAAAAGCTGCAACGTTTCAGAGCACTGGCTATGACGAACAAACAGCCCGCACGCTGGCGGCACAGTGGGTCTCGCCGCCGGGCACCAGCGAGCACGAGCTTGGCCTCGCTGTGGACATCGGCACAGAAACCCTCGCTCTTTACGACTGGCTCGCTGCCGAATCCTGGCGCTACGGCTTCATCCAGCGCTACCCACCGGACAAAACCGCCCTCACCGGCGTCAGCCACGAGCCCTGGCACTATCGCTACGTCGGCGAAAGTGCCGCAAGCGAGATGCACGCCCAGGGATTGTGCCTGGAGGAATATGTGCAAACGCTCGCGGAGTGAATCGTCGCACGTTGCACGAAGTCGGTCCGTCAGTTATAATGAACTCATCGCCAGATGAAAGGAGCAGTTCAAATGCTTGATCGACTCATCATTGAGGCAACAGAATATGAGTTCAAAGTTGCTGTGGAAAAGAATAAACCAAAGAGCTGGCTTAAAAGCGTCAGCGCTTTTGCCAACGGAATCGGCGGCACGTTGTTTTTTGGCGTCAGTGATGATCGAACGATCACCGGTCTGGATGACGCACAAGCCGACGCTGAAGCAATCAGCCGACTCATCAAAGATCGCATCACGCCACTGGTGCAATTTGTGCTGACACCGTTTCAGGAAAATAATAAAAATCTTCTCGCACTGACGATCACAGCTGGCCGCAACACGCCATATTATTACAAAGCCGATGGTATCATGGAGGCTTATGTGCGCGTCGGGAACGAGAGCATGCGCGCACCAGATTATATTCTCAATGAGCTGATCCTGAAAGGTACCAATCAATCCTTCGATGCCCTGATCACCGACGCGCGCAAAAGCGACTACAGCTTTACGCTGCTTGAAGCCACTTATCTGGAGCGCACGGGGCTGCATTTTGCACCATCTGACTACATCTCTTTTGGTTTGACGGATGAACGCGGATATCTGACAATGGCTGGCAAACTCATGGCCGATCAGCCGATCGTCTACAATTCCAGGATTTTTTGCACACGCTGGAATGGTTTGGAAAAAGGCTCCATCTTCGACGACGCGCTGGACGACAAGGAATTTGAAGGGAATCTCATCTATCTTCTGCGCAGCGCCAGCGATTTCATTCGCAATAATTCCAAGGTACGCTTTGAAAAGGAAGCACGTTATCGTGTGGACAAGCCAGATTACGCTGAGCGCGCTGTTACCGAAGCGCTCGTTAACGCGCTGATCCATCGCGATTATATTGTGCTCGGCAGCGAGATTCACATTGATATGTACGACGACCGCGTAGAGATCATTTCACCTGGTGGTATGTTCGAAGGCGCTCCGATCCAAAACTGGGACATCACAAGCATTCGTTCCAGACGCCGAAATCCTGTGCTGGCCGATCTCTTTCATCGCATGAAATTTATGGAACGTCGCGGTAGCGGCCTGCGTAAAATTCTCTACGCAACAGAACAGCTCCCTGGTTATACCGAGGCCTGCAAACCTGAATTTCTTTCCACCGCGACAGATTTTTACGTGGTGCTGAAAAATGTGAATTATACATCTGCTGTAGAGAATAAATTTGACAAGGTGACAGATAACGTGACAGATAGGGTGACAGATAGGGTGACAGATTTTTTGGATGAAAACGCCCTTCATGTGTTCGCACTTTTGCAAGAAAATCCGACCTATACTGCAGCAGTCATCGGCGAAAAACTTTCTTTAAGCCGCAAAACAATCTCAGCAAAACTGAAAAAGCTCAAAGAGCTTGGCTATATTGAACGTGTGGGATCTGATCGAAAAGGATATTGGAAACTATTGAAATAAGGGAGGTGTGCGCATGGAACGCTCCGAACTTTTGGCGCTGCCGGTTTTTGATGGCATTCGCGCAGAGAATCTGCCGAAAATGCTGGACTGTCTGGGCTGCTACGAAAAACACTATCGTAAAAATGAAATGATCATGCTCGAAGAAGAAACGGTGCGACGGATCGGCGTTGTGCTGTCGGGAACGGTGCACATGATCAAGGAAGACATCGACGGCGGCAAATCACTCATGGTGACGATCCGACCGGGAGAGCTTTTTGGCGAGAGTTTCGCCTGCGCCAGCCAGCTCTCGGCGCGTGTCAGCTTTGTCGCTGCGGCGCCGTGCGCGGTGCTTTTTCTGCCGTTCCACAAGGTGATCCATTCCTGCACGCTGGCCTGCACGTTTCACCATCGGCTGATCGAAAATATGCTGCGCCTGCTCAGTGAAAAGAATCAGCGGCTGATGGACAAGGTCGCGATCATTTCCCAGCGCACGCTGCGCGATAAAATCCTCGCCTATCTGCGCACGGAAGCAGACTACCAGCAAAGCCGACGCTTCACGATCCCTCTCGGGCGCGTAGAATTGTCCGAATATCTGGGCGTCAACCGCAGCGCTTTGACGCGAGAGCTTGCGCAGATGCGCGAGGAAGGGCTCATTGATTTTGAAAAAAACACATTTATTTTGCGCTAAAACGCCGTTATGTTGCACAGGTAACATAGCGGCGTTTTTACTTTGGTATGATGAGGACATCAAAGATCAACCAGGATCATCCACAGGAGGGATTTACAATGGGCTATCACATCCACGAATCACAGCTCGACACGCTGCTCGAAACCTGGCGCGAAGATTACACGATCTACGCACCAAAACGCTTCAGCGGACGCTCGTCAGATACGGAGATCGTGCGTTACGGCGAGATTGCTTCTGCCAACGAGATCGTTTTCGACGAGCGCTCGGCCTATTCTTTCAAGGAAGTCTTGACGCCAATCTCGCAAACGCTTTTCTATTTCACAGAATCGCAGACGCGTGAGCCAGAAGCGCCGCAGAAAGGTGCAGTGATCTTTATGCGCAGCTGCGATCTGCACGCGCTCACGCGGCTGGATGATATGTATCTGCAGAACGGACCGGCAGATATCTACTACCGCCGTCTGCGCGAAAACATCAAACTCGTGCTCATGGGCTGTAGCGAAAGCTTTGACGACTGCTTCTGTGTGAGCATGGGCACCAACAAAAGCGACGACTACGATCTCAGCATCGACCGTCAAAACGACGGCAGTTTCCTCATCAACTGTCGAGACAGCGCATGGGCGGCGCAGCTCGATGCGCTCGGCGCAGAAAAACAGGACGTCACACCTGCCTTCGTCACCGAAAACAAGGTGCGCGTGACCATTCCTGACAATCTCAGCCACACCGTCGCGGAAAGCAGCATCTGGGACGAGTACGACAGCCGCTGCATCGCCTGCGGGCGCTGCAATTTTGTCTGCCCAAGCTGCACCTGCTTCACCATGCAGGACATTTTCTACAGCGAAAACGGCCGCGTCGGCGAACGTCGTCGCGTCTGGGCCAGCTGCATGGTCGACGGCTTTACCGATGTCGCCGGCGGCGGCAGCTACCGCAAAGCCCACGGCCAGCGCATGCGATTCAAGGTTCTGCACAAAGTGCTCGACCACAAAGCGCGCTTCGGCCACACAATGTGCGTCGGCTGCGGGCGCTGCGACGCCATTTGTCCAGAGTACATTTCCTTCTCCCACGCTGTCAATCGGCTCGGAGACGCCATGAAAGAGGTGAACGCTCATGACTAAGAACGACTACCTGCCATTTTCCTCGAAGATCCTTGAGGTCATTCCACACACCGATATCGAATACACCTTTCGCATGTCTTACAACGGCGACGTCAAACCTGGCCAGTTTTTTGAAGTATCGCTGCCAAAATACGGCGAAGCGCCAATTTCTGTGAGCGGCATCGGCCCGGGATTCATTGATCTGACGATCCGCCGCGTCGGCAAAGTGACAAATGAGATCTTCGAACACTACGCCGGCAGCAGCTTGCTCCTGCGCGGGCCTTACGGCAATGGATTTTCGCTCGCTGACTATCGCGGCAAAGATCTCATCATTATCAGCGGCGGCACCGGACTGTCGCCAGTGCGCGGCGTCATCGATCATTTCGCCACGCATCCTGAAGAGCGTGGCCGCATGACACTCATCTGCGGCTTCAAAACGCCGCACGACATTCTTTTCCACGACGATCTCGCTCGTTGGCAGCACGCCATGGATCTCATCCTCACCGTCGACAACGCCTGCGGACAAAGCAACGTACGCGAAGGGCTCGTGACCCAATACATCCCTGAGATCGCGCTCGGCGACGCTGCGCAGACAGCCGCCATCGTCGTCGGTCCACCAGCAATGATGCGATTTTCTGTACAGGGGCTGCTGGCGATCGGCCTGCCTGAAGAAAACATCTGGGTCAGCCAGGAACGCAAAATGTGCTGCGGCCTTGGCAAATGTGGCCACTGCCGCATCGGCGATACCTACGTCTGTCTCGACGGCCCCGTCTTTAACTACAGCCGCAGCAAACACCTCATTGATTAAGGAGGGATTTTCATGGATATGAACACCAAAAAGCTCAAGAAAAATGCTTTCCGCGTCACCAAGCACCGCGGCGTCACCGCTTCGCGCGTGCGCGTTCCCGGCGGACGCATGGACGCAAAATATCTCGACACCATCCGCACCATCGCCCAAACCTACGGCGACGGCACCGTCCACATCACGCTGCGCCAAGGCTTTGAGATCCCCGGCATTCCTTTCGAAAAAATGCCAGAAGTAAACGCCGCGCTGCAACCGCTCATCGATGGCCTTGGCATCAATCAGACGATGCCGGATGGCGGCTATTCCGCCAGCGGCACACGCAACATCACCGCCTGCATCGGCAACCAGGTGTGCCCCTTCGCCTGCTACGACACCACGGCTCTGGCACAGCGCATCGAACAGGCCGTTTTCCCCAACGATCTCCACTTCAAGATTGCGCTGACCGGCTGTCCCAACGACTGCGCCAAGGTGCGTCAGCACGACTTTGGCATCATCGGCATGACCGAGCCCCAGTTTGATCCTGCGCGCTGTGTCAGCTGCGGCGCCTGCGTCAAAGTCTGCCAGAAAAAATCCAGCGGCGCACTCAGCAGCCACAACTATCGCCCTCAGCGCGATCCAAAGCGCTGCATCGGCTGCGGCGAGTGTGTGCAGGCCTGCCCAAATTTCGCCTGGACACGCAGCGAAAGCAAGTATTTCCGGCTCACCCTCTTTGGCCGCAGCGGCAAGAAAAACCCACGCCTCGGCGAAGACTTTATCAAATGGGCCGACGCCGACAGCATTGTCAAAATCATCACCAATACCTACGACTACGTGCGCGAATACATCGACCCAAATGCACCTGAAGGCAAGGAACACATCGGCTACATCGTCGACCGCACCGGATTCGACGAATTCAAACGCTGGGCGCTCAAAGACGTCGAGCTGCCTGCCATCGCCGAAGTGAACGATCGCCTCTACTGGAACGGTATCCACTACAACTGAAGATTTTCCTGCTGCACGCCTCTCACGCGTGCAGCATTTTTGCACGCAAATCAAAAATGCCCGCTCGCTTTCCTGCTATGCGAACGGGCAAGGTATAACACCGAGGGGTGGTGTTATCACAGGGAAGGGGCCATCTATCGGTGGCCAACGTTATGGGATGATTACAGCTATTATATTAACGGCTGTTCTTGAAAACGAACATAAATTGCTGTGAGGAATTGGTGTCAAGACAGTAACATTCTCTTGAGGCTGCGTCACTTCACCAAAAGCGCGGACACGGTCACTGCTCCGTCTGTGCCGCCGCTGACCAGATAACGAATCTCGTAGAGGCTGTCGGCGTTCAGGCTGCCTTCCACCGCTTCTCCGTTTTCATCGCAAAGCTGCCACTCGCCGTCGTAAGGGCTCAGGCTGCCGTCGTCGTTTTCAATGTAGAGCTGGTAGTCGTCGGCGCTGCCCTCCAGGCCATTGACCTTGAAGGCGATGGTGGAACCGTCGCCTGGATTGACCACGCTGGCGCGCATGAGGTAGCTGGCTAGGCTGCCATTGCTGCCGCTGAGCGACTGAAATTGGTCGTCACTGAGACGTTCCCGCTCCATGCTGTCCGGATCGATGGATTTTCCTGGAGAATCCGGCAGGGTCACGAAGCGGTCCTGCAGGAGCACCATTTCCATGTTGTTGGTTGGGCAGTAGAGAGTGTTGCCGCCAACGTCTGCCGACATACCGACGGCCATATTGTTAAAGCTGGCCAGGCTGGACACAGGAATTTCGCGCACGGTCTCACCGCTGTCAAAATCCAGGATTTCGTAGCACCACATGCCGGTGTCCAGGTTCTGCCAGTAGCCGTAGAGGTAGCCGGTGGCGGTGCTGAGCTTGATCATCGAGGTGTCGCGCACGTCGTCGCGCAGCCAGACTTTTTCGGCGCTGTAGCTGTCGCCGTCCTTGACAATGTCGACACGCTCCACGCCTGGCGCAATGTAGGCGTTGCCTTTGGCGATCCAGTTGGCATCATACAGGGCCTCGTAGGACTGCACCGAGGAATCGTTGTCCGGATCGGCAAGACCGGCATTGCCGGCGCCAAACCAGTTGCAGACGATCACCGAGGTGCGGCTGACATCGCCGGAGTAGACGAGAATGGAATTTTCCACTGCCACCGGCGTGCCGTCCGGCAGTTCATCAAGCACCGGTGTCTCGGCAACCACTTCGCCGGTTTCTGAGGACATCGCTAGCAGGTTGACCGGGGCCTGATTGTCAGTGAAAAGCACGAGGTCCTTCGTCAGTGTCGGCGTGGTGTCGCTGCCCCAGGAGAGACCGCCGCCGGTGTAATCCGAATCAGGCTCGGCGTCGTTGGCGCCATTGCTTTCGTAGGCGGTGCGCCAGACGATGTCTACGCCGTCATCGGCGCGGAGCATGTAGCAGGCCAGGTTCGTGAGAATGACAGCGCCGTCTTCGTTGGCAGAGATGCCATTTTCGGCGCCTTCGCCTTCGGCGAGGCGTTCAAAGAAGATGTTGCCCTCAAGCGCCGGCGACTCACCGGCAAGAGCAACGTCGATGTAGTCCCGCGATAGATAGCCGATGAAGCCGGCAGGGTTGCGCTCGGGATAGATTCGGAAACCGCCGGTGACAAACCAGAGGTTGCCGTCGTAGTCGTAGATGATCGAGAGCAGGTTCTGGTCGATGTCCTCGCCCAGGGCGTCAACGGCTGCCGAAACAATGTCCACGTCGAAGACCTTGCGCGCCTTTTCGTAAACATTGCCATCGACGTCCTTGGTTTCCAGCATGATCACGCGCCCATCAGAGGTCGGCGCCACAACACGGCCACCATTGTCGACAAAGGCATAGGAAATCTGCAGCGAGTAGCCGCCGCCATCGTCTTGCGCCGGCACAAAGGTGGCCTGGCGGGTGATGGTGTCGCCGCTGAGATCGGTCACGGCGATGCCACCGAGAAACGGCGTGATGGTATTGCCGTCGTTGTCAAAGAACATGGACGGCGGCGCCTGTTTGTTCTTTGTTTCCAGCGTGGTGCTGACCACTTCGTCAATGGCCAGCGGCATTACGGTGTCGGTGACATCGGAGCTGTAGGCATCGTTGTGCACCATGGCGTCGCCGCTGCTGAGATAGGGATTCGGCGCCACATCATTGACCGCCAGCGGCTTTGGGGTCAGCGCCCCTGCTGCTGCGTCGGCATCATTGCCGGCTGTTGTGTCGCTGCTGCAGCCAGCGCTCAGCAGGAGCAGCGCCGCCAAAAGACCGCTGACGATGCCTTTGTATCTATGCGTGTTCATGGTTCTCCCTCCATTCACGTTCATTGACCAGCGTGCGTCATGGCTCAACGATGTTGAAGTTTGGATCAAAGGCCGCAAGGTTATCGCACAGGCCGTCCAGCAGCGCCGTGTCGCCCTGCTGCTGAATGAGCGCATCGATGTTTTCCTTATCGCCCTGCAGGAGCGCAAAGAGGCCCAGCTTTGTCGTGGTCCAGGTGGCATCGCTGCCGCCGCTTGGCGCGCCTTCATAATAAAGCAGTACGCCGTTTCTCAGCGTCAGCGTGTATTCGTCGTCGGTGTCTGTCACCACCAGGTCGATGGTGCCGTTGAGTGACTGCGCTGCGTTGCTGTCGAGGCGGATGCCCAGATAATCAAGCAGGAGCGGAACGTCCATCTTCTGCTGCAAAGCATTGCTCTTGTTGCCTTCGTTGGAGTTGATCTCTTCATTATTGCGCAATTCCTGGGCAGCCGTCAGATAGGCGTTGCGCCAGGTGCCGGACTCTGCCTGATAGCCAAGCTGCTCCAGCGCATCGGCACAGAGCAGACGCGCGTCGGTGTTGTCCGGATCGGCATAGATGAGGGTGTTGGTGATTTCTGCCACCCACTGATACTCGCCCTTGTCGTAATCTTCTTTCGCCATTTCCAGCACCTTGTCGGTATCACCCAGATATTCCACGAGCTTTTCAGCATATTCTGTCGGCGCCAGCTCATCCAGGTGGACAGGGTTGGCGTCATACCAGCCCATGTATTTCTGGTACACTGCCTTCACATTGTGGGTCAGGGTGCCGTAATACTGGCGGGTGTACCACACCTTCGCAAGCTCTTCCGGCAGCTCAATCATGTCGACGATTTCCGTGTCGGTGTAGCCCTGGTTGAGATAGAACAGCGTCTGATCGTTGATGAATTTATACACCGCTGCCGTGTTGGTCATGTATTCCTTGATGACGTCGTTGCCCCAGTGCGGCCAGTTGTGGGACTGGAAGACCACTTCCACGTTGTCGCCATAGCGGCCCAGGGCTTCCATGATGTAGCCTGCCCAGGCGTTCCCGTCACGCACCTCGGCACCGCGCAGAGTGTAGAGATTGTGCAGGGTGCCGGTGCAGTTTTCTGCCATCCAGAGGGCATTCTTTTCGGCAATCCAGGTGTTCATTTCTGCTGGCGCTTCGGTGCCAGGCGTCATCTGAAATTCCATGGTCACGCCATCGATGGTGCGGGTTTCACCGGTTTCTGTGATGGTGTCGGTTGGGCTGATGTAGGACACGGTGCCTTGAGACTGGCCCATGCCGATGCCGATGGCGAGCGATCCGGTTTCGCCTGGTTCCAGAGTGGTGCCGTACTGATACGCGGCACGACGACCCATGGCTGTGCCGGCGTAAACGTTTTCGCTGACGGCGTGCTCTTCAAAGCCTTCCGGCGCAATGATGGTCACCGCTCCGCTGGCCACGTCTTCCTCATCAACGATGCCGCAGACACCGCCAAAATGGTCAACGTGAGAATGGCTGTAGATGACCGCTCGTACAGGCAGCTCTCCCAGCTCCTCGTCAACGAGCGCCTTCGCTGCCTGAGCACATTCCACCGTCATCAGCGGGTCAAACACGATCCAGCCGCTGTCCCCACGCACGAAAGTGATGTTGGACATGTCGTAGCCGCGCACCTGATAGATGCCATCGGTGACTTCAAACAAGCCATAGATGTGGTTCATCTGCGTGTGACGCCAAAGGCTTGGATTGGCAGTGTCCGGCGACTCGGCATCCTCCAGGAAGCTGTAGGCATCCTGGCTCCAGATGACCTTGCCATCTTCGTCAGTGATTTCCAGCGATTCCGGTGCCGCGATCAGCCCTTTTTCCGCAAATTCCATTTCCTGATCGTCGTCAAAATCCAGCAAGTCGTAAACGGCGGCGTTGGCTTCGGCGGTGATGTCCGTCGCGCTCTTGGAGTCTGCCGTCAGCTCTCCGGCGCCAGACGCGCAGCCGCTGGCAGTGGCCAGCAGTGCCGCACAAAGCAGAATGCTTAACGATTTCTTCATGATTATCCTCCTTTTTTGAACAGCAGCCGCGCTCCGCAGCCACTAAAAAGGGGATGAAGCGTGCTGCTTCATCCCCTCCTGTGCAAACATTAGAATTTAGCAATTTGTCTGGTTCTGTAAAGCATTGCCAGGATTTGCAGTCTGGTGCATTCCAGATTTGGCGAGAAAGAATTATCACTGGTGCCATAAGTGATTTCATAGGTTTGCGCCCAACGTACAGAATCCGCATACCAGTCATCGGCAGACACATCGTCAAAGGTCTTGAAGCTCAGTGTCTGTGGAGAGCCCTGAGCATTCCACAGGAAGGTAACAATTTCTGCGCGGCTGCAAACCTTATCTGGGCTGAAGGTGGTGGCGCTGGTGCCGCTGGTGATGCCATTTTCCACAGCCCAGGCCACAGCTGTCTGATACCAGTCGCCGTCCTTCACATCGGTGAATGCGAGATCAGTGCTTGCTGGCTCCGGTTCGCCAGCCATGCGCCAGAGGAAGGTCATCGCTTCAGCGCGGGTGCAGGTGTCGCTGCCATTGAAAGCTTCGAGGGTCTCATCGATGATGATGCCGTTGTCATAGCCCCAGTCGATCATGGCATCGACATCACTGAGCACTTCCACGGTCATTTCGTTGGAAGTAACACCATCCACCGTGGCGGTCAACGTATAGGTACCGGAATTTTCCACCGAGAAGGTCGTTCCGTCGATCACACCGTCGCCGCTGGTGCAGGTCCAAACCACATCAGCATCGCTTTCGTAAGCGTCGCCATACTGGTCGGTCATGGAGACAGGAACCGTAGACAGATCGTGTTCATTTTCAGCCATTTCCAGAGAATCTGGAATCTGTACGCTGTCGAGAGTGCGTGCAGGCAGTGCCGTCACTTCTACCCAATCGGAATACACTTCATCACAAACAGCACGGACATGATAGGTGCCTGGTTCGCTGAAGGAAATCATACTGCCATCGACGGTGATGCCATTCAGCTCACGGGCTTCCCATTCAACGGCATGGCTAACTTCCTTGCCGGTGGCATCTTCCACGGTGACATTCAGGTAATCGTCGATGGAGATTGGATCATCGCCAACGATGCCTTCCAATTCGCCGTCAACCAGAACGCGGCCTTCATTGAAGTGGTCGTTGCCAATAACGGTGACTTCTACAATAGCAGTCTTGCTCAGCTCGTCGTTGGTGGTAAAGTGACCGCTGGTCGAAGAAGAAGTGTAGCAGTCTTCGTTGATCAGATATTTGAGATAAACCTTACCGCTTTCTTCACCTGCAACGAGGCGTGTGTATCCGCTGACAGGATCATACTTGAGCGACGCAATGGAATCATCCGTCAGCTCGTTGCCATTTTCGTCGAGCAGAATCCAGTGGCCATTGAGCTTGTTAAATCCGTAGTACGCCCCGTTCTGGCTGTTGTAACCTTCCAGACCGATGCTGTTGACATAGAAAACGGTATCTGGATACAGGGTCATGTAGTTCATCTGGTTGACCATGGCCACGCGCGCCAGTGGATAGATTGGCGTCAGGCCAGCCACTTCATTGGTCAGCGAATCTTCTTCAACCACAAAGGTTGCGCCAGCGCCAGCCATTGGTGCAGTCGTCGCTGCCAGATTCACCTGATCTTCAAGGCCAGAGTGGTTTTTGAGCAAGTTGTTCCAGTTGATGCGATCCGCGTCCACAATGCTCTTTTCAACAATGGCACGCTGATAAAGGTCGCTGCGTGCACTGCTTTCAAACATGCCAAGGATCTGAGTGCGGCATGGAGCGTTGTTGTCACTTGGGTCGAGGGTATATTCCACAAAGGTGACGTTGAAGTTCAACGCACATGGGCATTCGTAGCTTGTGGTCGTGGTTGTTTTGCTTTCATACTGATTGAGCAGCACGTTGGTGTAGGCCGGCATCGTCACAGTAACCTGATAGGTTTTCGTGTCCGTCACAGTGGTGGCTTCTGATTCTGTCCAGCCCTCTGTAAAACTCTGATTAACACTGATGGTTCCAGAAATACTCATCCCTTTACCGCTGAATCCTCCGGTAATCGCACTGGACAAACCATAGTTTTCGCTGCCGTTGACAGTGCTTGTCACCGTCGTCGTGTTGGTCTGGGCCAGGCTCTGCATACCGGTAACCGATGCAGCGGTTTCGTTCTTCACGTCGGAAAGCATGCTCTTGCCATTGGTGGTTGGCTCCGTCTCAGTGGTTTGATAATAATCATCCGTATATTCAGGCAGCACTGCTGTTATGGTGAAGTTGCTGAAGATCACGCCAAGCGCCTGATAATGTCCCTTCTTGTTGGTACCGCTTGTTTTGAATGCACCAGTCAGCATCCAGAACACATCATCCTTATTGCCAGAGTTTGCCAGGGTGGCATTCTGTTTAACGGCCACGTTCTCTTCCTCTCCATCGTCGCCATACATAGCGTTACGGCCGCCGCCTGCAGAACGGTACCAGTTGAAGATCTGTTTTTCTATATCCGTGCCGGCATCGGCCATCGAGTCAGATATATTCAATCCCGATGAATGAACAGCGTAGGTGTTGTCGCCATCACTGACGGATTGTTCTTTTGCATCAGTATTGCCTAAACCGATTGCCAGAACATCATCAAGAACATTGTCAAACTGGGTTTTGAACTTGCCGTCGTCCGTTCCAGCACCATAGTCATCCTGAATCGCATAGCCAAGCTTCTGCCAAAGCGCTGCCGTTGAGGTGTCGTCAATGTTGCTGTTTTTTGCGCTCAGCAAATCCTGAATGAACAGGCGGGTGCTGTCTTCAAAATGCTCACTGCCCGCATCAAAATAGGTGACGCCATCTTCTACCATGACATCCGGGATTGGCTCGTTGTCTTCAGCAAAGGCCGCAAACGGCACTGTGCTGATCATCAGTGCGCCGATCAATACGGCGCTGAGAAATTTTCTCTTTTTCATTCTTTTTCCTCCTTTATTGCTCCTTTTTATTTATCCTGTCGAAAGCCACGGCTCTCTGTTGCAAAGCAAGAGAAAAGCCATCATTTCCGCAGAATGATTATTTTCAAAGCGCACGACGCATGACGATTCATGGCCCGCGCCTGAAAAGCTATAACAGATGCAGCTTTTCAGCCATGGTTTTGGCTTCGCTGCGGCGTTTAACGCCAAGTTTTTGCAAGATATGGCTGACGTGGGTCTTGACCGTCGCCAGGCGAATCCCAAGAATGGCGCCGATTTCAGCGTTGCTCTTATCGGCGCAGATCAGCCGCAGCACCTGCAGTTCGGTGTTCGACAGCGGCGCCGTCATGTCAAGGTGCGGTTCCAGAAAATCCGGATAAGCCGCCGCCTGATCGCGGGCGTCGTCGATCAGCACATTCAGAAAGGCCGACTCTTTTTCCCAGCCGCACGCTTCCAAAAGCGGCAGCACCGCCACGCCGTAAACGCTGATGGTGCGCACAAAGCTGTATTCGTAGGCCTCATCCAGAGCCGCACGCAGCGTCTCCTGCCAGGTGTCGTCGCGCAGGCGGTACTGCGCAATGGCCGTCAGCACGTTGAGATGAATGCCGTCGATGTGACGGCTGCAGACGCGGCAGTAGTATTGCAGCGGCGCCAGGGTCAGCAATGCCTCTCGGGCTTCGCCGCGGGAAAGCTCCACCATGGCCTGCGTGAAATACTGATAGCGCTTCATCACCTGAAAATGCAGGCGGTCTTTTGGCGCTTTTTCGCGATACCACTGCTCCACCGCGTCGTCGTCCCGCAGCCGCAGGTCGACCCGGCAGCGCAGTGCGTCCAGATTCGGCAGGAAGCGCTCCCGGCCACGCGCAACAAACTGTTCGCGCAGCGTCGTCAGCGTTTCAGCTGCATCATAGGCGTGTCCAGCAGCAACCTGCGAACGCACCAGCAAGCCAGCCATGGCAAATTCGATGTCGGCCGTGCCCTTGTGCTGGATTTCATTCAGATGCGCCATGATGCTGAACATGCGCGCTGTAATGTCCTCGCCTTTTTCAAACTTGCTTTCTGCAACGGCCAAATCCGGCAGCCCGATGCCATCTTTTCCCAGCACGGCTTCAACAGGAAGGCGCAGGGTTTTATACAGCAGATCGTCCTTCTTGCTCCAGTCCGAGAAATCTTTGCCGCCGTTCATGATGCTCGGCAGCGCACTGGTCACCGAGAATGGCGGCAGCTCAATTTCACGATTGGCAATCAGGCGAAAAACCGCCGGTATCGTTTTCAGCAAGCTGACCGTGCTGCGCTGCGGCAGCCCAATTTCCAGCCAGGCCAGCCGCCCCCGTGCTTCGCGTCCGGCAGCATCGTTTTTGCTGCGGCAGTCGGCAAATTCCTGCAAAGCCTGGTACCAGCGCTCGGACGCCTCGTAGTCCATATTGATGGCCTCCAGCATGCTCATGCTCTGCATCAGTGCCGGCGAGTTCAATATCTCGTTTTCCGGCAGGTCGCGATAATAGCGCTCCATTTCATAGTAATGACCCATCCCCGGATGAAGCATGGCGTTCTTTTCCAACAACTCGGACACCTTGCTGTGATCGCCGCTCTTGGCGTAGCACTGCAAAGCGTGGCCGTAGTCCTCCTTCAGCTCATAATAGAGGCCGCCGCGATTGTAAATGGCGCGGCACTGCTCGTCGCTGTATTTCTGCCGCAGTTCCCAGCGCAGAAAGAGACGAAAAATCGGCCAGAAATGAAACACATCCAGGCTGTCTTGAATCATCATGGTTGTCTCGCGCTGCAGACGGCCAAACGTTTCGCCGACGTTGCTGTCGCCGCTGACCATGTGCGCCAGCGACAGGCTGAACTGGTCAAAAGGCGCCAGCTCCAGCAAGAGACGCCGCGTGGTCAAATCAAAACGGTTGAAAACCTCTTCTTCATAATAAAGGAAGATTTCCTGCCGAATCTGATCGGCGATCGTCGCGTCGAAGCTCTCGCCATTCACCATGTGCCGCGCCAAAATGGACAGGGCCAGCGGATAACCGCGGCTCTCTTTGTAAATGGCCGTCAGCATCAGGTCGTTCACCTTCAGTCCATGGCGCTCCAGCAACTGTCCCACCGACTGCCTGTCGAAAGCCAGCGCATTTTGGTCCAGCACTGTCATAATCCCGCTGACCTGAAAAGGCAGCAGCCAGCTTGGCACCTTGCCGCGCGAGAGGCAGACAATCGGACGGCCAACCGTGCTGCGTATCAAATCACAGAGGGGCTGCTGCATGTCCACCGACAGCTCGCTGAAATTGTCCAGCACCAAAGCATCCCAGGAATCGTTCTCGACATCCAGTCGCAGCGCAGGGTCCTCCGCATTCAGCCACAGTGTTTTCTTGCCAGACAGCAGCAGCTGCGCCGCCGTCGTTTTGCCAAATCCACAGGGCGCGCTGAAAAATATCACGCGGTAGTGTTCCAGCGCGCTGCAGAACTGAGCAGCCAGCGCTGGTTTCAGAACTAGAATCGGTTCCATGAGATACCTCCTTTTGAAAACATTTCATAACTATTAAAATTTTACCAACTGTGTTCGGCGTTGTAAATCGTTCCAAAGTATGAACCATTGGGAGGAGCATGCGCCAGCCTCGCTCGTTCTCAACGCGCGCCATAAAAAAACACGCTTGTTGCTGAAAACAAGCGTGTAAAAATTATGCAATGTGAGGACGCCTCACGAATTTATAATACTGAAGAACATGCAGCGTCGTAAATCGCGATCGCTCAAATACACCGGTCCATGCTGCCAGCCGTCGGCGACGCGGAGGCCCTGGCGATCGGCGCCGTAGATGAGCAGGTGGTGGTTATGATATTTTGGATGCAGATGCATCTCAAGATAAACGATGCTGCCTTCTGCGAGCGCTTGCCGCACGCGGGCGGCTGTCGCCGGTCCGCCGAAGCGCACGCGGGCAGCGACGCCAAAATGCGCCAGCGCCTGGCGAATGTAGAGCCCGGCGAGGGCGTCGCTGGTGCCGCCGAAATGTTTGGTCGCGCGCATGTTCCAGTAAACGCCGAGCCGCCGACCGATGGCGGCAACCTGGTCAAATACCCGTGCAGGCTCCAGCGCGGGATCTCCGCTCAGCGCGAGCACGAGATTGGTGATCGCTGTGGGGCCGCAGTGCTTGACATAATCACGATCACGCTTGGCGAACTGGCGTGTTGTGCAGTAGCTCTCGTCCATCACGCTTTGCCGAAGACGGCTTCGTAGTCGAGACGGAATTTCTCGATGCCGGCGGTGGTCAGCGGATGGTTCACCATCTGTTCGATGACCTTGTAAGGCACGGTGGCGATGTGGGCACCGGCAAGGGCGCACTCGGTGACGTGCATTGGATGGCGAATGCTGGCGGCGATGATCTGCGTGTCAATGTCGCCGGCGGCTTCGAAGATCGTCACGATCTCAGCGATGAGATCGGTGCCGCGGGTGGAGATGTCGTCGAGACGGCCGAGGAACGGCGAAACATAGGTGGCGCCGGCGCGCGCAGCCAAAAGCGCCTGGTTGGCAGAAAATACGAGGGTCACATTGGTCTTGATGCCGAGAGCGGTGAGCGCTTTTACGGCTTTCAGCCCTTCGACGGTCATCGGGATCTTCACGACCATATTTGGATGGATGGCTGCGATGGCCTTGCCTTCTTCGATCATCCCTGCAGCGTCGGTGGTCGTCGCTTTAACTTCGCCGCTGATCGGTCCATCGACGATCTCGGCGATCTCAGCGATGACTTCTTCAAACACGCGGCCTTCCTTGGCAATCAACGACGGATTCGTCGTCACGCCGCAGATCACGCCCATGTCGTTGGCTTTCTTGATGTCTTCGATCTTGGCGGTATCGATAAAAAATTTCATGGTTCATGCTCCTTTTCGTTTCATTTTCCTTCATTGTTACATAACAGACGCCGGATTGCAAATTATTTTTGCGTGAAAAACTGGTAAAGAAAAACAGCCCCGCCGCTTTCGCAGCAGAGCTGTAAAATTTCACACGATCATCTGTCGTACGCTTCGCCGTAGAGGGTCACGGCGTCGTGCACAGCCTGGTAGTACTGATCGCCAGTGCCGGTGGCGTGCATGGTGACGACGATGTAATTTGGCTCGCCTTCCTTCTCAGCGAGACTCGCGAGACAGTTGCCGGCATTCGTGGTGTAGCCGGTTTTGCCGCCGACGATCTCATAGCCGGAAGTGTCGAAGTAGCGCTGGAAGGTGGTGAGATCCTTATCCATGGTGTGGGTGAGCGTCAGCCCTTCTTCGTGGGTTTCGTTCGCTGTGGTGGTGTACTCACGACTCGTGAACACTTCACGGAAGGTGGTGTTGCCGAGCGCGCCCTTGAGCAAGCGCGCCATGTCGCGGCAGGTCGAAACCTGCTTGGCGTCGTCGAGTCCTGTCGGATTGGTGAACACGGTGCTGTCCAGGCCGAGATCCTGCGCTTCTGCGTTCATCAGCTCGACAAAGCTCTCGATGTTGCCGCTGGTCGCCAGCGCCAGCGCATTGGCTGCGTCGCCGCCGGATTTCAGCAGCGTGGCGTAGAGCAGATCGCGAACGGTGACGGTTTCGTCCTTCTGCAACCCGCTCTGCGAGGCTTTCTCTTCTTCGAGGCCGTCGTAGGCGTCTTCCGGCATCTGTAGCTCACGATCGATGTTGTCGGTGTTGCGGATGGCGACGTAGGCGGTCATCATCTTCACCAGGCTCGCTGGCGCGCGCTGGGTGTCAGCGTCCTTTTCGTAGAGCACATCGCCGTTGTCGGCATTGATGAGAATGGCGGAATCGCTGTTGATCGTCGCGTCAAATCCAGCCTTGTCGGCATCGCTGACGAGCGGCTCGCTGACCGACTGCGCCACAGTCGCATCGCCTTCCTCCGGTGTGAAAAACGCTGCGCGCACCCCAAAGACGAGTGCCACGCAAAGAGCGATCGCCACCAGGAGTGCGAGGATCCGTCCCCAGCGCAGACGGCGCTTACTCATGATGTCATAAATCAGCGTGATGTAGAGCGGCGTCAGTACGGTGAACAGCAGCAGTTCGGAAACCGTCAGGTAGAGATAAGCGCGGAAACTCAGCATATACATCACGCCGAGCTGCATCGCGCCCACCAGCATAT
>OMNT01000127.1_pt1 | contig 78330 bp, 85 predicted proteins | sample 1672551 | NCBI WGS metagenome assembly OMNT01 (sample SAMEA3136698, study PRJEB25190) | human gut metagenome | reverse complement strand
CGTGGGAGCGGCTGCTTGCGGCGAGCGCGGAAGATGCGGCGCTGGCGCAGACGCTTGCGGAGCTGGCGCAGCTTTTCGGCGGTAAAACGCCGCAGGATGGCCTCGATGCATTTCTGGCGCTGCGCACTGCGGCGGCGCTGGACGATGGCTGGCTGCCAGCGGACGAGGGCGATCTGGCGCTTTTGGCAGGCTCGGTGAACGCGCAGCGGCTGGGCAATTATCCGGTGGCGCTTGCGGAGGACGATCTCTATGAGATGTATCGGCGGGCGCTCTGGGGGTGGCGCTGATGCGAGCCTTCATCTTTAACTCTGGCCGCGGCTCGCGACTGGGCGCGCTCACTGCTGCGCAGCCGAAGGCGCTGGTGCCGCTGGCGAACGGCGAAACGCTGCTTTCGCGGCAGCTGCGTTTGCTGAGAAAGGCTGGCGTGGGTGATGTTGTCATCTCGACGGGCTACCTGGCGGAGCAGATTGAAGCGGCGACAGCACCCTTTGCTGCCCAGGGCATGCGCTTTCACTTTGTCCACAACCCGGATTACCAGAAAACGAACGCCATCGTCTCTCTGGAGCGCGCGGCGGACGATGTGCGCGGCGAGGCGCTTTTGATGCTGCACGGCGATCTTGTCTTCGACGAAGGCTGGATAGGCGACGTGTGTGCGGTGAAAGCGACGGATCTGGCGGCGGTGGATGCGACGCTGCCGCTGAATGAGAAGGATTTCAAGGCGCGCATTGAGAACGGAACCATTGCTGCCATCGGTGTGGACCTTTGCGGCGAAGACTGCGTGAATTTTATGCCGTTCTATAAGCTCAGCGCCCAGGCGCTGGATCTCTGGCTGGATGCGGTGCACGCTGCCACCTGCCGCGGCGAGACGCAGATCTACGCCGAAACGGCGGCTGCGCCGGTGCTCTGCAAGATGCAGCTGGCGCCGTTTTCCTACGCCGGGCGGTTGCTGGCGGAGATCGATACGCCGGAGGATCTGGCGGCGGTGCGGAACGATCTGAACAACAATCCACAACTTTGAAAGGAAGAGAACAATGGCAAAAAGAGATTTTGAAAAACGTCAATACGTCTGCCCAAAATGCGGCTGCACCCGCTATGAAAGCGACCAGTTTCAGGCCACAGGCGGCGGCTTTGCGAAGGTGTTCGAGGTGCAGAACAAGCGCTTTGTCACCATCACTTGCGAAGACTGCGGCTACACCGAGCTTTACAAGAGCGACACCAGTCTCGGCATGAACATTCTCGATCTGCTGATGTAAGAGAAAGCGAGGCGACGATCCATGGATCTGCAAGATACCCTCACGGCGCTGCGCCATCTCGCCGAAAGCGATCCGGCTGTGCGCGACAGGCTCCTCGCCAGCCGCGAAGCGGATAACGCTGCAGAGGTGTTCTGCCGCGCCGCCAGCGATCTCGGCTATCCGCTGAGCATCGCGGAGCTCGCCTTTGCCGGGGAAGCCGACTACGCCACCATGCGCCGTGCCACCAATGGCGGTGGCGAAAATTCACCGGTGCTCGATGGAGAAGACGACTACTACGATCTTTTCATGAGCGAGCTCGAGGCGCTGCGTTACGCGGAGGATGCCAGTCATCGATAAAATCTCACAGTTTGCAGTGATTTGGGGATTTCAAACCGCGTGAAGTATGTTATACTATAGGCAACGTATCCTGAAGGAGGAAAATGAACACATGGCAGTCATTACCATTACCAAAGAAAATTTCGAAGAGGAAGTTATCAAAAGCGACAAACCTGTGCTCCTCGATTTCTGGGCAGCCTGGTGCGGTCCTTGCCGCATGGTCAGCCCAATCGTTGAGCAGATCGCTGAAGAACGCGCAGACATCAAGGTTGGCAAGATCAACGTTGATGAACAGACTGAGCTGGCCACCGCGTTCCGTGTGATGAGCATCCCAACCCTCGTTGCTGTCAAGGACGGGAAGATCGTCAACCAGTCCGTTGGCGTCCAGCCAAAGGCCGACATCCTTGCCCTGCTTGACTGAGTTTTAGAGCTGAAGCGCTGGCATTCTGCTGCGGCAGGAGGCTGGCGCTTTTTTGTGCGCCGCTGGCTGTGATTTTACAATCAATAAACACCGTTGATGAAAAAAGAGGAAAAAGGGCTTTCCATTCCCCTGCGTATCAGTATAATAATAATCAGCAAGGGCGATTTAGCTGCTAAACAGCGGATCGTTCACAAAGAGGTGTTGCCCATGGAACGGATGGATGTTTACATCACTGCCTACCGCCTGATCAACAAATACAATGCCAAAACCAAGCAGCCCAAAACCTTTGGCACCGCCGAAACCGTCTGCGGCTCTGAAGCGCAAGTGCTGGACGTTGTTGCCCACACCCAGCTCGGCACCTGTTCACAGATCGCAAGCGCGCTCGGGATCACCAAAGGCGCTGTCTCGCAGACCCTCGCCAAGCTCGAAAAGAAAGCCCTCATCGAGCGTGCCCCTGCTCGCGATGGCTGCGGCACAGTCGCCATCAGGCTGACAGAAAAAGGGCAGGAAATCCTCACCAATTATTATGCCTGGCGGGACTGCCGGCTGCGAAAAGTCATCGCTGCCGCCCGCGCCCTGCCGCCAGAGAGCGCCAAGGCCATGCTCCAGATGCTCGAAGCTTTTGAGGAGGCCCTCGACCAATATTAATTCGGCGCAGCGCCCTCGACCAATACCAGCCAGCAGCCAAAGCCGCGCTCATCATCAATCGACAAAAATGGAGGAGTTACCATGTTAAAGCTAGAACATATTTCTTACGGCGTGCCTGATCGCCCAGATATTCTCGTCGATGTCAATTTGGAGATCGACGAACCCTTTGTCGCCATCACCGGTCCCAATGGCAGCGGCAAAAGCACCCTCATGAAAGTCATCTGCGGCATCATCCAGCCAACCAGCGGCCGCATCTATTTCAACGGCCAGGATATCACCGACTGGTCCATCACCGATCGCGCCAATCTCGGCATCAGCTATGCGTTCCAGAAGCCAGTCGCGTTTAAGGGCCTGAAGGTCATCGACCTGCTCACCCTCGCCAGCGGCAAAGGCACCAGCCTCAGCGAAGCCTGCGATTATCTCAGCGAGGTCGGCCTCTGCGCCCGTGATTATATCGACCGCGAGCTCAACGACAGCCTTTCCGGCGGCGAAATGAAACGCATCGAGATCGCCATGATGCTCGCCCGCAGCACCGCGCTCTCCCTCTTCGACGAGCCAGAAGCCGGCATCGACCTCTGGAGCTTCCAGAGCCTCATCCAGGTGTTTGAAAAAATGAACGAAAAAACCAACGGCAAGATCCTCATCATCAGCCACCAGGAGCGCATCCTCAACATCGCCGACCGCATCATCATGATGCAGGATGGCAAGGTCGTGCGCGATGGCAAGCCCGACGACGTCATGCCATACATCATCGGCAGCGGCTGCACCAAGATCATGGACAAGCTCGCCAAGTAAAGGAGGACCACAACAATGGATGAAATTCAGAAACGTTTATTAAAGGAAGTCGCCGACCTCGACGCCCTCCCCGTCGGCGCCTACAACATCCGCGCCGACGGCCAGGCAGCCGGTCGCCGCTCCACCGCCAATATCGAGATCGTTCCCCAGAAGGAACGCCAGGGCATCGAGATCCATGTTAAGGATGGCACCGTCAACGAATCCATGCACATCCCAGTCATCATGCAGCAGAGCGGCCTCAAGGATCTCGTCTACAACGATTTCTACATCGGCGAAAACTGCGACATCACCATCGTCGCCGGCTGCGGCATCCACAACTGCGGCGGTGGCGGCGACAGCCAGCACGACGGCATCCACACCTTCTACGTCGGCAAAAATTCCAAGGTCAAATACATCGAAAAGCATTTCGGCGAAGGCGACGGCCGCGGCAAGCAGATCATGAACCCAACCACCATCCTCCATCTCGCCGAAGGCGCCGAGCTTGAGATGGAAACCACCCAGATCGAAGGCATCGACGACACCATTCGCGAAACCTCCGGTGATCTCGCCGACGGCGCCACCCTCGTCATCCACGAAAAAATCCTCACCACCGGCAACCAGGTCGCCAAGACGAATTTTGAAGTGGACCTCAACGGCCAAAATTGCAGCGCCAACGTTGTCAGCCGCAGCGTTGCCAAGGATCGCTCTGTGCAGGATTTTGTCAGCCGCATCAACGGCAACGCCGCCTGCTACGGCCACACCGAATGCGACGCCATCATCATGGACGACGCCCACGTCATCGCCTCGCCGCAGCTCTCGGCCAACTGCATCGACGCCAGCCTGATCCACGAAGCCGCCATCGGCAAGATCGCCGGCGAGCAGCTTATCAAGCTCATGACCCTCGGCCTCACCGAGCAGGAAGCAGAGGAGCAGATCATCAACGGCTTCCTGAAATAATCTCCTATCGGAAAAGTCTTTCCCAGCAAGCAGCGGGAGAGACTTTTTTCTTGTGGTTACAGAAAAAGATGTGTCATAGTGGAGATTTTTCAAAACATATATTGAATTCTGAACCATATACTGATATCATAATTTGTATAATATCCGCAATGGATAATTGAGAACGAAAAATATTCGTGCTGAAGGAGGGCTTCATGATGGGATTGCTCAGTGGTTATTTGGTGCAGCTGTTTGCAGATGCCGGCCTGGCGGATCGTGATGCGGCGTGGTCTGATAACGATGTGCTGGGCGAATGGCTGGAGCGCCAGCAGGTGAAAGCCGACGATGCCCAGCCATTGCTGACCAGATTTTTTGGCCTTCCTTATATATATTTGGAAAGAAATGCGCGTTTGCAGGCGACGCTTGTTCAGTGTGCAGACTGGGCAGTGTATCAACTGCAGGGCGATGGGCGCTATGTCTGTCTGCGTCCGCCGAATGCAGCAGAGCGTCACGCCTTTGAGGCGGTGTATGGAGATGCACCGCTTTTTTTGAGTGATGCCGTGCGCATTCATTCTGCGCTGTTGTGCGGGATGATCGCGGATACTGTGCAGCATGTTGCGCGGCGTCGGCATGCGGTGGAAGAACTGCTGCGCGCAGAGCCTGGTCATGTAGACGGGCTCATTGGCAGGATCCTTGATGATGCGATCGATGCGGAGGCGACGGACGTTCATTTTTTGCGAACGGACGATTGTTTTCGCGTCGATTTTCGTTTGGATGGTTGGATTGATACGTATGCAGAGCTGCCGTCGGCGGTGGCCGATGGGATCGTCAACAAGCTGAAGCTCCTGGCGGAAGTGGATGTTGCGGAGCATCGCCTTCCACAGGATGGGCATATTCTTCTTCGTTGCCGGGACGCCGATTACAATTTGCGCCTGGGAACGCTGCCACTGCTCAACGGTGAAAAAATCGTGCTGCGTATTTTGCCGGAGCTGCAGCGGCGCAGTTCGCTGGCGGCGCTCGGTTTTACGGAAGAAAATCAGTCGGCGTTGCTGACACTGCTGGAAAAGGCGCGCGGGATGGTATTGATCACCGGGCCAACGAACAGCGGAAAGACGACGACGCTCTATGCCTGCTTGAAGCAATTGGCCGCGCAGGGACAGCTGGTCTACACGATCGAGGATCCGATCGAAGCGGTGCTGCCGGAAGTGCAGCAGATGCAGGTGAACGCGCTCAGTGGTTTTTCTTTTGCAGCAGGGCTGCGCGGTATGCTGCGCAGCGATCCGGACGTGATCGCGGTGGGCGAATTGCGCGATGCTGAAACGGTGGATATTGCCGCGCGTGCGGCGTTGAGTGGTCAGCTTGTGATCGCGACGCTACATGCGGACAATGCGCAGGAAGCGGTGGATCGCTTGCGCGATCTCGGACTCAGCGATCTTTTGCTGGGCGCGGTTCTGACGGCGGTGGTGAATCAGCGGCTTCTCCCGCAGCTATGCACAGATTGCGGCGGCAGCGGCGTTGCGGCGGATGGTAGTGTCTGTCGGCGTTGTCTGGGCAGCGGACGTGACGGTCGCACAGGGGTGCAGGAATTGTGGCATCTCAGCGAAGCGGAGCGCGTGCGCGTTGCCGCTGGCGAAAGCGGTTTTGCTCTGCGCAAGCAAGCACAGGCGCAAGGATTTCGCACCGTCGGTGACGATGCTCAGGCGAAGGGACTGGTGCTGTAAAAGGAGGGCGACGCGATGACAACCTTTGTCTACCATTATATTGACAGCAGCGGCCGTGGACGGGTGCACTGGCAGCAGGCAGAAAGTGCAGTGGATTGTTGCGCCTTGCTCGCTGAATGTGGCATCTATCCGATCCGGTTGTTTGGGCTGCGGCGGCCGGCTGCTTTTTCTGCGCGCGGGATGAGCAAACGTCAGCTGGCGGTTTTTCTGCGCCAGCTGGCGATGGCGCAATCCAGCGGTGTGCAGCTGTCAGAAGCGCTGGCGCACATGCATCGTGGACAAATGAGCGAGCGACAGCGTGCATTCGTTTCCAGGATTGAAAGCGGGATGCATGCAGGTCTGGCTTTTTCTGAAGCGCTGCGCCGTGAAAAAAGTGTGCCGCTGCTGCTCTGCCAATGGATCGCGATCGGTGAGCGGCAAGGACAGCTGGCGCAGGTGCTACAGGAGATCTGTCGGCATCTCGAAAATCAGGAACGGCTGAAAAAACGTATTCAGCAGCAGTTGCTGTATCCGATGATCGTTTTGGTGACGCTCCTGCTCGTTGGGTTGGTGCTGAGCTTTGTGGTGCTCCCAGTGCTGGTGCGTCAGTTCATGGATTTTAATACTGAGGTGCCGATGTTGATGCGCTTCATTTTGCTCGTGCATGACGGCCTGGCACAGTACGGCGGATGGCTGCTGCTCGCTTTCGCTGCGGGGATCGTGCTGTTGTTGGGGAGCACTGGCAATAAACAGGAGCATGCCTCAGGACGTGGGATCTTGCGCGCCTTGGTGCTCCGTGTGCCGCTCTTGCGGAAATATTTTGTGCTGCAGATCTATGTGCCTTTTGCGCGGCTTTTTGGTCAGATGCTGCAATCCAGCGTGCCGGTGGGCGATGCGCTGGAGGAGATGGAGCGTTATTTTTCGCGCACCGTCTTTGCGGCAGATGTAGCGGCTGTTCGTGAAAATATGGCACAGGGAGCAGAACTTTCGCAGGTTCTTGCCGACGCGGTTTTTGTGCCAGAGCCAGCGCGGCTGATGCTCCTGAGCGGCGAGCGCTATGGTCAGCTTTCGCAGACGCTGACGGATTCGGCGGAATACTGCGAGACGATCCTCTTTGAAGAGCTGTCGATGTGGATCCGTCTTGTTGAGCCTGTGGCCATCATGCTTCTGGGCATGTTCGTGCTTTTTGTGGCACTGGGACTGTTTTTGCCGGTGCTGGGCTCTTATCAGGCGTTGCTCTCGCAGTAAGGAGGCGAAGCCATGGCAAGGCGTAAAGGTTTTTCGCTGATCGAGTTGATCGTTGTGCTCGTTATCATCGGCATTTTGGCGACGGTTGTCGGTGTGCGCGTTGGAGATACTCTGACAGATGCGCGGCAGACGCGCATCGAAGCCGATCTGGCGATGCTTCTGACGGCAACGGAGCAGTTTGCGCAGCGCTATCCGGAGGAACGAGCGACGACGCAGAGCGCGCTTGTTGAAGCAGGCGTGCTCGCCAGCGAGATCGAAAGTCCGGTGGCTGGCTACGCATATAAAGTGGCAGCAGGCGATGGAGTGGCGACAGTGGCATTAAAGAAGGGTGACGAAGTGTATGAACAGGGAGAATTTTTCGCCGAGCGCACGTCGGCGCGCATTCACGCTGATTGAGCTGGTGGTGGTGCTGGGGATTTTGAGCCTGCTGTTGGTTGTGACAGTGCCGCGCGTGGGCGCGTTGTATGACCGCCAGCTTGTGGAGCAGCAGGTGCGGCTTCTGGAAAAAGATCTCATCTGGCTGCGTGCTGAGGCACAGCGCAGCGGCGAAAAAGCGTCTTTCGTTCGCTGCGAAGGCGGCTATCGTCTGACGGTGCGCGATGCGAACGGCGAACAGACACAGACAAAAGCGCTGGTCAGTGAACGTTTGCGTTTGCAGGCAAATTCCCTCACTGGGCAGATCGTTTTTGAGCCGCGCGGCACGGCGTATGACAAATGCACACTGACGGTGCGCTGCGGTGAACAGGCGCGCACGCTCGTTGTCAGCAATCTTGGCCGCATTCGCGTGGGAGTAGCGCCATGAGACGCCGGGCGATGACGTTGATCGAGATGGTCGTCTGCCTGGCGATCATTGCACTCTGCCTGGTGGCATTGGTGAGAGGTGTTGGTGGATTGGGGCTTCTCTCAGCGCGAGATGCCGACGATGCTGCGCTGGTGCCGCAGGTGGAGGCGCTGCTCGCAGAATTGGAAGCAGCGCCTCCAGAGGAAAGAAGCGGGTATCTCGAGGGTGGCTGGCGCTACGAAACGGTGCTGCAAAATGACGTCTACGTGCTCCGCGTGACCCACGAGCGCTGGCACGAGACGCATGTTTTTCTTGTGCGGGAGGGGCCGTCATGAAAAAACACGCGGCTTTTACGCTCGTTGAATTGCTGGTCGTGCTTTTGATCTGCGGCTTGCTGATCAGTTTGCTTTCGCATTTGATCGCCAACAGCATCATCTGGTCACGCAGTGGATTTGAGGAAGAAGTCATCGCTGACCAGCTTGAACAGGCGTTGGATTTTATGGAGCACGACGTGCGCAGCGCAGTTGATATAGATGTGGATTATTTTGAGCGCGTCGACAGTCGGCCACTTTCAGAGATCCGCACGTCTTATGAATTGCGGCTACTGATGATGGACGAAGGGGACGAGCGTGCGTTGGGCCGCGTTGGCTACGTGCTGCGGTCGAGTCCGAGCGATCTCAGCCAGGAAAGCCCGAAGGAACGACCACTGCCCAACCATGTGCTTTATCGGTGGCAGGAGGACAGCCTGCACAGTGGCGCCGACCAGCCGCTGGCAATTTATCTCAGCAGCAATGCAGGGCTGCTGAACGAGGAGCGCGGATTTCGGATCTATTATCGTGGGCGCGACGGCGCACGCTGTTCTCTGGCTGATGATATCTACAGCGTTGAGATCCATCTTGCTGGCTACACGAAAGCGAATACGCTGGTGACGGCGTATCGCGTGATCCCGCTGGTCGTGAAATTTGAATAAAGGAGGTGACTGTGATGATCGTGGTATTTTACGAAGACAACGAGCAGTTCGTCGTACGTGCGCTTGACGGCGTTGAGCAGCGCTGGCGGGAAGAGGTGAAAAAACAGCATCTCAATATCTGGTTGAAGCAGGCGGCAGATGCGCGCAGGCTGCGCCGACAGGACACGCTGCTTTTGGTTGCGCCGGAAACAGCGCTGGTGCGACGCATCATCATGCTGCCGAGTCAGACAAAGCCGACGCAGCAGCGCGCCATGGCGGCAAACGCGCTGACCGCCGAACTGAAGGAACGACCGGCTGCATTGGCGGTGCAGATGCTGGATGCGGAGGGACGATGCGCTGTTTGTGGCTGCATGGAGAAAAAACTGCGATCCCTCACGGCCCCCTTCGGTCGCTTTGCGCGGCGTCTGCGCATCGTCGGTGCGGCGGATCTTGCCGTGGCGCAGCTGCCAGATCTGGCGGATGGCTGGTATCAGCTTTCCGCGGTGCTTTGGAACGCCATTATCGCTGCGCAAAACGGACGCGTCATCGACGCGCGCGCAGATAACAGCGTCGATGCACTGACGTTGAAAAAGAATCTGAGCGTTGCGCATCATGAACTGGGATTGGCGGAGCCGACAAGTATGAGCGTTTTGCGACTGGAGACGACGCAGGAATGCGACAGCGTGCGCCTGCTCGCCTGTGCGCTGCGTCCATTGCATGCGCAAACGGCGGTATCTCTGCGTGAAGATCGGCCGCTCGTAGCGCTGCTCCTACTCTGTGTGCTGCTTCCTGGCGTGCTGTTGATCGGGCTGGCGATGCGGCCTGCTGAGATTGACGACGCGCCGCAGCAGGCGCAGCCGCAGAATGTTGTGGAGCGCAGTACGTATGGCGTGCTGCTGACAGAGGCCTATGCCGTCAAGGATGAGCGCATCACGCTTCTTGGTCAGGATGCCGTCGATGACACGCTCGCTCTCAACGGACGCTGCGCCGAAGCGCTCGACCTGGCGGCGTATATGCGTGCGCTGGCGGAAGTGGAGCCGGATCTGCATCCGCTGCTCCTGGAAATGACGCGCACGAGCGAGGATGAGCAAACGTTTTATGAATTTGTTGTGCAGATTTCGTTGGAGGGAGGTGACGCATCATGAGCATTCGCAAAGGCTATATCTATGCGCTGCTCCTGGCGCTCGGGCTTTTTTTGTGGACAAATGTGGCAGAACAGTGGCAGAAGGCGCCAGCCGAAGAAGCGCCAGAGCCAATTGTTGTCAGCGAAAACGAAACGCCGTGGAATAGCACCGAAGCCCTTTATGAATGCAGCATGAAAGCGCAGGAGCTCGGCCTCACCGTGGAAAGCATGCATACCGCTGCCGATTCTTTGCAGGGCAGCCTGGTGCTCGCTGGTACACGGGAAAATCTGCAAGCATTTTACACCTGGCTGGAAAGGGAAGGGCGATTCCGCGCGATCGGGTCTTTTCAGTTTCGCACGGAGGAGGCGGCGGCCGGCACGCTCGGCCTTAGTTTCCTATTGTAAAGGAGGGGCGTTGTCAATATGCGGCGTGGTACTATCATGATCCTTGCGCTCATTGCCTGCGCGATGCTGGCGCTGGTGCTGGTTTGCGGTGTGGAAATGGCAGGTTTGCGCGGCGCTGCCAGAGGGGATGAGACCCGTGGCCTGCAGCTGGCGCAGCTGCACCGCACGGCGCTGGCGGACACCCTCGATGAATTGAACGCGTCTGGCGCGGCGCTCTCTGTCGGGCGTGTTTTGCTGTCCGACGAACCGATCAACGGTCAGCGGCGCTGCCTCACCGTGGAAGCAGTGGACGATCGCGTGGTCACGCTGAAAAGTGAAAGCACCCTCGACGACGGCAGCCGCCGGGTGCATGGTGTGCGGCTTTTTGCGCTGCCGCTGGAGGCGCGCTTCGCATTTGCGTGCGCGGAGCAGGCGCTTTACTACGATGTGCAGCGCGATGTGCCGAGGCGCTGGCTGGAACATCATGCGGCGGAGGATCTGATCATCCTCTGCGACGACAAACTGAGGGTGGCGCGCACTTTTGTGCTGGGGGACGGCGGCTGGTGTGCGCTTTCCGGAAGCCTTTTGGCGACGCATTTTGCTGGCGACGATTTCTCGGTGCAGCTGCAAACGACGCTCCGGCTTGCGGGCAATGCGATTTTTGAAGACGATCTGCAACTTGAGGGCGATTTGAGTTGCAAAAATGCCTGGATTGATGGTACACTGACGGTTGGTGAGAGTGTGAGGCTGCGCGCGGAGACGGTTGTGCTGGGGGAGGATGTTCCGCCGGAAACGCTGGCGCAGATCGATGCGGCAACCATCTACATGCCGCATCCGCCAGAGACGGAGACGCCAGAAGAAGAGGCTGCGGAAACGTCTGCCTGCGGACGGAAGATATTGCCGCTTGCAGCGCTTCCTGCGCAGCCGGCGCCGGAACGATGGTGCTATCTCATACTCGGACAACTGGAATAAATAAAGGAGGTCATTCATCGATGCAATATGAAAAAAGATTGAAACGGTTTCAGGCGTGGCTCGCAGAGCAGGGAGACCAGTACGACGCGGTGCTCATTTCGGATCGTTCCAACATCCGCTATCTCAGCGGCTTTACGGGGACGTTTGCGTATCTGGTCATCAGCCGCGACAAAGCGTTCATTCTCACAGATTCGCGCTACACGATGCAGGCGCGTCAGCAGTGTCCGCATTTCACGCTGGAAAAGCTTGCGCGCTACACGCCGCCGATGAGCATTGCCAAGCTTTGCGAGCGCGAGAACTGGGCGGTGCTGGCGTTTGAGCGCCATGACCTCTCGTTTGACTTTTACGATCGCTTAAAATCCTGCTTTGGGCGGGCGAATCTGATCCCTCTGGAGCAGGCGGTGGAGCGGTTCCGCGCTGTGAAGGACGAGGAAGAGATCGCGCTGATCCGCACCGCCGAACACATCGGCGATGCGGCGTTTCGGCAGGTGCTGGAGCTTGTGCGGCCGGGTGTGACGGAGCGCGAGCTGGCCTTCGAGCTGGAGCTGGCGATGCGCCGTGCGGGGGCGAGCGGGCTGAGCTTTGAGACGATCGTCGCCAGCGGCGTGCGATCGGCAATGCCCCACGGCGTCGCCTCGAACAAAAAAATCGAGCGCGGCGATCTGGTGGTGTTTGATTTCGGCTGTGTGTACGAGGGTTATTGCTCGGATATGACGCGCACGATCGGCGTGGGCACGCTCTCGGACGCGCAGAAGGATCTCTACGCGCTGGTGCTGAAGGCGCAGCAGTCGGCGCTGGCGGCGGCGCGCGCTGGCGCCATTGGCGAGAAGATGCAGGATCTGGTGCAGGCGGTTTTTGACAAGGCGGGCTTTGGCAGCTATTTTGGCCATGGGCTGGGGCACAGCGTTGGGCTGGAGATCCACGAGGAGCCGCGTTTTTCGCGGAATGTGAAGGAGCAGCTGCCGGCGGGCACGGTGATCAGTGTGGAGCCGGGGCTTTATGTGCCGGGGATTGGCGGTGTGCGTATTGAGGATCTTGTCGTGCTCAGAGAGGGCGGCTGCGAAAATCTCACGACCTCGCCGAAAGAATTGCTCATTGTTTGATGGCGGCTGAATATTGATATTCTCGGCGCTCTACTGTATAATAAATTAGACGTAATTTTTTAGGAGGAGTTTAACGCATGATTTCATCCAATGATTTCAGACCGGGCGTCACCATCGAATACAACGGTGACCCATGTCAAGTACTCGAATTTCAGCATGTAAAACCAGGGAAGGGCGCAGCTTTTGTCCGCACGAAGTTGAAAAACCTCAAGACCGGCGCCACCACCGAGCTGACCTTCCGCGGCGGCGAAAAGCTGCCAAAGGCAACCATCGACCGCGCTATGATGCAGTATCTTTACTTCGACGGTGAAGCGTATGTCTTCATGGACAACAACACCTACGAACAGGTCAGCCTGACTGCAGAACAGCTCCAGGGCGGCGACAAATTCCTGAAGGAAAACATGGACTGCCAGATCAACAGCTACAATGGGATCATCCTTGGCGTTGAACTGCCAAACACCGTTGAACTGACTGTCACCGAAACAGAGCCGGGCATCAAGGGCGACACCCAGTCCGGCGGCACCAAGCCAGCCACCATGGAAACTGGCGTTGTTGTCAACGTGCCATTCTTTGTCAACACCGGCGACGTGCTCCGCATCGACACGCGCACCGGCCAGTATATTGAAAGAGCGTAAGACGTTTTAAGGAGAACCGAAAGGGGTTTCAGGAAAATGGATTTATCACAGCACGCAGCTTATCTGAAGGGTTTGGCAGAAGGCAAGGGTCTGACAGAGGATGCCGAAAAGGGCGATTTTGTCAAGGCGCTCCTCGCCTGCATCAATGATATGGCAGAAGAGATCGAATCCCTCGAAGAATATGTGCATGAGCTGACGGAGTATGCAGAAGCGATCGACGAGGATCTCGGCGATGTCGAGGACCTCATGTTCGACGACTGGGACGACGACGATGTGGATTTTGACGATGATGATATTTTCGTTGAGACCGAATGCCCTGTCTGCGGGGAAACCGTTGGCTACTATCAGGGCGACTACGACGAACCTGTAGAGGTTCTCTGCCCAAACTGCGACGCAGTTGTTGCCGTCATCGGCAAGGACGATGACTACGAAGAAGTGGAAGATGACGAGATCGTCATTGAGGATGAACTGGACGAAGACTGATATGGTGGCGGATGTGCTCGTCCTCTGAGGAACGAGATCGACTTTCATTCTTGTCTGAAAAGAAGAAGCCTTTGTCTGCTTGGCAAAGGCTTTTTTTGCACCCGCTGCCAGCAAAGGAGGAACCACATGCAGAAGACAAAGCATGATATCGTCATAGAATTCATCGAAAGCCTGGACGTGGGCGAAAAAGTGTCCGTGCGCCAGCTTGCGCGCCAGATGAACATCAGCGAAGGAACGGTGTATCGCGCGATCAAGGATGCGGAAAACGAGGGGCTTGTCTCCTCCATTCCCAAGGTGGGCACCATCCGCATCGAGCAGGAAAAGGAGCGCTCCATCGATTCGCTGACCTATCGCGAGCTCGCCAATATTGTCGAAGGCCAGCTTTTGCATGGCGCCGACAAGAGCGATGTTGCGCCGAAGGCATTTTTTGTCGCCTCCAGCGAGGCCCATCTGCGCGAGAAAAAACCGCTGCCGCAGACCATGATCATCGGTGAGTACAGCAAGGAGCTCATGGATTATGTCTACAGCCACGATCTGCCTGTGATGCTCACCGGCGACAGCGGCATCGCCGCGAAGAATCGGCTCGAGGCCCTCTCCGACAAGATCGTCGTGATCTCCACGCCTTATGACATCTTCGATGCCATCATCGCCATCAACCAGGCCATCGTCGGCAGCGTGCAGCAGCGCGAGCTCGTCACCATCGCCGACATCATGACCACCGATCCCTATGTGCTGCAGCCCATCGACACCGTTGGCGACTGGCAGGAGCTGAGCCTGCAGACCGGGCACCGCGAATTTCCTGTCGTCACCGCCGATGGCAAGCTCGAAGGCATGGTCACCGCCTATGACGTCACCGGCGAGCCGCCGTCCGCCTATGTGGAAGAGGTGATGACGCCGAATCCTGTCGTTGTCCACAGCGACACCCTTGTGAGCTATCTCGGGCGTTTGCTCGTGCTCGAGCAGGTCGAGCTCGTGCCCGTCGTCGACGAGGAAAACACCCTCATCGGCGTCGTCAGCCTCAAGGATTTCATCGAAGCCCAGCAGACCATGCAGAAGCAGCCGCATCTCGGCGACACCTCCGACAACATCTGCATGAGCGGCTTTTCCCTCGTCGCGCGGGAGCCGGATGTCATCCTTTCCGGGCGCATCATTCCCTATATGCTCGACGAATACGGCAGCCTCAGCCTCGGCACCGCGAATATTTTCTCCAGCAACGCCGCCGTCATCGCTCTGCGCGTTGTGAAAAATCTGCAGGGACAGGCATTTCAGGTGACAACGCGCTTTTTCAGCGCCCTCGGCGCCGATGAGGACGTCTACCTGCTGCCGCTGCTTTCCGAATTGGGTGGCCACCACCACGCCTCCGTGCGCATTGAGACCATCGACGGCCGCCTCGTGGCACAGAGCGAAGTGGATCTCTTGATCCGCGAAGGCTGACAGAGGATGAGACGATGAAACCATTCGTACACCTGCACAACCACACAGCTTACAGCCTGCTCGACGGCGCCGGCCGCATTTCTGACGAGATCGACCGCGCCGTCGAGCTTGGCATGCCCGCCCTTGCCATCACCGACCACGGCGTCATGTACGGCGCCGTGGAGTTTTATCGCGCCTGCAAAAAGGCTGGTATCAAGCCCATCATCGGCTGCGAGGTGTATGTCGCGCCGCGCACGCGCTTTGACAAGGAAAGCCGGCTCGACGCCGCGCCTTACCATCTCATCCTGCTCGTGAAAAACGACACCGGCTATCGCAATCTCTGCAAGCTCGTGACGCTGAGCTCTCTCGAAGGCTTTTATTATCATCCGCGCGTCGACCGCGAGCTCCTCACAGACTATCACGAAGGCCTCATCGCCATGAGCGCCTGCCTTGGTGGCGAAGTGCCGCGTCTGCTGCTCGACGACGATCTCGAGGGCGCGCGCCAGGCCGCCATGTGGTATCAGGACCTCTTTGGCGAGGATTATTATTTCGAGCTGCAGAACCACGGCATTCCCGGCCAGATCAAGGTCAACGACGGCCTGCACCAGCTTTCCAAGGAGCTCGGCGTGCGCCTCGTCGCCACCAACGACAACCACTATGTCCGCGCTGAAGACGCCGCCGTGCAGGATGTGATGCTCTGCATCCAGACAGCGACAACCCTTGATACCGAGGATCGCATGCGCTTTGAAGGCCACGAGTTTTATTTCAAAAGCTACGAAGAAATGCTGCGCATGCTGCCCGACGACGCCGCCGCCCTCGACGAAACCGTGCGCGTCGCCGAAAAATGCAATTTCGATTTCACCCTCGGGCACAATTATATGCCGAATTTCGACACGCCGCCGGGCCTGGACCACAAGGCCTATCTGCGCAGCCTCTGTGAAGAAGGCATCCACCGCCGCTATCCAGCTGCCGGCGCCGAGGTGACAGAGCGGCTCGACTACGAGCTCGGCGTCATCGATAAAATGGGCTACAATACCTATTTCCTCATCGTCTGGGATTTTGTCAACTACGCCAAAAGCCACGGCATCTTCGTCGGCCCTGGCCGCGGCTCTGCAGCCGGCAGCATCGTCAGCTATCTCCTCGGCATCACCGACATCGATCCCCTCAAGTATCAGCTGCTCTTCGAGCGCTTCCTCAATCCCGAGCGCGTGAGCATGCCCGATATCGACATCGATTTTTGCTACGAGCGGCGCGGCGAGGTCATCGACTACGTCGCGCGCAAATACGGCGCCGATCACGTCACCCAGATCATCACCTTCAACAGCATGCTCGCCAAGGGCGCCGTGCGCGATGTCGGCCGCGTGATGAACGTGCCGCTTTCTGTCGTCAACAAGGTCACCAAGCTCATCCCGAGCGAGCTCGGCATCACCCTCGATAAGGCCATCAGCGCCTCCGACGAACTGCGCGCGTTCATCGCCGACGACGAGCAGATCGCCGCCATGATCCAGATGGCGAAAAGCCTCGAAGGCCTGCCGCGCAACGCCGGTGTCCACGCCGCCGGGGTCGTCATTTCCGCAGAGCCTGCCGACCATTATCTGCCGCTGCAGCGCACCAAGGAAGACGCCGTCATCACCCAGTATCCCAAGGACGACGTCGAAGCCATCGGCCTGCTCAAAATGGATTTTCTCGGCCTGCGCACCCTCACCGTCGTTAATAAGACCATCGAATCCATCCGTGCGCGCTATGGCGTCGAGGTGGATTTCAACACCATTCCTGACGACGATCCAGAAACCTATCAGATGCTCTCTGCCGGCGACACAGCTGGCGTCTTCCAGCTCGAAGGCAGCGGCCTGCGCGCCGTGCTCAAGGAGCTGCAGCCTGAAAGTCTGGAGGACATCATCGCCCTCGTCGCGCTGTATCGTCCGGGACCGCTGGGCAGCGGCATGGTCGAGGATTTCATCGCCCGCAAGCACGGCGAGCAGGAGATCACCTACCTCGATCCAAAGCTGGAACCGATCCTCAACACCACCTACGGCGTCATCCTCTACCAGGAGCAGGTCATGCAGATCGCGTCCAGCCTCTGCGGATTCACCCTCGGCGAGGCCGATATGCTGCGCCGCGCCATGGGCAAAAAGAAGCCGGAGATCATCGCCGGCTACAAGACGCAGTTCATCGAAGGCGCTCAGAAAGGCGGCACCTCTGCGGAGATCGCAGAGAAGATCTTCGAGCTCATCGAATACTTCGCCGGCTATGGCTTCAACAAGAGCCACAGCGCCGCCTACGGTCTGCTCGCCTTCCAGACAGGCTGGCTCAAATGCCATTATCCAAAGGAATTTATGGCAGAAACGCTGAATTCCTTCATCGATCGCGTCGACAAAATGACCTTTTACATCAGCGAATGCCGCCGTCTCGGCATTCCTGTGCTGCCGCCAGATATCAACGCCAGCGGCGTGGGCTTCACCGCCACCGACGAAGGCATCCGCTTTGGGCTGAACGCCATCAAGAGCGTCGGCCAGCATCCTGTGGATCTCATCTGCCAGGCGCGCGCGGAAGCACCATTTACAAGCTTCCAGGATTTCTGCACACGCGTAGAGATCGGCGGCACCGTCGGCAGGCGCGTCCTCGAGGCGCTGATCAAAGCAGGCACCTTCGATTCCCTCGGCCAGGGCACGCGCGGCCTGCTCGCCGTGCTCGATGAGTGCATCGCGCAGGCGCAGCAGCTGCAGAAAAACCGCAACTCCAACCAGATGTCCCTCTTCGATTTTGTCGACGCGCCGTCTCTCAACACCGTCAGCGTCGAGATCCCCGACATCGGTGAGTTCGACAAAGACGAGCGCCTGCGCTACGAAAAGGAAATGCTCGGCATCTACGTCAGCGGCCATCCGCTGGACAGCTTCAGCGAAGCGCTCCAGCACATCGCCAGCTGCAGCATCAGCGAGATCAACGAGCAGATGGATGGCGTCACGCTGATCCTGTGCGGCATCATGACCGGCATCCGCATGCAGACCACGAAAAAAGGCGATCTCATGGCCTATGCTTCCCTCGGCGACCGCGAAGGGGACATCGATCTCCTGATCTTCCCACGCACGCTGCCGCAGGTGCGCAGCCAGCTCGAGGAAAACAACATCGTCAAGGTCACAGGCCGCGCCAGCATTCAGGACGACGAGCGCAAAATCTTCGTCGAATCCATCGAGCCGCTGCGCCACGCCGCCGCAGATCCTGCCAAAGCGCCGCTGCGCGTTTTTGTGAAGATCGCTGAAGGCCTGCCTTACGACGACGAGCGCGTGCTCGCTTTTCTCACCAGGGAGCCGCGCGGCGACGTGCCGGTTTTTCTCTGCTATATGCCAGAGAGCCGCATCGTTCTGCTCAACGAAACCTACTGGGTCAACGATGACCCGGCGCTGTGGTCGCGGCTTGGCGAAAGCTTCGGCCCGGAAAATGTGAACATCCAGCGCCGTCAGCCACAGTGACAGGCGCACAAAAAAGCCGTCGGCAGCAGCCGGCGGCAAATTATAGAAAACAAGAGGAAAACAAATGAAAATAGCAGTTTACTCAGGAACCTTTGATCCCATCACCAACGGCCACATGTCCATCATCAAGCGCGCCGTTGGCCTTTTCGATAAGCTTTACATCGCCGTCGCAGAGGAAACCTACAAGCACACCCTCTTCACCGTCGACGAGCGCGTTGCGCTGGTGCAGGAGAGCGTCGCCGATCTCGAAAATGTCGAGGCGGAAAAATTCACCGGTCTTTTGGTGGATTATGCCAGCGCGCGTGGCGCCGTCGCCATTGTGCGCGGGTTGCGCGTGATCTCGGATTTTGAATACGAGATGCAGATGGCTTCCTTCAACCGCCACCTCAATCCCGCCATCGAGACCGTCTTTTTCACCGCCGATGGCGAATTTTCCATGGTCAGCTCCAGCATGATCCGCAACATCGCCAGCCTGAACGGCGACATCCGCGATTTCGTGCCGGCGCCTGTGTATGAGGCGTTGCGCAAAAAATATTAAGCCTTCGCCTTTGCCAGCGCCAGGAGCTCAGACAGCGCGCCGATCATGTAGGTTGGCTGCGCCGCCTCCAGGCTTTCCAGCGACACCGCTGTGAAACGCACGCCGGCGGTGTCTATGTGGGCGTTTTTGCCGCAGAGAATATCGTTGGGGCTGTCGCCGATCATCAGACAGTCGCGCGGGTCAGCGTCGAGGGCGTTGATCGCGTAGCGCACTGGCGCCGGATCTGGCTTGTGGGCCGTGGTCTTTTCCGGGCCAACCAGCAGATCGATGAGGTGATCGATGCCGATGTGCGCCATCTGGGCGCGGGCGTTGACCTCCTTTTTCGAGGTGACGATCGCGTTTGTGCAGCCGCGCGCATGCAGCGCTTCCAGCACAGCGCGGGCGCCGTCGATCTCCTGCAGGAGCGACATGCCGCAGGCGTCGGAATGTTTGCGGTAAACGCGCAGAAGCTCCTCAGCATGTGCCGGTGCAAGATCCTCCAGCGCCTCGGCAAGAGGAATGCCAAAGGTCGCTGTGATCGTCTCCTCCGGCAGCGTTACGCCCAGCACGTCCTGGAAAGCCAGCTGGAAGCAGCGGATCACGTGCGCGTTGCTGTCCAGGAGCGTGCCGTCAAAATCGAAGAGAAAAGTGGAATATTGTTTCATGAAGATCCTCCGTGATGAATAGGGGTGAGAGTATGGCTCATTTAGATGATACAGTAGCAGGCGTCAAGGGCATCGGCCCGAAAAAACAAAAACTTCTCGCCGGGATGGGCATCCACACCCTGCGCGATGTGCTCACGCTCTATCCCTTCCGCTACGACGACTGGAGCGAGCTTGCGCCAGTGCGGGAATGGCGTGGGCGCGACACCGCCGTGTTTGTGGGCCGCGTCACTCATTTGGATGTCGCCAATACCAGCCGGCGCAACGTCAAAGTTGTGAAAGCCGTCCTTGAAGGCGCGCAGGGCGAGATCGTCGCCACCTGGTTTGGTCGCTATCAGATGGAAAAATATCTCTATCCAGGCGTGCAGCTGCTCGTTTTCGGGCGTGTCAGCGCAAATTACAGCATGGAGCTCAATGTGCAGGAGCATCAGTTTATCAAAAACGAGGCGCAGCTGCGCCGACTTCTCGTGGTGCATCCCGTCTATAGTTTAACAGAAGGCATCGGCAAAGTCGATATGCTTCATCTTAGCGACGCCGCCCTCGCCGCAGTGGGCGAGCTCGACGAGCCCCTCACGCCGGAGCAGGCCGCGCGCTACGATCTCCTCGGCTATCGCGACGCCGTGCGCCGCATCCACCGGCCCCAGAGCATGGCCGATGCCGAGCGCGCTTACCATGATCTCGTCGTCTACGAATTTCTCGCCATGACCCTCTGGGGCCAGCGCGCGCGCAACAGTGTGCAGACAGGCATCGCCCACACCGAGCCGCCGCTTTTGGCCGATGCTTTTGTGGCCGCTTTGCCCTACGAGCTCACCGGCGCTCAGAAGCGTGCCATTAAGGATATTCTCCACGACATGGCCAGCTCTCGCCAGATGCACCGTCTGCTCCAGGGCGACGTCGGCAGCGGCAAGACCAACGTCGCCTTCTACGCCATGCTCACCGCTGTTTCCAACGGCCACCAGGCCGCGCTCATGGCGCCCACCGAAGTTCTCGCGCGGCAGCATTTTGCCGGCGCCGAGCGCGCATTTTCGGCGCTTGGCGTGCGCGTTGCGCTGCTCACCGGCCAGATGAAAAAGCGTGACAAAGAAGACATCCTCGCCGGCCTTGCCGACGGCAGCATCCAGTGCGTCGTCGGCACCCACGCACTTATTGAAGATCCTGTGCAGTTTCAGAGCCTCAGCGTCGTCGTCATCGACGAGCAGCATCGCTTCGGCGTGCGCCAGCGCGAAGCCCTCGAGCGCAAGGGCGATCACCCCGATCTCCTCATCACCACCGCCACGCCGATCCCGCGCTCGCTGGCGCTGACTGTTTACGGCGATCTTTCCCTCACCGTCATCGACGAAATGCCGAAAAATCGCCAGAAGATCCAGACCATGTGGATCAATTCACCGCGTCTCGCCGCCATGTACGGCTTTATCAAAGAAGAACTCAGCAGCGGCCGCCAGGCATTCATCGTCTGCCCGCTCGTTGAAGAATCGGAGAAGATCGACCTCGAAAACGCCATTTCCCTCGCCGAGCAGCTGCAGACAGAGGTCTTCACAAGCTGGCACGTTGGCCTGCTCCACGGACGCATGCGCGCCGACGAGAAGGAAGCCATCATGCAGGAATTCCGCGACGGCCACACCCAGGTGCTCGTCTCCACCACCGTCATCGAGGTCGGCGTCGATGTGCCAAATGCCACCATCATGGTCATCATGAACGCCGAGCGTTTCGGCCTCGCCCAGCTGCATCAGCTGCGCGGGCGTGTCGGCCGCGGCAGCGAAAAAAGCTATTGCATCCTCGTCAGCGACGCCACAAGCGAAGAGAGCCAGGCGCGTCTCAAGCTCATGGCCACCACCGCAAGTGGCTTTGAGATCGCAGAAGAAGATCTGCGTCAGCGCGGTCCCGGTGAGCTCCTCGGCTTGCGCCAGCATGGACAGGGCTTGTTCCGGCTCGCGCGACCAGGCTTTCACCAGACAGAGCTCGCCCTCGCTGAAGAAATCGCCCGCGATCTGGCCGACCAGCCGCTCACAGCCGGCGCAGAGAAAATGATCGCCGAGATTGCGCGCAGGATCGTGCCATAAAATCGATGGCAGGAAAATACAGGCCGTGTAGTTTTTGAAACTTTTCTAAGGAGGCTTCACCATGGATGCGATCCATGAACTCTATCACGCGCTCACCACAAGCGATTATGTGCTCGTTGGTGCCGGCGCCGGACTTTCGGCAGCGGCGGGCATCAGCTTTGCCGACGAGCGCGCGTTCAAGCGCGATTATCCGGCGCTTTGGGCGCAGGGCGTGCACAGCGATTATCAGACGTTCAGCTACAAGGGCTGGCTGCCGGGTCAGCGCTGGGGCTATCTTTGCCGCCATATCAAGGCCGTGCTCCTCGACACGCCGGCGCTGCCGCTTTACGATGATCTGAAAGCGCTGCTGGAGGGCAGCGATTATTTCGCCGTCACTTCCAACGTCGACCACCAGTTCATCAAAGCCGGCTTTCCGCCGGAGCGCGTTTTTGAAGCGCAGGGCAGCTATGGCGAGCTCGTTTGCAGCGCCCGCTGCTCCGACGACGAGTACGACATCGCGCCCTTTATCGACGCCACGCTGCCGCACATCAAAGACGATCTCACCGTAGACGCGGCCCATCATCCGCATTGTCCGCGCTGCGGCGCGCCACTGCGCCCGGCTTTTCGCGACACCCGCGCGCATGCCCTGGGCGATCAGCGCTACCACGATTTTCTCGCAGAAAGCGCCGACGCGTCCATCGCCATCCTGGAATTTGGCGTCGGTTTCAACAGCGCCGGCGTCATCCGTGTGCCTTTCGAGCGCATCACCGGCGAGCGCGAAAAAGCGCGTTTCTTCCGCATCACCGTCGATTATCCTGAAAGCGAAGAAGAGATCGCCTATCCTGAGATCCCCGTGCCGATCGCTGATAAGTCGCTGTCCATCAACCGCGACGCCGGAGCGGTGATCCGGGAGCTTCTGGCGCTGAAAAGATCTCAGGCCTGAATACAAAAAGAACGCTGGAATCCGTCGCTCCAGCGTTCTTTTTTGCTGTTGATCATTTGACAAGGCTATAGATCGCGTCGGCAAAAATCGCCGTGGCTTTTTCGAGATCGTCCAGGACAAGGCTCTCGTTTGGCTGGTGGATGACCACATCGCTCTCCGGCATCGTCATGCCATAGGCCACGCCGTGGGGGATCACGTGCGCATAGGTGATGCCGCCAATGGAGAGCGGCTTGCCGACATGGCCGGTGTGGTCGTGGTAAACATCGAACAGCGTTTCCACCAGCGGATCATCGGCAGGAATGTAGTGCACCAGCTTCACCGCTTCCGGCTCACAGACGATGCTGCCGTAGCGGCTGCGCAGCTTCGCGAGGATGGCGTCGGCATCGGTGCCGCGCGGATGGCGGAGATTGAGATGGATCGCGCCGACGCCGCCTTCGTATTCGACAATGCCCGGATTGACGCTGACATCGCCCATGATCTCATCGTGGCAGGCGATGCCAAGTTTTTCGCCGTAGAAATCCTCGTGCAGCGTTTCGCCGAGAAAATGCAGGAAATCATTGGCGCCGCCGAGATCATAGCGCGCCAGGAAGGCAGCCAGGGTTGTGGCAGCGTTGAGCCCAACCTGCGGCTCGGCGCCGTGGGCAGAGCGCCCATCGCAGAGGAGAATGAGCCCATCGCCATCCTCATCTGCATGGCCTGCCGCTTCGCTTTCAGCGAGAAAATCCGCCCAGTCGCGCGCGATGGCGTCGGCGCGGTCGCTCTGAATGCGCGCGTAGGCGTGCTCCGGCACAATATTGCTGCGGATGCCGCCGCCGAAGGAGAGCAGCTTGCCGTCGTCGCCAATTTTCGCCGCCTCACCGGAGATGCGCAGCGGCAGCTCGATGACGCCCTTTTCGCCGTTGATCACAGGAAAATCTGCGTCTGGTGAAAAGGCGAGATCCGGCATCGGCTCCGTGGCGAAATAGCGATCCATACAGCGCCAGCTGTTTTCTTCATCGGTGCCGAGAATGAAATGGATCTGCATGTTCGGCGTCACGCCGCTGTCGCGCAGCATTTTCAGCGCGTAGTAGCAGGCCATCGCCGGGCCCTTGTCGTCAGAGGTGCCGCGCCCGTAAAGACGGCCGTCGCGCACCGTCGCCTCGAACGCCGGCGAATCCCACTCGCCGGTTGCCGGTACAACATCGAGATGCGCCAGCAGGCCGAGGATTTTTTCGCCCTCGCCCCAACGGATCACCCCAGCGACGTGGTCGATATTTTCTGCCTCGAAGCCATCGCGGCGAGCGAGCGCCAGCATATAGTCCAGCGCTGCTGCCGGGCCCGGGCCAAACGGCGCTTCCGGCGTTGCGGCAGACTCATCGCAGACACTTTCGATGGCAATGAGCGGCGCGAGGTCGGCCAGAAGCGCCGGCTGGCAAGCAGCAGCCTGTGATTTCCAGTAATCTGTAGAACGTTCCATGATGGTCAACTCCTGTCTGTTGTCGTTTGCTGCTCTCACTATAACAAATATCGGCGCAGAATTTAAGTTTTTCTCAAGAATTTGTAGGAATTGCGGCGATTTGATTTTCTTCCCGGCCAATATCCAGTATAATAGGCGTATCTGAACATTTTCCCTGACTGTACAAAAAGGAGTCACAACATGGAATTTCCAAAAATATCCCTGTCGCGGCTGCTGATGCTCGTCTTTGCAGTGGCGCTCGTCATCTACGGCGTCTTCAACATGGACAGCGTCGTCGGCTTCATCGGCTACGTCGTGGGGCTCTTGCGGCCATTCCTCATCGGGGTGGTCATCGCCTTCATCCTCAACGTGCCGCTGCGATTGTTTGAGCAGCGCGTCTTTGTGCGCGTGCAAAACCCGCGCTTCAAAAAAATGGAGCGCGGCATTTCCATCCTGCTTTCGATCGTGCTCGTCTGGGCCATCCTCGGCCTGATCGTCAGCGTCGTGCTGCCGCAGCTCGCCAGCTCACTGTCGCTGTTTATTTCTGCGGTGCCAAGCTACATCGATTATCTGATCAATTTCCTCTCCATGTTTGAGCATTACAGCCCAGCCATCGGGAATTTCATCGATCAGATCGAGAACTTTTCGCCGAACACCCTCGAAAATTATCTCACCGGCCTGCTGAACGATCAGCTCTCCGCCTGGACATCCGTGCTCTCGTCGGCCGTTGTTTCCACCGTGAGCTTCGTCAGCAACATCGCCTCGAGCGTTGTGCATGTCGTCGTTGCGTTCATCTTCAGCATCTACATCCTTTTCAATAAAGAAACCCTGGCCGTGCAGGCGCGCAAGATCTGCTTCGCCTTTCTTTCCAAGCGCGCAGCCATCTATCTCGTGCACGCCGCCCAGGTGAGCTTCGCCAAGTTCTACCATTTCATCATCGGTCAGCTCACCGAAGCCATCATCCTCGGCAGCCTCTGCACCATCGGCATGCTCATCCTGCGTCTGCCATACGCGCCAATGATCGGCGTGCTCACCGGCTTCTGCGCGCTGATCCCGATCTTCGGCGCCTTCATCGGCGGCGCAGTCGGCGCGCTGCTCATTCTCACAGTGAGCCCGATGAAAGCCCTCACCTTCCTGATCTTCCTGATCGTTCTGCAGCAGGTGGAAGGCCACGTCATCTATCCAAAAGTCGTCGGTGGCTCCGTTGGACTTCCTGCCATGTGGACACTTTTCGCCATCACCATCGGCGGCAGCCTCATGGGGCTCATCGGTATGCTCCTGTCCGTGCCGCTGTGCGCAGCGCTCTACTATCTTTTCACAGAGATCGTCTACGCGCGCCTCAAGCACAACGAGATTCCGCCAGACGATGCCGTGATTCAGTCTGGCGTTGACGAAGGACTTCGGTTATAATAGAACACACTGGTTCGAAATCTTCCCAGTATAAAAAACTAAGACGTTGCCGACAGGAAGCGGTGGGCGCTCGCGCGTCTATGCTGCCGGCAAATGTAAGGAGGTATTGGTATGCTTCTACCACTTTGTATTCACACTTGCTCCTGCGAAGGATGGTGGGCCGTGTGAATGAAAGAAAACACACCGTGCGCCTGTCCTTCGCCGCCCTCGGCGTGTGCCTGAACATTCTCGGCAGCTTTCTCGTCATGATCACGCGGCTGCCCATCTACGGCGACACCCTCGGCACCATTTTCGTCGGCGTTTTTTGCGGCCCGTTCTACGCAGTGCCCTGCGCCCTCGTTTCGAGCCTGCTCAACGCCAGCTACGATCCCTACGCCATTCCCTTCATCCCGAATGGCATCACCGTCGCGCTTTTTGCCAGCCTTCTGCGCCAGCCACGGCTTAGAAATCTGCCGCTCGCGCTCAAGGCCTTCATCGTCGGCCTGCCTGCTTCCGTCGTCAGCGCCAGCGTCAGCGCCTTCGTTTTCGGCGGCATCACCTCTGCCGGCTCGAGCTACATCGTTCAGCTCCTGCACGGCGTTTTCCAGCTGCCGATGGTAGCCAGCGTCTTTCTCGTTCAGGTCTTCACCGACTACGCCGACAAATTTCTCATCCTCGTCATCGTGACGCTGATTATTCAGCGCATCCCCACAAGGATAAAAGAAAAAGTATAAGATTTTGTTACCGATTCGCTACGCTTCTATGCGCTCAGTGTGATATAGTAGCGATGTCAAGAAGCATTATTATTGACAATGGAGGAAAATCAATGAAAAAGAAAATCATCTCAGCCCTCGTGCTGATTGGACTTCTGGTCACCCCAATGGCCGCATACGCCGACGCCGCAGTCGGCGATCAGATCGTCACCATCGGGACAAACCTGACCCAGCAGCAGCGCCAGGAAGTGCTCTCATATTTTGGCGCCAAAGATAACGCTCAGATCATCGACGTCGACATTTCTGAAGAACGTCAGTATCTCAGCGGCAAAGTGCCTGATGCCCAGATCGGCAACAGCACCAATTCCTGCGCCATGATCACCTACACCACCAAAGGCAGCGGTGTCAACGTGACCACCCACAACATCAACTACGTCACCCCGGACGCTTATAAGAGCGCCATCCTCACCGCCGGCATCAACGACGCCGACGTACAGATCACCGCACCGATCGAAGTCAGCGGCACCGGCGCCCTCACCGGTATCATGAAAGCCTACGAGGTTTCCACCGGTGAAGCCATCAGCGAAGACGTTAAGCAGGCAGCCACCCAGGAACTCGTCACCAACAGTGAACTCGGCTCCGAGATCGGCGACGACCAGGCCAACGACCTGATCAACACCATCAAGCAGGAGATCGCCGAAAACGCACCACAGAATGAAGCAGAAGCACAGAGCCTGCTCGACCGCGTGCTCTCCGAGCTCGGCATCACCCTCACCGACGAACAGTATCAGCAGCTTCTTGACCTCATCCAGCAATTTGCCGATCTCAACATCAACTGGGATTCCGTCGCTGACAGCGTTTCCGGCCTCATCGGCCAGGCCAGCGATTATCTGCAGACAGACGAAGGCCAGGGCTTCCTGGCAAAACTGCAGGAACTCGTCAACAGCTTCTTCGACTGGATCCGTGGCATCTTTGGCGGCGGATCTGACAGCGCCGATGCAACTGAAACCACAGAAAACACCGATCCTAACGATACCGCCGGCAACAACGTCATGAACGATGAAACCACCGATCCCAACGACACCGCCGGTAATAACGTCATGAACGACAACGCCGGCTACGAGCAGGATCCCAATGACACCGCCGGCAACAACGTCATGAATGACACCCAGGATCCAAACGCCACCAGCGGTAACAACGTCATGAACGGCAGCAACGCCGCCGCGCAGGATCCCAACAACACCGCCGGCAATAACGTCATGAACGACAACACCGGTTACGTCGACCCTAACGACACCGCCGGCAACAATGTCATGAACGGCTGACACATTTCAATGTAAACAACCAATGCAAAATCCCTGGAGCGAAAACTCCAGGGATTTTTTTGTCGCGGTGGTGTTTTTTTGTAAAGAAAGAATGATATTTTTCTCACCAAAATGTGTGATAAAGATGCTATAATTTACAATATAGAAAACGAATTATTGAGTGGCTGATGGTCAGAAAGGAAGATCACTGTGGAACCATTCATTCATTTTAAAAATGTGAACAAAACCTACCATGTTGGCAGTGTGGACATCAACGCGCTGCATGATGTGAATTTTGAAGTGGAAAAGGGCGAGATCTGCATCATCGTCGGGGCGTCGGGCGCTGGGAAAACGACGCTCTTGAACATCCTCGGCGGGATGGATTCGCTCTCGAGCGGCGAGGTTTGGCTGGATGGAAAAAACATTGCTGGCTACAACGAGAAGGAGCTGACGACGTATCGCCGCTACGACATTGGCTTTGTCTTTCAGTTTTACAACCTGATCCCGAATCTGACGGCGCTGGAAAATGTTGAGCTGGCGACGCAGATCGGCAAGGATCCTGCGGATCCGGCGACGGTGCTGGACGAGGTTGGTCTGGCGGCGCGCAAGAACAATTTTCCGGCGCAGCTTTCCGGCGGCGAGCAGCAGCGTGTGGCGATCGCTCGCGCGCTGGCGAAAAATCCGAAGCTGCTGCTCTGCGACGAGCCGACTGGCGCGCTGGACTACAACACTGGCAAGCTGATCCTGAAGCTGTTGCAGGAAACCTGCCGCAAGAACAACATGACGGTGGTCATTGTCACGCACAACCTGGCACTCTGCCCAATGGCGGACCGTGTTGTCCATGTGAAGAGCGGCGAGATCCAGAAGGTTGAACTGAACGAACATCCAATGTCTATTGACGACATCGAATGGTGAGGTGAGCTGTATGAAAAAGAGCTTACTCAAAACCTCGCTGCGTGAGATACGCGCGAGCTTTGGCCGATTTATCGCGATATTGGCGATCGTGGCGCTGGGCGTGGGCTTTTTTGCAGGGCTTATGGTCAGTGAAGAGGCGATGCTCAAAACAGGTGAGACGTATCTGGACGAGCAGAATTTCTACGATTTTCGTCTGATGTCGACGCTGGGATTTGATGACGATGATGTCGCGGCCCTGCGGGATGCCGACGAGGTCACGGCGGCGGACGGCGCCTATCAGGTGGATGCGCTGGTCTCGGATGGCGGCGACGAAGAAAAGGTCGGCCGCTTCCATTCGATCACGGAGGATGTCAACAAGCTTGCCCTCAAGGATGGTCGCCTGCCGGAAAACGCTGGCGAATGCGTGGTCGATTCGTCGTTCTTTGAAGGCGCCGGCATCGGTGATACGGTGACGATCGCTGACGGCAATTCGCAGGACACGCTCGACGCGCTCGAAAACCACGAGCTGAAGATCGTCGGCGTTGTGGAATCGCCGCTTTACATGCGCATGGGCCGCTACTCGAGCGAGATCGGCTCCGGCGAGGTTGAAGCGATCTATTTTGTGCCGGCGGATGCGTTTACGTCTGAGTATTACACGGAGATGTATCTCAGTGTCAACACGAGCGGCGGACTTTACAGCGATGAATACGATGACTGCATCGACGATACTGAGCCGGATGTGACGAAGGTCGCAGAGGGCAGCGTGAACGCGCGCTATCAGGAGATCGTCGATGAGATCAACGACGGCCGCAAAGAAGCGCAGGAGGGCATCGACAAAGCCAACGACGCCCTGGAGCTGGCTGAGAAAGCCGGCGCGCCGGAATCTCAGCTGGAAGAGATCCGCGCCCAGCGCGACGAAGCGCAGGAAGTGCTCGACGATCTGACCATTCCAGAAGCGCCGGAGCTTTACGTGCTCACCCGCGATGAAGACGTCGGCTTCCAGTTCTTCAAGAGCGACTCCGCCATCGTCAGCTCCATCGCCAAGGTGTTCCCTGTGTTCTTCTTCCTCGTCGCTGCCCTTGTCTGCGTCACAACGATGACGCGCATGATGAACGAGCAGCGCACCCAGATCGGCGTGCTCAAATCCATGGGCTATTCCAACGCCAGCATTCTCATCAAATACATGACCTATTCCGGCAGCTCCGGCATCATCGGCTGTCTGCTCGGATATTTCCTTGGCACCTGGGGCTTCCCGACGATCATCTGGAGCGCCTACAGGACCTACTACGCCCTGCCGGATCAGGTGCTCTATGTGTTCAATTGGCAGCTCCTGCTGATCTCGCTGGCTGTGACGCTGCTCTGTACGATCGGCGTCACCTGGATCTGCGGGCGCAGCGCCCTCACTCAGAGCGCCGCCGAGCTCATCCGGCCAAAAGCGCCAAAAGCCGGCAAGCGCAATCTGCTCGAGCGCGTGACGCCAGTGTGGAAACGTCTCAGCTTCCTGCAAAAGATCACCGTGCGCAATCTTTTCCGCTACAAGGCGCGCTTCTTCATGATGATCCTCGGCATCGGCGGCTGCACAGCGCTCATCGTCACCGCGCTGGCGCTGCAGGACAATTTCATGGGTGTTTCCGATCTGCAGTATAACGAGATCGACCTCTACGACGCCAATGCGTCCTTCAATGAAAGCCTGAGCCAGGAAGACATGGACGCCTTCCTCGATGCCAACGGCGAGCGCGTCGCAGGCGCGCTGTTCACCTACACCGGTAACATGGACATTTCCGCCAACGGCACCACCCACAGCGTTTCCATGAACGCGCCGATCGACAATGGCGATCTCGGCGATTTCTTTAGCTGGCATGCTGACGGCACAGAATACAGCCTGCCAGAAGACGGTGAGCTTCTGCTCGATCGCGGCCTCGCCGATCGTCTCGGTGTGCAGACCGGCGACGAGGTCACCGTGCGCGACAGCGATATGCACGAGACCACCCTCAAGATCTGTGGCGTGTACGACAACTACATTTCGAACAACGCCTACATTTCCCGCGGCACGCTGGAAAACGCTTTTGGCAAGACCGACGTCAACAGCGCCTTCATCAATTTCAAGGGCGACGAAGATGTGCATGAGCAGGCAGCCGACCTCATGAATGCCGACGACAACATCACAAACGTGACCATCGCCTCCGACAATCAGAGCATGTTCACCGATATGCTCGACAGCCTCAACATCATCGTCATCGTCGTCATCCTCTGCGCCGGGGCGCTCGCCTTCATCGTGCTCTACAACCTCACAAACATCAACATCAGCGAACGCATCCGCGAGATCGCCACGCTCAAAGTCCTCGGCTTCTATTCCAACGAAGCCAACGCCTACGTTTTCCGCGAGAACACCGCGCTCACCGTTTTCGGCGCCCTCGCCGGACTCGTCCTCGGCAAATTCTTCCACGCTTTTGTCATGGCGCAGATCGTCGTCGACGGCCTCAGCTTCGACGCTTACGTGACACCGCAAAACTACGCCATCGCTTTTGCGCTGACCATCGTTTTTGCGTTTATCACCCAGCTCATCATGCGTCGCAAGATCTCCAGGATCCACATGGCCGAATCGCTGAAATCTGTTGAATGATCATTTATCACCCCGAACGCACGCGCGAACGGGGTGATTTTCTGTTATAATAGGAGAAACCTGCAAAGGAGAGGATATCATGACTTATTCCATCGTTTATTCCAGCAAGACCGGCAACACAAAAATGCTCGCCGACGCCCTGCACCAGGCGCTCCCCGCAGACGACTGCCTGTATTTCGGCGCGCCAGACGCGCAGGCGCTCGCCGCCGAGCGCATCTACATCGGCTTCTGGACCGATAAAGGCAGCTGCGACGCAGAAACCGCCGCCTTTCTCGCCAAGCTCACGCGCCAGGAGATCTTTCTTTTTGGCACCTGTGGATTTGGCGGCGGCGTCGCGTATTTTGAGCAGATCCTCGCGCGCGTGCGCGATCTCCTGCCGGAAAGCGTACAGCTCGTCGGCAGCTATCTCTGCCCAGGCAAAATGCCCCAGAGCGTTCGCGATCGCTATGTGCGCATCGCAGAAGAAGAGCCCGCCAAGCGCAGCCATATGCAGAAGATGATCTTCAATTTCGACTGCGCCCTCAGCCATCCTGACGCCAACGACCTGCAGGCCCTCATCGAAGAAGTGGAAAACTGTCAGAAAAAATAAACTTTAGCGTTTGACGAAAATTTTTTGTCCACATTCTGTCTCAGGGTGTATAATAGATTCACAAACTGTTGTAATACACGTAAAGGAGTGCTTTTTATGGCAAAAGATATTGATTGGGGCAGCCTCGGTTTCGAGTATACTGCTACAGATTATCGTTATGTTTCTACCTGGAAAGATGGCAAATGGGACGAAGGCGGCCTCATCACCGATCCTGTCGTTCATATTTCCGAATGTGCCGGCGTGCTGCAGTATTCTCAGTCCGCTTTTGAAGGCCTCAAAGCGTACCGCACCAAAGACGGCCGCGTCGTCACCTTCCGTCCAGATCTGAACGCACAGCGTCTGCACGATTCCTGCGAACGCCTCTGCATCCCACCGGTTTCCGAAGAAAAATTCCTCGATGCCCTCGACCAGCTCGTCAAGGCCAACATCGACTACGTTCCACCATACGGCTCCGGCGCCACCCTCTACATCCGCCCATTCATCTACGGCAGCGGTCCAGTCATCGGCGTAGCGCCAGCACCAGAATTTGAATTCCGCATGATCTGCATGCCAGTCGGCCCATATTTCAAGGGCGGCATCAAACCGATCGAGATCACCGTCTCCGATTTTGACCGCGCAGCCCCACACGGCACCGGTCATATCAAAGCAGGCCTCAACTACGCCATGAGCCTCTACGCCGGCCAGAAAGCACACGAAGCAGGATTTGCTGAAAATATGTATCTCGACCCAGCAACCCGCACCAAGGTTGAAGAAACCGGCGGCGCAAACTTCCTCTTCGTTACCAAGGATGGCACCCTCGTCACGCCAAAATCTGACTCCATCCTGCCATCCATCACCCGCCGCTCCATGACCTACATCGCTGAGCACATCCTCGGCATGAAGGTGGAACAGCGCGAAGTCCTCTTCTCCGAAGTGCCGGAATTTGTTGAATGCGGCCTCTGCGGCACCGCCGCCGTTATCTCCCCAGTCGGCAAGATCAACGACCACGGCAAAGAGATCTGCTTCCCAAGCGGCATGGAAGAGATCGGGCCAGTCATGAAAAAACTCTACGACACCCTCACCGGCATTCAGATGGGCACCGTCGAAGCCCCAGAAGGCTGGCTGCATGAAATCAAATAATAGCGCCAAAATTTTTTAGCGCACAAAGCGGTCCACGCTGAAAACCGATCGTCGTTTTCAGCGTGGACCGCTTCTTATTCTGCGCGGCGGCGAAAAATCTTGGCGAGGAGGCGTTTTTCCCTTGACGGGCTTTCGCTGATTCTGTATAATTAATCTTCGGATATGGGTGTTTTCCCAGATCGAAACCGCATGCGTCGGGTTAAAAACGCAAGCGAAAGCTGCTACCTATCGCAGCGAGTATTCTCAGGGAGGAGTGAAAAAATGTACGCTATTATCGCTACTGGTGGCAAACAGTACAAGGTAGAAGAAGGTCAGACTCTCGATGTGGAACTGCTCCACGCTGAAGCTGGTGAAACCGTCGACATCGACGCTGTACTGATGCTCAACAAAGACGGCGAGATCGTTACCGGCAAGCCTTATGTTGAAGGCGCAAAGGTTTCTCTCAGGGTTGTTGAAAACGGCAAAGCACCTAAGATCACCGTTTTCAAGTACAAACCTAAAAAGAACTATCGCCGCAAAAAAGGTCATCGTCAGCCTTACACCCGCGTGACTGTTGAATCGATCGTTGGCTAATGATTGAGATCACGCTTTTCTATCGCGTAGACGGTGCGCTTACTGGCTATGAATTTTCCGGCCACGCTGGCGCGGCTCCTTATGGAGAGGATCTGGTCTGTGCGTCGGCTTCCACACTTGCGATCGTCACGGCGAACAGCCTGGAGACGCAGGGCGTGAATTTCGAAGCTGAAATCGACGAAGGCTACTTAAAACTGATGCTGACACCTGCTCGCGATGAGCGTGAAGCGATCGTCGCGGAAGCGGTGCTGAAAACGTTAGAGGTCGGCGTGAGTGCGCTCGCGCAGGACTATAAAGAGTACATCAAAGCAAACAGTATTCGTGTTTGAGGAGGTGGACAAGATGTTCAAACTCGATTTACAATTATTCGCATCTAAAAAAGGGGTAGGTTCCACCAAGAACGGTCGTGATTCCCACTCCAAGCGTCTCGGTGCGAAGAAGAGTGATGGCCAGACCGTAAAGGCCGGCAACATTCTCTATCGCCAGAGAGGGACCAAGATCCATCCAGGCGCAAATGTTGGCAAGGGCGGCGATGATACCCTGTTCGCTAAGATCGACGGTGTCGTTCGTTACGAAAAGGGTGCAGGCAAGACCCGCGTCAGCGTTTATGCTGCTGAATAAGTAGAAATTGGGGGTGACCGCTCGGTCATCCCTTTTTGTTATATTGAAGAAAGAGAAACGTCATGAAGCCAAATGAGATCCAAGAATTGCTGAACGCGGCTGAAGCGCGTATTGCTGCCGAAAAACGACGGCTGCTCCTCTGGAGCAACGGGCGTCTGCTTTCTGCGCTGGCGGTGCTTGTGGGGCTGGTGTTTGGCATCCGTAACGACTTCCTGCCGGGATATGTGCTGGCGGCAGCGGGCGTCCTTTGTTTCTGCTGGCTGGTGCACAAATTCAATCTGCAGCAGCGGGCGATCGAGCTGGCGCAGAATCGGCTGGCTGTGCTCGAGCGTTACGACGCGCGCACGAAGGGCGCATGGTACGATTTCGCTGACGATGGCGCGGCGTATGTGCGCCGGGAGGATTTTCTCTCGAGCGATCTGGACCTTTTCGGTCCGCGCTCGCTTTATCAGTACATTTCGGTGGCGCACACGGTTGGCGGGCGCGACGCGCTGATGCGCCTGCTCACGCGGCCGAGTCTGCATCTTATCTCTGAGCGGCAGGATTCTGTGCTGGAGCTTTTGCAGGACGACGATCTTGCCATCGATTTTGAAGCGCTGGGCCTTTCCAAGGATCGTCGCCGCGAGGAGGACGAGCGCGCTGCTGAAACAAAGCTGCGCCAGTATGCCACGGGCAAGGGCAACCGCAATGTGCCGCAGCTGAAAACGCTGGCCATCGGGCTGCCAGTGCTGACGGCGGCGGCAGCTGTGGCTGCGGCTGTCGGGCTTGTGTCGTGGATGATGGTGCTGTATCTGTTTTTCGCGCAGCTCCTCGCGTCGGTGCTTTTTGGCGGCGCGCTGAAAAATGAGAAGGACAGCATCATGGTTCTGGCGCGGCGATTGGGTCGCGCCGAAGAGCGCATCCGTGTGCTCCAGAAGCCAGCGTTCGAGAGCGGCTATCTGCGCGAAATGCAGCGCCAGCTCGCCGACGCCGGCGAAGGGATCCGCGCGCTCAACCGCATTGTTGGCGCCTGGCAGATGCGCGAGAATTTTGTGCTCTATCTGCCGCTGGTGGGCCTCTTGGCCTGGGATTTTAACTGCTGTCTGGCGCTCGACGGCTGGCGACAGAAATACGGCGTCTCCTTTGGACGCTGGATGGACTGGATCGGCGAGGTGGAAGCGCTCTATTCCCTTGGCACGCTGTCGCGCGTGCGCCCGGATGAAACGACGCTGCCGGAGATCGTTGCGAGCGAAACGCCGTTTCTGGAAATGGAGGATGGCAAGCATCCGCTGCTCGATCCGCGCACCGTTATCGGCAATGATTACAGCCAGGGCGGCGACACCGTCATCATCACCGGCAGCAATATGAGCGGTAAATCGACCTTCATGCGCACGCTCGCGCTGAACGCTGTGCTCGCTTACGCTGGCGGCACGGTGATGGCGAAAAATTTCCGCATCAGCCCGATGCGCATCTTCACATCGATGCGCGTGCGCGACGATGTCAGCGAAGGGATTTCGTCCTTTTACGGCGAGATCCTGCGTATCAAGCAGATGGTCGCCTGGTCTGAGCAGGAGAAACCGATGCTCGTTCTCGTCGACGAGATCTTCAAGGGCACGAATTCGGCGGACCGCATCATCGGCGCCGAAGCAGCGATCAAGAAGCTCTCCCGTCCGTGGATGATGACCATCGTCACGACCCACGATTTTGAACTCTGCGCCCTTGCAGACAGTCCGGAGGTCGGCGGCAAAAACTACCATTTTGAAGAACATTACGACGGCGATACCATCGCCTTTGATTATAAGATCCGTCCCGGCCGTTGTCGGACCACGAATGCGCAGCATCTGATGCGCATCGCCGGTCTTTTGGACGATGCACAGCAGCAGGACGGGGGGAAGGAGGAAGCCCATGTTTTATGATTACGCGAAGGTCAACGTCAAGGCTGGCGACGGTGGCAACGGCATCGTTGCATTCCGCCGCGAAAAATATGTGCCAAAGGGCGGTCCTGCCGGCGGTGACGGCGGCAAAGGCGGCTCCATCATTCTGCGCGCCGACGAAGGCCTGCGCACGTTGATCGACTTCCGCTACCAGACGCATTATAAAGGCAAACGCGGCGACCATGGCTCCGGCGCCAAGCAGCACGGCCGCAGCGCTGACGACATCGTGCTGCGCGTGCCAGTCGGCACCGTCGTGCGCGATGCCGATACGAAAAAACTGCTCGGCGATTTGCGCCATCATGGTCAGGAGATCGTCGTCGCCCAGGGTGGGCGCGGCGGACGCGGCAACGCGCGCTTTGTAAGCTCGACCCACCGCGCGCCGGCTTTCGCTGAAAACGGTGAAAAAGGCGAAGAGCGCTGGATCACCCTCGAGCTCAAGCTGTTGGCTGACGTCGGCCTCGTTGGTTTTCCAAACGTTGGAAAATCGACGATCATCAGCCGCGTGTCTGCTGCCAAGCCAAAGATCGCCAACTACCATTTCACGACGCTCGAACCAAATCTCGGCATGGTGCGCGTCGATGCTGGCCGCAGTTTTGTCATCGCCGATGTGCCGGGGCTGGTTGAAGGCGCTGCAGAAGGCGCGGGCCTTGGCCATCGTTTTCTGCGCCATGTGGAGCGTACGCGTGTGCTCGTGCATGTTGTCGATCTTTCCGGTTCAGAAGGCCGCGATCCGCTCGAGGATCTCGCTGTCATTCGCGGCGAGCTCGAGCGCTACGCGCCACAGCTCAATGAAAAGCCGATGGTCATTGTCGCCAACAAGGTCGATCTCATGAGCGACGACGACCGTGACGCAGCACTTGCTCGACTCAGCGAAGCGTATCCGGAAGTGCGCATTTTCCCAATGAGCGCTGCCACCGATTCTGATCTCAACGAGCTGGTTTATCATCTCGCTGATATTCTCGATGCCATTGGCCCGGTGGAATACGCCGAAGAGGATTTCGAGCCAGTGGAAGAAGAACCACAGAAACAGGAAGCGCCGTTCCGCGTGCAGAAGATCGGGCCAGACGCTTACGAAGTTGTCGGGCCAGAGATCGATGGTCTCGTTGGTCGCACGCAGTTTGAACGCGACGAAGCCGTCGAGCGCTTTATGAAGATCCTCGACAATATGGGCATCGAAAAAGCGCTGCGCGAAGCTGGCATCCAGGATGGCGACACCGTCATCGTTGGACCGATGGCCCTCGATTATCTGGAATAAGCCATGGACGCCAGGCTCGTGTGGACGCTGGCGCTGGTGGTTTTGAACGGCGGCCTGCTCTGGCCGCTGCTCCGACGCCGCCCGGTGATCGTGCCGCTGGTGCAGCCGTTGGCTTTTCTCGCCTGCGAGATCGTTTCGCTGCAGTGGCTCTTTCAGGGAAGCTGGACGACAGGCGCGCGCTGGACAGCGCTGGCCTGCTTCGTTTTCGTCGGCTGTCTGCTGATCCAGCAGGCGTTTGGCCGACGCCGCTGGTTCGTTTTTCGCGGCGGCGGATTCACGCACGATATGGACACCTACGACGCCCTCGCGCTGGCGATCCGTCAGGCGCTTTCCGACGAAAGCCTGCCGCCGGCGACGGTGATCTGCCGCTACGATGGCTGGATCGGCCTCACGCCGCTTGACGAAGACGTGCAGGCGCGGTTCATCGCGCATCTCGATGACGCGCTGGAAGACACCAGATGGCGGCGGTTCGGTTTGTGGCAGCTCTTTTTCGGCATCCAGGGAGCGGTGCTCGTGCTCGCGCTCCTGCGCCAATTTCTGGAGATACATGGAGGTTTATGATTATGGAATTCAACACGATATTGCTCATCGTCGCCATTGTTCTGCTCGCGGCAAGCTTGCTCGTCAAAGGCTATGGCATGATGCAGCTCGCCAACAAGGATCTGCCGCAGGAGGAACGCATGGCGCGCTACAAAAAAACCATGCCCCTCACCTATCTCATGCTCGCGCCAGTCGTCATCATTGTGCTCTATCTTGTACTGAATAAGTGACAGTTTTGAAAATTGCGCACTGACTTTTCAGATAATGATAACATTTTGTTGTTTATCCAACCCTTGTGCTTTATAATAGAAGCACAAGGGTTTTTATATGCAATCATTTCCCATTATCATTCTAAAAGAGGTGGTACCGATGAAAAGAAGGTTCCTGGCGCTCGCTGCGCTGTTTGTACTGGCATTGGGCGGCCTTGTCGGCTGCAGTAACGGAGGAAAAAGCTCGGAAGAATCGTCGTTTGCGAGCACGCTCTATGCGGCGAAGAATCCTTATCTGGAAAATACCAGCGCCAACAACGATCTGGTGAGTCTCATCGGTCTCAAATCCCTCGGCAAGTACACCCTTGCCGTGCAGGATGACACCCATCCGTACACGCTGCAGATCCGCTTCATGTATCTCGACAACCGCGCCGATCTTTCTACCATGGATGCGACCATGGTCGGCAGCGCGGCGTTGCTGCTTGCGCTCATCGACGACTGCGAGCAGGTGAGCTGGAGTTATCCGGGCGAATCTGAGCTCGTCGAAGGCTCCGTCGGCGTGGATTATATCAACGAAACCTACGCCACCGATGTGAAAGCAGCCGGTCAGGACGAAGAAGCGTTCAATGCGCTCTGCGAGCAATTTTTCCCTGACAAAACTGCGCCAGCTGAAACGACTGAAGAATAAAATGAAAAGGGGGACCGTTCACACCTGAAACGGTCCCCTTTTGTCTATTTTCTGAGAAAACGCGAGAAAGGAGGAGGCCCATGCTCTGGTTCGCCAAGATCAAAAAACGCCTGCCGTTCAATCGACGGCGGCGCAGAGTCAACAAAGCGCTGCGCCGTCGCAAGCTTGAGAAATATATGCCGGTCATTCTTTTTTTGCTCGGGCTGCTCGCGATCATGATCGCCATCGTGGCGCTGCTCGTTGTGAAGATCGGCATGCCGTTCTACGAGACCATCACCGAGCCGCACGCTGCGCGTGACTGGGTGCTCTCCTTCGGCAGCTGGAGCTATCTCGTGCTCTTTGCCATCACATATCTGCAGGTCGTCATCGCCATCCTGCCGGGCGAACCGTTTCAGATCGCAGCCGGGCTCGCCTTTGGCCCGATCGTGGGCTCGCTCATCACGACCATCGGCACACTGCTCGCGTCGATCACGACGTTCATGCTGACGCGCATTTTTGGCTACAAGATCATCGAGTTTTTCTTCAGCGAGCGTACGCGCTCCAAGATGGATCTGCGCGAGTACAGCGAAGAGAGCATCGAGCGCGTCGTTTTCATCGCGTTTCTCATTCCCGGCACGCCGAAGGATTTTCTCGCGTACGCCGTCGGGCTGACGCCGCTTTCACTCCTCACCTGGATCCGCATCACGGTGATCGCGCGCTTCCCGCCGATCATCATGGCGACGCTGGGCGGAAATCTTCTTTCCAGCGGAAATTTTCAGAGCGCCGCCGTCACCATCCTCATCGGGAATGTCATCAGCCTGTTCGTCTATCTGCTCTACGAGCTGCACCACCGTTGGAAAAGACGCAGCGCCTAAATACGCGCGAGGCACAATTTGATTTGAGGGAGAAAAAAATGGATACAGTATTTTACCAATTACTGACGAGTCGACAAATCACTCTTGTCAATATGATCATCGGCGCCGTGGCGTTTGTGCTGCTGCTGATTCTGCTCTTTGGCAGAAACAGCAGAGACGAGCGCGGCAGGAAGATCATTGGAAAAGCCAGCATTGCCGCGCTCATCGGCTGTGCATTTTCGGCGACGGTGTTGAGCCATTATATGCAGCAGCTGACGGAGCCGCATGGCGGAATATTGATGATCGACGCCTATCTGGCGGTCAACGCCATTCAGCTGGTGTATAATATTACGGTGCTGATCGAGATCGCCGGTATCCTCATTTTGAAGCGCAGAGAATGAGCGACAGATTTCGCCGCAGCTTTTGAAAATGACGACGCACGCATTTCAGGCGTGCGTTTTTGTTGAGAAATACAAAACGCTCTCGCTATTCGCGAGAGCGTTGCGTGATTTGCAGAATGGATCAGTCAAACTTTTCGTCGATCGGCTGGCTTGGCTGGATCACAACGAGCAGCATGTGGCCCTGATCGAGCAGCGTGCGGGAGCCGTGGAGCACGAGCTTCACTTCTTCTGGCTGATCGAGGCTGTCAATGGCAGCTGGATCGATGATGTTGACGGCCACTTCTTTTTTCAGCTTTGCCCAGTAGAGATAACCAGCTGGGTCAAATTTTGGGCCTTCATCTTTTTTCTTTTTGCTCTTGGAAGCTTCTTCTTCTGGTTCTTCGACAACCGGTGGCTCTTTGGCGCTCATCTTGGCGTCGCCTTCAGGGGAAATGAAGACTTTGAAATCGTCCTTGGTCAGACCGCGGGCGAGGCAGTCTTCGACTTCATGCAGAGCGTGTGGCGCGTCGGTGAAGTTGCTTTGTACAAATACATACATGGTTCATGTCTCCTCTTTTATCTTCGGTTGAGAATTTCGTAAAGTCCATTACTATTATTCTACAAAGCAAGCACGCGCCTGTCAACCGTAAAGGTCGGCAGGCGCGCGATTTATGCTCAGTCAAACAGATATTGGGTAACTTTGACGATCTCGCCATCCTTGAGATACACACGAGGCACGCGACGGTTGATGTCGCAGAGGATTTCGTGAGGGATGGTTGGGATGCGGTTCACGACTTCTTCGATGGAGATGCGGTCGTCGCCCTGGCTGCCGATGAGGACAACTTCGTCGCCGATCTTCACATCAGGAACGTCGGTGACATTGATCATGCACTGGTCCATGCAGACGCGGCCGACGATCTTGCAGCGCTTGCCGTGAACGAGCACTTCTGCGTTGTTGCTCATCAGGCGCATCCAGCCGTCGGCGTAGCCGATAGGGAGCGTTGCGATGACGTCGCCTTCTTCGGTGGCGTAGGTGCCGCCGTAGCTGATGCGTTCGCCAGCGTGTTCTTTTTTGACATTGGAGATGCGCGCCTTGAGAGAGAGCACTGGTTTTACGTCGATGTTCTGGTTCTGCGTTTCGTCGCTAGGGTAGATGCCGTAGAGGATAATGCCTGGGCGTACCATATCGAGGAAATATTCAGGATGGTCGACGATGACGGCGCTGTTGCCGACGTGGCGGATCTTTGGTGTGAGGCCGCGTTCAGCGAGACCGTTGAGGAAGAAGTTGTAGCGTTCCCACTGCAGATGGGTGTAGGTCTTGTCGGCGTAGTCGGCTTTTGCGAAGTGGGTGAAGAGCCCGGTGAATTCTACGTTAGGCAGCTTCAGGATCTCTTCGATCTTGTCGAGGTTTTCTTCGGTTGGCAGGAAGCCGATGCGGCCCATGCCGGTGTCGCACTTGATGTGGATGAGGGCTTTCTTGCCCTGTTCCACAGCGGCGTCGCTCATTGCTTTTGCAAGATCGTAGGTGAAAACTGCCTGCTGGATGTCGTACTTGACGAGTTCAGCAGCGCGCTGTACTTCGGTGTAGCCGAGAATGAGGATCGGCACGTCGGTGAAACCGGCTTTGCGGATCTCGAGGGCTTCGTCGAGAAGGGCGACGCAGAGAAAATCGGCGCCGTTTTCCAGGAGGGTTGGGATGATCTCAACAGCGCCATGGCCGTAAGCGTTTGCTTTGACAACGGCGGCAACGTGGCGGTCTTTGCCGGCGCGTTCGCGGATCGAAGAAATGGTGAAGGCGAGGGCGTCGAGGTCGACTTCAGCCCAAACCGGACGGATGTGCATTAAGGTGTCTTTTGGCAGTGTTTCCATAAAGGAGACCTCCTTAAAAATTGATTTGCTTTAATATAAATATTAATTCAAATTGGCCGACAATTCAAGCGCGGAAGCTATATTTACAAGAAACGTTCCTTATGGATATTTTTCGCCAGCGCGCTTGTTATGGACAAATGCGCGCCGATTTCGTAGAATATAAACAGGGAATGATGACGAAACAGAGATGGTGGCACGTCAAAAGGAAGGATGGACTTTTATGGCAAAAATCCTCGTCGTCTATCGCTCAAAATACGGCGCGACAAAACGCTACGCCGAAATGATGGCGGCGCGTTCAGGCGCGGAGCTGCGCGAGAACGGCGCACTGCGCGCAGAAGATGTTGCCCGCCATGACACGGTGCTCTTTTTCTGCGCAGTGTACGCCAGCGGCCTGGGCGGGCTTCAGGCGTTCACGAAAAATCGCGCGGCGCTCGCCGGAAAACGCGTGGCGGTATTTGGCGTCGGCGCATCGCCGTATGATGAAGCTGCGCTGGCGGAGCTTAAAACGCGCGCCGGGCTCGCAGACATTCCGCTTTTTTACGGTCGCGGCGCCTGGAATGAAGCGCAGATGAGTTTCAAAGACCGCACGCTCTGTAAGCTCTTGCAGAAATCGTTGGCGAAGCAGGATCCGTCGACCTTTGCTCCCTGGCAGACTGCGCTCATGGAAGCGCAGGGCCAGGTCTGTGACTGGGTGGACGAAAAATATCTCGCGCCGCTCGAGCGCTGGCTCGCACAGTCGTGAAGCGTGCGTGATCGCTATGAGGTATCGCCCTGATAGCGATTTTTCATTGCCGGAACAATGTGAAAATGATCACGCGCCATCTTGACATGCTGCGGATGAAGGCGTATGATAAATGTGATAAGTGAATAAATGATCTTCAGGGCGGGGTGAAAGTCCCCACCGGCGGTAAAGCCCGCGAGCGCTACGGCGCATGATTCGGTGAAATTCCGAGGCCGACAGTATAGTCTGGATGGAAGAAGATGAACACGCGAGAAAGATTTCTTCGCGTGGGCTGGCTCTGGAATGTTTGGCATTCCAGATTTTCTTTTTATAGAGCAATTTTTTCATTTGCCCTGAACGTGACGCGTTCAGGGCATTTTTTGTGAGGTGATCCAAGTGAACGATCAGGAATATATGAAACGGGCGCTGGCGCTCGCTGAGCGCGGCTGCGGCTGGACCTCGCCAAATCCGATGGTCGGCGCTGTGATCGTGCGTGACGGGCGCATTCTCGCCGAGGGCTGGCACGCGCGCTATGGCGAGCTGCACGCGGAGCGCGCAGCGCTGGCGAACGCGACGGAAGATGTGCGGGGAGCGACCATGTATGTGACGCTGGAGCCCTGCTGCCACCACGGCAAGCAGCCGCCCTGCACCGATGTCATCATCGCAAGCGGGATCGCGCGCGTTGTCGTCGGCTCGCCGGATCCCAATCCGCTGGTCGCAGGCAAAGGCGTGGCGATCCTGCGGGAGCACGGCATCGTTGTCGAGGAGAATGTGCTGCGAGAAGCCTGCGATGCGCTGAACGAGGTTTTTCTCCACTACATCCGCGAAAAACAACCGTTCGTCGTGCTGAAAACAGCGATGACGCTGGACGGAAAGATCGCCACGCGCACAGGCGCTTCGCGTTGGGTGACGGGCGCAGCGGCGCGCGCCCATGGTCACAGCCTGCGCCATCGTTATCGCGCCATCATGGTCGGCAGTGGCACAGTACTGGCGGACGATCCGCTGCTCACCTGCCGCATCGAGAATGGCCGCGATCCGCTGCGCATCGTCTGCGACAGCAGGTTGCGCACGCCGCTGGCTGCGCAGATCGTGCAGACCGCGCAGGAGGCGCCGACGCTCATCGCTACCTGCGTGGAGGACGCCGCGCGCATCGCGCCTTATGAAAATTCTGGCTGTCGCGTCTGGTCGCTGCCGGAGCGGGACGGTCGTGTGGATCTTTCGGCGCTCATGCAGCGGCTCGGCGCGGAAAACATCGACAGCGTGCTCATCGAAGGCGGTGGCACCCTCGCCTGGGCGGCGTTGGAAGCGGGGATCGTGCAGAAAGTCTACAGCTACATCGCGCCGAAGCTTTTCGGCGGCCGCGATGCGAAAACGCCGGTCGAAGGCGAGGGCGTGGCGCTGCCGGAGGAATGCGCGCAGCTGTCCGTCACAAATATTTCCCGCCTGGGCGAGGATGTTCTTATCGAAAGTGAGGTGCAGCATCATGTTCACCGGCCTTGTTGAAGAAGTTGGCAGCGTCCGCCGCATCACCCGCGGCGCACATTCTGCGGTGCTGGAGATCGCCTGCCGCACTGTGCTTGAAGGCACAAAGATCGGCGACAGCATCGCCGTCAACGGTATCTGCCTGACGGTGACGGGGCTTTCGCCGCAGAGTTTTTGCGCCGACGTGATGCATGAAACGCTGGATCGCTCGTCACTCGCCGAGCTTGCAAGCGGCAGTCCCGTTAATCTCGAGCGCGCCATGGCGGCGAACGGCCGCTTCGGCGGACACATCGTCAGCGGCCACGTCGACGGCACCGGACGCGTCACGCGCATTCGCCGCGACGACACAGCCATCTGGTACACCGTCGCCTGCGACGCCGCGCTCCTGCGTTACATTGTCGAGAAAGGCAGCATCACCATCGACGGCATCAGTCTCACAGTCGCCGCTGTGACGGCGCAGGATTTTTCCATCAGCGCCATTCCCCACACCGTTGCGCAGACGGTGCTCAGCGAGCGGCGCGAAGGCGACGTCGTCAATCTTGAGTGCGACATTATAGGAAAATATGTGGAAAAGCTGCTCCAACCAGCTGCGACAGCGCCGGCACAGAGCAGCCTTACGAAAGAATTTTTGGCCGAACACGGCTTTTAAGGAGGATTCATTATGGCAACCTTTAATACCATCGAAGAAGCGCTGGCGGATCTGCGCGCCGGCAAGCTCATTCTCGTCACCGACGATCCCGATCGCGAAAACGAAGGCGATCTCATCTGTGCGGCAGAATTTGCGACCACCGAGAACGTGAATTTTATGGCGACCCACGCCAAGGGCCTGATCTGTATGCCGATGAGCGCAGAATATATTCAAAAGCTCTGCCTGCCGCAGATGGTCACCACCAACACCGACAACCACGAAACAGCCTTCACCGTTTCCATCGACCACGTTTCCACGAGCACCGGCATTTCAGCCGAAGAACGTGGCGTTACCGCTCGCGCCTGCGTGGACGAGGAAGCAAAGCCGCAGGATTTTCGCCGCCCAGGGCATATGTTCCCGCTGCTCGCGAAGAAAAACGGCGTGCTCGAGCGCAATGGCCACACTGAAGCCACCGTCGATCTCTGCCGCCTGGCGGGCTTGAAGGAAGTCGGCCTCTGCTGCGAGATCATGCGTGAAGACGGCACCATGATGCGCACCGCCGAGCTTGCCGAGCTGGCGAAGGAATGGGGTCTCAGCTTCATCACCATCAAGGATCTGCAGGACTATCGCAAGACCCACGAAAATTTTGTTGAGCAGGCTGCCTGTGTGAAAATGCCGACGAAGTATGGCGATTTCACTGCCTACGGTTTTGTCAACAAGCTCAACGGCGAGCATCACATTGCCCTCGTCAAGGGCGACATCGCCGATGGCGAGGACGTGCTCGTGCGCGTGCATTCCGAATGTCTCACCGGTGACACCTTCGGCTCGCTGCGCTGCGACTGCGGCCAGCAGTTCGCCGCCGCCATGACGCAGATCGAGCGGGAAGGGAGCGGCGTGCTCCTGTACATGCGCCAGGAAGGACGTGGCATCGGCCTCATCAACAAGCTCCGCGCCTATGAGCTGCAGGATCAGGGCCTGGACACCATGGACGCGAACATCGCGCTCGGTTTTGCCGCCGACGCACGCGAATATTATATCGGTGCGCAGATCCTGCGCGCCCTCGGCGTCAAGAGCATGCGCCTGCTCACGAACAATCCCGACAAGGTTTATCAGCTCGAAGCCTTTGGCCTGGAAATTCTCAAGCGCGTGCCGATCCAGATGCCAGCCAACGACTACGACCGCTTCTATCTCAAGACCAAGCAGGAGCGCATGGGTCATCTCTTACAGTATAAATAAATTTTCAGCACAGAAAGGAAAATTATCATGCATACTTTTGAAGGAAAACTCGTCTCCCAGAACATTCGCGTCGGCATCGTCGCTGCGCGTTTCAACGAATTCATCGTCAACAAGCTCGTCGGCGGCGCAATGGACGCGCTGCTGCGCCACGACGTTCGCGAAGAGGACATCGACCTCGCGTGGGTGCCAGGCGCGTTCGAGATTCCGCTGATCGCCAAGAAAATGGCTGAGAGCGGAAAATACGACGCCGTCATCTGTCTCGGCGCCGTCATCCGCGGCGCCACCAGCCATTATGACCTCGTCTGCAACGAAGCCGCCAAGGGCATCGCGCACGTTTCTCTCGACAGCGGCGTGCCAGTGCTCTTCGGCGTCGTCACCACAGAAAACATCGAGCAGGCCATCGAGCGTGCCGGCAGCAAAGCTGGCAACAAAGGCTACGACAGCGCCATCGCCGCCATTGAAATGGTCAATCTTGTGCGCGCGATCGAAGCGTGAGCGTATGAAAAAATAGCCGCCGTGCCGGAGCAATTTTGCTCTGGTGCGGCGGCTAAAAATTTATCAGTGGAAAATGATTTTGCCCATTTCAGCGTTGATGCTGAGGTTGCCGGTTGGCGTTCCTTGTGGTGTGCGGCGGTAGTGGTTGGCGACGACGTCGTCAGTATCCAGAAGATTTCCGCCGAGACTTTCTGGCGCAGAGATGTCACCCATGTCGGTGGTGGCGTCGATGAGAAGGCCGTTGCTGCTTTCCGGCGAAAGCGTGAGCTCGGCGTTGCCGGTGCTGACTTCAATGGTAGCGACGCCGTTAAAGGTGAGATTGTCACCGGTCAGCGTGCCCATGGCGAGTTCGATCTCGCTGAGGCCGAGGGTGGTGTTCGTGAGATCGAGACTGCCCAGCGCGATATCGGCGGCAAACTGCGAAGCCTGCAGGCCATCGATGGAAAGATCGCCCATGGCGAGCGTGAGTTGGACACTTGTCAATGTGCTTGGCGGCAGATAGAGAATGATGCCACCGCCATCGGCGTACGATTCACGCTCGGCGTCTGGCAGGAGCCAGAGAAATCCGGTGAGGATCTGCTCAACGTTCGAGTGAGAGATGGTGTAGTTTTCGTCGCGCAGTTGTAGCACGCCGTTTTCTACGCTGAAATGGAGCGGCGCTTTTTCGCGGGTGCCTTCGATGTGATATTCAAGGTAGGCGTGCTCGTCATCTGACGGACGGATTTCCAGATTGCAGATCGCGAGCTCCGCGTCGATAGCAGAAAATTCGTCGAGCTGCGTTTTCTCCTGGTCGTAATGCTGCATGCGCGCACCGGCGATCTCCTGTGCCTCGTCGATGCCGCCGGCAAAAGCGCCGATACCGATCAGCAGCCCGCCACCGAGGCAGAGCACCAGGCTCAGGATCAGCAGAATCTTATTCAACTTTTTCATATTTTACGCACGTCCTTTCTGAGAGAGACGGTGGAAGAGCGTGACGGCGCCGTAGGCGATGGCGCGACAGAGCGCGAGCCCGATCGTGATGATGAGAAGCCCTGCGCCGATCGCGAGAATGCCGCCGCCGCTGATCACAGCCGCTGCCGAAAGCGACTCGCTGATCATGCCGAAAGCAGCGAGAATGAGACAACCGCCGCTGTAGAAAAGCGCAGCGTCGACAGCCACAGCGCTGACAATGATCGCGAAGATCATCGCTGCAGCGACGACGAGAAAGATCCCGCCGAAGAGCAGTCCCAGCCAGCCGATCGGCGAGAGCAGCATGGCGATGGCAGCGATCTTCAGCGTGCGCGCTGTGTCGTTTTTGCGCGCGCCGTTGTCGTCGTGCAGCAGGTTTTGCAAGATCTCCGACGCCGCTTCTTTCGGCGTGCCGAGATCGCGCATGGCCTGGGCCTCGTTTTCCGGGCCGGCTTCCTCGAAATATTCGCGGAAATAGGCCATCGCGCTCTCATAATCGTCCTGCGGCAGCTTGTGCAGATAGCGGCTGAGCTCGGCCAGGTATTCGTCTTTGGTGTAGATGCGTTGGTAGGTATCATTGTTCATGGCGGATGCTCCCTTCAATGATGCCGTCGATCGTGTTTCGGTATTCCAGCCATTCCTTTGCGAGAAAATCCAGCTGGGCGCGTCCGGCATCGGTGAGATGGTAGTATTTGCGTGTGCGGTTGTTGAATGCCTGGGAATAGGTTTCGAGATAGCCGTTTTGCTCGAGCTTTTTGAGGATCGGGTAGAGCGTCGATTCCTTGATCGCGGCGACGAGCTTGATCGTCTGGCTGATCTCGTAGCCGTAGGAATCCTGCTCACGTACGATCGCCAGGATCAGGCATTCGATGATCGGTGATGGGAGTGGATAATACACCACATCGCCTCCTTTCAGTGGAGCTGCAGCAATGTGTAGAAAATCTATATATAAAAATTCTACACATAGAATACCACATTCAGCGCCAATGTCAAGAGGAATAGGTAAAATTTTTATATATAGAAGCCGCGCGTTTGACAAACGAACAACGTTCATCTACAATTATTAAGATCCTATATTATAGAAAGAATTATGAAGGGAGGTGCTGCAGATGAGTGCGGAAAATGATTTTTCTGTCGGCAGCATTCCGCGACACATCATCGATCTCGCCATCCCGATGACCCTCGGCCAGTTTGTGCAGATGGCGTACAATCTCGTCGACCGCATCTACATCGGTCATCTGCCAGGCACATCCTCGATGGCGCTCACAGGGCTGGGCCTGACCTTTCCGATCATCACCATCATCATGGCGTTCACCAATCTTTTCGGCACCGGCGGCATGGCGTTGTATTCCATCGCGCGCGGCAAGCACGACATCGACGCTGAGCGGCGCTATATGGAAAATACTTTCATCATGCTCTGCCTGACGTCGATCTTTGTGATGCTCCTCGGCTATCTGTTTATTAAGCCGATCCTCTATCTCTTCGGCGCCAGCGATGTGACCTATCCCTACAGTGCCGAATATCTGCGCATCTACCTCATCGGCACACCGCTCGTCATGCTCGCGACAGGGATGAACGGTTTCATCAACGCGCAGGGCTACGGACGCACAGGCATGTTCACGATCCTCATTGGCGCCGTCATCAATATCATTCTCGATCCGATCTTTATTTTCGGACTCGGGATGGGCATCAGCGGCGCAGCCATCGCCACGATCATCAGCCAGCTTGTGTCTGTGATCTGGGTCATGGCGTTTCTCTGCGGACGAAAATCGTTGACCAGATTGCGCGTGCGGCGCGCGCGTTTTGAGCGCAAAGCCGTCGGCCAGATCACGCGGCTCGGCGTCGCCGGTTTTGTCATGCAGGCGACCAACGGCGTCGTCCAGGTCGCAGCGAACAATATGCTCGGCATATACGGCGGCGATATCTACATCGGCATCATGACCGTCGTCAATTCTGTGCGCGACGTTGTCTCGCTGCCGCTGCACGGATTCACCAACGCTGCCCAGCCAGTCATCGGCTACAACTACGGCGCGCGCAAGATCAGCCGCATCCGCGAAGTCATCCGTTTCACCACGCCCGTCACCGTGACCTACATGCTTTTCTGCTGGGCCGTCATCTTCATGCTGCCGCGGCCGATCATGCACGTTTTCAATTCTGATCCCGAACTGCTCGCCAAAGGCGTGCCGATGCTCCACATATTTTTCTTCGGATTTTTCTTCATGGCGTTTCAGTCCGTCGGCCAGAGCACCTTCGTCGGACTCGGCAAGAGCAAGCAGGCGACGTTTTTCTCTCTCTTTCGCAAGGTCATCATCGTCGTGCCGCTGACGATCATTCTGCCGCAGATCGGCGGGCTGGGCGTCGCCGGCGTTTTTCTCGCCGAACCGATCTCCAATCTCATTGGCGGACTCTGCTGCTATTGCACCATGCTCTGGACCGTGCGCCGGTTGCCCGGCGATCAAACCGCGTAACCATAGCTTCAACGCATGTTCATCTGTTTTCGGTGGACATGCGTTTTTCTATTGACGACACAGCTCCCTTGCAATACAATATAGCTAAGGAACTACCTTGCTTTACAAGATACTGGAGGTGATCCCATGATACCGTCGCAAATGCTCAAAGGCGTGCTCGAAGGCTCCGTCCTCGCCATCATCGCCCAAAATGAAACCTATGGCTACGAAATTTCGCAGCAGTTGGAGCACTATGGCTTTGGGAAAATCACAGAAGGCACCATCTATCCGTTGCTTCTGCGTTTGGAAAAAAACGGACGTCTGGAGGCTGTTTATCGTGCCTCCGACGTTGGCCCAAAGCGCAAATACTACCACCTCACCGACGCTGGCCGCGAAGAACTGGCTCAGTTTGTGAGTGATTTTGGCGAAATGGCCGCCGCCGTACAGACGCTGCTGAACGACAATGATGAAGGAGGGAACGACCATGAGTAAACGGACTCGTATCGCTAGAAAAGAGATTAAAAAGATGGAAGCAGAACTTCATTCTGACTATGCGCAATTTATGCAGCAAATGAAGGACTATCTTCGCTTTACTGATGTTGGTGCTGATCAGAAAACATTGATTTACCACGATATCGTCAATATGCTGTTGGAAGGCCAGGCACGCGGGCAGTCTGTTCAGGAGATTATCGGCGAGGATTACCGTGATTTTTGCGATGAGGTAATCGCGGCGGCGCCGCATCTGTCGCGGACTTTGAAGTGGATGGCGTTGGCGCAGCAATTTTTGGTGCAGCTGTTTGTGCTTTTAGGTTTTTGGCTTTTGATGGAGATGGTTAATCATTTTGACGAATGGCCCTGGACCTCATTTACCGTTGGTAGCATTTGGTTCTACGGAGGGATAATTGCTCTGGCTCTGTATTCGACTTGGCACAACACAAAATTTGCATTTAGTGGTGTACCAGGACGATTGTTGGGTCTGTATATTATATGCTTTTTGGGCATTATAGCAGGAAATCTCCTCCTTAATCGTTTTTCTCCACAACCAGTAGTTGTTGTGCATACTGCTGCATTGATTGCTTTTCTGGTGGTGATAGGCTTGGCAAGTGTGATTCTTGATCGTGCGATTGATGCACGTTTGGAGCAGGGGAGGAAAGGGACATGAGCAAACGGACAAAAGAACTGCTGTGCGCCAACAATGCATTGGATGCACAGCTGAACAAGGACAATCAGCAGATGATGACGAACATAGTGGTTTATATTCGCTCGGCGAACATCAGCGAGTATGAGCAGGAGCTGGTGCGGCGGGACATCACGCACATGCTGCTGGACGCACAGGCCGAGGGGCGCACGGCAGCGGAGGTGCTGGGCGAGGACGCGCAGGCTTTCTGCGAAGCGGTGATTGCGGCACTGCCGCCGCGCTCGTCGGGAGAACGCGCGCTTGGCAATGTGCGCGATGGGCTGCTGGCCTTTGTGGTGCTGGGGGTGATTTGGCTCGTCAGCGGCGCCATTGATATGGCTGGCCATCGTGCCTGGCCGTATTTGCCGCTGACCTTGGGCGATGTGATCGGACAAGTGCTGATTTTGGCAGCGGCGTTTTATATTTTTCACAGCATCTCCCGCCATGCCTTCGACGACAAATTGGGCAGGCTTTTCGTCCTGGTGTTTGTGGTGCTGGCAGCGTCCTTGCTGGCCAGCATCTATCTGACCACTTTTCTCTGCAACGTCCACATTGCCATTGTGGCAGGCGCGTTGATTGTGTTCTTTGCCGCCTACAAGGTGCTGGATGCGCGCGTGGATTAACCAGACCACCGGTTGTGGTGAACACGACCGGTGGATTTTTGTGCGCCCAAAGACTACAAAACTACTGGGTTGCTTCTTTTCCTCGTCTGGGCGTAAGATGTATATAAGAACTACAATCGATAGGGAATTAAAAACGAGGAGGTATTTTTATGTCTTACAGTCCAAAATTGGCGTCTGCGTTTAATGACACGCTCATGCGCAGCGATAAAATTGCGCCGTCGGGAATGTGCTCGTTTTGTGCAGAGGAGTGCGTCGGCACCTGCGAAATCGGCGTTTCAGCGATGCGCGGCGAGATGGCGGTGTATCCGACGAACACAGGGGCAAACCAGGTGGCGTCGGAAAAAGTGATGCCGATTGACTGGTCCCATTTCAACATCAACGGCCGCGTTTTTGGCGCGGTGGGCGCAGCGGCGAACGGCGACGAAGCGACGATTTTTAATGTGAAAACGGGGCTGACCATCGGCAAGCGCCATCCTGTGAAGCTGGCGCTGCCAGTGATCCTACCGGCGTTGATCAAGCTGAACTGGCCGGATTATTTTGCCGGAGCAGCGATGGCGGGCGTGAATTGCGTGATCGGCGAAGGCGCTGTGAGCAAGGATCCGAACGCTGTCATCGAAAATGGCAAGATCGTGAAATTTGACAAGCTGAATGAAATGCTCGACGCCTTCCGCAAATTCTACCGCGGCTATGGTCAGATCATCCCGCAGGTGAACGTGGAGGACGATGCCCTCGGCCTGCCGGAATACGCGCTCACCCAGTGCGGCGCGGAAGCGATCGAGTTCAAATTCGGTCAGTCGGCGAAGGGCACGCAGCCAGCGAATTTTATCGGGACGCTCGAAGAGGCGCTGGAAAAACAGCGCATCGGCAAGGTTGTGTATCCCGATCCGAGCGATCCTGCCGTGCAGGAAGCACATAAGAAGGGCGCGTCGCCAAACTTTTTCAGCTACGACCGCCTGCCGATGTGGGACGAAACGACTCTGCCGCAGCGCATTGAGAAATTGCGCGCGCTCGGCCTGAAGAACGTATATTTCAAAATGGCTGGCTACGACGTCGCGGATATGGAGCGCGTTCTGCGATTGGCGGCGCGCTGCGATGTGGATCTCGTTACCTTCGACGGTGCAGGCGGCGGCTCCGGCTATAGCCCATGCAAGATGATGAATGAGTGGGGCTATCCCGCCGTGCTCATTGAAGCGGCGATCGTGCCGATCTGTCAGCGGTTGGAAGCAGAGGGCATCCGCGTGCCGGATATCGCCATCACCGGCGGCTTTGCGACGGAGGATCAGGTGTACAAAGCCCTCGCCCTCGGCGCGCCGTATGTGAAGATCATCGGGCTCTGCCGCGCGTCGATGGCTGCTGCGATGAACGGCAAGCGCATCGGCGAGTTGCTCGCGAGCGGAAAAGTGCCGCCACACATCGCCCGCTATGGCACGACGAAGGAAGAAGTTTTCGCCGATCTGCCAGCGCTGCGCGGACTCTACGGCGACGCTACGGATGATTTTTCCGCCGGCGCCATCGGCACTTACAGCTATCTGGCGCGCATCCGCTTCGGCCTGCAGCATTTCGCTGCCCTCAATCGCAAATTCGATCTCGCCTTCGCTGACCAGAGCGATCTCATCCCGCTGACGCTGGAAGCGCGAGAGATCCTCGCTGGACGTTGGTTTGTATAAAAAATTCGCCCCTGCTGCGAAACGAAACGTTTCGCAGCAGGGGCGTTGTCGTTACAGGCGGTGTTTGTCGCCCCATTCGCACATACCGTCGAGAATGGGGATAAGGGAGCGACCGCGTTCCGTGAGAGAATATTCGACTTTCGGCGGGATCTGTGGATATTCTTCGCGGTGCACGAGCTGGTCGGCTTCCAGCTCTTTGAGGGTGGTGCTGAGGGTTTTGTAGGAGATATTGCCGATATAGCGTTTCATTTCGTTGAAGCGAACAACGCCGAACTCCATCAGCGTGTAGAGGACGGTCATTTTGTATTTGCCGTTGATGAGCGACAGCGTGTAGTGAAATCCTGTCGTTTCCAGTGATTCTGCAGAGATACAGCGCTCTTTGTCCATGTTTGACGCTCTCCTTTCGGTAAGTATATAACGTAAATGTGCGTACTTGTGTTTTATCCTGCGCTTTTTATAATCATAGTATAGATAGGAAACAAAGTCAAATTGTCACAGAATATGGAGGAAATCATCATGCCAAAGAAAATTGTGATCTTAAACGGCAGCCCACGCAAAAACGGCAACACGTCGGCGCTCGTGCAGGCGTTTCGCGAGGGCGCGGAAAGCGCTGGACATACGGTGACGGAATTTCATCTGGCAAGCATGGACATCCATCCTTGCAAAGGCTGCTGGGGCGGCGGCAAAGATTCGGCGCATCCTTGCGTGCAGCGTGACGACATGGAGCAAATTTATCCTGCCTACAAAGAAGCGGACATTGTCGTTCTGGCCAGCCCGCTCTATTATTGGACGATCAGCGGCCAACTCAAGATGACCTTCGACCGTCTCTTTGCAGTCGCGGAAGAGAGCGCTGACTACGCCAATCCGATCAAGGAGAGCGTGCTTTTGATGGCGGCAGAAGGCAACGGCTTTGAGGAAAGTGAATATTGGTACGATCGCCTGATGAACCATCTTGGCTGGACGAGCCTGGGAAAAATTCTTTGTGGAGGCGTTGTCAAGCCGGGAGACATTCAGGGGAATGCCAAGCTCGAGGAAGCGCGGGCGTTGGGCGCGCAGATCGGCTAAGATGCAAAGGACCAGAACGATCTGAGAAAGGATCGCTCTGGTCCTGTTTTTTATGCGAGCAAGCTCCAGAGGCTGTAGCCAAACGCGAGGACGACGGCGGCGCGGAAGAAAATTTTTGTTTGCACGAAGCGCAGCGGGATGAGGTTGAGGGCGATGATCACGAGGGCGACGGGATAGATGAGGCTGAGAATCGGCGACGAAAAGCTGATGATGGCGTCGAGGCCGATGATGGAGATGAGAAAGCTCCAGACGGTGAATACGACCAGCCAGCGATCGAAGCTGAGGGCACGGAAATTCTCCGAGAAATATTCGGCGCAGCTGGCGAGGAGGCCGACGCAGACGTTGAAGCAGGCGAGGAAAAAGATCGCAGCGAGCACGATCGGTCCGAGCCGCCCGAAGAAAACGCCGCAGAGGGCGCTGAGGATGTCCGTGCCGTTGCCGGCGGTTTCCACGGCGGAGCGGCTGTCGGCGCCCATGAAGGCGAGGATGCCGTAGATGAGCGTGAGCACGGTGCCGGCGATGAAGCCAGCGCGGATGGTGGTGGCGGCGACGAGTTTGTTATCCGTGACGCCGAGGGCGCGGATGTTCAGCGCGATGACAATGCCGAAGACCATAGCAGCGAGGGTGTCCATCGTCTGGTAGCCGTCGACAAAGCCTGCCACCAGCGCGCCGCTGGCGTAGCGTTCTGTTGGTGCGCCGCTGGTGAGCTCAGGATGGAGCAGACTGGCGACAAACATGGCGGCGATGAGAAAGAGCAGCACCGGCGTCATGCGCTTGCCGAGCACGTCCTTGAGCTTTTCCGGATTGCGTGCCAAAAGCCCGGCGGCGAGAAAAAAGAGCGCGGAAAATCCGATGGAGAGCACGAGCTGCACCGAAAGCCCGAAGATCGAATCATCGCCAGCGCGCTCGGTGACGAAGCCGAACATGGCGTAGCTCGTGCCTGCTGTGCGCGGGATCGCCAGGAGCGGCCCGATGCAGATGTAGATGATCAGTGTGAAAATGCGGCCGAAAAGTGGATGGATCTTTTCACAGAGCTTGTCGATGCCGCCGACGCGTGCTGCAGCGACGACGCCGAGCACTGGAAAAACAACGGCCGTGATGACGAAGCCGATGAACGCTGGCAGCGTCTTCGTGCCGGCCTCAAAGCCGAGAAACGGCGGGAAGATGAGATTTCCCGCGCCGAAAAACATGGAAAACAACGTGATGCCCAGAAGGAGCAGGTTTTTGTGGTCGATCTTGTTCATGGTTGGTCCCCCTTTTTGTGATCGTGCGACGCGCGCACCACTCCATGATAATCTGGTGGACAGATTCCTGCAAGTGTTCTCTCAGCGCGGACCGTGTGAAAAATTTTATAGCTGGCTTCATTTTATTCTTGACAACCGTATCATACCGACATATACTGTACATATAGAAGCAATACAGTACAAGGCGGTGAACCTATGCAGATATCTGTCAGCAACAAAGCGAGCCGGCCGCTTTACGAACAGATCGTCACCCAGATCAAAGCACAGATCATGAGTGGCGAGCTCCAGTCCGGCGAAGCGCTGCCGTCCATCCGCAGTCTGGCGAAATCGCTGCACATCAGCGTGCTGACGGTGCAGAAAGCCTACGACCAGCTGTCGCAGGAAGGATTTATCGAGACGACAGCGGGCAAGGGCTGCTACGTCTCGGCGCAGAACCAGGATTTTTATCTCGAAGAACAGCAGAAACGCATCGAAGAACATTTCACGGAGGCCATCGAGATCGCCCGCGAAAGCGGCATCGATCTGGAGCATCTCACGAGCCTCCTGACACTGCTCTATGAGGAGGAATAAACCATGATGAACGCACTGACCATTTCTGACGTGAGTAAGACCTACCCAGGCTTCACGCTCGACCACGTTTCCTTTTCTGTGCCGCAGGGCGCGATCGTCGGGCTTATCGGCGAAAACGGCGCTGGCAAATCGACGATCCTCAACGCCACGCTCGGCCTCATCAGCAAGGAGAGCGGCACGATCAATATTCTCGGCAGCGACATCCTCGACAACGCCACGAAGGAACAAGTCGGCGTCGTCTTCGATGGCTGCGGCTATCCGGATGTGATGGCGCCGCGCACCATTGGCCGCATTCTTGCGAATGTGTACGAAAGCTGGGACGCCGCCCTCTATGAAAAATTGCTGGAGCGTTTCGGCCTGCCAAAGGACAAGGCGCTGAAAAAATTTTCCAAGGGCATGAAGATGAAATTCGCGATCACCGCGGCGATGGCCCATCGGCCAAAGCTCCTCGTCCTCGACGAAGCGACGAGCGGGCTCGATCCTGTCGTGCGCGACGACATCCTCGATATGCTGCTGGATTTTGTGCAGGAAGAGGACCACAGCGTGCTCGTCTCCAGCCACATCACGAGCGATCTCGAGAAGATCGCCGACTACATCGTCTTTCTCCATGAAGGGCGCATCGCCTTCACCATGCCGAAGGACGAGCTCGTGGAAAATTATGGCATCCTGCAGTGCGGCGCCGCGCAGTTTGACGCCCTGGACAAAGACGACATCGTCCGCTTCCGCCGCATGGATTATGAATGGCAGGTGCTCGTCGCCGATCGCGCCACCGCTGAGCGCAAATATCCGAAAGCCATGATCACGCCGGCGACCATCGACGAGATCATGCTGATGTTCGTGAAAGGAGAGAAATAAAATGAAAGGCCTGCTTTTGAAAGATTTCTATCTCGTGCGCGCAGCGCTCGTGCTCATTTTTGTGACATACGCTGTCATCGGCGTGGGCATGTCGATCGTTGTCGATCCGTGGATCACTGTGATCATCGGTGCCGTCATGTTCGGCATCATGAGCGCATCGACCATCAATATGGACAAGCAATTTGGCTGGCGCAAGCTCGCCGCGACACTGCCAGTGAAAAAAGAAACCACCGTCGACAGCAAATATCTGCTCTATCTCATCGTCAGCGTGCTCGGTTTTGCCGTCGGTGTGGTGATCAGTCTCATCATCTGTGCCATTAAACCTGATCTCATGCCCGCGGATGAGATGATCCGGCTTTATCTCTCGATCGCTGCCGCCATGGCGCTTTTCTCCGGCGGCGTGCAGATCCCGGGGAATTTTCTCCTCAGCGATGAAAAAGCCATGATCACCCTCATCGTCGCCTATCCGCTGCTCACCGGCATTTTCGTGGCCGTCGCCCGGCTCACCGAGGACACCATCCTCACCTGCAACATCGTGCTCGTTCTCGCTGTGGTGGTTTTTGCAGCAAGCTGGATCGTCAGCCGCAAGATCATCGCCGCGCGAGACATTCAGTAAGGAGGAGCGACCATGCGTTACAAGATCGGCGACCAGGTGTGCGCGACCTATGGCACCCTGCCTATTGTCGGCACCGTCGTCCATTTCGACGAAACCCGCCAGAAAATCCTCGTGCGCTTCAGCGCCAACCAGCAGGATTGGTACAGCGAGGACGACCTTGCGCCATTCGACGGCGGCAGAAAATAAATCACACGGCAGCCCGTTTTTGAGATGGGCTGTCGTTTTTCGCTTGATTTGTTTGCGCTTGAGATGGTAAAATCATTCAGATATTATAATGAAAGGAAGTCACAGACAATGACGCGGCATGAGCTTTTGACAGGCTACTGGCATGGGCTGTGGGTGGAATATGAGTGAGCGGCGGTAAGGTGAATGCCAGCTCTGCTGGCAGAGAAGATCCCCTGGGGGACTGGTCGCTTGCTGGTTCGTTCATCACTAAGGAGGAAATCATGCCATATATTCAACTTGCTGCCGCAATCGTGCTGGAGCTTTGCGGCACCACATTCTTAAAAATGTCAGAGGGATTTACCAAGCTGGGACCGTCGGTGCTCTGCATGGTTCTGTATTTTTTCTGTTTCTTCATTTTTTCCAAAGCGCTCGTCCATCTCAATCTCGGCGTGGCGTACGCAACGTGGAGCGGCGTCGGCCTCGTCGTTACAGCGATCATTTCCGCTGTGCTCTTTGGCCAGCGTCTGAGCCTTGTCGGGATGATTGCCATCGCGCTCATCGTCGTCGGCTGTGTGCTCTTGAATCTGTTCGGCACCGCGCAGTGAACCGAATCTTTTCAGCAGGTCTTCGGGCCTGCTGTTTTTTATAGTTGCTTTATCTTGCAGAGAAAGAGGGTACATGGTAGAATTGAGTTAGCATAAACTAATAACGAACGGAGGGATCAACTATGTTTACCATTCGACCTTATCGAGCGGAGGATGCAGCAGCTTGTGGCGACTGTTTATATGATGGATTTTTCTCTTGTCCGATCGATGACCGTGATCGCGCGATGCTTGTGGACTATGCGCAGGTGCTCATTGAGAAATGCAATTTCACTTATGTGGCGGAGACGGAAGACCACGAGGTTGTGGGCTTCATCTGCGGAAAGCATGACAAAAAATTCAGCAGTGTTCTGGCGAGCCGTTACGAAACACAGAAACATTTTGGCAAATGGTGCGCGATGTTTGTGAAATTCTACCTGAAGCTGTATCATCTTTCGCCGGCGTTTCAGAAGCAGTTCGATGCATTTTATAAACAGCTGCGCGAGCGCGACGCAAAAACGTTTGGCGCCTGCGATCTTGAGTTGGTCGCGCTCACGAGCCGAGTGGATTATCGTCAGGGATTGGGCACGGCGTTGGTGGAAACTTTTTTGCAACGGGCAGCGCATGATCGTGCGGTGACGATACGCCTCTGGACGAATTCGCTGGCATCGTGGAAATTTTACGAGAAGCGTGGGTTTGTGAAGATTGCTGAGAAACCGTTCAGCGATGGCTCAGGTGAGCGTTCGTTTGTCTATGCGTATGTGATCAAAGGAGGAGCGTTATGAAGCTGGAAATTTTAGGTGATCGCCGACGCCCGAAAATTTTGCTCATCCATCCGAGCGTCGCAGACAGCCGTTGCTTTGCGCCACTTTTTCCGTATCTCGAAGATTATTGTCTGATACTGCCGACGCTGGGTGGCCACGACATCACTTTATCTGACGATTATCGGGGTGCGCGTGCAGAAGCGCAGGCGCTGTATCAAGCGCTGACTGCGAATGGCATTTCAGCGCTCCATGCGCTGTGCGCAGAATCGTTGGGCTGCGTTGTTGGTTGGGAACTCTTACAGATGCAGCGGCTGAAAATTCGCAGGATCGTTTTTGATGGCGCGCCGTTCGCGCAGTTTGGTACATTTACTCGGCTGATCAATTTCAGCATGACAATGTTCCTTGTGCGGCGTGCGCAACGAACGCCGGAAAAACTGCAGATGATCGACGAGCGTTATCCGGAAGTGGGCAGCTCGATGAAAGAAGTGCTGGCGCATTACCGTTTGCCGACGGTGAAACGCATCGTGCGCGATGCCCTGGGAGGCGTTCAGCTGCAGGCGGATGTGCTTGCTGCGACGGATGATCTGCTGATGTTGTATGGGAGTGAAGATCCATTTCGGCGTGGGTTGGATTGTTTGAGAGACGCGGGCGTTCCGTTTCGGCAGATGATCTTGGAAGGATACGATCACTGCGCCTATCCGTTAAAAGAACCGGAAGCATTTTGCCGGCTTCTGGCAGAATGAGAATGCATACGATCTGCAGCAGGTCTTCGGGCCTGCTGTTTTTTATAGTGTATCTGTGTTATACTTTTCTATAGCGAGTACAAGAGAGATTGGAGGAATTCTCATGGAAAACAATATGTTCACAGAAAAAATGATCGCTCCTTGCGGGTTGGATTGCAGCATCTGCTGGAAGGCGCACGATCCTGCCGGCGCCTGCCCGGGATGTCTGGCGGAGACGACGGAAGGAAAATCGCCGTTCTGCGCCACGAAATGCAAGATCATCCGCTGCGAAAAGCTTTTGACAAACGGCTGGCGTTTCTGCGACGAATGCCCGGACTTCCCTTGCGAGGATTGCGAAGAACGCGAGACGCGCTACATGAACAACTATCCGCGCAAGGAATCGCCATACGGCAACATCCGCGCGGTGCGCGAGCGCGGCATGGACGCTTTTCTCAAAGAAGAGCGCGCAGAGTGGACGTGTGAAAAATGCGGTGGCGTGGTCTCTGTCCACACCGGCACCTGCACATCCTGCGGTCCGCAGATCGTGCCAAAGATTCTCTAGGAGGTGGCGCTATGATCCGGCAAGCGACAGCGGTAGATCTGGATCAGATCGCAGATGCCTACGAGGAACATTTTGCTTTTGAGGAAACGCATCCGACGCAGGCCTTCACGGTGTTCAAGCGCGGCGTCTATCCAACGCGGCGCGATGCCGAAAAAGCGCTGGCGGATGATGGTCTCACCGTTTTTGAGGAAGACGGCCGCATTCTCGCGAGCGTCATCACGAGCGGCCAGCAGCCGCCGGAATATGCGAACGTCGTCTGGCAGCGCGCGCTTCCTGCGGAGGCTGTGCGCGTGATCCATCTGCTCATGGTGCGGCCGAGCGCCAGCGGGCGCGGCATCGGCGCGCAGCTGATGCGCCACGTTGAAGATGCAGCGCGGGAAACTGGCTGCGCAGCATTGCGGCTGGACACTGGCAGCCAGAACAAGCCGGCTGTGCATCTCTACGAAAAGCTGGGCTACCAGATCGTTGCCGGCGGCGCCATGAAGGTCGGCGGCGCCGTGTCCCACGACGGCCATCTGTTTCTGGAGAAAATTTTATAAGATACCAACGACGCACAGGCCAGCGCTGCGCGTCGTTTTTTCTGCTTTTTCGTGTGAGAAAGCACAAATTATATCTGGGGAAATAGGAACTTTCATAAAATGCTTGCTGTGGTTGAGAATATATAGGGAGGGTATTGTGCAAATCCGAATGATGGGTTATGATACTTACTGTAATTTTTGTAGAAAGTATAATGGATAAGGAGAAGAAACATTGAGTAACAAAAGTTCGTTGAAAATGTATGGTTACATTATGATCGCTTATGGCATCATCTATGCGCTGCTGGGTGTGCTGGTCATGGCTGGCATGCTCCAGGGCCTGATGCCTGGATACGAGAGCGGCGAAATGCTGATCATGGTGCTCGCTTTTGTGATCGCGATCCTGGCGATCATCTGCGGCTTTGCCTGCCTCAAAGGCAACAATGGCATGGCGAGTGTGCTCGGGCTCATCTTTGCGATCATGGGGCTGATCTCTCTCGTTTACGCACAGATCAGCCAGGATGCGTTCAATCTGTTTGACTGCATCACGATGGTGCTCGGCGTAGCGATCTTCTATCTCGCGCGCAAAAACTGAGAAAACTGCGACAGTCGACAAGCGGCTGTCGTTTTTTTCATTTGTGCGCAAAGAGTGTTGGCAATTGTCGGCGCGTCGGGTAAAATATTCTTATCAGATAACGATCAAAAAAGGAGAAAAATAAAATGACAGTAGATCTGGTTTCCCTGACAATGATCATGCTCGTGGCGGCGTTTTGCCCGATCGTCACGCAGATGATCCCGGGAAAGGTTGTGCCGCAGACGGTGCTGCTTCTGTTGGTGGGCGCGCTCATGGGGCCGCACATGGGACAGGTGATCGACGTGGATCAGTCGATCGAACTTCTGAGCGAGCTGGGGCTGGCGTTTCTCTTTCTGCTGGCTGGCTACGAGATCGATCCGAAAGAGCTCACCGGCCATCAGGGCAAGGTTGGACTCGCCACATGGTTGGCGACGATCGCGCTGGCGGCAGCGATCGTCACGCTGGTGCCATATTTCAGCGCCCACGACATGAACGGCGCGGCTGCGATCATCGTTTTAACGACGACGGCCCTTGGCACGCTGATGCCGATCCTCAAGGAGCGCAATCTCGAGGGCACGCCGGTGGGCGATGCGGTCATCGCTTACGGTACCTGGGGCGAGCTTGGTCCTGTGCTGGCGATGGCGCTGCTCCTATCGGTGCGTTCGCACATCGCCACCTTTATCATCCTCGGCATTTTTCTTTTGATCTGCGTGATGGCCGCGCGTCTGCCGGCGAAAGCGAAAAAGCGTGGCCATAAATTGTACAATTTTCTCACAGCCAACGCCAACACCTCGTCACAGACGATGATGCGCATGACGGTGCTCCTGCTCGTTGCGCTGGTGGCGCTCTCTGAGCTTTTCGATCTGGACGCCGTGATGGGCGCGTTTGCCGCTGGATTCATTCTACGCTACGTGATCCCGGAAGGGATGAAAACGCTGGAGCTCAAGCTCGAGGGTGTTGGCTACGGTTTTCTCATTCCGGTTTTCTTTATCGTCAGCGGCGCTGGCATCGACATTGGTGCTGTGGCGGCAAAGCCGGGGCTGCTCGTGACATTCATCGTGCTGCTTTTGCTCATCCGCGCTGTGCCTGTGTTCATCGCAATGACGCTGGACCGCAAAGCCAATCCGATGAGCTCGCACCATCGCGTCACCGTTGCCCTCTACTGCACAACAGCGCTGCCGATCATCGTTGCTGTGACGAGCGTCGCTGTAAAATCTGGCACCATGCAGCAGGATACCGCGTCGACACTCGTGGCAGCCGGAGCAGTGACGGTATTTCTCATGCCGCTTTTGGGCAGCCTCACCTATCGCGTCGCCGATGCACATCCTGTGGAAATGGCGAAAGACATTGCACACACGCCGGCCGACTGGCGTCTCATTTTTGACGACCATCGCAGACTGCGCCGACTGGTGCGTCAAGGCGTGGACGATGAAACCATTGCGCGTCTGCTGAAAATTGCTGCTCAGCGCAAAGGCTTGAGCACGCCAGAAGAAGAACGCGCTTATGCCGAAAAGATCGTGCAGCGCGTGCGCGCCGAGCGCCAGAAACGTCTGCGTGAGCTCGGCCTCGATCCTGACAAGGTGGACAAGCTGCCGCGTAAATATCAGTATCCAGGCGATTGAGTGAAAGGAGCGTGGGAAAGATGATGGTGATTTCTCTCACACAACGGTTTTTTCTCTGCACAGAGACAGGGAGCGAGTCAGTGGATATCCGCGATGAAAAGGGAATGTTTGGGCTCGTGGCAGCGGCGCTGCTGGAGCTGGAACTTTCGGGCTGTGTTTGCATCGAGAAGAAAAAGGTGCGCGCCTGCGCACCGCTTTCTGAAGGTTGTGCGCCGCTGGCGCCGCTCTATGATTACATCCGGCACAAGGGGCCGCTGAGCGTGGGCAAGATCGCGCGGGCTTCGTTCGTCAAAGATATTCTGCTGCTACAGCTGCCGAACGATTCGCTGAGCTGGCAGCTGCGGCAAAGTGTGGGCACTGCGCTGGAACTGCGTGGACTGGCGCAAAGTCGCGATGGGAAAAAGGCGCTCTTTTTGCCAAAACCAGAAGCCGTGCAGGCAGAATTTGCCGAGCTGCGTGCCGCGCTGATCGACAGAACATTGCCGCTTGACGGCGACACCGCAGCGCTGGCGCTGCTCCTCGACAAAATGGGCGTGCTCGCCGAGTATTTTTCGGAAGCAGAATGTGAGCAGATGCGCGACGCGTTGACGCAGGCCGCCCAGCGTGAAGAGAACGCCGCCGTGCTTGCGGCGATGAAACATTTCGAAGAGCTTTGGAAAGTGAGCAAGGCGATCGTTTTTCTGCCGTGGTAAAGCTGGCGCGTGCGCAGGTCGCACGCGCTTTTTTGTGTGGACTATTGACAGAGAAATGTTTTTTTGTATAATGAGAACAAGGAAATCAACCACGATTATTGAAGGAGGTTTTTGTCATGATCGATCGTTCCATTACACAACAATTTCTCACCCTCGCTGTGAACGACAAGGGCAAGCTTTCCACGTTTGACCAAAACGGGGCGATCTGTCTCATCGCTGGCGGGGTGATCGAGCTGGCGCAGGCGGGCGTGATCGAGATCCGCGACAAGCGCGCGACGACCAGCGAAAAACTTCCGCGGGAGCTGGATTATTTGGCGCCGCTTTACGACTACATTCGCGAGAAGGAGCCGGTGAAGGCGAACTGGATCGTCAACGATTTTTATATGAGCATCACTGGCAAGCGATTCAATGCGCTTTTTGACGGCGTGATGGATTCGCTGCGTGCGCAGGGACTGACAGAAATGGTCGAAAGCGGATTTCTTGGTAGAGATCGCAGCCCGGCGCCGAAGGAAAAAGCGGTGCGCGCTGTCGTGGATAATCTGCGCGCGGAGCTTTTGGACGACGATCCTGTCGACGCAGAGACGGCGGTGGTGGCTGTGCTTCTGGATAAGAGCGACGATCTCAAGGAGCATTTCTCGAAAGACGAGCGCCGCGCCATGAAAGAGCGGCTGAAAAATCTCGCGCAGACGCCAGAGGGCAAGCTCATCGCGAGTGCTGTTGAGCAGGTGGAAACGATCGCGGTGATCCTCTTGACGACGATCCTCTGATCCACTTGACAGCGTCGGCGTTTTGGTGGATGATAGAAAGAGACCACAGCAAAGAGGTGACGCTGATGAAACAATGCATGGATTCTGAGAATCTGCACCGGCGCTTCGCGAAGATCATCGGCCAGGTGCAGGCCATCGACCGTATGATCGACGAGGATGTGCCGTGCGAGGATGTGCTGGCGCAGATCAACGCCGCCAAGCGCGCGCTGCACAAGGCTGGTCAGGTGGTGCTCGAGGGGCACATTCAGCACTGTGTGCGCGATGGTATTGAGCACGGCGACGCCGACCAGACGATCGCCAGTTTTACGAAAGCCGTGGAGCGTTTCGCGAACATGAACTGATATATAATGAAGGAAAATGAAAGGATCCGGTGTCGATGGACGTCGGATCCTATTATTTTGTTCTTGACATGCCCATACCCCCATGGGTATACTACATGTGTAAGCTAAAGCAAACAAGGGAGGGACATCTCATGATTGAAAAATTGGAGGCTCTGCTCGAGTGGGGCGGAACAAAACGTGACATTGTATTTCTGATCATTTCCGGGATCGCCCTCGTGGCGAGCATTGCCGGATTGAAGATCGGCGGTGTGGATCCGGCCTGGGTGGCGATCATTCTCTGCGGAATCCCGATCATCCTGGAAGCGATCATTGGGCTGGTCACGGCTTTTGACATCAAGGCGGATGTGCTTGTGTCGCTGGCGCTGGTCGCGTCGATCATCATTGGCGAGGATTTTGCGGCTGGCGAGGTTGCATTCATTATGCAGCTGGGCGCGCTGCTGGAAGAGCTCACTGTTGCGCGTGCGCGCGCCGGGATCGAAAAGCTGGTGCATCTGACGCCGCGCACGGCACGTCGTCTGGATGGTGAGCGCGAAACGGTGATCCCGGCGGAGCAGGTTGTCATCGGCGATCTGCTGCGGGTGTTGCCTGGTGAAACAGTGCCGGTGGATGGCGTGATCACGAGTGGTCAGACGTCGATCAATCAGGCGGTGATGACTGGCGAATCGCTGCCGGTGGACAAGGGTGTCGGCGACGACGTATCGTCGGGGACGGTGAATCAGTTCGGCGCGTTTGACATGCGCGCGACGAAGGTTGGCGAAGACAGTGCCATCCAGCGCATGATCCGGCTTGTGCAGTCGGTCGACGCCGGCAAGGCGAAGATCGTCAATCTTGCTGATCGCTGGGCGACGTGGATCGTTGTGATCGCGCTGTCGGCGGCGCTGCTCACCTGGATTTTTACAGGTGAGATCATCCGTGCGGTGACGATCCTCGTTGTGTTCTGTCCGTGTGCGCTGGTTCTGGCGACGCCGACGGCGATCATGGCGGCGGTTGGCAATGTCACGAAGCATGGTTTTCTGGTGCGCGAGGGCGATGCGCTCGAGCGTCTCGCGAATGTGCGCCACATCGCTTTCGACAAGACGGGCACGCTGACCTATGGCACGCCGGAGGTTGTGGCTGTGGAGCCGTTTGCTGAGCGCTGGCAGCGAGAAACGTTGTATCGTCTTGCCTGCAGTGCGGAGCTGCGCAGTGAGCATCCGCTGGGAAAAGCGATCGTAAAAAGTTTTCGCGAGGAATTTGGACGATCCGCTGCTCAGCCGGAGCAGTTTCAGATGGTTCCTGGCCGCGGTATTCTGGCGCAGGTGGAAGGGCACGCGGTTCTTGCCGGTAATGCGCAGCTGCTCGCTGATCACGGCATCGCTCTTTCGCCACAAGCAGAAGCGCAGGCGCGCGCCCATCTCGCCCAGGGCAGCACGCTCACCTATGTGGCGGTGGATGGCGCTGCGGCTGGTGTGATCGCGCTTTCTGATACGCTGCGTGAGGATGCGGCAGAGATGATCCACGCGATCAAGGATTGCGGCGTGACGCCGATCCTGCTCACTGGTGACCACGAAAACGCTGCGCGCCATATGGCGGGGAAGCTTGGCATCGACGCGGTGCGCGCTGGCTGTCTGCCGGAGGATAAGCTGGCGGAGATTGAGCGCTATCAGAGCGCGGGCGAAGCGGTCTGCATGATCGGCGACGGCATCAACGACGCGCCGGCGCTCAAGAAAGCCTTCGTCGGCATCGCCATGGGCGGCGTTGGTTCGGACATCGCTGTGGATGCTGCGGATATTGCCCTCGTCGACGACAAGGTCAGCGAGCTGCCGCATCTGTTCAAGCTTGCCAAGCGCATGATGTTCACCATCAAATGCAATCTCACCTTTTCGATGACGCTCAATTTTGTCGCTATCATTCTGGCGATCACGGGTATTCTCAATCCTGTTGTCGGCGCGCTGGTGCACAATGCTGGCAGCGTGATCGTCATCATCAATTCGGCGCTGCTCACTGGTTGGAAAGCGCGCAGCTGAATCATCTGATCTCGAGGCTTGCGATCTGTCGCAGGCCTCGATTTTTTGTCATCGCTAAAAGATTGACGAATCAGGCGGTGAAGGTTTATCCTTAAAGTAGAAATCAGCTCACATTGTCTAGAGATTGGAGAGATCTATTATGAGTGAAAACACAAGCAAGGTTTATTTTACAGATTTTCGCTGCAAGGTGGATGAAGGCCCTGCCCACAAGCTTTCCCGCCTGATCGACAAGGCTGGGCTCGGCGAGATCGACATGGACGGAAAATTTGTCGCGATCAAGATGCACTTTGGCGAGCTTGGCAACATGAGCTATCTGCGTCCAAATTATGCGAAGGCGATCGTGGATTATGTCAAAGCCCGCGGCGGCAAGCCATTTCTCACCGACTGCAACACGATGTATCCGGGATTTCGCAAGAACGCCATCGAGCATCTCTACTGCGCCTGGGAAAACGGCTTCACACCGCTGACGGTTGGCTGCCCGGTGATCATCGGCGACGGGCTCAAGGGCACGGACGACATTGCGGTGCCGGTTGTTGGCGGCGAATATGTCAAGGAAGCGCGCATCGGTCATGCGATCATGGACGCCGACATTTTTATCTCGCTGGCGCATTTCAAAGGCCACGAGCTCACCGGCTTTGGCGGCGCGATCAAGAACATCGGCATGGGCTGTGGCTCTCGCGCCGGCAAGCAGGAGCAGCACTGCAACGGCAAGGCGCAGATCGATCCGGAAAAATGCCGCGGCTGCAAACGCTGTCTGCGTGAATGTGCGAACAATGGTCTGCAATTTGACGAAGCCACGAAGAAAATGACCGTCACTGAAAACTGTGTTGGCTGCGGTCGTTGTCTGGGCGCCTGCAATTTCGACGCGATCGATTTTGCCCGTCGTGGCGCAAATGCGGATCTCAACCGCCGCATGGCAGAATACGCCAAGGCCGTTGTCTATGGCCGCCCAAGCTTCCATGTCAACATCGTTGTCGACGTGTCGCCAAACTGCGACTGCCACAGCGGCAACGACGCGCCAATGCTGCCGGATATCGGCATGTTCGCATCCTTCGATCCGCTGGCAGTCGACCAGGCTTGCGCCGACGCCTGCCTGGCGCAGGAGCCGCTGCCAAATACCCAGCTCACTGAGCAGATGGAAAAAGACGATTTCTGTGATCACCACGATCATTTTGAAAACGTCACGCCGAACGCAGAGTACAAAACCTGCCTTGAGCACGCGGAAAAGATCGGGCTCGGCAGCCGCAAGTATGAGCTGATCACTGTGAAATAAAACGATTCTTTTGAATGAGAGGCCGGGGAACGCGCGATGTTCTCCGGCCTTTTCTGCGTCATCCAATCTTTACATGTGTGCGCTTGTGCGCAGCTCAAAAAATATGATAAGATAAAAACATTCAGCGGAAAGGAGCGGATACGATGGCTGGAGTCACAAAAAAAGCGATCGCCGAAGCATTTTTGCAGGCGGCGCAGCAGAAACCGATCGACAAGGTGACGGTGAAGGATGTTGTCGGCATTTGCGGCATCACCAGACAGACGTTTTACTATCATTTTCAGGATCTGCTCGAGGTTTTGGAATGGCTCATGGCTCAGCGTGTGGAATCGCTGCTGGCAGAGACGCTGGCTGCCAAAACGCCGAAGGAGGCCATCCGTGTGATGCTCTCGACGGTCGAAGACAAGCCGGATTTTGTCGTGCAGCTTATGGCTTCGCGCAAGCGCGAGGAAGCGGAGCGCATCTTTTTTGACGCCGCGCGCACGTATTTCGCGGAGCTGTTGCGCCGCAGCGACAGCCAGCCGCAGATCAGATACGCCAGCGATCTGGAGACGGCGCTGACGTTTTATTCCAGCGCCATCGTCGGCGTGCTCATCGACGCCAGCCGCAAGCCGAGCGTGGATCTCGATCTGCTCGCTGACCAGTTGCTGCGGCTCCTTAGCGGCGAGCTCCTGCCACATATGGACAAATGTGAGGATTGAACTGAAAAACCCCGGGCGATCGCTCGGGGTTTGTTGTTTGCTTACAGCACCTGGCTGATGTGCAGGATCTGCAGATCCTTGTAGCGTTCGAGTTTGCCGAGCTGCATGAGACAGCTTGGACATTCGGCGACGACGATATCAGCGCCGGTGGCTTTGAAATCCTTGTATTTATTGTCGAGAACTTTCGCGGAGGTGTCCGGAAAATCGATCTGGAAGGTGCCGGCGCCGCCACAGCACATGGTGGCGTTTTCCGCTGGCAGATAGGTGACGGCTTTTTCGAGCAGAGCCTGTGGTTCCTTGTGGATGCCCTGGCCGCGATTGAGATGGCAGGAAGCGTGGTAGGTGACGCGCAGCTCCTTGCGCGGCGTTGGCTCGTAGCCGACGGCGTAGAGATATTCGGAGAGGCCCATGACCTTCTGGCTGAAGGCGCGGGCTTTTTCTTTCATGGTGAAGTCGTCGGCGAAGAGCTCGCCGTACTCTTTAAGCATGGCGCCGCAGCTGCCGCAGTCGGTGATGATGAGATCGTAGTCCTGCAGGACCTCGATGTTGTGGCGCGCCATTTTTTTCGCCAGCGGGATCATGCCGTGGGATTGTTGCGGCAATCCGCAGCAGTCAACAGTCGGCACGTCGACGGAGCGGCCGGTTTTTTCAATGAGCGCGATCGATGCATCGCTGGCGTTTTTGAAGAAGAGCTTCATGGCGCAGCCTTTGAAATAGGCGACGCGCCGCACTTTTCCCAGATCAACGCGGCACTTTTCCGCAGGTTTTCCGTCTGGACTAGCTTCGCGTCGGGAAAAAATTGCCGGGCCTGCGTGGCGCATACTCTCTGGTGCGGTGTGGTTCGCTGGCAGAAGCCCGCGGGTGAGACGCGGAAATTGCAGCGCCTGAGCGGCACCGATGAAGGGCCGGCTGACGCTTTTCAGCGGACCGCTCGACATGAAGCCGCCAATGAGGCGGTATTTTGGCGAGAGGCCGTGGTCTTCGCGCAGCCACTGGCGCATTTCGATCATCGCCTGGTCAGTCATGACCTTGCCTGGGCAGACTTCTGTGCAGGCTTTGCAGAGCAGGCAGTAATCGAGGGCGTGGCGCAGCGCTTTTTCATTCCCGTCGAGCTTGTCCTCGAGGAGGGCGCGCACGATGGCGATCTTGCCGCGCGAGGTGGCGCGGTCTTTGCGGTCGACTTTATAGAGGGGGCAGACGGTGGTGCAGGCGCCGCAACGGTCGCATTTGTCGACGATGGCTTTGAGTTTTTCGTAATGCTGGTTGTGTTCCATGCTGATCACCGCCCGAAGATCTTGCCGGGATTGAGGATGTTATTTGGATCCAGCGCCTGCTTGATGAGGAGCGAGGCGTCGATCTCCTCTTTTTCCAGGGCGATGCCGATGTATGGCTGTTTGGAAATGCCGATGCCGTGCTCACCGCTGAGCTTGCCGCCGCAGTCGACAGCGAGCTGGAAGATCTCACCGACGCAGTCGTGGACTTTTTCCGGCACGCCTGGTGCGCCCATGTCGCAGAGCAGCGATGGATGCAGATTGCCGTCGCCGGCGTGGCCGAAGATCGACACCTGGAAGCCGTATTTGGCACAGATGTTGATGATCTCGGTGCAGACGTGCGGCAGTTCGGCGCGGGGCACGGTGATGTCCTCGCCAACGCGATCCGGCGCCAGGGATTTCAGCGCCGTCGAGAGCTTGTTGCGCAGATTCCAGAGATGGTCGCGTTCAGCGTCGTCGGCAGCGAGGGTGAAATCGAGCGCCCCGTCCTTGCGGCAGACGTCCTCGAGGATGGCCATATCGGCGGCGCAGATCTCCGGCGTGTTGCCGTCGAGATCGAAGACGAGCATGGCGCCGACGTTATCGGCGATCGGAAAATCGTTGAATTTCGCCGTTGCTTCGCAGGAGAGCTTGTCCATGAGCTCGGCGGCTGTCGGCGTGACGCCGCTCTTGAGACAGTCGCCGACGGCGGTGCAGGCGTCGGCCACGCTCTTAAAGGTGGCCATGGCGCTCTTCACATATTTTGGACGGCCGATGACCTTGAGGGTGGCTTCGGTGATGATGCCGAGGGTGCCCTCGGAGCCGACGAAGAGCTGGGTCATGTTGTAGCCGGTGACGTTTTTGATGAGCTTGCCGCCGGTGTGGATGACGTCGCCACCAGCGAGCACGACCTCCAGCCCCAGCACGTAGTCTGAGGTGACGCCGTATTTGACGGCGCGGATGCCGCCAGCGTTTTCGGCGATGTTGCCGCCAATCGTGGAATATTTATAGCTGGATGGCTCTGGTGGATAGTAGAGGCCGTGGGCGGCGCAGAAATCGTGGATGTCTTTGGTGATGACGCCGGGCTGCACGCGCAATGTGAGATTTTTTTCGTCGAGCTCGACGATCTGGTTCATTTCATCGACCATCAGCACGATGCCGCCTTGCACAGGGATGACGCCGCCGGAGCGTCCGCTGCCGGTGCCGCGGCAGATCACAGGGATTTTGTGGGCGTTGGCGTATTTCATGAGGGCGGAGACTTCGGCGGTTGTGTGGGCCTTGCAGACGAAGTCCGGCGTTTCGTCAGGATTGAGGGCTTCCGGCGAAGCGTCGTAGCTGTAGCCGAAGCAGTCGACAGGCTCGTGGAGCACGCGCTCTTTGCCGAAGATCTCGCGCAGCGCCTTGAGATGTACTTCTTTATTTTCGATCATAGAAAATGTTCCTTCCTTTCTATAGAGATCCTGTTTGGTGTCTCTTATTATAGCACGCTGCTCGAGAATTGACAGAAGGTGAACACAATTTTTTTCAAAAAACTTGGGCCGCAGATGCTCCTCGCTGGCGCTTTCGCGTCATTCACCTTGTGGCCCAGGCCACCTTCTCTGGCGCTTTCGCACCATTCACCTTGCGTATTTATACAGAACGCTCTATAATTGTTCTATAACAGTCAATCAAAGGAGTTGTTTTTATGGAAACGCAATCCGTATTCCTTCCATCCTATAGCATCGGCGGCAGCGATGTGTACAAAAAAGTGCCGGATATCTGCCGTCCGTACGGCACAAAGGCCATCGTCATCGGTGGCGAAAAAGCCATGGCAGCGGCGAAAGAGGATCTGCTCGCGGGCGTCGCTGGCAGCGATATTGAGATCACCGGCTTTCTCAAATATGGCGATGACGTCACCTACGAAGCGGCAGACGCCCTCTGCGCCAATCCTGACGTGCAGGCTGCCGACATGATCTTCGCCGTCGGCGGCGGGCGCGCGACAGACACCTGTAAGACGGCGGCCGACAAGCTCGACAAACCGATCTTCACCTTCCCGACGATTGCTTCCAACTGCGCGGCGGTCACCCTCGTCTGCGTCATGCACAAGCCAGACCGCAGCCTCGCCGGCTTCCACTATCGCAAGGAGCCAGCCAAGCACGCCTTCATCAACCTCGACATCATCAGCAAGGCGCCGCTGGAATACATCTGGGCCGGCATTGGCGACGCTTTCAGCAAAGCCTACGAGCCATCATTTTCTGCGATGAACGACGAGCTCGATCATTCCAACATGATCGGCGTCGACCTCGCCAAGCACTGCGGCGAGCCGCTGTTCAAATATGCTGTGCAGGCCTACGAGGATTGCAAGAACCAGCGCATCAGCGAAGCACTGAAGCAGATCGTCCTGAATATCATCATCACCGGCGGCATCATCAGCACCCTCATTGAAACGGAGAAATACAACGGCGCCATTCCACACTCCATTTTCTACGGCAGCACGCCGATCCCGGCCTGCGAGCAGAACCACCTGCACGGCGAGATCGTCGCCTACGCCTGCCTGCCGCAGCTGATGCATGAGCAGCGCATGGAGGATTTCGAGCGCCAGTTTAAGATCAACCGCGCGCTGGAGCTGCCAACCAGCCTGGCTGAGATCGACATCCAGATCGGCAGCGCCGACTACGAAAAGCTTCTCGACGGCACCATGGCCGATCGCTGCATGCAGTATCTGCCATATCCGATCAGCCGCGCCGACGTCGACGACGCCATCCGCAAGACGGAAGACTATCACAACGCGCATGTGTGATGCGTGGAAATCCCCGAAGTATTCTAATGCTTCGGGGATTTTTCTGTTCAGTGCGTAGTCAGCCACTCCAGAGCATTGATGCGCTGGATGCCGTTGTAATCAGCTGGAGGATCGTCATCGAGCGTCAGGATCATGCGTGGATAGTGATCGGCAATCTTTTCGAGCGGCGCCAACTCTCGGTGTAGCGTATTTTCGTCGCGCACCGTCGCTGCTACCTGGTAATAGATGATGCCTTGGGGATCCATAGCAACAAAATCCACCTCCAGATCGTCGATCTTGCCAACGTAGACGTCGTAGCCGCGGCGCAGAAGCTCGAGATAGATGACGTTTTCCAAAATATGGCCAACATCCATGGCGCGTGTGCCGAGCAGTAGCTGCCGCAGACCGATATCGACGACGTAATATTTTTCCAGTGTTTTCAGATATTGTTTTCCTTTGATGTTATAGCGTTTCGCCTGATAGATGATGAAGCTCTCCATTAGCGCGGAAAGATATTTTTCAACTGTGCGCACATCAATTTTGCGACCGGCCGAGGTCATGGTGTCGGCGATTTTTTTTGTCGAAAGCGGATTGCCAATGTTGTCAAAAATAAAGCGAGTGATGCTTTCCAGCATCATCGTGTCACTGATTTGATGGCGCTGGGTGATGTCCTTGACAACGATGGTGTTGTAGATGGCGTCGAGATAATCGCGTAGCTCCTTTGGTTGGTCGGCGAGTTCAAGCGCGTAGGGGAAGGAGCCTGTTTCCAGATAAGAGCGGTAAGCGCGGGCGAGGTTGTCTGTTTCCCCAGTAGCGGTGATATATTCGGAAAAGGACAGCGGTAGCATGCGAATCTCGACGTATCTGCCAGAAAGCAGGGTGGCAATTTCAGAAGAGAGCATTGTTGCGTTTGAACCTGTGAGATAAATATCGACATTCTTTTTCAGCGTCAGACTGTCGACGACCTCTGGAAATTTTTCGCAGCGCTGTACTTCGTCCAGAAAAATGTAGGTCATCTTATTCGGATGCAGGCGTTCCTTGAGATAAGCGTAGAGTGCGGTGGGATTGCGCAGTGTAAAAAAATCGTAGTCTTCAAAGTTGACGGCGACGATTTGCTCATCGGCGACGCCAAGCGTGCGCAGGTGATCCTCGTAAATCTCCATCAGCGTGGATTTGCCGCAGCGGCGAACGCCGGTAATCACTTTGATCACCTGTTTATCGCGGAAAGCGATGAGTTTGCTCAAATAATCTGGTCGTGCGATGCGGTGCATGGTCATGTGTACCACCTCCTGAGATCATCTTAGCGGAAAAACAGGAGACTGGCAATAAGTTTTTGGATTGAAATCCAAAAACTTTTGCGAAACAGAGGTTTTTTGGATTCTGATGCAGAAAACTTTGCTGGATGGGGCGGCGGATTGTCATCCTGTTCAATATTTTCTGATTCTTAATACCTGATATCACCGATTCCTATTGGCATCCGTCAATTATATGGCGTATAATATAATCAAATCGAAGGAGGTCATCATCATGGAATTTGTAACGTTGAACAATGGTGTCAAGATGCCTCTGGAAGGCTACGGTGTCTTCCAGGTGACGGACCCGGCTGAATGCGAAAGGGTTGTGCTTGAAGCCATCGCTGCCGGCTATCGCCTCATCGACACTGCGGCTGCGTACATGAACGAGGAGGGCGTCGGGCGTGCGATCAAGGCCTGCGGCGTGCCTCGCGAAGAACTTTTTATCACGTCGAAGCTCTGGGTGCAGGACGCGAGCTACGAAGGCGCGAAGCAGGCGATTCAGGCGTCGCTCTCTAAGCTGGGCGTGGACTATCTCGATCTCTATCTGATCCATCAGCCGTTGGGCGATTATGTCGGTGCGTACCGTGCGATGGAAGAAGCGTACAAAGCGGGAACGCTGCGCGCGATCGGTGTCTGCAATATGTATCCGGCGCGGCTGGCGGATTTCTGCGAAACGGTGGAGGTGATCCCGGCGGTCAACCAGGTGGAGCTGCATCCGTTCTTCCAGCAGGAAAAGGCGCTGAAGACGATGCGCCAGTACGGTGTGCATCCTGAGGCCTGGGGCCCATTCGCAGAAGGGACGCACGGGATCTTCACGCATCCTGTGCTCACGCGCATTGGCGACAAGTACGGCAAGACGGCGGCGCAGGTGGCGCTGCGCTGGAATGTGCAGCGTGGGGTCACGGTGATCCCAAAATCGGTGCACAGGGAGCGCATGGAGCAGAATCTCGACATCTGGGATTTCACGCTGGCTGACGAGGACATGGCTGCGATCGCAAAGCTGGACATTGGCCACAGCGAGATCGTCGACCACGACGACCCTGGCTACATCAAAACGCTGCACAAATTAAAGATCCACTGAGTTCAGAGAAAATGCTCGGCTGTCGGCTGCGATGGCTGGGCTTTTTTCATGCGTGTTCCAGATGCAGCATGAGGAAGCTGAGGAGGCAGAGGCCGGCGGTTTCTGTGCGCAGGATGCGGCGGCCAAGGCTGACGCTCTGAAAACCGGCGCAGGTGGCGGCCTGCCATTCTTCCTCGCTGATGCCGCCTTCGGGACCGACGAGGAGGGCGATCTTTTTGGCGCTGTCGAGCTGCGGCAGGAGGGCCTGCAGGCGGCCTGCGGCGGTTTCATCCTCGTAGCAGATGAGCTTGATGTCGGCGTCTTTGGCGAGGGCGATGGCGTCGGCGAAGCGCTTTGGGCTGGCAACCTGGGGAAGAATGCCGCGCTTGGACTGCTCGGCGGCGCTTTTGGCGATCTCTGCCAGGCGCTCGGCTTTGCGGTCGGCCTTTTTGTCGTCGAGGCGCACGTTGGAGCGGGCCATCATCACGGGGACGATGCTGCTGGCGCCGAGCTCGACGGCTTTCTGGATGATGAGCTCGAGCTTGTCGCGCTTGGGCAGGCCCTGCAGGAGGATGAGCTGGCAGTCGAGCTCGCGCGCGCTGTCGCGGCTTTCGACGACGCTGGCGGTGAGGCTGTTTTTCTGGACGTCGGTGACGCGGCAGATGTGCTCGCGGCCGCGGCCGTCGGCGAGGACGAATTCTTCTCCTTCACGCAGACGCAGCACGAAGAGATGCTGCCAGTCTTTGCGGCTGAATGTGAGTGGGGCGGCGAGGGCCTCCTCAGAAAGAGGTGCTGGTAAGAAAAAATGGTGCATGGTGAACTCCTTTGCGGGGGATTTTCTTCATTATTATAGTCTATGATAGCACGCGCGAGCGGCGGCGAAAACAAGTATTTTCATTTGTGCCCAAACAGGGTACAATGGGAGCAGGATTGAATGAGGGGAGCGATGATATTGAGTGAAAATGGAAGTGAGCGCCGCGCTGTGGCGGAGGTGCTGTTTGCGGCGGCGTGCTGGGGCTGTATTGGCCTGTTCACGCGCTATCTCTCGGGGCTGGGGATGTCGCCCTTGGCGATCGCGTTTTTTCGCAGCTTTGCTGCGGCGGCGATGCTGGCGGGCTGGCTCGGCGTGCGCGATCGGAAGACGTTTCGCATCCGCGCGCGGGATATTTGGATGTTTGTGGGCACGGGCTTTGTCTCGATCGGCTGCTTCAATGTGTTTTATTTTATGACGCAGACGTACACGACGCTGTCTGTGGCGGCGGTGCTTCTGTACACGGCGCCGTTTTTTGTGATCTTTATGTCGCGGCTCTTTTTTAAGGAGCGCATCACGCGCCAGAAGATCTGCGCGGTGGTGCTGGCGTTTGCGGGCTGTCTGTTTGTCACGGGGCTGGTCGGCGGCGGCAGCGTGAGTCTGGCGCCGATAGCGATCGTGACGGGGCTGGGCTCGGCGATCTGCTACGCGCTCTACAGCATTTTCGGCCAGGTGGCGCTGGCGCGCTACGCGCCGATGACGGTGACGTTTTATTCGCTTTTTATCTCGGCCTGCTCGCTAGGGATCGTGTTTGCGGCAAGCGGCGCGGATCTGCCGCCGGTATCTGGCGGGATGGTCCTGGGCGTCTGCGGCCTGGGCCTTTTTTCGACGGCGCTGCCGTATATTTTCTACACGCGCGGGCTGGCGGGGCTTTCGCCGAGCAAGGCGAGTGTGCTGGCCTTTGCGGAGCCGATGGTGGCGACGCTGGTGGGCATTTTTGTGCTGCACGAGCCGATCACGCTGCCGGCTGTTCTGGGCATTGCGCTGATCTTTGCAGGGATTGTTGTCTTAAATCGACGTTCATCATAATTTAGGAGGAATTTCTATGGAAAAAATCAAAACTGAACCGGAGATTGTGAGCCTCTTTGGCTCGGAGTACGAAAAGGTGCCGCGCTTTTTCTATGTGAACGAGGCGGGCGACGAGGTGGTGCATCCGGCCTTCCACGATCCGACGGAGGGCGAGATCGACGCTTTCTATGTGCGCCAGCCGCTGATGCTGAGCTTCTGCCGTCTGCGCACGGCGGCGCGGCTGAACTACCGCGATGTGAATCCGCGCTTGTTCCGCGATTTCGATTCGAACTACCGCGAGGTGACGCCGGATCAGGTGGATGCGTACACCCGTTATATGGAAGGAAACTTCACGCGACTGGATGACTAAGGAGGAACCTTATGGGACTTGAACGAATCGGCGGCGCCCTGGGCGCTGGTATTGGTGCCCTCGGCGGTGTGCTGGCGGACACCTGGAAGGATTATTTTGTCTGCGACAGCATGGGCGCGGACGAGCTTGTGAAAAAAGGCGAGCAGAATCAGGGGCGGCGCGGCGTCAACCGCAAGGGCAGCGACAACCTGATCACGACGGGCTCGGTGATTGTGGTGGCGGAGGGGCAGTGCATGCTCATCGCCGACCAGGGCAAGATCGTCGAGTTCTGTGCGGAGCCGGGGGCCTTCACCTACGATGCATCTACGGAGCCGAGCCTGTTCTGCGGCGAGCTGGGGCGCGGCATCATCGAAAGCTTCAAGGCGGTGGGCAAGCGCTTCACCTTTGGCGCGGAGACGGCGCACGATCAGCGGGTGTATTATGTGAACACGAAGGAGATCGTCGGCAACAAATACGGCACGGCGAGCCCGGTGCCGTTTCGCGTGGTCGACCAGAACATTGGCCTGGATATGGACATCGCGATCAAATGCTTCGGCGAATATTCCTACCGCATCACGGACCCGGTGCTCTTTTACACGAATGTCGTCGGCAATGTCGAGGGCACCTACACCCGCGACGCCCTCGACAGCCAGCTCAAGAGTGAGCTCCTGACGGCGCTGCAGCCGGCCTTTGCGAAGATCTCGGCGGCGGGCGTGCGCTACAGCGCGCTGCCGGCGCACACGACGGAGATCGCCGACGCCTTGAACGAGGTGCTGAGCGAAAAATGGGGCGCGCTGCGCGGACTTTCCATCGTTTCCTTCGGGGTGAGCTCGGTTTCGGCGAGCGAAGAAGATGCGCAGATGATCAAGGAGATCCAGCGCAATGCGGCGCTGCGCGATCCGCGCATGGCGGCGGCGCATCTCACTGGCGCGCAGGCGGATGCGATGCAGGCGGCTGCTGCCAACGAAGGCGGCATGGGCGCGATCGGCGCGTTCATGGGCCTGGGCATGGCGCAAAATGCCGGTGG
>OMNT01000126.1_pt1 | contig 78346 bp, 76 predicted proteins | sample 1672551 | NCBI WGS metagenome assembly OMNT01 (sample SAMEA3136698, study PRJEB25190) | human gut metagenome | reverse complement strand
AACGGTACGCACGGTGGTGTGAGAGGTCGGCCCCTAAAGGGGCCTCCTACTCGATCGGGCGTTCGCTGGCACTTGTGGTGGCAATCGGCGGGCAGATGCTGTATAATAAGGAGAGTCAATTTATAGGAGGTTCCTGCATGGGAAGTTTTCTTCCGAGCATCACCGATCTGCTCCTGACGGTGCTGGCGATCGTTCCGGCCATGTGCTTTCACGAGTATGCCCACGGCTGGGTGAGCTACAAGCTGGGCGATCCGTCGCCAAAATACGACGGCCGACTCAGCCTTAATCCGCTGCACCACATCGATCCGATCGGCGCGCTCTTTCTCATTTTTTTCAATTTCGGCTGGGCCAAGCCAGTGATGGTCAATCCCCGCTATTACAAAAATCCAAAGCAGGGCATGGCGCTTGTCGCCCTTGCCGGGCCGGTGGCGAATTTCATTCTGGCGCTGATCTGTCTCATCGTCACCAATGTGATCGTGAAGACGACAGGTGGCAGCGTCGGCATTGGCTTGTACTATGTGTATCAGTTTTTCATGCTCTCGGCGCTGGTGAATGTCGGGCTTGGGGTGTTCAACCTGATCCCACTGCCACCGCTTGACGGTTCGAAAATTCTCGGCATGTTTTTGCCGGCAAAATATTATTTCAAGTTCATGCAGTTTGAGCAGTGGGGCTTTGTGCTGCTCTTTGCGCTGCTGGCGGTTGGTGCATTCAGCCGTCCGCTGTATTTTTTGCGCAACGGTGTGATCAGCTATCTTGATTTCATCGCCAATGCGCTGACGAGCTTTCTCGCCTAAATTCTGCGCCTCGCGCGCCTGAAAAGGAAGTGACAGATTTGCCAGAAACCCAGAAAGTGGCATTTCATACCCTCGGCTGCAAGGTCAATCAGCACGATTCTGCCATTATGGCGGCGCTGTTTCAGGATGCCGGCTATGAGGTCGTCGATTTTAACGATCTCGCCGATGTCTACGTCGTCAATACTTGCACCGTCACCCATCTCAGCGATCGCAAATCGCGCCAGATGATCCGCCACGCTGCCCGGGAAAACCCGGCGGCGACCATCGTTGTCTGCGGCTGCTATGCGCAGACGGCGAAAGCGGAGCTGGAAGCGCTTGACGAGGTGGACCTCATCATCGGCACCAACGAGCGTCACAAGGTCGTGGAGGCGGTCGAGACTTTTCGTCAGGATCATGTAAAGACGGCGTACATGGCGGACGATGAGGAGCTGTTCTATTACGAAGATCTGCCGCACGAGCGTGTCAGCGGCATGACGCGTGCATATGTGAAGATCCAGGAGGGCTGCGATCAGTTCTGCGCGTATTGCGCCATCCCTTATGCCCGCGGTCCGCTGCGCTCGCGTTCTGAGCAGGATACCATCGACGAGATCAACATGCTCGTGGAGCGCGGCTACAAGGAAGTCATCCTCACCGGCATCCACATCGGTGCGTATGGCCGCGGCGTCAAGGATGAAACCTGCGATCTCACCGGACTCTGCCGTCGCATTCTTGACGAAACAGCGATCGAGCGGCTGCGCATCGGCTCTCTCGAGGGCATCGAGGTAACAGATGCGCTCATCGAGATGATCGCCAGTGACGAGCGCATGGCCAAGCATCTGCACCTGCCGCTGCAGAGCGGCTGCGACAGGACGCTTTCGGCGATGCGGCGTCCGTACGACACGGAACAGTTTCGCGAGATGATGCGCCGCATCCGCGGCAAGGTGCCGAACATCGCCATCACCACCGATCTTATGGTCGGCTTTCCCGGCGAAACTGACGAGGATTTCAAAGAAAGCCTCGTTTTCTGCAACGACATCGCATTTTCGGCGATGCACATTTTCAAATATTCCATGCGCAGCGGCACACCAGCTGCCGCCATGCCTGACCAGATCGATCCGCAGAACAAAGAGCGCCGCGCCAAGCAGATGGCTGGTGTCGCTCAGAAAAACAAGCTCGACTACGAGCGCCGTTTTGTTGGCCAGACGCTGCGCATCCTCGTTGAGGAGCAGACGAAGGACGGACTCTGGACCGGCCACAGCTCCAACTATTTACTTGTCACCTTTCCCGGCGAGAACATCCGCTCCGGCGATTTTGTCAATGTCAAGATCACAAGCGCCGAGCGCAACCGCTTGCTGGGTGAGATAGAAACCCATCTTGAGGAGGAATGACTATGAGCGATTGCATTTTCTGCAAGATCGCGAACGGTGAGATCCCAACGACCACCGTTTATGAAAACGATCTCGTCCGCGCTTTTCGTGACACCGATCCACAGGCGCCAACCCATGTGCTTGTGGTGCCGAAGCGTCACATTCAAAGCGTGAACCAGCTGACCCAGGAAGACGGTGAATTGATGCTCGCCATGCTCGACGCCATCCACAATGTCGTCAAGAGCGAGGGCATCGAAGCAGGATATCGTCTCGTTGCCAACACTGGCGAACAGGGCGGCCAGAGCGTTCCCCATCTGCACGTTCATGTGCTCGGCGGACGCGACATGAAATGGCCTCCAGGCTGATCATCTGTTTTCGTGGCATCCACCATCAAGGCGCAGCCTGCGCTCTGGAAGCGCGTCTTCCAGCCAACCCAGGAAGGGGAGGAGCGCTGGCTGCGCTTTTTCCGCATTTTCCTCGGTAACATCCTGCTGACCGGGGCGTATGCGTTCATCACAGTGCCGAAGATCATCCTCAATGGCGGCGTCACGAGCTTTTCGCTCGTACTGCAGGAATGGACCGGTATGGATGTGGCCATTCTTGTGGATATTCTCTCGGTGCTGCTCATTATCGTGAGCTTTCTGTTTTTGGGAAAAACGTATTTTGTCGGCGCGCTTTTCTCGAGCATCTGTTACATGGGCCTTTTCAGCATTTTTCATTGGACTGGCTGGGAAATGCCGATGCCAGAACTTTTTGGCACACCGATCCTGGCAACGCCGATCGCCGCATTTTTCGTCGCTGCCGGATATTATTTTTGCATCGCGTCCCAGGCGACAGCCGTCAGCTTTGACACGATCGCGATGATCCTCAACAAAAAAAATCCGCGCTTCGAGATCGCGACGACGATGATGGTCATCAATATCGTCGTGCTGCTTTCTGGCGCAGCCACCTACAGCATCAGCGCAGTTGTCTGCGGGCTCGTTTTCACCTTCCTGCAGGCGCAATTTCTGCGGGCTTTTCTGAAGCTTGGCAATGTGCCGCAGGTCGGCGCCTGAGTGCGTAAAAATTAACAGAAACCGACGATAATGCTTGCAATTATGGGCTCTGTATCATATAATAATTGTTGTGTTCAAAGTCCAGATATCAACAGTCCCGATTTCTCCTGTTGATTCCGGAGGGAGGGAAGTAGTCAATGTCATCAGAAATTAAGGTTCGTAAAGACGAATCATTAGATAGCGCATTACGTCGTTTCAAACGTTCTTGCCAGAAGTCCGGCGTCCTCGCTGAATGCCGCAAGCGCGAACATTATGAAAAGCCAAGCGTAAAGCGCAAGAAAAAATCTGAAGCTGCAAGAAAGAACAATCGCAGAAGATCCTATTGATCATAAGCGAGCAAAATAAGATCGACCGTGGGATTTCCACGGTCGATTTTTATATTTGGGTGAAAACGCGCATGCCTGTTACTGCTCGTCATTTTCCGCGGCAGCGCGCAGCGCCAGCACATGCTCAGCGAGGATGCGCAGCTCCAGCGGACTGCGATTGAGACCGAGCATCGTTGGAAAACCTACGTCCATTTCGACAGCGAGCAGCTCGTTGTCTGTTGGTTGGTAGTTGATCATCAGAAAGCCGCTGTCGTTGCCGTAGTGGACATCGTAGTGCAGCTCTATGGAACCGTCTTCGTTTTCTGTCGTTTCTTTGAGCGTAAAATACTCGTTAAACGTTTCCAGATCGATGGTTTGCATGAGTCGGAGAAAATACGTTTCTTCGTCGCGTAGCACGGGAGGATCTCCTTTCCTTTGAGAATGTTCGTGCTCATTATAGCACAATTTCCGATGCTGGCGCAAAATTGTCGGCCGGTGTTGCCCGGCGTCGGCGTCTGTGATAAACTAAAAGATAGCCAATCATCGCATAGGAGGAAGAAGAGTGGATCTTTCAAAGCGTAAGATATTGATCGCCCGCGACGACATCGCGCGGCGTGTGCAGGAACTGGGGCAGCAGATCACCGACGACTACCGCGCGTCTGACCGGCCGCTCGTCGTCATTTCGGTGCTCAAGGGTGCCATTCCTTTCACAGCGGATCTCATCCGTGCCATCGACTTGCCGCTTGAGCTGCATGTGCTCGTGGCATCCAGCTATGGCAGCGGCACCGTTTCCAGCGGCAAGGTGGACATCAAATACCGCAGCTTCGGCGATCTGAGCGGGTGTGATGTCATTCTCGTTGACGACATCATCGACAGCGGCAATACCCTCGCCGCCATCGGCCGCACCATCGGCGATTTTCATCCGGCGTCGGTCGCTTACTGTACATTCCTGAACAAGCCGGACCGCCGCACCGCTGATATTGCCGTCGATTACAACGGCTACGACATCCCAGATAAATTTGTCATCGGCTACGGCCTGGATTACGACAGCAAATTCCGTGAGCTCGCGGATATTTATACCATAGAAGATAATGGGGAGGAAGAATAACTTGGAAAATAAACAGGAAATGGTCATCGTCGTCGACTTCGGCGGCCAGTACAACCAGCTCATTGCGCGTCGCGTGCGCGAGTGCAATGTTTACTGCGAGGTCGTGCCATTTAACAAAGCCCTCGCAGCCATCGAAGAAAAACAGCCAAAAGGCATCATCTTTACCGGCGGGCCAAACAGCGTCTACGGCGACGGCGCGCCACAGATCGAACGCCGCATTTTTGAGCTCGGCATTCCAGTGCTCGGTCTCTGCTACGGCATGCAGCTCATGGCGCACACCCTTGGCGGCAAGGTTGAAGCTGCCGACAAGCGCGAATTCGGCAAGACCGAAACCCAGTTTGACACCAGCGCAGCGCTTTTCAAAGATCTGCCGGCGCAGGGCATCGTCTGGATGAGCCATGTTGACTATGTGGCTGAAATGCCAGAAGGCTTCACCGCCATCGCTCATACCGCAGACTGCCCGGTCGCAGCCATGGCAAACGTGGAAAAGAAGCTCTACGCCATGCAGTATCATCCGGAAGTCAACCACACCGACAACGGCACCGCCATGCTCAAAAAATTCCTCATGGAAGTTTGCCACTGCGACGCCGACTGGACCATGGCAAATTACGCCAAGAAAGCCATCGAAGACATCCGCGCCAAGGTTGGCGACGGAAAAGTGCTGCTCGCTCTCTCCGGCGGTGTAGACAGCTCTGTTGCAGCGCAGCTCATTTCCAAAGCCGTTGGCAGCCAGCTCACCTGCATTTTCGTTGACCACGGTCTCATGCGCAAAAACGAAGGCGACGAAGTTGAAGCAGCGTTCGCCAACAGCGGCATGAATTTCATCCGCGTCGATGCGTCCGAGCGTTTCCTCGGCAAGCTTGCCGGCGTCACCGATCCAGAGCGCAAGCGCAAGATCATCGGCGAAGAATTCATCCGTGTTTTTGAAGACGAAGGCAAGAAGATCGGCGCCGTTGATTATCTCGCACAGGGCACCATCTATCCAGACGTCATCGAGAGCGGCAGCGGCGACGCAGCCGTCATCAAGAGCCACCACAACGTCGGCGGTCTGCCAGCAGTTGTCGATTTCAAAGGGCTCATCGAACCGCTGCGCATGCTCTTCAAAGATGAAGTGCGCCAGCTCGGACTCGAACTCGGCCTCGCCGATTATCTCGTCTGGCGTCAGCCATTCCCTGGCCCAGGCCTCGCCATCCGCGTCATGGGCGAGATCACCAAAGAAAAGCTCGACATTCTCCGCAATGCCGACGCCATCTATCGCGAAGAGATCGCGAATGCCGGCCTCGATCGCTCCATCAATCAGTATTTTGCCGTGCTGACCTCGACCCGCACCGTCGGCGTCATGGGTGATTTCCGTACGTACGATTACACCCTCGCTCTCCGCGGCGTCACCACCACCGACTTCATGACCGCCGACTGGGCGCGCATCCCATACGACGTGCTCGATAAAATCTCCAGCCGCATCGTCAATGAAGTCGACCACATCAACCGCATCGTCTACGACATCACCAGCAAGCCACCATCAACCATCGAATGGGAGTAAGCTGCAGTGCCGTTTTTCACACCGACCGATCCTCGCGATCGGTCGGTGTTGCTTTTATAGAAGAAAATCGTTTAAAAAATGGCGCTTTTAGTTGGTCTTTTATATTGTCAGAAATTCACCTATAATAAACAAAGAAGGAGGAGATTTGATGAGAGTAGAGCAATTGCAGTATGTGCTGGAAATAGAAAAATGTAAATCAATGAGCAAGGCAAGTAAAAATCTATACATTACTCAGCAAAACCTGAGCTATGCGATAAAAACGTTGGAGACAGAGCTCGGCATAACAATTTTGGACCGCCGTGGGCAGGGGTGTCAGTTAACATCAGAAGGTGCGTTATTTAGTGACTTCTGTAAAAATGTTTTGAGAGAATGGAATGATTTTGAGCAGCGATTGGCTGCTTATCGCACTCAGAAAGCTGCGAATGCTCTCGAAGGAGAGCTTGTATTGTACATTAATAAAATGTATGAAACGTTTATCTTGCCTGACATTCTTGGCGATTTTATGATCCAATACCCGAATATCAAGATTAAAACAATTCCTGCTGATGTGAGCGAAGGTGAAAATATTCGGCGTGATGAAAATTTTGTGTGGCTTTTGAACTTGCCTAGAACTGCGAAAACTATTTTGCCATATCCAACAATTAACAATGATGATTTCGAATTCCATACACTTTTTAATAGTAAAAGTGTTCTTTGTGTAAATCGTGATAATCCGCTTGCAAGAAATAGTGTTGTGTCTTTGAAAACAGCACTACAATTCCCGCTAATATACCACGGAATGTCTGTGACAACAGAAGATAAATCAAAAACTAGTCTTTTTAGAGTGTTGGTTGGACATTATGGAGATTATGAGATTAATGTTGCAGCACAAACAGAGTCCTATGGTATTTGGTTGGATATGATCGCTTCAGGAAAAGGCGTGGGTATTATTTCTGATAAAATTATTGATAAATTGAAGATAATGTATCCACGACAGTGGGAGAATCTTGCTGTTGTAATGATAAAGGAATATCTTGGATATGCAACAGGTTACGCTGTGCGCAACACCGGGATGACAGAGATTGAATCAGTATTTGTGTCCTATCTTGTAGAAAATTGCAATTGGTAAGTCAATATTTGTAGCAGAGTTTGTACTCGTAACTATCATTACGATCACAAACTCTGCTTTCTTGTGCCCAGATGTTTCAACTTACAAAATATTTCAAAGTTCAACAAATTTGACTTGGAATATGTTTGTTGGACATAATTGGAATGTGCGGATAAAATATAAACCATAGAAGCCGGCGAATAGAAATCATAAACTCAGCTAATTACCTTCCGAACAGAAGGATCTTATCATTTGAAAAAGGTGGTTAATATGTCAACACTTGCGAATAATAAAGCGCTGGTAAAATGGGTGATTACTGTATTGATTCCAGTTGCGCTATATCTAATGCCGGAAACAGAGTTGTTTTCTTCGGCGTTTAAAGGCTTCCTTGCAGTGACGCTTTTTGGAATTTTGATGCTCGCATTCGACTTGGTACCGAGCCTGGTTTCAGCAATCATTTTTCCAGTAGGCTATGCGTTGCTTTCTATTGCACCATTGGAAACCGTGCTTAGTTCTTGGACGAGTACGACTGCTTTTGTCGTTTTATGCGGGTTTTGGCTGGCTGTTATTTTGATCCGCATTAAGCTTTTGGATCGTATCATTTGTAACCTGGCGACGCGATTCACAGGATCATTTTTCGGTATTGCGCTGACGATTTATATCGCGGGTATTATTGCTTCGTTTGTCACTTTTGGTGGTCATCAGGTATTAATACTTGCTTTTGCATTTGGTGCTTGCAAAGCCATGGATCTTAAACCAGGTCCGGAAGCGACAGTATTGATGACAGCTGCACTCTACACATGCATTTATTCACAGATTTTTAGCTACTATCCTGGGGTGCTGGGGCTCCTCAATGGTGCAATCACTGAGGTGGCGCCGGATCATGCGATCACCTGGATGAGCAATCTGCTCATCGGGCTGCCGATGTTCTTTGTGGGGATTGTCGGTGTATTCGTTCTCTGCAAGGTGTTTGGCCGCGGCATTAAAAGCGCGGACATCAAATCGACGTACGAGGCGCGCCTGGCGGCTCTGGGCAAGATGACCAGCGCGGAAAAGAAAGCGATTGTCATTGTACTCTTACTCTTTCTTTTCCTCATCACTTCCCGCATTCATGGCATTCCAACGGATTATGGCATCATTCTGACGCCACTCCTGTTCTATTTGCCGGGGATTAACATCGGTACGCTGGATGACACGAAGGAGATCAACTATGACATGGTCTTCCTCATCCTCGGCTGTATGGCCATCGGCGCTGCAGGCAGCTACATCGGTCTCGGCGAAATTCTCTCGGCCTACGTTATTCCGCTTCTGGGCAACAGCGGCGCCATTGGGCTCATCGCCTTTGTCTTCATCTTCTGCACCATTTTCAACTTCATGCTCACGCCGTTTGCGATTTACGCAGCATTCAGCGCGGCTTTTGCCAGCATCGCTGTCAGCATGGGCATCAATCCGGCGGTTGTGATGATCACGATGGTCATTGCCGGCGACACCATCTTTCTGCCATACGAGCACAACAGCGGCCTCATGGCCTACGCCTTCGGCATGATGTCGATGAAGGATTTCTTCAAGGCCAACACCATCAAATCCCTTATTCAGGCGGTTGCTGTGCTGGCGATCATGGTGCCATACTGGTCTCTGACAGGCATGCTCTATGTCTGATGAGATAAATCAACTGAATCACTGAGTTACTGACATTTTTTTATTTATAAGGAGGAACCATTCATGCGTTACACTACACTGGGAAATTCTGATCTGAAGGTTTCGAAGGTCTGCTTGGGCTGCATGGGCTTTGGCGACAGTAAAGGGAATATGCATTCCTGGACGCTGGACGAAGAAAGCACACGTCCGATCATCAAGCAGGCGCTGGAGCTGGGCATCAACTTTTTTGACACGGCGCTGGCCTATGCCAACGGCACCAGCGAGCAGTATGTCGGCCGCGCGCTAAGAGATTTCGCAAAACGCGAAGACGTGATCGTGGCGACAAAATTCCTGCCAATGACCGACGCCGATCGCGAAAAAGGCATGAGTGTCAGAGACTATATCAACAATTGCCTGGAACAGAGCCTGAAAAATCTTGGCATGGATTACATCGATCTCTACATCTACCACTGCTATGACGAAAAAATGCCGATCGAAGAAGTCATGGAAACCCTCAACCATGCTGTGGAAGACGGAAAAGTGCGCTATATCGGTATTTCCAACTGCTTCGCATGGCAGCTTGCTAAGGCCAACTTCATTGCAGAAAAATATGGCTGGGTAAAATTTGTCACTGTGCAGAACCACTACAACCTGCTTTTCCGCGAGGAAGAACGTGAAATGGTTGATTATTGCAAAGATGCTAATATCGCCATGACTCCATACAGTGCGCTGGCCGCCGGGCGTCTTTCCAAGGATCGCAAACAGACCAGCGAACGCCTGGAAAAAGATGCCTACGCGAAGGGAAAATACGATGCCACCGCCGAAGTGGACAACATTATCATTGATCGCGTCGGTGAAATGGCGGAAAAATACGGCGTTTCCCGCACACAGATCGCCCTCTCCTGGCTCATGCACAAGGTTGCAGCGCCAGTTTGCGGTGCTACCAAGCTTAGCCACCTCGACGGCATGGTTGCCGCTACCGAGCTTGATCTCGCTACAGAAGACATGCACTATCTGGAAGAAACTTACGTTCCACATGCGCTGGTCGGCATGATGAAAAAAGACTGAGCGCGTTTACCGTTAATTTAGAAAGGATGCATCATCATGATCATTGATACACGTATTCGCCCTCCATACAAGGGCTTTGCAGGCGGCTCTAATTACTCCAGAGAAAAACCGGCCAAATGGGCAGCCATGTTCGGCGGCAAAGTCGCTCCGTCTGTTCAGCACGCACCGGAACGCTTCGAAAAAGGGGAGCACGATGTGATCCTCAAGGAATGTCTCGCCGAAATGGACGAAGCTGGTATTGATTTTGCCTTCGTGCCAGGGCGCAAAGGGCAGGATCAGGTTTGGATCGACAATCAGGATGTTGTTGATCTTTGCGACGAATATCCAGATCGTTTTGCGGGGATTGCTTCTATTTGCCATGAAGATCCGATGGAGTACAATCTCGATCAGATCAAGAAATTTTGCATCGACGGTCCGCTCTATGGCGTTTCCATTGAAACCGGCCTGGTGTCAGACATTCCGACAGCGACTCCACGTTTTGTGGACGATCCGCTGTTCTGGCCAATCTACGATCTCTGTGAAAAGAATAACGTTGTCGTCAGCTTTACTCATAATGGCCCTGCTTATCCAGATCCATCCGGTAGCGATCCAGTGCGTTTGAAACATATTTATTCAGATTTTCCAAATCTCAAAACGCTCCTCGTTCATGGCTCCTGGCCACATGTTAACGAGATTGCCGCTTATCTCTTCGTGAATAAAAACGTTATGGTACAGCCAGATTTTTATATGATGCACGCAGCTGGCTGGCAGGGATATGTGGACTCGATCAACTATATGAATCCGGAAAACTACGTATTCTCGTCGTCCTATCCGCTTGCAGATATGAAGACCATGGTGGAATACTATCTCAATTGTGGTATCAAGGAAGAAATTCTGCCAAATCTTTTCTATAAGAATGCGGCACGTTTCTTCGGCATCGACGCTAAAAAAGTGAAACGTCTGCCAAATTCGCCAATCAAGGACGAGTTTGACGATGTGATTGTTGTCAAATAAAGAAGGCGCAGGGCTGGCGTAAAGGGAAAATTCCTTTTTCGCCAGCCATTTTTTGAGATTCAAGGAGGTTTTGGTACGATGCGGCTTGCGTTACATACTGGACAGCTGGTAAAATGTCTGCTCGTCATTCTTTCACCGGTGATCGTCTTGCTTATCCCGACGACAGAAGATTTTACTGCGGAGCTGCGCCTGTTTTTTGCGATCACGGTGGCGTTTTTATTTATCATCGTGTTTGATCTGATGGAAATTTTGGTGCCGTCTATTTTATTGACGGCAGCGTATGTTTTTTCAGGGCTGGCACCGATCGAGGTGGCACTTTCTCCGTGGTGCAGCACACTCATTTATATGATTATCGGTGCCTACGCGCTGGTCAATGCCATGGAAGAATGTGGACTATTGCAGCGTCTGTCGATCTGGTGCATCCGCAAATGCGGTGGCACCTTTAATGGCGCGATGTACGGCACCTTTCTGGCGGGCCTAGTGCTGGGCATCATCACCTTCAACAATGCGTATCTGATCATGGTGTCTTTCGCTTATGGTGTCACAAAATCGTTCGGTTACGATAAACCGTGCAAGGAAGCAGCAATCATGATGTTTATGGGCGCCGTTGCTGCACATTCCTGTGCGACATCGTTTTACAATCCACTGTGGGTAGGGCTGGCAGAGCAAAGTTTGAATATCATCGAAGCTGGCACTACCATTCCGTGGTATGAGCAGACGCTGGTGCTTTGGCCATCGCTTCTGTTCAATCTGCTCTTTATTTTCCTCGTTACGAAAATTTATAAAACAAGGAACATGGGCAACCATGGCGACAGCAAAGCTTATTTTGATATGGAAGCGCGTCTCATGGGCCCGATCAAATCGTCCGAGAAAAAATGTTGCGTCGTATTGGCGCTGCTCATGGTATTTTTGATCACCTCACCGCTCCATGGCCTGCCAACCGCTTATGGCTTCATGGTGCTGCCGTGGCTGTTGTATCTGCCAGGGGTCAAAGTTGGCAGCAAAGCCTCTCTCTCCAAAATCAATCTCGGAATCATGGTGTTCATTGTTTCGTCGATGAGCATCGCCTCTGTGGGAACGTATGTTGGTCTGACCAGCTTCATTACTGACGTTTTTGTGCCAATGCTCTCGCATCTTTCGCCAGTAGCTATTCTCGGCGGAACCTATATCGGCGGCGTGCTTGGCAACATCCTTATGACCTCCGGCGCCATGCTGCCAACCTTCAGCGCGCCATTTGCCAGCATTGCAACTGGCATCGGGATCAATCCAATGTCGTTGATTATGACGTTGATTCTTACTTGCACCGTCTACATTTTTCCCTATGAGATTCCGGCGTTTGTGATTCTTCTGGGATTTGGGCTGATTAAAATGAATGACTTTATCAAATTTGCAACCCTGCGCGCTGTTGTGTTTACCGTCGGATTTTTTGTCCTGCAGATTCCATATATGTATCTCATCGGCTATATAATGTAGACTTTTCACTCTGCCCTTGCGGCAGAGTGCTTTTATAAGAGCACTTCGGATGGTGGGCGGCTTGCGTTTAAGAGCACTTTCGGCTACAATAGTTTATAATACTTAGACCAGGGAGGTCGCCTGAATGAAATTATCTGAGACGCAACTTGAGCAATTAAAAAATGATCTGATCGCCTGGATGCAGGAGCGTTTGCAGGCTGTGCATGCGACGAATGCTGTGGTAGGCATTTCCGGCGGCAAAGACAGCGCAACGGTAGCGGCGCTTTGCGTGGCTGCTTATGGCAAGGAGCACGTTTATGGCGTGCTGATGCCAGACGGTGATCAGAGCGACATCGATTATGCAAAGGATCTTTGTGTTGCGCTGGATATGCCGCACGAGGTGATCAATATTCAGGGCATGACGAAGGCATTTTACGAGGCGTTGGAGGACTGCTCGTTTTACGATGCGGTGAGCCGTCAAACGCGGCTCAATCTGCCACCGCGCGTGCGCATGACCTTGCTCTATGCGGTGGCGCAGAGCCTGGATGCAGTGGCCGTCAATACGTCGAACCTGTCGGAAGACTGGGTGGGTTATGCGACGATCTACGGCGATACAGCCGGCGCTTTTTCGCCACTGGCGATGCTGACGACCGATGAAGTCATTCAGCTGGGGCGCGCGCTCGGACTTGACGAGCGTTTTGTTGTGAAGCCGCCGTCTGATGGCCTCACCGGAAAAACCGACGAGGATGTGCTCGGATTTACATACGCGACGCTCAATACATACATCCGCACAGGCGAGGTGCCGGAAGACCTGCGTGAGACGATCGATCGTCTGCACCGCGTGAGCCGGTTCAAATTCCAGACGATCGCGATGTTCGATCCAAAGCTGCCGATCGTGGCAGAGGACATTGCGCACGTTTATCATAAATAGAAAGGAGTTGCTCTTATGGCTAGAAGAACATTTCCGGAGGGATTTAAGGAAAAAGCGATCGCCTATCCTGCAGAACATCCGGAGCTTTCGATGAAGCGTTGCGCAGAGGATCTGGGCATTGGCTACAGCACGTTGCGTCGCTGGCTGGACGAAGCGGCAGAGGAGGCGCAGAACGCTGCGCCTGCCGAAGAACCTGTGGCGGCAGAAGCCGTGGAAGCTGCTCCTGCAGAGGAAATAACGCCTGCGGAGGTTGCAACTGTGGAAGAAGCGCTCGCAGATGCGGCGCCAGTACTAGAAGATGTGCTCGATGAAATGGAGCCAGTGACGCCTGATGAGACAGAAGCGCTGCCGGAAGAAGGAGCAGTTGTCGAAGAAGATCAGCCGGCAGAAGAAGCTGAAACAGAAAAGGTTGCAGCAGAAGCTGACGAAGAGCCGTCGATCGCTGCAGAAGTCGTGGACGACGAGCCTTCTGTTGAAGCAGCGTCGGCGCCGGAAAAAGATGAGATCGACGACGATCCGCTGTTCGCGTCGATCGGCTCGGTGATGAGCGGCAGCGCTGTGCCGCATGACGAGGATTACGCATTTCGCTGCAAATCCCATCCATCCTCTTACAAGGATGTGCAGCACATGGCTGGCGACGTTTTTGTTTCGGTGACAGCGCAGATTGGTAACGTCATCGAAGGTGTCACCGATGGCATGAGCGGCGTCGCTGAGCGACTGAATCTCTACAAGAAACGTCACGATCTGAAAAAAGAGCAGAAACTTTTGAAGAAAGAGAAAGAAAAACGTCTAAAACGTTGAATTATATCCAATGATGCGGTAAAATGTCTGGATGAACTGATGTTGCAAACGAAGCATTTGAAAGAGGAGAATGATCGATGCTTAGACTCATGGTCCTGACCTTTCCGTTTTTGGTCATGGCTGCGCTCTTTTACGCAGGTTATATCATCACTGCCAAACCATTTCCAGGCGTGATGGCGATCCTGTGCCTGCTCGTTGATGTTGTGATATTGTTCAAATACAACATGCATCTGCGCGCGATCAAGAAGAACAACAAGCAGCTTGATGCATCCCCAGAGGAAGAATAAGCATTGCCAGCCTTTGACTGGCCGATACAGCGGGATGAAAACGACGACCCAGGTGTGGCCAGCGCCACATTTGGGTCGATTTTTCTGTTAGTGATGTTTAATCGAAGAAGGAGATAAAAAAGTGGATTGGAGTTTGATGTTTTTTGCCAATAGCATTCTCCTGGGCGTGGGCCTGGCGATGGATGCTTTTTCGGTGTCGGTGGCCAATGGGCTGAATGAACCACGCATGCGATTGGGGCGCATGTCGCTGATCGCAGGCACCTTTGCCTTTTTTCAATGGTTCATGCCGATGGCTGGCTGGATCTGTGTGCACACGATCGTGCAGTATTTTCGTGCGTTTGAGAAAGCGATTCCCTGGATCGCGCTCGTGCTCTTGCTTTTTATTGGAGGTAAGATGATCCTCGAAGCTGTGCGTGGTGAAGGCGACGAGGAGGCGCAGACGGTCGGCGTTGGCGCGGCAGCGCTTTTTATGCAAGGCGTGGCAACCTCCATCGATGCGCTCTCCGTTGGCTTTACGATTGCTGGCTATGGGGCGCTGATGGCTTTTGTCTGCGCAGTGCTCATCGCTGTGACGACGTTTTTTATTTGCCTGGGCGGGCTCAAGATCGGGAAGACAGTCGGTGACAAATTTTCCAACAAGGCGACGATCTTTGGCGGATGCATTTTGACCTTTATCGGGCTGGAGATCTGGGTGACAGGCGTTTTCTTTTGATCTCGCTAAAACAGATCGATTTTCTTATTCAAGTCGGACGTGGAAACGTTCGGCTTTTTTTGTGCTGAGATTCACAATTAGGGTTGACAAACGAAAGTTAGCGGTATATCATTATAAATGAGCTCGGAAAGCGCTAGCTAACCGTGCGCAATGTGTTCATGAATAAATTGAAACGCATTGAATACTATCATTAAGCTTTGGAAAGGTGATTACTATGACATTGATTGATGCAAAGGAAGGCGAAGAATACATCGTCAAAGACATATTGGCTGATGACGAGGAATTAAAATCGTTCCTTTTTTCTCTTGGCTGCTACGCTGGTGAACCGATTACGGTGGTTACGCACCTCAAAGCTGGTCCGGTGGTCTCCATTAAGGATGGTCGCTACAATTTCGACAGAGATCTTGCTGCTGCGATCCAGATATAGTGGATCACGCGTCAGAGAAAGCAATTTATTACGCCTAAGGGTTAGTTGAAAACAACCTGTCGGCGTTATAAGATATTATTTAGATAAGGGAGGAAAAAATTATGCGTATTGCCTTAGCAGGCAACCCGAATTCGGGTAAAACCACCATGTATAATGCGCTGACAGGGCGCAATGAAAAGGTGGGTAACTGGGCGGGGGTCACCGTCTCCAAGAAAGAACATGCAATTAAAAAATCATATTATTCCGGTTCTGAAGAATTGACGATCGTTGACCTTCCGGGTGCCTATTCGATGTCGCCATTTACATCGGAAGAGAGCATCACGAGCGCTTATGTCAAAGACGAGCATCCAGATGCCATCATCAACATTGTCGATGCGACGAACCTCAGCCGCAGCTTATTTTTCACCACACAGCTTCTGGAGCTGGGCGTTCCTGTGGTGGTGGCTTTGAACAAAAGCGACATCAACGAAAAGAAGCAGACAACGATCAACGTGGACGCTCTGTCTGAGAAGCTCGGTTGTCCGGTGCTCAAAACGGTATCCACTGGCGGTCAGGGGCTGGATGAGGTTGTGAAGACGGCGATTGCTGCGATCGGATCGACACAGAAAGCGCCTTACAATGAAGGGCATGTGGACCTGACGGATAAGCACGCCGTAGAAGAAGCAGACCGCAAACGCTTCGTCTTCGTCAATGATGTTGTTGCAAAGGTTGAAAAACGCAAGGTCCTTACGAAAGAGAAGGGTCGCAGCGACTCCATCGATGCTGTGCTGACGAACAAATGGCTTGGCATTCCGATCTTTGCAGTTGTGATGTATTTTGTCTTCCAGATCTCACAGGCTTGGCTTGGGCCGCTCGTTGCTGACACGCTGGTCGCATATATCGAAACCTTCCAAGGGTATGTCGGCGAGCTTTTGGCGGACGCCAATCCGCTCTTGTCTGCCCTTCTGGTTGATGGCATCATTGGTGGTGTCGGCGCGGTTGTCGGCTTCCTGCCACTGGTCATGATCATGTATTTCCTGATCGCTCTCCTGGAAGACTGTGGCTATATGTCCCGCGTGTCTGTCGTACTGGATCCAATCTTTAAGAAGGTTGGTCTTTCCGGGAAGTCCGTCATTCCATTTGTCATCGGTACTGGCTGTGCCATTCCTGGGGTCATGGCGAGCCGCACCATTCGCAACGAGCGCGAACGCCGTGCGACAGCGATGCTGACGCCATTCATGCCATGCGGTGCGAAGATTCCGCTGATCGCGCTCTTCGCCGGTGCGTTCTTTGGTGGCTCCGGCTGGGTTGCATTCTGTATGTATGCAACTGGGATCGTGCTGATCTTCCTGGGCGCGCTTCTGGTCAAAAAGATCACTGGTTTCAAAAACCGCAGATCGTTTTTCATCATTGAACTGCCTGAGTATAAGGCGCCTTCTCTGCTCTTTGCCTTCAAAGCAATGTGCGCCCGCGGCTGGGCCTACATTGTGAAGGCTGCGACGATCATCCTTCTCTGCAACACGGTGGTTCAGATCATGCAGACCTTCACCTGGAACTTCCAGGTTGCTGAAACAGCGGACGCTTCTATTCTGGCGTCGATCGCACATCCGTTTGCTTACCTCCTCGTACCGATCACCGGCGTGCTGAGCTGGCAGCTGGCCGCAGCAGCCGTCACTGGTTTTATCGCGAAAGAAAACGTCGTCGGGACGTTGGCAGTCTGCTTTGTTGGGCTGGAAAATCTGATCGATACTGAAGAGCTCGCGATCATCGAAGGCTCTGGCGCAGAAGTTGGCAGCGTGATTGCGATCACGAAGGTTGCAGCGCTGGCTTATCTGATGTTCAATCTCTACACGCCACCATGCTTCGCAGCCATCGGTGCCATGAACTCTGAAATGGCTGACAAAAAATGGCTGTGGGGCGGCATCGGTCTGCAGCTTGGCACTGGGTATTCGGTCGGCTTCCTTGTTTATCAGGTGGGTACGCTCGCTATTACTGGTTCTGTTGGCGCTGGTTTTGTGCCAGGGCTGGTCGCTGTGCTCATCTTTGCAGCCATCCTGGTCTATGCGTGCAGAAACGCAGACAGAACACTCGCAAGCAAATATGCATTAGGTGAGGCGAATTAATTATGGCAAATTTTATTGTTGTTGTGATCCTGGCAGCGATGCTCATTGGCGCATCCTGGTACATTTATAAAGCCAAAAAGAGCGGCAAGAAATGCATTGGCTGTCCGGATGGAGGCGCCTGCTCCATGAGTAAAAATGGCGGAGCCTGCAACTGTCACCAAGATCATCAATAAAATGTGTTTTCCTTTCCGTGTTAAATTTTGCAAAGTCACCTGCAGCTGAGATCAAGTTGCAGGTGACTTTTTTATTCGTTCGTGGTATAGTAAATGGTAGAGAACATATCGCAACAACGATGAAACCGGAGGTGACCCTATGGATAGTTTGAGCGAGATCAGCGCCGTCTACGAACACAAAAAGCAGCTGGAAAAACGGCTGGCGGCGCTGAAGGAAGAAGCAAAGCACGCGGAGCAGATGGAGCAGGATGCACAGATGCGCTGCGAGCGCGAGAACCTTGATATGAGAAAGTTTGAGAGCAGCGATTTTCGGCAGTTTTGGTTCAAGCTGCGTGGCCAGTACGAATCCCGTATGCTGGAGAATAACGAGAAGGCTGCAGAGGCCATGCGCGCGTTGAACGACGCCAAGAGCCATGTTTTTGACATCGCTCAGGAAAAGGCGGATGTTGAAGCAGAGCTGGCAACCCTCGATGGTGTGGAAGAAGCTTATAAAAAAGCGTTTGAAATGCATGTAGAGCATTTGGATTACTCCATCCACCGCGAGGAGATCCTGCGCATGCAGGAAAAGATCAACCAGGATGCACATCAGCTGAAGCTTCTGGCAGAAGCGCGCGATCTGGCACAGCTTGCCAGCCGCAGAGTGAAACAGCTGGAAGACGATCTGCAGACACTTGAGAGCGTCAAGGATGAAAAGGAAGAAGATAAGGCGCAGGTGGGCATTATTTCTGATCTGTCCGAGCTGCGCATCCAGCTGCATCAGCTGGAGCAGCTTCTGGCGGAAATTGATGCGCTGGAAGCTGAGACGCTTTCTTTCAGCGACCATCTTACTGTGAATACGCTGGATCTTTTCTTCAATAAGGATTCGTCCAGCCAGGCGAAAATGGCGCGCGAAAAAGCAGAGCGTGAGCTGAAGCGCGTGACGGAAAGCCTGAGCGAATGCGAGACGACTGTCATGCATCTTGTCGTTGATGTCGAAGAGACCAAGGCGATGCATCAGCGTCAGCTGGAAAACTTTATCAGTGAGACGGAAATCTGAGCTTTTCACGCCTTTTGAAAAATTTTATTCCTCGATTAGTTAAAATTTTATGAAAACATATTGTCAAATGGCAGAGAACCGATTAATATTTATATATATAGATTGCCAGCCATCTTGGCAATAAGGAGGAACTTTTATGAAAGATTATGACAGCAATATCATCCGTAATATCGCGGTGTTGTCCCACGATGGCGCCGGCAAAACGGCGCTCGTAGAGTCGATGCTCCTGATGTGCAAGGGCGTTGACGCTGTAGGCCGCGGCAAGGATAACAAACACATCCTCGACTTTGAACCGGAAGAAATCACCCGCAACGTAACGATCCAGCTCGGCATGGCGCCATGCGAATGGAACGGCTACAAGCTGAACTTCATCGACACCCCAGGGTATTCTGAATTCAGCGGCGAAGTCAGCGAAGCGCTGCGCGCAGCCGATGGTCTTATGCTCGTTATCTCTGCAGAATCCGGCATCCAGGTTGACACCATTCGTGCATGGCAGTATGGCAAAAAGCTGCACCTGCCACGTCTCATCTATGTCAACAAGATGGATATGGAAAACGCCGACTTCTTTGGCTCCCTCGAACGTATGCGTGAGCTTTTCGGCAAATCCGTCATGCCGCTGCAGGTTCCGATCGGTGAAGGTGCAGACTTCCACGGCATCATCGACGTGCCTACGATGAAGGCGTATGAATGGGTCAACGGCGAACGCCAGGAATGTGAAATCCCAGCCAATCTCCAGGACCGCGTTGAAGAAGTTTCGGAAATGTGCATGGAAGCAGCCGCAGAAGGCAGCGACGAGCTTACCGAAAAATATCTCGAAGGCGAACCACTCACCCTCGACGAGATCTACGAAGGTCTCTATCAGGGCATGAAGAGCGGCCGCGTTTGCCCAGTGCTCCTTGGCAGCGCTGTCAGCCACATTGGTACCCGTCTGCTCCTCGACTGCATGATCAAATTCATGCCAGACACCACACAGCGCATCAACGAAGCAGTCAATGCTGATACCGGCGAAGAACTTCTCGTCAACCACGACGATCCATTCTCCGCATTTGTCTTCAAGACCACCCTCGACCCATTCAGCGGGAAACTCAGCTATGCGCGCATCATCAGCGGCAAAGCCAGCGAAGGTATGGCTTTCTATGACACCACCAACGAAAGCGAAGGCAAGATCTCGAAGATGTTCACCCTCATCGGGAAACGTCAGGAACCACTGACCAGCGCTTCTGCTGGTGACATCATCGTGATCCCTAAGCTTGACGATGTAAAAACCGGCGACACGCTGGCTTCCAAGGAATTCCCTGTGAAGTATCCACCAGTTGACTTCCAACCATCCCTGTACACCGTTTGCGTGCGTGCAGAAAACAAGGGCGAAGAAGACAAGCTCGGCACCGCGCTCAACAAGATCGCTGAAGAAGATCCAACCTGCGTGCTCCGCAAGGACGTCGAAAGCGGCCAGCTGCAGCTCTCCACCATGGGCGAAGTGCATCTCGACCACATCATGAGCAAGATGGAACGCAAATACGGCGTGAAATGCCTCATCGATAAAGTCTACATTCCTTATCGCGAAACCATCCGCGGCAAAGCAACCGCCGAAGGCAAGCACAAGAAACAGAGCGGTGGCCATGGTCAGTATGGTCATGTGGTTCTTGATATCGAGCCAACCACCGATGGTCAGGAATTTGAATTTGTTGACGCCATCGTCGGCGGTGCGATCCCTCGTCAGTTCATCCCAGCTGTTGAAAAAGGCTGCGTTGAAACCCTCGCCAAGGGCGTCATGGCTGGCTATCCACTGATCAATGTTAAGATCACTTGCAAAGATGGCTCCTACCACAGCGTAGACTCTTCGGAAATGGCCTTCAAGGTTGCAGCATCTCTCGCGCTCAAGAAAGGCATTCCTGAAGCAAAACCTGTGCTCCTCGAGCCTATCTATGCCGTTGATGTCATGGTGCCTGAAGAATACATGGGCGATATCATTGGGGACATCAGCTCCAAGCGCGGTCGTGTGCTCGGGATGGAGCCAGGTGAAGACGGCATCACCACCGTCAAGGCACGTGTGCCATACGCAGAAATGCTCGACTATGGCGTGCAGCTGCGCGCGATGACCCAGGGCCGTGGTAACTTCGACATGGCATTCGACAGCTACGAAGAAGTTCCAGCCAAGCTGGCTCAGGAAATCATCGACAACTACAAAGCAGACAGCGAAGACGACTGATCGTCTCCGAAAAATAATAATGATCGACATTGGTCCTTTCGGATCAATGTCGATTTTTATGGAAACGTTTGAAGGGAGGCATCTCCATGGATATGGATCCACGCGCTTTTAATGTGACGCTCAAAGCCATCGCCACCATCCACACGCCCTACGAAAGCAAATTTGGCGTGCCCAGACAAAGTGGCGTCGTCAATTCGCTGGAAAGCACCATCGTATTTGCGCCAGAATTCCGCAATAAGGATGCGCTCAGAGGGATCGAGGGCTATGACTATCTCTGGCTCATCTGGAGCTTTTCAGAAGCAATCAGGAGCGACTGGTCGCCAACCGTTCGGCCGCCGCGTCTCGGCGGAAATGTGCGCCGTGGTGTTTTTGCGACGCGCTCGCCTTTCCGGCCAAATCCCCTCGCGCTTTCTTCGGTGCGGCTTTTGCGCGTGGAGGAGCGCGGCGAGTTGGGGAGCGTGCTCGTTGTTGACGGCGCCGACATGATGGACGGCACGCCGATTTATGACATCAAGCCCTATCTGCCGTTTACCGATAGCCATCCAGATGCACGCGCAGGATTTGCCGATGGCGTTGTGGATCTCGCCCTCGAAGTCGATTTTCCGCCAGCGCTTCTGGCAAAATTGCCCGAGCATCTCAGGAGCGGCGCCGTTGCCATGCTGGCGCAGAATCCGACGCCCCATTATCAGAAAGATCCGGCGCGCGTCTACGGCATCGCCTTTGGCGGCTACGATATCCGTTTCCGCGTTTCTGATGGCGTGGCCGTCGTCGTTGATGTGGTCGCGCAATGAAAGTGCGGTTTGCCGACGGGAATTTGCCAAAACTTTGTTGACATGCTCCAGAATTCAGCTATACTAGACAACGAAAGCTATAAAAAAAGAGGACGGAGGAGGGGGAAAATATGGTTTTTGATCAGGTTAAAGAAAGTCTTGCCGATATCCTGAGCTGCGATGCAGACAAGATCGAATTGGACACCGATCTCGTGCGCGATCTCGGCGTCGATTCCATCGACACCGTTGAGCTCATCATGGCAGTAGAAGACACTTATGATATCAAGATCTCCGACAAAGACGCGGAGGATCTGAAAACCGTCGGTGATGTCGTCGAATTTATCGAAGATCATCTCGAAGACTAAGATCTGCGCATGAAATGCGCCAGATGTGACAGAGACGAAGATCTGTCATATGTGACAGAGATGAAGATCTGCCAGGAATTTGGAGACAAAAATAATTGTGCGAAATCGCGCAACTATTTCGACTATGGATTTGTTGCACAATTCGGTTTGAATAATGCAGGAAGTTGTAGTATGATATAAATATAAAGTATCTCAGATACTACCACTTCAAAGGAGAGAAACAATCAATGAGTGACATTTGGGAAACACTTGAAGCACGCATTAAAGGTAAAGACATCACCATCGTATTTCCAGAAGGTGAAGACGTCCGTATCCTCGGCGCTGTCGCACGCCATCAGAAGGACGGTCTGATCGTCCCTATCCTTCTCGGCAATCCTGAAAAAGTTCAGGCTGTTGCCAAAGAAGCTGGCATCGACATCGACGGCGTACAGATCATCGATCCAGACAATTATGCAGAATACGACGACATGGTCGCTAAATTTGTAGAACGCCGCAAAGGCAAAGCAACCGAAGAAAAAGCACGCGTTCAGCTGCGCGATCCTAACTATTTCGGCACCATGCTCATCTACATGGGCAAGGCTGACGGCATGGTTTCCGGCGCTTGCCATTCCACCGGTGACACCGTTCGTCCAGCACTGCAGATCGTCAAGATGAAACCAGGCTGCTCCCGTGTTAGCGGCGCCATGGTCATGCTCAAAGGTGACGAACGCTATCTCTTCAGTGACATCGCCATCAACATCACCGTGGACGCACAGGCCATGGGCGAGATCGCCGTTGAAAGCGCCAAGACCGCTAAGACCTTCGACATCGATCCTAAGGTAGCCCTCCTGAGCTTCTCCACCAAGGGTTCTGCCGTATCCCCAGAAAGCGAAAAGGTTGCAGAAGCCACCAAGATCGCACAGGAACTCGCTCCAGAGCTTCCAATCGATGGGGAACTGCAGTTCGACGCAGCTTTCGTTGCCAGCGTCGGTGAACGCAAGGCGCCAGGCTCCAAGGTTGCCGGTCATGCCAACACCTTCATCTTCCCAAGCCTGGAAGCAGGCAACATCGGCTACAAGATCGCACAGCGCTTCGGCGGCTTCGAAGCCATCGGGCCAATCCTGCAGGGTCTTGCCAAGCCAATCAACGACCTCTCCCGCGGCTGCGATGAAGAAGACGCGTACAAGCTCGCCATCATCACCGCTGCTCAGGCAGTCGCTGAATAATTTAAGACCGAATCAGAAAAAGATCCTCCCGAATTTTTCGTGAGGATCTTTCGTTTTATGCTTGCCAAAGCGTGCAGCTTCTGCTAAAATATATTGCTGTAATCCCTGCTCTGCAAAGCAGAGCCGTTAGTCCGGGGGGAGGAGGTGCAAAGAATGCGCGATTATGAACTTCTTTATATCATTAAGACTGAAGTTGGCGAAGAACAGACTCAGGCTGTCATCGACCGCTACAACGGCATCCTCGAAGGTGAAGGTGCTACCGTAGAAAAGGTTGACAAATGGGGCAAGAGAAAACTCGCCTACACCATCGACAAAAAGTACACCGATGGCTTCTACGTTTTAGTGAACTTCAAGGGCGAAGCCAACGCCGTTGACGAAGTAGATCGTCTGATGAAGATCGACGAAAATCTTCTTCGCCACATGATCACCCGTGTCGACGAATAATTTTCTCGTCAAAAGAAAGAGGGCCTAAAGCATGAACAAAGTTATCTTGATCGGTCGTCTGACTGCTGATCCAGAACTCCGCTACACGCCAAGTGGCGCTGCAGTGTGCAGCTTCCGCATCGCCGTCGATCGTCCGTTTAACTCTCAGAGTGGTGAGCGCGAAGCCGATTTCATCAACATCGTTGTTTGGAACAAGGCTGCAGAAAACACCGCGAAGTATATGAGCAAAGGCCGTCAGATCGCTGTTGAAGGCCGCTTGCAGATCCGCAGCTATGATGGCAACGACGGTCAGCGTCGTTGGGTCACCGAAGTTGTCGCAGACCGCGTCGAATTCCTCGGCGGCGGTTCAGGCAATGCCGGCGGTGGAAACTATGGCGGCAACAATTACGGCGGTCAACCACAAAACAATTATCAACGTCAGAACGATCAATTCAGTCAGCCGGCAGCACCAGCCGATAATGGTCTGGGCTCTTTCGGCACCGAAGTCAGCTTCAGTGACGAAGATCTGCCGTTCTAACGAGCCGTATAGGGTTCGTCAGTGACTGAGTGAGAAAGGAGTCTTAAACATGGCAAGAAGAGAACGCAACAGACGTTCCCGCAAGAAAGTCTGCCAGTTCTGTGTCGACAAGATCGAACACATCGATTACAAAGACACGAACCGTCTGAAAAAATACATGACCGAACGTGGTAAAATTCTTCCACGCCGCATCACCGGCAACTGCGCAAAGCATCAGCGTGCGCTGACCACTGCTATCAAGCGTGCAAGAACCATGGCCCTGCTGCCATACACCAACGACTGATTTTGGTCACGAAATACGAAGAACCCTGTTCCAAACGGAGCAGGGTTCTTTTTTGTCTTAGTTTTTTTGTTCCGGAAGCGATTGCAGATACACCGCTAGGAGCTGTAAAGCCGTCGCTTTTTCTTTTGGTCCGCAGGCGTTTAGACGCTGGATGATCGCTTCTTCGTGAATATCCAGCTTGCTTTCTTCATCAGTCATAATTTCGTCAGGCGTGATGTGTAGTGCAGCGCAAATGCTGAGTAATGTTTTTAAGCGCATATTCACTGTTCCGCGCTCGATGTCTGCGTATGTCCGATCTGAAAGCCCAGCAGCTTCTGCGACTTGAGCCTGCGTCATTCCCGCTTGTTTACGGATGGCAAGTAATCTATTCCCGATCACACGATAGTCATCAATAAGCATTGTACTTCCTCCTATCTGTGTTATATAGGAATTTTACTTCCTATCGCGATTGACAAATAGGAAGAACAGCGTCATAATTATAGGAAAGATAGCTGCTTGTTTTTTTTGAAAAAGGAGGATATTTATGAGAAAAATAGTGGCTTTTGCAATGGCGTTGACAATGGTTATCACAATCTCTGCTTGCGGTGCTCAGAAATCTGATACGATTTATCACGTGGGAGATACGGTATCCACGGATGTTGTTGAATTCACATTGGACAATGCTGCGCTGGCGTTGGCTCTGGAGAATACAATGGATGAAAGCTATGGCCTTCCAAAAGATTATGATGCAACGGAAGATGCACAAAATCCTTACGTAGCACCGACAGGAACCACTTTCGCTGCATATGGGTACACATTAAAAAATTTAGATAGATCGTCGCGGACGGTTAGTCTTCAAGGTGAAAATGTTAATGTTGAACTTGATGGAAAAAACTATGACTTAAACAGTTACGATGGTCAAGAATGGTATGAGAAAAATATAAAAGAGGTAGCACGCTATTTATATGAAGAGAACTTGGTTTTAACAAATGGTCAGCAGGTTGTTGAGAATGCTGGAGAATGGATGAGTACTGACCTGGATAGTATATTGCTGGATTCGGAACAAAAAGAAAGCAGACGCGGTTATCTTGTTTTACCAGTGGAAACGGATAATCTGGATGAAGCGTTTTATATTACATTTACTTTGCCGACTTCTGACGGAGAAGAAATATTTACTTATCAGGTAAATGCTTGATGGAATGAAAACCGCAGCTTCAATTTTGGAGCTGTGGTTTTATATTTGTAGTGCATCTGAAAAGCAAAAGGGAGAAGAATTCATTTCCTTTGCTATGCGTTCTGTAGTATAATGAATTTAAGTTTCATTTAAGATTAATTTCAGGAAAAGGTGAGAGAAAATGGAACGTAAATTATTTTGTGAGATCCATCCGGCCTTTTACCGTGTGTCTGTCGCGAAAGGGCGGGCGCTGCGGCATTTGCAGAATCTGCGCGATCATGCCTGTCTGGCGACGGAGCGGCGTGACGAGGAGCTGCCGAATCTGGTGAAGGGACATACGTCGATCATTTTGCGCAAGCTTGAAGGGGTGGATATGCAGCTGCAGGAGAGCAAGAAGGTGAATCTTGCGCTGGCAGCGCAGGAGATCAATGGGTTGGTCATTCATCCGGGGGAAACGTTTTCATTCTGGTTTCTTGTTGGGAAGCCGACGCGCCGTCGGGGTTATCAGGATGGATTGGTGATCGCCAGCGACGATCTGCGTGCGGAAACGGGCGGCGGGCTCTGTCAATTGGCGAACATGGTGCACTATCTTGTGCTCAACAGTCCGCTGGAGGTGACGGAGCTGCACCATCATACAGATGCGCTGTTTCCGGATGATCGCAGACGTGTGCCGTTTGGGACGGGGACGAGTGTGTTCTATAATTATATTGATTATCGCTTCCGCAATAATACGCGCCAGGATGTGCAGCTTCTGCTCTGGATCGAGGACGATGTGCTCAATGGAGAGCTGCGCAGTGAATGGGCGTTTCCTAATCGCTACAAGCTGGTGGAAGAGAATCACCATTTCCGTCGGGAAGGCGATGATTTTTATCGCATCAGTCAGGTGTATAAGATCTGGATCGATCGCCGCTCAGGGCGCGAGATGAATCGGGAGCTGATCTTGGACAACCATTCCAAGGTGATGTACGATCACGCCTTGATCCCGGAAAGCGAGATCCGTAATGATTGAAGGGCTGCTCGCGCGTTTAAAAGATGGCGGTGATCAGATCTGCTATCAGGATGGTGCGCAGGCGCTCACGTATGCTGAATGCTATGAGCGGGTATGCACGTTGGCGCAGGCGCTGCGCAGACAGGGAAATGGTCCGGTTGCTGTGTATGGGCACAAGTGTGCGATGCAGTTTGTATCGATCCTGGCCTGTGTGGCGGCGCGGCGATGCTATATTCCGTTGGATACGCATATGCCGCGGAAACGCATTGAGGAAATCCTGGCGCAGGCAGGCGCGGAGCTGGTATTGACGAATGCGCCGCTGGATGTGCCTGGTGTGGCATGCTTTTCTCCGGAAGCGCTGGTGCAGGCGTACCCGGAGGAGGTGGCTGTTTATCCGACGGAAAATGAGTGCGCGTACATTATTTTCACGAGCGGTTCGACGGGAAAAAGCAAGGGCGTGCCGATCTCTTATGAAAATTTGTCACATTTTATTTCGTGGATCACGCAGGCGGAGGAGCTGGCGACTTTTCACGGCGCGAGGGTGCTTAGCGTGTCGCGGTTCAGTTTTGATCTCAGTGTGATGGATATTTATTTTACGCTGTTCACTGGCGGAACGATCGTCGCTGTTTCTTACGAGATCCGTGACAATCTGCAGCGATTTTATGACGAGCTGCGCGACGATCAGGTGGCGCTTATGGTGATGACACCGACGCTGGCGAAGCTGCTGCTTCTGGAAGAAAATTTTTCGCAGGAATATTTTCCGGATCTGCGGGGATTCTTTTTCTGCGGCGAATGTCTGGAAGCGGCGACGGCGCGACGATTGCACGAGCGCTTTCCGGCGGCTGTGGTGGTCAATGCCTATGGACCGACGGAATGTACCTGCTGCGTGACGCTGGTCAATATTTCTGCTGAGATGGAAAGAGAAGAGCCGTTGCCTGTCGGCATTGTTTCTCGCGCGGCGGTGGACGTTTTGCTCGAGGATGATGAGATCGTTCTGAGAGGCGGCAGTGTGTTTGGTGGTTATCTGGGCGTGGCGCCGGATGGTTGCCGGAGCGTTCCGAACAGTTTTCATACGAAAGATATCGGCGCGCTGGACGGGGATCTGCTCTATTGCCGCGGGCGCAAAGATTACCAGGTGAAATACGAAGGATACCGGATCGAGCTGGGGGATATCGAGCAAAATCTCTTGCAGATCGACGGTGTTCGCGAAGCGGTTGTCTGCGCGAAGAGAAAATCTGGCACAGGTGTGGTGCGCTTGCTCAAAGCATTTGTGGTGGCAAGTGCCAGCGATCTGGATGAGAAAGCGATCAAATCTGCTCTGGCGAAAAGATTGCCGACTTATATGATCCCGAAAACGATCGTTCTGATGGATGCGCTGCCGGTAAATGCGAACGGAAAATACGACAGAAAGAAGTTGGAAATGTTATGATCGATGTGTGCAAGCTGTTGTACGAGATTTGTGAAGACGAGCGTGTCTACGATAAAGATTTTGATCTGCTCGCAGGCGACGTGTTGGATTCATTTGCAATGATCGAGCTGTTTACAGCGCTGGAGAATGAGGGCATCATGATCTCGCCAACGCGCGTGGATCGCGCGATGCTGCAAACGCCGCGTAAGATTGAAGAATTGATCGCCAGCTATTGTTGAACTGTCACCGAAAATCGCAGCCAGGATAAGGGGCTGCGATTTTTTTGCGCGTTTCTGCGATCTATTATCCGGTGAGTTAATAGGAAATAAAAAGAAATCTTAGGCATATTCCTATTGACTTAATAGGAAAAGAGCGGTATGCTTGGCCCAAGAAAAGAAATCCTGCTTATTAAGTAGAGATTGGACATACAATGGAGGATTTACAAGAACAGGAGGAGATCATATGATCTACGCAGACAACGCAGCAACAACAAAAATGAGCAAAACAGCCATCGACGCAATGCTGCCATATATGGAGGAATACTACGGCAATCCATCCAGCCTGTACGCTTTTGCCCAAAAAGCAAAGGAAGCGCTGGAGGATGCGCGGGCGCGGGTCGCAGCCTGCATCGGCGCGGAGCCGCGGGAGATTTATTTCACTTCTGGCGGCAGCGAAGCGGACAACCAGGCGATCATGAGCGCGGCGCGCAGCGGCGAGCGCAAAGGAAAACGCCACATCATTTCCACAGCGTTTGAGCACCATGCGGTGCTCCACACCCTCGACAAATTGAAGGAGCGCGGCTTTGAGATCACGCTGCTGGATGTGCACGCAGACGGCATTGTCACGCCGGAGCAGGTGGCAGAAGCGATCCGCGAAGACACCTGCCTGGTGACGATCATGTTTGCCAACAACGAGATCGGGACCATCCAGCCAATCGCTGAGATCGGCAAGATCTGCCGCGAACGCGGCGTGCTCTTCCACACCGATGCGGTGCAGGCCGCTGGTCATGTGCCGATCGATGTGAAGGCGCAGAACATTGATATGCTGTCGATGTCTGGGCACAAATTCCACGGGCCAAAGGGTTCCGGCGTGCTTTACGCCAAACGCGGCGTCGTTCTCGACAATATCATCAACGGCGGTGCGCAGGAGCGCGGAAAACGCGCCGGCACAGAAAATATCCCGGCGATCATGGGCATGGCGGCAGCGCTCGAAGAAGCATGCCGCGATCTTGACGAAAATGCAGCGCAGATGAGCGCGCGTCGCGACCGGCTCATCGCTGGTCTGCGAACGATTCCGTATTCGGAGCTCAACGGCGACGCCGAGAAACGGCTGCCGAGCAACGTCAATTTCTGCTTCGAAGGTATTGAAGGGGAATCGCTTCTCCTGATGCTCGACGACAAGGGTGTGTGCGCTTCTTCCGGCTCTGCCTGCACGAGCGGATCCCTCGATCCGAGCCATGTGCTTCTGGCGATCGGGCGTCCGCATGAAGTGGCGCACGGCTCTCTCCGGCTCAGCCTTGGCGAAGACACCAGTGACGCTGACGTCGATTATATGATCGAAGCGGTGCGCGATGTCGTCGCTCACTTGCGAGGCATGTCGCCATTCTGGCGCGATCTGGAAAATGGAACCCGCGCCCACGTTTTTAAAGAATTTGATACCCGCAAGGACACAAGGGAGGTTTGACCATCATGGCATTATACAGTGAAAAAGTAATGGATCATTTCCGCAATCCACGCAATGTCGGCGTGATCGAGGATGCGAACGGCGTCGGCGAGGTTGGTAACCCAACCTGTGGCGACATCATGAAGATCTATCTAAAGATTGGCGACGATCAGGTCATCGACGACGTGAAATTTGAAACCTTTGGCTGCGGCAGCGCGATCGCGTCCAGCTCCATGGCGACGGAGCTCATTAAGGGCAAGCCGCTGGACGAAGCGCTGCAGCTGACCAATCGCGCAGTCACCGAAGCGCTCGATGGTCTGCCAACGCACAAGATCCACTGCTCCGTGCTTGCTGAGCAGGCGATCAAAAAAGCGGCGCAGGATTATTACGACAAAAACGGCATCGCTTACGATCCGTCGCTTTTCCCGGCGCATGACGACGATGCCCACGATGTTCACGGCGCCGAATGACAACAGGTTTAACGCTGGTCCGCAGACGGACTGAGCGTTCACCATAACAGGACCTCTTTAAGGAAGCTCTCGTTCGAGGGCTTTCTTTTTTTCTTTTCAGCGGAGACGAAAATCGTTATCATAGAAGGAGAACGACAGATGAGGTGAGAATCAATGGCAAGACTGCTTTTATTAGAAGACGATCAGAGTTTGATCGATGGCCTGGTGTATGCGCTGACGAAGGAAGGCTTTGCCCTCGACGTGGCGATGACGGTGCGAGAGGCCCGCGCGCAGTTGGCGGCGCAGGCGTATGATCTGCTGCTTTTGGATCAAACGCTGCCAGACGGTAGCGGACTGTCGCTGTGCGAAGAAGTGCGCGCTGGTGGCAACGCTGTGCCGATCATTTTTCTCACAGCGATGGATGAGGAGATCCAGGTGATCCGCGCGTTGGACGCTGGCGGCGACGATTATATCACGAAGCCGTTCAAGCTCGGCGAGCTGTGCTCGCGCATTCGTGCCCAGCTCAGACGCAGTGGGATGCTGCACCAGCAGGAGCAGGAACCAGGCGCGGAAGGAACAGTGCGCATCGAAGGTGGGCGCGCTTATCGCGAAGGAGAGCCGCTGGAGTTGACAGCGACGGAGCTGCGGCTGCTCGCTTGTTTCCTGCGCAACAGGGGACAGGTGCTGACGCGGGAGCAGCTGCTCGCTGCGCTTTGGGACGAGGACGCGAATTTTGTCGACGACAACACGCTGTCGGTCTACATTCGCCGGCTGCGCGAAAAGGTGGAACGCGATCCTTCGGCGCCGCAGCATTTGCGCACGGTGCGTGGCCTCGGCTATGAGTGGAGGGAGGACGTATGACGATATTCTGTGATCGGGACAATCGGTGGTATCTTGGCTTTCTCTGTGGCTTGCTGCTGCTGGCGGTGGGATTGGGCGCGATCTTTTCCTGGCAGCTTGGGCAGGCTGCACAGGCAGTGCTTGTGGCGCGCGAAGAAACGGTGGCCGCGGTGCTTTTGACAGAAGGCGTGCCGGAGACGACGGTGGCAAAGGCTTTCGCTGAAGAAAACGGGCACTCTGCAGCGGCTGCTACGCTTTTGGAAAAGATCGGTCATGACAGAGCGACTTCGCCGTTGCTTTTTCCGGCGCTGCGCGATCAGATGGAGAGCGCCTGCGGTGTGGTGCTCATCGGTACGCTGTGTATCGGTGCCCTTGCGATCGTTGCTGCTTTTGTTTTTTTGCGGCGGCAGGAGCGGCGATATCTGACAGCGGCAGAGAAGGTCGCTGCCTATGCGGCGGGAGATTTTTCCGTGCGGCTGCCGCAAAATGAAAACGGCGCGCTGGCGCAGCTTTTTGCGGCAGTCGAGGAGCTGGCGCGCTCGCTTGCGGCGAAGAGCGAAAATGAGCAGCGCGTGAAGGATTTTCTCAAGAGCATGATCTCGGATATTTCTCATCAGGTGAAAACGCCGCTTGCGGCGCTGCGCATGTACAACGAGATCACCATCGCCGAGCCGGAGAATGTCGCCACTGTGCGCGATTTTGCCGCGAAATCGGAACGCGCGCTGGATAAACTCGAGCAGCTGATCCAGTCGCTTTTGCGCCTGACGCGGCTGGACGCCGGCAGCGTCGTTTTCGCGCGCGAGCTTGTCGCGTTATCTGCGCTTGTGACGCGTGCGCTGGAGCCGTTTTCAGCGCGTGCAGAGCGTGAGCATAAGACGATGACGGTGGCTGGCGACGATGAAACAGTGCTCCTATGTGACGCCACCTGGACAGAAGAGGCCATCAGCAATCTCGTGAAAAATGCGCTGGACCACACGCAATCTGGCGGTCACATTTGCATCAGCTGGGAGAGGGGGCCGGCACTCTTGCGGCTCAGCGTCAGCGACGACGGCGCTGGCATTTCGGCGGAGGATATCCACCATATTTTTAAGCGCTTTTATCGCAGTACGACGAACAGCGGCAGCGGCGTCGGTCTCGGTCTGCCGATCGCCAAAGCCATCGTCGAAGGCCAGGGCGGCACGCTTTCTGTTGTGAGCGCGCCAGGTGAAGGCGCGACGTTCACAATGGCGTTTTCCTGCGGGTGACGGGCTTGAAATTTTGTGGCGGAGATACTATAGTAGAGGGGAACAAGAGAGAATGAATGGCGTGTTATTGCATGAGATTCACGCAACAAAAATCCCCTAGTCCGGGCCAAGGAAGCTAGGGGATTTTTTCATGTTGCGATGCCTACTTATTTGTCCTTGTCATTATTGAGCCAACTTCGTAACTTGTTATAGCATGACTGGGTATTCTGTTCTACGACATTGGTTCGCCAACCTTACAAAATTGTAAGCTTCAGATTCACTGGATTGTAAGCTTGGCCTGCTATCCTTTGAGGAAAGGAGGAAAGATCAACATGGAAATTTTGAACGTACAACATCTGTCGAAAACCTACGGCAGCGGCGAGACGAAGGTGGAAGCGCTGCGCGATGTCTCGTTTTCTCTCGAGAAGGGAGAATTCGCCGCCGTCATTGGCGAGAGCGGCAGTGGCAAATCGACGCTGCTCAACTGCATCGGTGGGCTTGATATGCCGAGCAGCGGCAAGGTGCTCATCGACGGGCAGGATCTGTTCGCGATGGGTGAGGAAGCGCGGACGATCTTTCGCCGGCGCAGCATCGGCTTTGTGTTCCAGTCTTACCAGCTGGTGCCAGAGCTGGATGTGGAGCAGAACATCATTTTTCCGCTGCTGCTCGATTATCGCAGGCCGAAGCTGGCGGAGGTTGATGAGATCCTCGAGGTGCTCGGGCTTGCGGCGCGGCGTCATCATCTGCCGAGCCAGCTTTCCGGTGGCCAGCAGCAGCGCGTCGCCATCGGCCGCGCATTGATCACGCGGCCCAAGCTCATTCTCGCCGACGAGCCAACGGGCAATCTCGACAGCGCCAACAGCCAGGATGTCATCGATCTGCTCACGCAGGCGTCGCGCCGCTATCAGCAGGCGATCCTCATGATCACCCACAACACGGCGCTTACAGCGGCGGTGGATCGGGTGCTGCGCGTGAAAGATGGCGTCGTCACAGATCTGGGGAGGAAGCGCAATGAAAAATTATCTTGAGCTTGTTTCTTTCTCAGCAAAGGTGCGTCGCCGCCAGAACCGCATGTCTGTCGTCTGCATTGTGCTCGCGGTGTTTCTCGTGACGACGATCTTCGGCATGGCGGATATGTACATCCGCGCGCAGATCACGCAGGTCCAGCAGGACAACGGCATTTTTCACGTCGGCGTGCTGGACGTGAGCGACGACGAAGCGGCGCTCATCGCTGCGCGTCCGGATGTTTCCGCAGTGTCGCGCTACGGCGTCATTCCTTACGAGGAGGACGCGCCGTACACGCTTTTTGGCAAGTCGATCCTCGTCGCTGGCTGTGACGAAGCGATGATGACAGAGATCATCCCTGACGCCATCGACGACGGACACTTTCCTGAAAGCACAGACGACGTCATGCTGACGCAGAACGCGCGGGATGTCTACGGCGTGAAGATCGGCGAGGCGGTGACGATCACAGCGCCAGATGGCAGCAGGATCTCGCGCACCGTCAGCGGTTTCTGCAAGGACAGCGCGCAGACGATGTCTGCCGATGGGTTCGGCGCCTTTTTCTCGACGGAGGGATTCCGCCAGGTATACGCCGAAGCAAAGGGAATGGATGCGCAGTCACTTGCGAACGTCAATCTCGACGATGTGAACAGCGGGCTCTATGTGCAGTTTGCGCATCCGTTTTTCGCGCGGCAGGCGATCAGCGATCTCAAAGCGGACATGGAGCTTTCCGACGATCAGGTCGTGGAAAACGTGAAGCTCCTCGGCCTCTACGGACAGAGCGCGAGCTCGACGATGATGCAGATCTATCTCACAGCGATCGTGCTCGGCGTGCTGGTGCTCATCGCCGGTGTGCTCATGATTGCTTCGAGCCTGAACACGAGCGTCGCTCAGCGCACAGAATTTTACGGCATGCTGCGCTGTCTCGGCGCGACGCCGAAGCAGTTGATGCGGCTCGTGCGCCGGGAAGCGCTGCGTTGGTGTCGTTTCGCCATTCCCTGCGGGTTGTTCGTGGGTGTGGTGCTGATCTGGATCCTCTGCGCCGTGCTGCGCCATCTCGCGCCGGAGTATTTTGCGGAAATGCCGGCGCTTGGCGTGAGTGTGCCGGCGATCGTCGCCGGCGTTGTGCTCGGGCTTGCGACGGTGCTCGTCGCTGCGCGCGCACCAGCGAAACGCGCTGCGAAAGTCTCGCCGCTCGTCGCTGTCAGCGGTAACGCCACCGATCAGCTGCCAGTGCGCTCCGCTGCGTCTACGCGGCATTTGCGCGTGGAGACCGCCCTTGGCATTCATCACGCACGCGCCAGCCGCAAAAATCTCCTGCTCATGACCGGCTCGTTTGCCTTCAGCATCATCCTCTTTCTGGGATTTTCCGTCGCTGTTGACATGATGCAGAGCGCGCTGCGTCCGCTCGCGCCATGGACGCCGGATGTTTCCATCACGAGCAGCGATGGTTCCTGCTCGATCGATCCTGCACTTCTCGACACGTTTGCGGGCGATGGCATCGTCGAAGCGGCGTATGGGCGCATGTTCGCCTGCGATCTTCCGGCGACAGGCGACAATGCGAGCGGCACCGTCGATCTGGCAAGCTACGACGCGCGTCAGTTCGCCTGGGCGGAGGATTATCTATTGGAGGGCGATCTTGCCGCTGCGGAAAAAGAGCCAAACGCCGTGCTCGCTGTTTATCGCGAGAACAGCGGCCAGGATTCGCTGGCCGTTGGTGACGAGCTTTCGCTCACAGTGAACGGCCAGCAGCAGAAGGTGACCGTCGTGGGGCTCGTCAGCCAGTCGCCGTTCGTCAATGCCAGCGATCTCGGCACGCTCATCACGAGCGAAGACACCTTCTGCGCCCTCACCGGCGAAAACGCTTACAGCGTCATCGATCTCCAGCTTGCGCCAGGCGCCAGCGACGCAGATGTGAACGCCATCCGCGCCCAGGCGGGAACAGCAGTGACCTTCGTCGACGATCGACTTTCAAACGCCAGCGCCCGCGGCACCTATTATTGCTTTGCGCTTTTCGTCTACGGATTTCTTGCCGTGATCGCCCTCATCGCCGTATTTAATGTGATCAACAGCATCGCCATGAGCGTCTGCGCGCGTACGCGTCAGTACGGCGTGTTCCGCGCCCTCGGGCTTTCGGATCGACAGCTTGCGCGCATGGTCACGAGCGAAGCCGCGACCTACACCGTTCTTGGCGGCATCCTCGGCACAGCACTCGGGCTTGGCTGCCACTATCTGCTCTACACCAGTTTGCTCACAGAGATCTGGGGCGTCAGCTGGACACTGCCGCTGCAGGAGCTGGCGACCATCCTCGCAGTCATGCTCGTCGCCGTCGTCTTCGCTGTGCGCGGGCCCGTGCGTCGACTGAAAGCACAAGCCATCGTCGAGACCATTGATGCTGAATGAATACGACAGAAAATCGAGTTCGTCGTGGGCTCGATTTTTTCTTTGCGATTTTTGTGAGATTTCGCGGAGGGTTTTCTGGTATACTGGTGATCATACGAAAGGACGTGATCTCATGATCAATTATTCGGAAGATCAGGAAAAACTTTATCATCTGCAGGTGGGGCGCGGGGACGTTGGGCGCTATGTGCTCCTGCCGGGCGATCCCAAGCGCTGTGCGCAGATCGCGGCGTATTTTGACGATCCGCAGCTCGTCGCCGACAGCCGCGAGTTTGTAACCTACACGGGCATGCTCGACGGCGAAAAAGTCAGTGTCACCTCGACAGGCATCGGTGGACCGTCGTCGGCGATTGCGCTTGAGGAGCTTGTGATGGCTGGCGCCGACACCTTTGTGCGCGTGGGCACCTGCGGCGGTATGCAGCTGGATGTGAAAAGCGGCGACATCGTCATCGCGACCGGCGCCATCCGCATGGAGGGCACGAGCCGTGAATATGCGCCGATCGAATTTCCGGCTGTCGCCGATCTTGACGTGACGAATGCGCTCGTGCAGGCGGCGAAGGCGCTGGATCTGTCGCATCATGTGGGCGTGGTGCAGTGCAAGGATTCTTTCTACGGCCAGCATTCGCCGGAGACGAAGCCGGTGGCTGGTGATTTGCTCTATAAATGGGAGGCCTGGAAAAAACTCGGCTGCCTGGCGTCGGAAATGGAATCGGCGGCGCTTTTTGTCATCGCCAGCCATCTGCGCGTGCGTTGTGGCTCCTGCTTCCTTGTCATGGCGAACCAAGAGCGCGCAGCGGTGGGGCGGGAAAATCCCGTTGTCCACGACACAGATGCAGCGATCCGCACTGGCATCGAAGCGCTGCGCCTGTTGATCGCGCAGGACAGGGAGGCGTGAGCGTGGACGAGCAGACGATCCGCACGTTGATCCGCGAAGCGATCAGCGCGCGCCGCCAGGCCTATGCACCGTACTCCCATTTCTGTGTCGGCGCGGCGCTGCTGACAGCGGCAGGAAAGATCTACAGCGGTTGCAACATCGAAAACGCAGCTTACACGCCGACGAACTGCGCCGAGCGCACAGCGTTTTTCAAAGCGGTCAGCGAGGGCGAGCGGGATTTTGCTGCGATCGCCATCGTCGGCGGAAAAGCAGGTGAAGCGCTCGCGCCGACAGCGCCCTGCGGCGTCTGCCGCCAGGTGATGCGCGAATTTTGCGCGCCGGAGAAATTTCGCATCATTCTCGCGACAAGCGAGGAGGATTATCAGATCTACACGCTGGCGGAATTTTTTCCGCAGGGCTTCGGCCCGAACAATCTCCTTTCAGCTACCTGAGGAAACAGTCACTATCCGACTGGATGAAAGTGCTTACCCATGGTAAAATCTCTGCGATGCGGTCGAATGGCATTCTTGCCTGCGACCGCCGTAATTATTTGGATTCATTTTTTATTTTGCGAAAGGATGATTTGCGTTCAATGAACACTGCGGAAAACATCAAAAAACAAAAATTCCTTGGCAAAAAAGGGATGGTGCTGTTTATCACGCTGATGAACATGTTCATTCCGCTGTCGACGGACCTTTATCTGCCGGCGCTGCCGACGATGAGCACCCACTTTGACGCGTCAGCGTCGCTGGTCAATCTGACGCTTGTCAGCTTTTTCTTCTTTTTCGCAATTGGCACGATCCTGCTCGGGCCGCTCTGCGACAAATACGGCCGCCGCAAGGTGCTGCTCATTTCCAGCGCGATGTACACGCTGGCCAGCGCCAGCTGTGCGCTTTCACCGAATGTCTATGTCATGATCGCTGCGCGCGTTTTCCAGGGCATCAGCGCTGGCGGGATCATTTCGGCTTCCACGGTGCTTGTCAAGGATTGCTTCGCTGGTCGTCAGCGTGAGACGATCCTCGCTGTTGTGCAGTCGGCGTCTGGTTTGGCGCCAATGCTTGCGCCGGTGCTGGGCGCGCTGCTTTTGCAGATCACAGACTGGCGCGGCGCTTTTGAAGTGCTGACGCTCGCCGGGCTGATCGTGTTTGTGCTGTCCTTCCTCTATCAGGAAACGCTGCCGGAGGAAGAGCGCCTCACCGAATCTGCGTTCGCGTCGCTGGGCAAGCTGGGCACTGTCGGCAAGAACATGGGCTTTTTTGTGCCATGTATTATTTTCTCGCTGTACAATTTCGCCTTCATGGGCTACATTTCTGTGTCGTCGTACATCTACGTCGATTTCTTCGGTCTCAGCGAGCAGATGTACAGCTATTTCTTCGCGGTGAACGCACTCGTTTCGCTGCTAGGGCCGGTGATCTATGTGCGCTTCCTGACGAAGATGAGCAAGCAGAAGCTCATCTACACCTGCTTTGTCGGCTACATCGTCGCTGGTGCGATCCTGCTCTGCTTCGGTCAGATCATGCCGCTCTTGTTCTGGATCGGGTTTGCGCCGTTCACGTTCTTTGGCTCGCTGATCCGTCCGTTCAGCTCCAATCTGCTCCTGGAACAGCAGAAGGGCGACACGGGCTCGGCGTCTTCGCTGTTGAACGGGATCTTCACTGTTATCGGCAGCGTTGGGATGATGGTGGTTTCTGCTGCGTCCAACGGCGTGCTCGCGCTTGGCGTGGTGGTGCTCGCCAGCGGCGTTATCAGCGTGCTCGGCTGGACGCTGCTCATGCGCTCAAAGATCACCATCGTTGGCGTGAAGGAATGACCCGCTACAATCCACGTGCGTTTGCGCGTGGATTTTTTGTTGCACCGGGAGCCGCTTTTGTATTACACTACGTCTGTAACGAAAGCAGGTGACAAATTTTGCAAACACTTGATTATTATACGATAGACGGCGCGCTGGGCTGGAGCCAGGATTGGTTCCGGGACTGGTGGATGCATCTCGGCGGCTGCGCAGCGGTCACGGCCTGCGACTGCAACATTCTGCTGGCGCGGGACCATGGCCTGGCGGCGCTCTATCCTTACGATCCGCAGTTTGTGACGCGCCAGGATTACGAGCGCTATGCGATGACGATGAAGCCCTATCTGCGGCCACGACGCACGGGCATTGACCGACTCTCGATCTATCTCGAGGGGATCACGCGCTTCTGGCACGACCGCGATATCTTTTCGCTGCGCGCCGAAGGGCTTCCTGGAGATGTGCGCTGGGAGGCGGCGTGGGATCTCGTGCGGCGGCAGATCGATCAGAATCTGCCGGTGCCGTGTCTGCTCCTGCATCACAGGGACAAAGCCTTCGACGATTTTCAGTGGCATTGGTTCAATCTCGCTGGCTACGACGAGCGCGGCGGTGCGCATCTTGTGCGCGCGGTGACCTATGCCCACGAATTCTGGCTCGATCTGCCAGCGCTCTGGAACACCGGCCACGCGCAGAAGGGCGGGCTGATTTGTTTAGTGAGGAGTTATTTTACAGGATGATCGACGCTCGTGGCTACGCATAAAAAAATGCAGTAGGCTGCAAAATCTATGATGAAATTAGAAAAGTTTGCAATGGACTGCAAACTTTTTTGGAGGATGATATTTTGAGCGATACATTCAAAAAAATGCTGAGTTATTACAAGCCCTACATGGGGATTTTTCTGGCGGATATGCTCTTTGCGACGCTGTCGGCGGCAGTGGCGCTGATCATTCCGCTGGTCGTGCGCTATGTGACGTCGACCTTGATCTACGAGCCGCGGGAGGTGATCCTGCAGCACACGGCGTATATCGCGGCGGGACTTTTGGTGCTCTTAATCGTTGACTGCTACAGCCGATTTTTCATCGGCAACTATGGCCACGTCATGGGCGCGAAGATCGAGTACAACATGCGCGAGGAGGTCTTCGACCATCTGCAGAAGCTCTCGTTCTCGTTCTACGACGACGCAAAGGTTGGCCAGCTGATGAGCCGCGTCACCAACGACCTTTTCGACATCACCGAGCTTTTGCACCACGGACCGGAGAACATCATTCTCTCGCTGCTCAAGATCATCGGCGCCTTCGTCATCCTCGTCAGCATCAATGTGCAGCTGGCGCTGGCGGCGTTTGTGATCCTGCCGATCATGTTCGTTTTCGCCCTCGTCCTGAACAGACGCATGCGCCGCGCGTCGCGCCGCAATCGCGAAAAGATCGCTGAGATCAACGCGCAGATCGAGGACAATCTCGCCGGCATCCGCGTGGTCAAATCCTTCGCCAACGAGCAGGAGGAAAACCGCAAATTCTCCGTCGGCAATCAGGGATTTCTCGCTGCCAAGAAAAACAGCTACCATTACATGGGCACCTTCCAGGCGGGCGTCGGATTTTTCACGACGCTGATCCAGGTGAGCGTCATCATCACCGGCTGTGTGCTCATCGCGAACGGTCGCCTGGATATTCCGGATCTTGTGACCTTCCTGCTGTACATCAGCGTGTTCACCGAGCCGATCACGACCCTCGTCAATTTCACCGAGCAGTTTCAGAATGGCTACACTGGCTTCGAGCGTTTTCGCGAGCTCATGGATATCGAGCCGGACATTGAAGACAGTCCGAACGCCGTGCCGCTGGAAAATGTGCGCGGCGACATTCATTTCGACAATGTTTCCTTCCATTACAAAGAAAACGCCGAGGATGTTCTGCAGCACGTGAGCCTGGACGTGCCTGCCGGCAGCTATGTGGCGCTGGTCGGTTCGTCCGGCGCTGGCAAGACCACGCTCTGCTCGCTGATCCCGCGCTTCTACGACGTTTCCAGCGGGCGCATCACCGTCGATGGCCACGACATTCGCGAGGTCACGCTGAAGAGCCTGCGCGACAACATCGGCATCGTGCAGCAGGATGTCTATCTTTTCGCCGGCACGATCTACGAAAACATTCTCTACGGCCGCCCGGACGCCACGCCGGAGGAAGTTATTCAGGCGGCGAAAAACGCCAACGCCCACGATTTCATCATGGCCTTCCCGGACGGCTACGACACCGACATCGGCCAGCGCGGCATCAAGCTTTCCGGCGGTCAAAAGCAGCGGCTCTCCATCGCGCGCGTCTTCCTCAAGAATCCGCCAATCCTCATCTTTGACGAAGCCACCTCCGCCCTCGATAATGAGAGCGAGCGCATCGTCCAGGAATCGCTGGAGAAGCTCGCTGAAAACCGCACCACTTTCGTCATTGCCCACCGCCTTTCGACCATCCAGAACGCCGAGCGCATCCTCGTGCTCACCGAAGAGGGCATCACCGAAAGTGGCACCCACGCTGAGCTGCTCGCTCAGGGCGGCGTCTACGCGCATTTGTACAATACCTGAGGAGGTTTGCAGATGAATGAGCAGATTCTCATCGACGACGTTTGTCGACGCATGATCGCTTTTGATCGTGGCGATGCCAAACGCATCCAGCATTTTCTCAAGGTCCACGCCTATGCGCGGCTCATCGCTCACGGCGAAAAAGTCGACGCGAAAACCCAGCGCGTCATCGAGCTTGCCGCCCTCGTGCACGACATTGGCATCCATCCTGCCGAGAAAAAATACGGCCGCTGCGACGGCAAACTGCAGGAGCAGGAAGGATCCGCGCCAGCCCGCAAACTTTTGACAGAAGCAGGCGTGAGCGCCGGTGACATCGACCGCGTCACGTGGCTCGTCGCCCATCACCACAGCTACGATCCAGTGGATAGCAGCGATCACCAGATCCTCATCGAAGCCGATTTCCTCGTCAATCTCTACGAGGATCAGGTCAGCGCCGACGCCATCCGCCACGCTTACGAAAAAATCTTCCGCACCGAAACCGGTCGCGCCCTCTGCCGCGAGACCTTTGGTCTGGAAGACGAATGAACACAAAACGGGCGACCATCTCGCGAAAGATGGTCGCCCGTTGTCATTTTATGCGCTGGCGTTTTGCTCAGCGATATAGCCGTCAATGTCGTTGATGATATATTGCTCGCCCGTCGTATGGAGCGCTGCAAAACAATCGTAAATGTATTCCCATACGTTGTAAGCGTTGAAAAGCGCCGCCACTTCCTGACCGGAAAGATGCTTCGCCGCTTTGTAGCGTTCTACGCAGTAGATCAGAAAATTTCCTGCTTCACTCATGGTCACGCCTCCTCTGGATAAGTGATGGTGCCCGTGCGCCGCTCTTCGTCAAACAGCTGATAGAGCATCGGCGCACTGAGATGCCAGAGCTTCGTGGATTCGTCTTCCAGCGCTGCATAAAGCTCAGAGGGATAAAATTTTTTTGCTGCCGCGATCTCGTCGCAGCCGTCATGCGCTGCGATCAGCGCGATCACCTGGGGAACAATGAGCGTCATCAGCGCAGCAAATTGTTTCTGTTCCATGGCTTCACGCCCCTTCCAGTGTTTCGAGAAATGTGAGCTGTCCAAGCGCTTTTTCAGTGGTGAAAACCATTTGATCGTAGAGTTTTTTGATCTTGAGTGCTTCCAGCGTCTGCGCTTTTGTCAATACGCCAGAGGCGTATAGGGCAAAGGTTGTATAAACGTCATCATTAGCAACTGGCCCGAAGATGATATCATAAGTTTTTCCGTCGTAAGTGCCAGCGCGATTTTGTGAGACAAAATCCAGCCACGCTTCATCCGCACTCGTAAAATGCAGCAGGCTGCATTCAGAAAAAGCACGCGTTTCATCCAATTCATACACGCTGATAATTTTTCCGCCAGACTTGCGACGACGGTAAACCTTTTCAGCAAAGGCAATGGCCTGATCCTTGTTGGTTGTTGTGTAAAAACCAAAGCCGAAATCCAGAAAGCGATTTTGTTTGATCAGTTTTGGCTCAGCGACAACAACATTACTTCCGTGGTAAACGATCATGCAAAACACTCCTTCAAGTATGTATAATACGCAAGATCATTAGAAAGTGCAATGAGATCGCATGATATTTTTCAGGGATGGCGACGATTTTTCTATTTTTCGCAGATTTCAAGTAAAACAGAATGGTTCACGCTGTTGGAGAATATCGATGATGATGCAGGTGTCGATCAATGTTTTCATAATTTCTGCGCCCTTTCTTCGCGGGTGATATCTGCGGGGATGATGCCGAGCAGGGAATTTGCCATTTTCCGACGATCGGAGGTTGGGCTGGTGAGTTTGGCAAGCGTTGAGCGCGAAAATCCTTGCGCTGCGGGCGTGGATGCGGTAGGCTGGTGGAAAACGAAAGGATGGGATGAACGATGGATTTCAGAGAATTGATCATAAAGCGTCGCAGCAGACGTGTGTACACGGGGGCGCGGATCGCAGACGACGCGCTGTCGCAGATTATTGAGGCTGGGCTGCTCGCGCCGACGGGGCGCAATCTGCATCCGGCGGAGCTGATCGTTGTGCGCGAGAAAGAAATGCTGGAGCGACTATCCCACGCGAAGACGGGCGGCTCGGCGCTAATCGCAAGCGCGGATGCGGCGCTGGTGGTCGTGGGCGACACGACGCGCTCGGACACCTGGGTGGAGGATTGCTCGATCATGATGGCCTACATGCAGCTGGCAGCAGAGGAGCTGGGAATCGGCAACTGCTGGGTGCAGATCCGCAGCCGTCAGTCGCAGACGCTTCTGGCGAATGGCGAAAATCTGCCGTCGAACGCATTTGTGCGCGAAGCGCTGGAGATTCCGGAAGCGTACGATGTGCTGGCGATCCTGGCTCTTGGCGAAAGCGAGGAGACGCGCGCGCCGCACACGGCGGAGGATCTCGACTGGAGCCATGTGCACGACGAGCGCTTCTGAGCGTTTGCAGCGCGCAACAATCGCCCGTTTCATTGAAATGCGTGCCGATTCATGCTATAGTATAAGATAACCTGATAAAATCCTATTAAGAAAGCAGAGTTGATCTTTTATTTATGGACAGTAGTTTGATAGGCATGACCGTTGCCATTGTGATCCTTGTGATGTGCTCGGCGTATTTTTCTGCCACGGAGACGGCGTTCACCTCGCTCAACACGATCCGCATGAAAACCTGGGCGGAAAACGGCGACAAGCGCGCTGCGCGGGCGCTGGCTGTGGGCGAGGATTATGACAAGCTGCTCTCGAGCATTCTCATCGGCAACAACATTGTCAACATCACGGCGACGACGATCTCCACCCTGCTCTTCACGAAAATCTTTGTGACCTACGGGGCCACGATCTCGACGGTTGTGATCACGATCGTGGTGCTGATCTTTGGTGAGATTTCGCCAAAAAGCGTGGCCAAGGAATTTCCTGAGCGCTTCGCGATGTTTTCGGCGCCGATCCTGCGCGTGATCATTCTTGTGCTGACGCCGTTGAATTTCCTTTTCAGTATGTGGAAGAAGCTGCTCTCGAAGATCTTCAAGCCTTCCGGCGATGATGGCATCACTGAAGAAGAGCTGATGGGCATTGTCGACCAGGCTGAGAGCGAAGGCGGGCTGGACGCCCACGAAGGGGATCTCATCCGTGCCTCGATCGAGTTCAACGAGCTGGATGTGTCGGATATTCTGACGCCGCGCGTGGATCTTGTCGCTGTCGACGAGGAATCGACGATGCAGGAGGTTGGCGCGCTTTTCGTGGAAAACGGCTACTCGCGTCTGCCGATCTACCATGAAACGATCGACAACATCATCGGTGTCGTTCACCAGAAGGATTTCTACAAGGCGCGCGTGCGCGGCGAGGATCGTCTGGCGATGATCAAATCGCCGGTTGTCTACACGACGCCGAACACGAAGATCTTCAAGCTGCTGCGCATCCTGCAGATGAACAAGGTGCACATGGCTGTGGTCGTCGACGAATACGGCGGCACGGAAGGGATCGTGACGCTGGAGGATATCCTCGAAGAGCTTGTCGGCGAGATCTGGGACGAACACGACGAGGTCACAGAATTTCTCCACAAGCAGCCGGACGGCAGCTACAACATTGACTGCACCACCGACCTTGACGATATGTACGATCTCTTTGAGATCAAGGGCGAGTGCGAGGCGTCCACGGTTTCCGGCTGGGTGCTGGAGCAGATCGACCGCATTCCAAAGCAGGGCGATCATTTCATCGCCGAAGGGCTGGAGGTCACTGTCACTGCTGTGGACAACCGCCGTGTTATGGAGATCAATGTCAAGCCAGTTCCGCAGGAGAAAGCGGAATCTGACGACGAATAACCACACATCGCCACCTGCTGACAACAGCGGTGGCGATTTTCATGCAGCGCGTGCATCACAGTGCGTGAAAATTGTTCGCTGTATAAGGCTTTTTGTTTTTGCATTTACACAGACTTGTGGTAAAATATACATAATGCGTCGCTTTAGCGCGGCGCAGGAGACTAACAGATGATCGCTATCATCAGAAAGGGAGACATATCACATGCATACAGGTTCTATCATTGTATTGATAACGATCTTCGTGTATCTCGTTGGGATGGTTTTGATCGGTGTCTATTACGGCAAGCGCAACAGCTCCACCTCTGAGTTTTATCTCGGTGGCCGCACGCTCGGGCCATACGTCACCGCGATGAGTGCCGAAGCATCGGACATGTCCAGTTATCTGCTCATGGGGATTCCGGGGCTGGCGTATCTGTCAGGGATGGCACACGCTGGCTGGACCATCGCCGGGCTTGCCATCGGGACGTATTTTAACTGGCTTTTCACTGCGCAGCGTCTGCGCCGTTACACCCACATTACGGACTCTTTCACATTCCCACAGTTTTTATCGCACCGCTTCCACGAGGAGAAAAATGTGCTCGCTGCGATCGGCGCGATCGTCATCGTTATCTTCTTCGTGCCATACACGGCTTCCGGCTTTGCGGCCTGCGGCAAGGTGTTCTCGACGCTGTTGGGCCTTGACTACACTGTGACGATGGTCGTTTCAGCGATCGTCATCGTCAGCTACATTGCCATCGGCGGGTTCCTGGCGGTGTCGATGACGGACTTTATCCAGAGCATCATCATGTCGGTGGCGATCTTCTTCGTCGTCGGTTTCGCAGTTGTGAATGCTGGCGGGGTGGATATCATTCTCGACAATGCACGCGCGCTGCCGGGGTATCTGTCGGCGACGCTTTCCTACGATCCAACGACGGACAGCTCGACGAGTTTTGGCCTGCTTTCGATCATCACGACGCTCTCCTGGGGGCTGGGCTATTTCGGGATGCCGCACATTCTCCTGCGCTTTATGGCCATCGAGGATGAGCAGAAGCTCAAGGTTTCCCGCCGCGTTGGCACTGGCTGGGTCATTCTCGCAATGGCGCTGGCTGTCTGCATCGGTATCGCTGGCCACACGCTGAGCCTTGAAGGCGTCATTCCGATGCTCGAAGGCTCTGCTTCGGAAAACATCCTGATCGAGATCGCCAATCTGCTCTCTGGCTTTGGCGTGCTCGCAGCGATCATGGGCGGGATCGTTATCTCCGGTATCCTCGCCAGCACGATGTCCACGGCGTCGTCCCAGCTTCTGGCGGCGGCGAGCAGCGTGAGCCAGGATATTGTGCAGGAAACCTTTCACATCCGTCTCACAGATAAGCAGAGCATTGGTCTTGCGCGTCTTACGGTTGTGCTGATCTCTGTGCTCGGTATCATCATCGCGCGCAATCCGGACAGCTCCGTTTTCCAGATCGTTTCCTTCGCCTGGGCAGGCTTCGGCGCCAGCTTTGGTCCGCTGATCATCTGCGCCCTCTACTGGAAGCGCACCACCTGGCAGGGCGGTCTTGCCGGGATGATCGTCGGTGGGGCGATGGTCTTCATCTGGAAATATCTGATCGCGCCAATGGGCGGCGTCTTCGCTGTCTACGAGCTCCTGCCGGCGTTCCTGCTGAGTCTGGCTGCGATCGTTCTGGTCAGCCTGGCGACAAAAGCACCGGACAAATCCATCACCGATGAATTTGAGCTGGCGGCTGCTTACGACAAACCAATCCACAAATGATCTTTCGCGACAACTGCTACGGCGGTTGTCGTTTTTTTGTTGTCGGCGCTTTGCGAAAGTGCTAGACTATTACCAGATAAAACGAGAGGAGATTGATGAATAATGAGAGAAATGAGAAGACAGGATCGCAGTATCACTGACCCAGCGGTGATCCGCGCGGTGCTTGACAAATGCCGCACGCTGCATCTGGGTCTGGTGGAGGACGGACGCGCCTATATTGTGCCGCTGAACTACGGCTGGACAGAGGAAAACGGGCGCTACACCCTCTATGCCCACAGCGCTGCCGAAGGCCGCAAGATCGACCTCATCCGTGGCGGCGCTGATGTGGGCTTTGAGATGGAGACTGGCGTTGAATATTTTGATGCAGACACAGCCTGCGGCTGGGGCAACCGTTACGAGAGCATCATCGGCGAGGGACGCGCAACGCTCTTGGAATCGCCAGAGGAAAAACGCCAGGCGCTCACAGCGATCATGGCCCATTATTCTGCGCGCAGAGACTACACCTTCGAGGATACGATGGTGGATCTCGTGCAGGTGATCAAGATCGACGTGACGGCGCTCTCCTGCAAGATCCACGAGTAAAAGGAGGCGTGATCAGTCGCGATGAAAATGAAGAAAGTCGTGATCTACGTCTGTCTGACGGCGTTTTTCTTCGGCACCATGGAGGTGGCGCTGAAGGTCGCCGGTGGCAGCCTTGATCCGATCCAGATGACCTTTTTGCGCTTCCTCATCGGCGGGCTGGTGCTGGCGCCGCTGGGCTGGTCCGATCTGAAAAAGCGCGGTACGACGCTGACGCGGGACGATCTGCTCTGGCTGGCGGCAGTCGGCATCATGGGCGTGTCGATCAGCATGCTGGCGTTCCAGTACGCAGTCGGCTATTGCAACGCGGCGACGGCGTCGTCGATCATTTGCCTGAATCCGCTGTTCACGATGTTCATTGCCCATCTCTTCACGAGCGAGAAAATGGACCGCGCCAAATGGATGGCCTGCGGGTTGGGGCTCGTTGCGGCGGTGTTTATGATCCGTCCCTGGGATGTGCAGCCGGGGAATACGCCGCAGGGGCTGGTGCTGGCGCTTGTCGCCGCCTCGACCTTTGGCGCTTACACGGTCATGGGCAAGCGCACCATCGGCCGTCTCGGCGCGCTGGCGCAGACGAGCGTGAGCTTTATCATCGGTTCTGTGGTGCTGCTGCCGATCCTCGTTTTCACCGGGCGTCCGATTGTCGCCGGTGTTGTGGACAACTGGCTGCTTGTGGCCTATATCGGCATTGTCGTGACAGGCGTCGGCTACATCTGCTACTTCACAGCGATCCGCTATTCCGACGCCACGACAGGCGCGATTGCGTTTTACATCAAGCCGGCGATTGCACCGGTGCTGGCGGTGATTTTCCTCGGCGAACACGTTTACTGGAACACCATCGTCGGCGTTGTGCTCCTGATTGGCGCGTCGGTGCTGATTTTGCGCGATGCCTGGGGCAGCAAGCGGCTCAATATCGAAGAGGTGCACGCCATCGACGAGATTTTTGCCCGCCACGAGAGCCACGCTGCCGACAAGCGCCGCTATTTCTCCTGCATGCTGCCGCTGGTGGAGCTGGACGGCAAGGACCATATCGTGCTGGAGGTGCGCAGCCAGGGGATCATCCACCAGCCTGGCGAGATCTGCTTTCCAGGCGGCGAAATGTACGACGACGAAGCGCCGGGCGCCTGCGCGATGCGCGAGGTTTGCGAGGAGCTGGGGCTGCGCCGTGAGCATGTGCATGTGATCAATCAGTTGGACACCTACCACGGCCTGCAGGGGATGAAGGTCTACAGCTTCATCTGCCGCCTGGATCCTGTGGCGTTCGATCCGGATCCGCGCGCTGTCAGCGAGGTGCTGACGATCCCTGTGGACTTTTTTATCGAGACGCTGCCGGAAATGCACCATCTCGACGTGCTGCAGCGTCAGCGCGCCGGCGACAGTCTGGAAGAGGCGATCGCCCAGAGCCTCACAGAGGGCAGCCGCGATGTGCCGATCTACCGCTACGACGGTCGTGCGATCTGGGGGATTACGGCGATGCTCTTGCTCGATTTTTCCAATATTGTGCGCGATGCGCTGAAATAAACGATTAACAGGCAGAGAAGACCAGGATTCGGTCGGCTCTGCCTGTTTTTCTGTGGGATATTCTGCGCGCAGAGAAAAAACGCAGCCCCGATTTCGGAGCTGCGTTCTGACGCTTAGCGCTGTGGGTCGATGAGACCGTAGGTGCCGTCTTTGCGGCGATAAACGACGCCGATGTCGTCGGTGTCCGCATTGAGGAAGATGAAGAAGTCGTGGTCGAGAAGTTCCATCTGCATGACGGCTTCTTCGATGTCCATGGTCTTCACGGTGAAGGTTTTCTTCTTGGTGACGATCTCTGGTGCTTCTTCTGCATGAGCGATCTCGTCGGCAGCAGGGGAGAACATTGGTTCAGCCTTGGCCTGTTTGCCCTTGCGGTTCATGCGGGTTTTGTACTTGCGGATCTGACGCTCGATCTTGTCGACGATGGCGTCGATGGAAGCGTACATATCGTTGGAGGATTCTTCAGCACGGAGAATGTAACGGCCCAGTGGGATCGTTGCTTCTGCGCGATGGTCGCCTTTTTCGACGACGAGGGTGACCGTGCCGGTCATTTCCTTGTAGAAATATTTTTCAAGCTTGGAAAAACGTTTTTCTACATAATCCTTCAGTGCGTTGGTAACTTCGGTGTTACGTCCTTTAATGGTGATGTTCATAGTGCCCATCCTTTCAACAGTTACATTTTTCACATTTGAATCCATGTGAAGCCATATATTTATTATATGCGCATCACTTTATATTTCAAGGGGATTCAGACATTTATTTCGCGAAGCATCTTCAAAAGTTCCACAAAACGCTCGTCGCTGATCGAGTAAATGGACATTTGCCCGGTTTTTTTGAACGATACGATCTTGTGCGCCCGCAAAAGTGCGAGATGCTGAGAGAGGGAGCTGTGGGAGATGCTTGACGCTGGCATCAAGAGGTCGTGAATCTCGTTTACGGATCTTGGCGCCTCAGAAAGAATGTAGAGGATCATGAGGCGATTGGGATTGCTGAGGAGCTTCAGCATGCCGGCAGTTTTTGTGAAGCGTTCGCTGTCAGCCAGAAGCTCCGGCATTGAGTTGACGGCGGTTGGGTTCATTTGAGGATACCTCCTTCATCAAACCTGTGCGCGACAAATTTGACTTATTTCTTCTATAATTAATTTTATTATAACCGACTCTTTAGGAAAATACAATATTTGTTTTTTAGAATATTCAATAATTAGGTCATAAATTTTTGTTGGGACATTGAGAATTGGTGACGATGCGCCTTTCGGCGGATATTTATTTGAGTTTTTGGGCGCATGTGGTATAATAAATTGGTTGAATCACAGCTCAAATACAGAAGCTGCCACCAGGCAGCAATGACTACAGAAAAGAGTGAATAGCTTGGGTATCGATACTTGGTTGAAAAAAGTATTAGACGACAATAAAAGAGACGTAAAAAAGCTTGAGAAATTTGCCGCTCAGGTTAATCAGTACGACAAACCTTTCAGAGAATTATCTGACGAAGAACTTTCTGCGAAAACGGCAGAATTTAAGGAACGTCTGGCTGCTGGCGAAACGCTGGACGATATCATGGCAGAGGCTTTCGCTGTTGTGCGCGAGGCTTCAGATCGCATCCTGGGGCTGCGCCATTTCGATGTGCAGATCATGGGTGGTCATGTGCTCCACGAGGGGCGCATCGCCGAAATGAAAACTGGTGAAGGGAAAACGCTGGTGGCGACCTGTCCGGTGTATCTGAACGCGCTGGAAGGAAAGGGCGTCCACGTTGTCACGGTCAACGACTATCTGGCTCGCCGCGACGCGGAGCAGCTTTCACCGCTGTATAATTTCCTGGGCCTGTCTGTCGGGCTGATCGTGCACGGGCTGGATTATGTGCAGCGCAAGGATGCGTACAACTGCGACATCACCTACGGCACGAACAACGAATTCGGCTTCGACTATCTGCGCGACAACATGGTCATGCATGAGCGCAACATGGTGCAGCGTCCGCTGCATTATGCGATCGTCGACGAGGTGGACTCGATCCTCATCGACGAAGCGCGCACGCCGCTGATCATCTCCGGTCCTGCTGCGAAGGCGAAGGATCTGTACACGCCGATGGTGGGGATCGTGCGCCAGCTGAAAAACGAAGAGGATTACACCTTCGACGAAAAGCTCAAGACGGTGGCCCTCACCGAAGACGGCACGAAGCACGTGGAGCGTCTGCTGGGCATTGAAAACCTCACAGACGAGACGAACATTGAGATCGCCCATCATGTCAACCAGGCGCTGAAGGCGCAGGTGTTGATGAAGCGCGACCGCGACTATGTGGTCAAGGATGGCGAGGTCATCATCGTCGACGAATTCACGGGCCGTCTCATGTATGGCCGTCGCTACAGCGAGGGGCTGCATCAGGCGATCGAAGCGAAGGAAGGCGTGAACATCGAAAAAGAAAGCCAGACGCTGGCGACGATCACCTTCCAGAACTATTTCCGCATGTACAAAAAGCTCGCCGGCATGACTGGTACGGCGAAAACAGAAGAAGACGAATTCCGCGCGATCTACGGCATGGACGTCGTCATCGTGCCAACGAACAAGCCGGTCGCCCGCGAGGATGCGCCGGACATCATCTACCGCACGGAAAACGGCAAGTTTGAAGCGGTTGCCGACAAGGTTGCTGAGCTTTACGAAAAGGGACAGCCGGTCCTGGTCGGGACGGTGTCCATCGAAAAGAGCGAACGCCTGGCGGATATCCTCAAGAAGCGCGGCATCCCGCATAAGGTGCTGAACGCGAAATACCACGAACAGGAAGCGCTCATCGTTGCCCAGGCTGGTAAGGAAAAGAGCGTCACGATCGCGACGAACATGGCTGGCCGCGGCACGGACATCATCCTCGGCGGCAATCCGCAGCTTTTGGCAGACGAGATCCTGCACAAGGAGCACAAGGAAGACGAGGAGATCACGCCGGAAATGAACCGCGAGGCGCTGGAAAAGGCGCGCGAGATGTGCGCCGACGAACACCAGCGTGTGGTTGACGAGGGCGGTCTTTACATCATCGGCACGGAGCGCCACGAGGCACGCCGTATCGACAACCAGCTGCGCGGGCGCAGTGGTCGTCAGGGGGACCCGGGCTACACCCAGTTCTACATCTCCCTGGAGGACGATCTGATGCGTCGTTTTGGCGCGGAAACGCTGCCAGCGATCATGGACAAGGTTGGCATGAACGATGAAATGCCGATCGAAAACCGCATGGTCAGCCGCACCATTGAAAACGCACAGAAACGCGTGGAAGCGCGCAACTTTGAAGCCCGTAAGAACATCCTCGAATACGACGATGTCATGAACCGTCAGCGCGAGATCATCTACGAACAGCGTCGTCAGGTGCTGCGCGGCGAAAACATGGCGGAAAGCATCGGCGCGATGATCGATCGTCTGGTGGACACCGTCTGCGACGAAGCGGCCCACGGCGAAACCTATCCGGAAGCGTGGAACCTCGACCAGCTGACGCTGCGCCTGATGGAGATCTTCAACTTCCCAGACGGCGTGGATACGTCGGAATTCCCGAACATGGCCTCCGAGGAGGTGCGCGACGCCCTCAAGGAAAAGGCGCACGCGCGCTACGCAGAGAAGGAAGCGGAGATCGGCGAAGCGATCTTCCACGATTTTGAGCGCAACATTCTCCTGCGCAACGTTGACATCAACTGGATGAACCACCTCGATGCGATGGATCAGATGCGTCAGGGCATTGGCCTGCGCGCCTACGGGCAGCACAAGCCGATCGACGAATACCGCAACGAATCCTACGATATGTTCAACGAGATGACCTACAACATCCAGTTTGACACCATCCGCATGCTCTTCGCGGTGACGATCCGCCGCCAGGAAGAGGTGCAGCAGCAGGAAGAAAAGCAGGAGGAGCGCACAGATATCTTGAACGCCCGTCATGGCAACGAGGAACCGCAGAAGAAAAAACCGGTCACCGTGCAGAAGGTTGGCCGCAACGACCCATGCCCATGCGGCAGCGGGAAGAAATACAAGCATTGCTGCGGCAAAAATGCGTAAAGATAACACTGGGACAAAGCTGGCGCCGCTGGCTTTGTCCTTTTGACCAGAAAAATAAGGAGTGGGGATATGGATTACGAAACACACAAAGCCATCGAGGACGCCCAGCAGACCCTCGCTGACCTGAGCGAATCGCTGGACCTTGAAGGTCGCAAAAAGCGCATCGCCGAGATCGATGAAATCATTTCGGCACCGGATTTCTGGAACAATCCGGAAGGTGGCCAGGCCATCATGCAGGAAAAGAAGCGCCTTGAAAGCAAGGTGGACAAATACAATGCCCTCGCTGGCAAAATGGAGGATCTCGAGGTCATGATCGAGCTCGCCAAGGAAGAGCCAGACGCCGATCTCGAGCAGGATATCGTCGACACATTGGCGGAGATCACCAAGGAGCTCGACGCCTTTGAGCTGGAGACCATCTTAAACGGCGACTACGACGACAACAACGCCATCCTTTCGATCCATCCAGGCGCTGGCGGCACCGAAAGCCAGGACTGGGCAGAGATGCTCTATCGCATGTATGTGCGCTGGGCTGAGCGCCACGGCTACAAGGTCGAGGTGCTCGATTATCTCGACGGCGACGAAGCCGGCATCAAGAGCGTGACCATGCTCATCGAAGGCGAAAACGCCTACGGCTATCTGAAGAGCGAAAAAGGCGTGCACCGCATGGTGCGCATCTCGCCATTCGATGCATCCGGCCGACGCCACACCTCGTTTACAGCAGTGGAAGTCATGCCGGAGGTTGAAAACGACACCACCATCGAGATCGACGACAAGGATCTCAAGGTCGACACCTATCGCTCTAGCGGCGCTGGCGGCCAGCACGTCAACAAGACCGAATCCGCCGTGCGCATCACGCACATTCCAACCGGCATCGTCGTGCAGTGCCAGAACGAGCGCTCCCAGATCCAGAACCGCGCCACCGCGATGAAGATGCTCACCAGCCGCCTCGTTGAAGAAAAGATCAAGCAGCAGGAGGCCGAGATCGCTCGTCTCCAGGGAGAACAGCAGGACATCGGCTGGGGCAGCCAGATCCGCTCCTACGTGTTCCACCCATACACCCTCGTCAAGGACCATCGCACCAATTTTGAAAAAGGCAACGTTGGCGCAGTCATGGACGGCGAGATCGACGAGTTCATCAACGCCTGGCTCAAGCAGCAGGCCGCCAAGCAGCTCGCTTACAACCAGCAGAATAAATGATTCGCACAAAAAATCACCGCTCGCAATCGCAAGCGGTGATCTTTTTTTATACGTTAAACAGAAATTCGATGATGTCGCCGTCCTTGACGACGTATTCCTTGCCTTCCAGGCGCACCTTGCCCGCTTCGCGCGCAGCCGCGTAGTTGCCAGCCGCCGTGAAATCGTCGTAGCTCACAACCTCCGCGCGGATGAAGCCGCGTTCGAAATCCGAGTGGATCTTGCCAGCCGCCTGTGGCGCCTTTGTGCCGCGGCGGATCGTCCAGGCGCGGGTTTCCTTTTCGCCCGTCGTGAGGTAGCTGATCAGGCCCAGCAGCTTGTAGGACGCCGCCACCAGGCGGTCCAGCCCGCTTTCCGCAAGGCCCAGAGATTCGAGAAATTCTGCCGCTTCATCCGGCTCCAGCTGGGCGATCTCGTTTTCGATCTCAGCACAGATCACGAAAACCTCGCTGCCTTCCTTCGCCGCATAGTCGCGCACAGCGTCCACCATCGCGTTGCCTTCCGCAGCGTCGTCCTCGCTGACATTCGCCGCGTAGAGGATCGGCTTCGCCGTGAGCAGGTTCAGCTGGTTGAAATAGAACTGCTCCTCGTCGTCCTTGCACGCGAAGGTGCGCGCGCTTTCGCCCGCTTCCAGATGTGGATAGAGACGTTTCAGCATGTTATCCTCGCAGATCAGCTTTTTATCGTTCGTCTTCGTGCCCTTCGCCGTCTTCTGCATGCGGCGTTCCACCGCCTCCATGTCCGCAAAGATCAGCTCCAGATTGATCGTCTCAATGTCGCGGATCGGATCGATGCTGCCGTCCACGTGGATCACGTTCGTGTCCTCGAAGCAGCGCACAACGTGCACAATCGCGTCGCATTCGCGGATGTTCGAGAGAAACTGGTTGCCCAGGCCCTCGCCGTGGCTCGCGCCCTTCACAAGCCCAGCGATATCGACAAATTCGATCGTCGCCGGCACGATCTTCTGGCTCTTGGAAATTTCCGCCAGCACCCCCAGACGCTTATCCGGCACAGCCACCACGCCCACGTTCGGGTCGATCGTGCAGAACGGATAGTTCGCCGATTCCGCCCCGGCTTTTGTGATGCTGTTGAAAAGCGTGCTCTTACCAACATTCGGAAGGCCAACAATGCCTAATTTCATATGATGATACAACTCCTTTGGTTAAGCCATTTCTGGCGATTTGATTGACTGATTTACACCAATTCTACACCAATTTTGGTGTATACTGCTCAAACTGTTGAACAGCGCTGATCAGGGAATCGTCTGTCACATGAACATAACGATCCATGGTCGTTTTTATGCTGGCGTGCCCCAGCAATTTTTGTAATGTCTTCGGTGGCATCCCGCTTTCAATGGCACGCGTTGCATATGTGTGTCGCAGGGAATGCATGCTAAGATTCGCGAGGCCACAAGATTTGCAGATTTTGTAAAGATGGGTGTCGTAGGAACTGTTTTTCGTTGGTTCACCGGTGCGCCAATTAATAAAGACTAGATCTTTCATCTTGAGAATACCAGATTTGCCAGACCGGCGATCCATGAAGGGAAGTTCCGTCTCAAGAATCGGCGACGCTTTTCGTATATCGCGTTCGTCGTAGCACGATCTTAGAATTTCCGCAGCATGCATCGTCAGTGGGATGGTGCGATAGCTACTTGACGTTTTTGGAGGTCCAGCACGCCATACGCCTGTTGAATGGCGATATTCCAACGTCTTACTAACAGATAACGTCCTGTTTTCCCAGTCGATGGAATCCCATGTTAAGCCGATCAATTCAGCAGTGCGAAGGCCTGTTTCCAGCACTAGTGCATATTGACGATAGTTATGTGTTTTGGATGCTGCATCCAGAAACACTTTCTGCTCGTCAAGCGTAAGAAAACGAATGTCATCCAGAGCTTTTACAGGTTTCGTTACTTTGACTCCGTTTAGCGGGTGGGAAGTAATGATACCGTTGATAACGGCAGCTTTGAACATTGTTCCCATCGTGATATAGGTCTGACGCATGGTAGATCCAGCGTAGGAATCATACATGCGGTTTAGCACCGCTTTGCAATGCATTGGCCGGACATCTGTGATGCGCATATCACCAATGACAGGTTGCACATTGATGAGGTAGCGATCACGATAATTCCGAATGCTGTTTGGCGCTAAATCGCAGATAAGATCATTGATCCAAAAATCGTACCATTCATCGACCGTCATTGTAGAGGGCGTCAGAGAAGCAAGAGAAGAGTTGTGAAGACCATGTTTGTCCTCGTATCTTGCATCTTCCAACCAATTTCGCGCTTCTGGCAACGTATCAAAATATCTTTCAATGCGCTGACCAGATTTGGAAGTGAATCGAGCCGAATACAGTCCGTCTTTTCGTTGAAGAATGCCTTTACCACATTCTTTACCTTTTAGATTTTTTCCCATATGTTATGACTCTCCTTTGATAATGAAAAAAGAGTCCAACACAACATAATGCATTATAGCATGTGGACTCTTTTTTCTCAATAGAACGGGCTTTAGATGATGACCTTGTCAGCAATGAAATGCTCGAATGCTTCACGTTTTACAAGCTTTTTGTTACCTACGTAGAGCACGAACGGACAGTTCGGCTGTTTGAGCAGCAAGGAAAGCTTGTTAATGCCGATGTTGCTGTACTCAGCAGCTTCCTTGATGGTAAGCGTTAATTTTTGCGGGATTGGTACCTGAGGAAGTGTAGACTCTGCTCGAGGCATATTGATCACTCCTTTATCAGCATGAGATTTTCCCTGATGAAATCATCGATGGTTGGATAAGCGTTCAGGTATTCGGTCAGATGTTGCGCGATCCAGAGCTGGACATCGTGATTGGCGCGATATTTATCAAATTCTTGCTGGAAGAATCTGATAAGAGCCTGAATGCCATCGTCTCCCCAGAGCATTTTGACCTTGAACAGTGTCGCAAGAAGTCCGCTATTCTTGCAAAGATAGAGGATGCTGCGTGCGAGGTCGAAGTTTTTGTTCGTGGCAGATTTGAGCTCATACCGCTTATCACGGATGGTGTCGAGAAGCTTGGCGGTGTACTCGGTGTCGCCCGTGGTGATGCCGTTGTCGACGGTCATGAAGCGATACTTCTGATACATCACATTGGCAATGAGTTCAGCCAACTCTTCATCTCTATGCAGTTTCTGCAGCATCTTCGTCAGCTGGTGGGCATACTTGCCCATGAAGACGGCCTCGAAGCGTACCCAGTTATCGCAGGCCTTGGCTTGTTCGATGTCAGGGCCGGTCTTATTGAACTGTTCAAGGCGCTTGTCATAGATACGTAGTTTGGATTTGGACTTGTTGGAACCGAAATAGATCGTGGTGATGTCATTCCCAGTGAGAAAGCCTGTCACTTTCATCGGGCATTTTCGGAAATAAGTCGTGCCATCCTTCTCGTTAGGGTATTCACGGGTGACAGCGATCTGTCTTTCGTCCCAATCGTTGTAGATCTTGGTGATGTTGACATCTTCGTCGATGTAGTCCGCAACGAAGTCGATGCGAGAGAGATGGAACTCATATTGCAGACTTTCCAGATCACGCAGATAGTCATATACAGTGCACCCGCTGTTGCTGAGATAGTAAGCCAGGGCCTGTGCAGAGAACTTTATGATGATGCCCATCTGTTCATGATAGGGATGGTAGGCAACCGCGAAGTAAAACGCATAACAACCATAGCCATAGGCTACCGTGTAACCTTGAGGGGGAGTGACTTCATGGTTGATTGGACCGAAGATTGTTTCGAACTGAGACTTTGCAGCAATGAGTTTTATGAGCTCTTCTGCTTGGTCAGACCATTCGTCGTGTTCTGTGTAATTTTTATACACTTTGTTTGGCATTATGACGATGGTTATTTCGTCAACATTATATAAGATCAATTTAATCACCTTTCATTTCATAGGAGTATTGCTTGATTTATAGAGTATTTGTAGAAATCGACATGCTTGAAGTCAATGCAATGGAGGGGTATGGGGGTAGGGCCTGGGTGGTTACACCACCCAGGCCGCTGCCTCCTTGGCTGCTGCCAGAATGTCAAAATCCAACGTCGGGAATTGCACCAGCTTAGGGGTCTTTGCCAGACTTGGATCTGTAAAGACTCCATCGCCCGGTGGGTAATCCATCGGCGGGATATCTACACCGGTGCCGAATGTCGTCTCGTATGTCGTTTCTTCAGCGTTACCTAAGACTATCTTCAGTGGAATGTTGTCACGAAGAGCGGTCGTGATCAGCTTCGCGTCACTCTTTTGCATGACCAAAATGACGAAGAATCCGAGCTGACGGCCCATCAGGATGATCTGGTGCATTAGCGCCTCAACATGGTCACGAACCTTTTTCTCCTTCGTGGCAACGACAGCAGAGAAAGCGGCGTATTCATCGATAATGAGCACGTGGGGCGCTAATTCGAAGTATCGATAGTCTGCGTCCAGTCGTGCGTTCAGCTGATCCGCGAATTCTGTTTTTCACTCTTCCATGGCGGCGACAAAGTTCTCTAGGAGATCGACGATCTCGTCGAAGGTGACTGCTGTACGATCCGGTGCGATCTGTCGACTTAGAACAGAGATCGAAGATCCTTTTGGATCCACAAAATAAAGCTCGTATGGGACGCTCATACACAGCATCTGCAGGATCAGCGAATACAGCGCGTAGGTTTTCCCACTGCCGGTCTGGCCCACGAGCAACGTGTGTTGCAACCGGCAGATAGAGCGGGCATCGAGGAACAGCTCATACGGATCGAGATGATCTGTAGTGAGCATAAAGCTGGTCAACGAACTGAACGTCAGCCGAAATGACACATCGGCACGGAGTAGTTCGTAAATGTACCAATTTGCATCCCGCGAGATGAAATGGCGTTCGATTTTGTAGTTTAGAAGGGCAGAAGAAAAATCAATGTCATCCAATCGCTTGCTGAACTTGACACTGTTTTGCACTTTCAAAATACCAGTCAGGAGATCCTCGCTAAAAGAAAGCTCGACTTTAGGGAGTTCTAAAAGCCAAAATCGCTCAATACCAAAACCAGCATCGCGTAGCTGACGCTGAAGGGAGAAGAGGATCCTCCAACGGAGTAGCAATTGATCGATATCCTCGGGTTTGAGCACTAACTTCCAGATTCGCCATCCTTCAATGATAGTAAGAATCATCGCAAGGACTCCGGTGAAGTTCCGAAGTCCTTGCAGGTTTACAGGAGCCACCTGTTCAAGGTGTCCTAGAGTTGTGTCTAGGATAAAGAGAAAGAGGATGCTACCAATGAGAAGGATGTGAGACAGCGCATCGCGATTCATTTTTTCGTTCCTTCGATCTTTTGGGAATCAAGTTTCTCGTAATTGCGGAAACGAAGAATGAGATCGAATCCAATGGCGAAGGAATGCTCTTCGTCGAAGCCTTTGAGCGCGACATAGTCGCCTTTCTTCAACGGAGTATGTTTCGAGAGAACCGTTACGTCGAAGTTCTGATCGACATTGTTTTCACGAGGATTACCTTCCTTGTCGAAACCGTAGTCGATGGTATCGTTCCGGACTTTGAGCGTGAGGCTGTAGCCGTCAGGGAGCACGCCTTTCTTATCTGTGTAAGGGCGGGCGGAAACGACTTTGTAACAATTGCCCGTTCCGTTCAGAAATTTATCCATAAGGATAACGGTGCGGGTGAGGGCGTGGATGTTGGATAATGGCATAAGGACCATCCTTTCTATTATTTTAGACGAGCAACCAACAGCTCATATGCGGTTGCTTAAAGCGAAGAGTGATCCGCTGTGAAGATGAGCCACGCATGGCCGGTGCGTGCATCGCGAGCGGATGCGCAGTCAGCGAACTGCGACGATGTAATCATCATTGATTACACCCCTATGATACAGGGGTCAAAATCAAAAAAGGTCGGACATTTTTTGAATGTCCGACCACGGCGTTAAGAAAAAGTTACAGATCGATCATGTGAGCACTTTTTGACTATTTTTCAAAAAAGAAAGCATACAGATTCTGTTCGGCATTTTCTTTGTCTGAAATATAGTCTAGTGCGCATAGCAATCTATCAACACGCTTTTTTTCTTTTTCATTCTGACTGTCAGCGGATGTGCTGGAACAATTCGCATAAACATACTGTAGTACACGATAACATCCATATATAATGTCATCCGCGACCGTATAGAACATTGGTGGTACAACTGTCAGGGGCTGGCCAAATGCATACATAGCTTCACAAGCTTGTTCTTCATTGTCGGCCCAAAAAAGTGAGAGCAATAAGGCGAATTTTATATCGAGCTTTTTAAATTTGATCTCATCAATTTTCTCCGGCAAGAGTTTTCTTCTGTATTCGGAAAAGCGCTCGCGAGAGTCTATGCCCCATTGTTGCCAAAGCGCGTCTCGTTTTACGCCTGCATTTTCATATGGCAATGTGCTATCAGCGCATCGGAAAGCTTTTTTTAGCATATCTTTACGGATGCGCTGAATATTTAATTTTTCCTCATTAATAGTTTTTGTTCGCGAAAAATCATTAGATGTGCATTGAGGCACTTCGTAATGATGAAAGTACTATGAGCATTGCGGCATATAAATGCTGCCAGTACTTACGATAGAAGACAGTATACGGTACTCCGTAATTATGCATAAGTATCCCCCCCTCGCTTTAAAAGCCTGTAGTGTAGGCTCTTGCAATTTGAAGGCATGCAAGTCACCGGATGTATAAGACTAGAGTAGGATTTACAATCATGCCGCCGATCAGAGTCAGTGCGAACACTGGCGCAATAATTAATTTGTATCATGAAATACAAAAAAAGCACCGATTTCAAAAATAACATAAAGTCATAAGTGAAATCGGTGCCTTACGCACCATATTTAATTTTTTCCTCCGTAAATTTGGGCATAAGATACCCGTTGAAAAACTCTTTAAACATGTTTTGCTTGCTTGTGATGCAATCAAAACAAGAGTAACCTTACTAACTCCTTAAGTACTTTTAGTATAACATGAATAATATGGAGAAAAGTATCAAAACATTTACATTAATCAAAAAACATGAACAAACGCTACTTCAAATATTTTCAGTTTCGGCTGGGAAACCAATCTATTTTGAAGTATTCTTCTTTTTCTTCTTACCAGATTTAGTTTTTTTGCGTTTGCCTTTCTTGCTAAAGTGCATATTAGCTATTGCGTTTCGAAGATATTCAATATCTTCATCAATTTGAGGGCTTTCGAGTTTCTGCTCAGGTTTCGTATAAATGGATTTAGCTGCAAGGGTTGTCTTTTTTGTTTTCCTGTTTGTTTGAAAGTGTGTCTTTTCGGTAGTTGTTTGTTTTCTTGGATCAGAATTCTTCTTCCGCTCATACCATTTACAATATTTTCCGCCTGTGCAAGCGGATGCTTTGAACTCACATTGATCATCAAAGAACCATTTGCAATCCCATTCAGAGCCGTCAAAGCTGCTTCCCTTTTTCTCACTATGATATTCATAGTGCCAAGATGATCCTTGCATACTGCTTCGTCCCATGATGCACCTCATCTTTCTGATCTTGAAGGATCTCAAAAAACCTAGATCAATTTGCTTCCTCACGCTTCCCGCAAACTGCGATAGATCTCGTCCGTAAAGATCCCCAGCACCTGATGCTTGATCTCGTCGTTGGAGAGTAGCAGGGTGAAGAAGTCCTGATTCTGCTCCAGCCCTTCGATCAGTGCATCATCAATGTCGTCGAAATAGGAGAATTCGAAGTCTTTGACGGTGTTGTTCTTGGCGCTGGTTCTGAGTTTGTCGGATTTCAGCAGGATGTCGCGGATCTGTAGCATGGCTTTCACGGCGACGTCGTTGTCGTAGCTCTTGCCGGTCTTGCTGTTGATCTCGGCGATGATCTGCGACAGGCGTTCTTCCTTGTCTTCGGTGAGGCCGAAGGTGTCTGCGGTCGGCAGCTTCACAACCGGACGCGCCACGAGGTCTGATCCAACGTGTTCTGCGTCTTTCTTCTGGACAAAGTTGGTCGCCTTGATCTTCCCATCGAGGTTGAATCCAGGACCGGGGCTTTTGATATTGATGAAAGCGAGCAGGTAGTTGATGAAGGTGTATTTCTTGTGCAGATCCACATCCTCAAAGCTCGATGCTTGGATCAGGAATTCATAGAATCGCACGAAACGACGCATCACGGCAACGATCTCTCGCTGCTTCAGCAGGTCGTACTGTTCGATCATGTTCTTTGCGCGATTGAAGTAGAAGACGAGGGTTTTCTTCTCTTTGGCAGTGACCTTCTTTTTATAGAGGAGGTCGTTTGCGTTCTCGATGTCCATCGGATCCAACACAGTATACGCATCGATCTGTGCTTCCAGATCGTAGATCGCTGTCGGAGTGATCGAGTTCGATAAGAGCGTCGTCGTGTAATATGGCGCGAAAGCTGATTCGATGTCTTCGTAAGTGTTCACAAAGTCCAGAATGAACGTTTTCTTATCGAACGGTGGGCAGATGCGGTTCAATCGGGAGAGCGTCTGCACGGCCTGAACACCTTTCAGCGTCTTCATGATGTACATCGCGCAGAGCTTTGGTTGGTCGAACCCGGTCTGATACTTGTTTGCCACCAGAAGCACCTGATACTCGTTCTTGTCGAATTCCTGCGTCAGCCGGTCTTCTGGGAATCCATTCATGCCAGCTTCGGTGTATTCGGTGTCTTCATGTGGCAGCTTCACCTTGCCGGAGAATGCCACCAGTGCTTTGATATCCGTGTAGCCTTTCTTCTGGGTGTAGTCGTCAAACGCCTGACGGTATTTTACAGCCGACTGTCGCGATGCGGTGACAACCATTGCTTTAGCCATGCCGCCAAGTTCTTGCATGACCGTGGTACGGAAATGTTCTACGATCACTTCCACACGCTGGGCAATGTTCGTATCGTGCAGCTCCACAAAGCGCGCGATCTGGCGTTTGGCATCGGCAGTTTTGCAGCGGGGATCTTCTTCGATCTCTTTGTTGATCTGATAGAAGGTGTTGTACGTCGTGTAGTTTTGCAGCACGTCGAGGATGAACCCTTCTTCGATGGCCTGCTTCATCGAATAGATGTGGAAGGCTTCGCGCTGACCTTTGGTGTTCAGCCGTCCGAAGAGTTGCAGCGTGGTAGGCTTTGGTGTTGCTGTGAAGGCAAACATCGAGACATTGGCTTGTTTGCCATTGCGCCGGATCTCGTCGGTGATGATGTCTTCCACATCGTCATATTCCTGATCGTCAGTGCCGAGCGCCTTGGTGACGGCAGCCATATTTTTGCCGGCAGTAGAAGAGTGGGCTTCGTCGATGATCACAGCGAAGCGCTTGTTCTTGAGCCCAGCCACACTGTCGACAATGTATGGGAATTTCTGGATCGTGGTGGCGATGATCTTGGTGTTGCTGTTGAGCGCGATCGCCAGATCGGCAGAATTGCACTCATCGTCCATGACACGGATCAAGCCAGCTTTGTGCTCCAGTCCCATGATCGCTTTTTGCAGCTGCCGGTCCACGACCACGCGGTCCGTTACGATCACGATGTTGTCAAAGATGATCTTGTTGTTCGCATCGTGCAGCGAAGACAGGCGATGTGCCAGCCAGGCGATGGAGTTTGTTTTCCCGGAGCCAGCGCTGTGCTGGATCAGGTAGTTCTGAGAAGAGCCATTCTCCCGCACATCTGCCAGCAGTTTGCGTATCACATCCAGCTGATGATAACGAGGGAAGATCACCTTTTCGGAGTGCTTCGTTTTTCCAGTCAGTTCGTCTTTGCTCTCTTTGGTCTCGATAAAGATGAACTTGCTGATCAGATCGAGCACGGTGTCTTTTTTCAGAATGTCTTCCCACATGTAGGACACACTGTATCTGTCCGGGAAGGTTGGATTCCCTGCGCCAGCAAAGACCCCATCGCCGTTGCCCATATTAAATGGAAGGAAGAAGGTGGAATCCTTCTCCAGTTTCGTTGTCATATACACTTCTTCCAGATCCATCGCAAAGTTGACCAGACAGCCAGCCTTGAAGAGAAATAGACGAGTTTTTGGATCGCGGTCTGTGCGGTATTGATAGATCGCATCCTGATAAGATTGCCCTGCTGCGTTGCACTTCAACTCGAAAGACATGATCGCCAGACCATTCAGGAAGATCACGAGATCGATGCGCTCTTTGTCGCTCGCCCAGACTTCTTCCATGACGGAGAAGATGTTCTTCTCATATTTTGCCGTGAGTTCAGGGTTGAATGTGGTCGCAGGCTTGGTGTACATGAAGTTTAGCTTCATGTTGGAGATCTCGATCCCGTGCTTCAGGATGTTCAGCAGGCTGCCACGTTTCTGGATCGCTTCGGCGTTGATGTAGTTCACGATCGTTTCTTCCAGATCGTCTTTGTAGATCTTGCGCAGCGCATCCATGGCTTCTGGCTGCGTATCGTTCAGGAATTTGAAGAGCATCTCACGGTCCATAGCAAAGAGTCGGTCATAGTTGTCTCTGTGGCGGATCACGTAGCCATTGTCCTGGGAGAGACGTTCCATGATGAAATGCTGATACTCTTTTTCACTGAGGATGTTATTCATTCGACAGGCACCTCCTTTTTGCCGGTGACGTATTCATAGATGAGAGATTTTTTGTAGTCGGAAAGGATAGAAAGTTGAGATTGTTTTTCAGTGATAATAGCATTAATGCTTTTGCATTTGTTGTCGATATAGCAAACTATTTTATCTTGGCATTCTGATGGCGGAAATGGGATTTTCATACTATTATAATTACTTTGCGTCATACTAGGAAGAGTCGTTTGAGATAAATAATAACCATAGTCGAAAACGACGGCTAGGTAGTAATAGTATCGTAAAGAAAAACCTTGTTTAGCTTTAACATCAAAAGCCGTATCAACATTCCAATATCTGTTTTCGACATAATGCGGAATATGGAGTGTTGCTCCTTTTCGTCCAATAAGTACAGCGGGACCATCTTTATACTCCCCGCATGATTTAAAGCTAGTAGCTCCACTGCCATAAACCGGAATATTTCCATCGGTCTTAGGATCGGATCCATTAGTGATATTAACACAGTATTTTGCTTTAAGCAGTTCCCAAGTGTTTGGTATTTTTCCAATCCACTCAATTCCGCTGTCTTTCATTTCAACATCCGGATCCAATCCTTTGGTCACAGCTTCAGTGATCACCGAGCGCTTGTATTGTTCCAGTGTATCGATCTGGGTTTGAATATCTTTAGTGATGGCATCGATCTCTGAGCATTTTTGATCAAGATAGTTTGCAATTTTATGCTGTTCAATAGGGCCTGCGACAGGAATGAAAAGATTGCCAAATTTTTCCATTGGAATTCTCATTCGGATCGTATTGAGTTTTCCATTGCCGGATTCTTTGATCAATATGCCATTCCCTAAACCGAATAGACTTTTTTGAAACACTGTAGTTTGAAAAATATAGTTATAAAACCGTACATCTTCATCTTTATCAAATGGGCGAAGCATGTAATAAACAGGGCTTACGCATCCAAAATAATTTGATAAGCCAACAGAACCGGATAATATATTCATGCTGTTCATGACGATATCTCCGGGATAGGCTAAACGATAATCTCTGACATCTTCCTTTGGTTTATTGCCGCCACCCTCTTTTTCATCATATGGGATAACACCCTGTTTAGCGGTTAAAGAAAGAATATTGGTAGTTTTTACAGGATTGTTTTTTTCGACCCGTTCTTGAAGACAGTATTTGATTTTCTTTAGTTGCCAATGAGCTGGATACGTTCCCAGCCATTCGATGTTACTAATCTTGGTTTGCCACATTATCTAGCACCACCTTAAATTCCATGTCAGGCGAATTAAAATCTATAGGGATAATTTCTGAGTGATTTGATATATCCCCAATATTTAATTCATAATGATCTTCTACCTCGGTAAATAGCATTAATCTCCATTCGTGTTGATGAGAAAATCTCAGCCGCTTATGATATGCAACTCGATATAATTCATCTTTTTTTAATTTTGGGCGTTTATCAGAATAAGTTACTTCGTCCCAACAACATTCGATATTTTTCTTACTTAATTCTGTCTGGAACGCTTCCGCAAAAGCGTGTTTATCAATTATCATAGCTCCATATTTTGAAGTTGGATCGAATATAAAGTCTCTAAATATTTGCCTATCGACTTTGTATGAGTATTCATTTGAAGCTGTTTTAATTAGGGGGACAGCGGTGATGCAGAAAATAGGATTTTTATTGAAGGCGTAAAGGCTAATATTTTTTACATCGGCTATTACTGTATCGCCAATTGACATAGTACCCTCTGGAAAGTGGCCAATTAATCCCTCTTCGTTATCGCCTTGCCCTTCTTGTTCAATTTTCCTGAATGTTTCCAGTTTATTCATATATATTTTTCCACGTCGCAGGTCCTCTAGATATTCTAATTTTGATATTTTTAACAGCATTCCACTATCTAGTAAATTATTATTCATGTCGAAGATCATCTTCATTGGTACCACCTTACCCAAAAAGTTTTGCAATGCGTTCTGAGACGGTCTTTTCCAGTTCCATGAACTTGGCTTCCAGTTCTTCGCTTGGGACAGGTTGCTGGTATTTGTAGAAGTAGCGGGTGAATGGGATCTCTGCGCCGGTCTTGATGATGGGCTTTTTCTTTGAGAGATCTTCTTCGAAGAAAGCCTTGGCATCTGGAATGTGCGGCAGCACTTCTCTTGCCATGTAGTCGTCGATGTCTTCATCGTACTTGACGATCTCGGTATCCTTGGTCTCTTTGTCGTAGAGGATGTTGCCTTTCTTGTCATGCTGGATCTCTGCGTTCTTATCCATGACGGAAAGCCCGTCGGCGATCTTTTCGAGGAGCTTTTTATCTACTGGGAGATCGCTCAATGCTTCGGTCAGCACAGGCATGAAGGTTTCTGGAGAAAGATAGATGGTATCGGATGAAGCATTCTGGAGTGCGGCGAGGATCTGGTCGTACAGCGGTTTGTTCTCCATGAACTTGTCGAGCTGCTTTTGTTCTTTGCCGGTGAGTTCTTCTTCACTGTTTTCAAGCTCTTCGACCTTGATCGGATCATAGAGAGAAGACAGGGCTTTATCTGTGAGCATGGCTTCGATGCGCTCCTCGTTGATGGCATAGCTGCGTTGCAGCGGCTGCATGACGGTGTATTCTCTGTAGATGAATTCTTCGTTAGGGAAGATCTTGCAGTATTCGTTTTCCTGGAAGTCTGCGTAGAGTTTGGTGACGGTGGCGCGATCTTCTGGTGAGATTTCGTTTCTTTTGTTGCCGAGGGCTTTACGCAGTTTATGGAAGAAGGAGGATGCGTCGATGAGCTGGATTTTTCCTTTGCGTTCTGGGCGCTTGTTTTTGGAGAAGATCCAGATGTAGGTGGCGATGCCGGTATTATAGAAGAGATCTGTTGGCAGCGCGATGATGGCTTCGATGAGATCGTTTTCAAGCATCCAGCGTCTGATCTGGCTTTCGCCGGAAGCTGTGCCGCCAGTGAAGAGTGGACTGCCGTTTTCGATGATGGCAGCGCGACCGAGTTTGTCGTCCATCTTGTCGATGGCAGACTGAAGGAAGAGCATCTGCATATCGCCAGATCCTGGGAGCCCTGCGCCCCAACGACCGTTGAATCCTTTGAGATGTTCGTTTTTGACGGATTGTTCAACGCCTTCTGCGGCGTCCTTGCCACCCCATGCAGTACCGAATGGTGGATTTTCAAGCACAAAGCGCATCTTGATATCTGGGAAACTGTCGGCTTTCATGGTGTCCTGATAGCGGATGTTTTCTGAGTTCTGCCCTTTGATAAGCATTTCTGCCAGACAGATGGCGTAGGACTCTGGGTTCACTTCTTGTCCGAAAAGTCGCACGTCCGCTGTTGGGTTGTAACGCTTGATGAAATTATACCCTGTGGAAAGCATACCGCCAGTGCCGCAGGCCTGGTCCAAGATGGTGATGACCTTGCCATCATCGAAGATGTCGTCACAGCCTTCCGCGAGAAGGATATTGACCATGAGCTTGATGATGTCTCTGCCGGTGTAGTGATCACCAGCTTCGGCATTTTCAGAGAATCTACGGATCAGGTCTTCGAAGATGTAGCCCATCTTGATGTTATCGATCGTCTTTGGATCGAGATCCAGTTCAGAGAAAGCCTTTACCACAGAGAGAAGACGGTTGTTCTTGTCCATCTTGTCAATCTCTTCACCGAAGTTGAGACCACGTTCCTTGGACATCAGGATTTCCAGCACATTCGCAGAGAACCCCTGTAGGTAACTCTTGAAGTTGTCTGCCAGATGATCCGAATCGTTGACCAGCTCAGCAAGCGTGAACTCACTCGTGTTGTAGAACTGATAGCCCGACACGCGGTACATCGCCTTGGCAGGGAAGTTCGGATTCTTTTTATACTGCTCCACCACCGCTGCTTTCGTCGGTGCCAAGGCACACTCAAAACGCCGGATGATCGTCATAGGGATAATGACATCCTTGTACTTGTCGCTTCTGTAAGGCCCACGTAGCTTATTCGCAATGGACCAGATAAAGTTCACTTCCGTAGTGACATCGACCGGGGAATCATCCCACATCGCGTCGATCGTTTGTTTTTGTGCCAATTTAATTCCCACCTTAAAAAAGATTAACTATATAGATTTTTGTTGAGATTCCTTTGGATAGAAAGTTGTTGCTAGCTCTTGAAAATGTTTTTTTACTCTTGTTTTGTCTTGTGAAGAAGCACTATAATTCAAGCTTTTTTCTGTAAAGATCTTCTTGAACACATTCCTAACATAGTTATCGAGGATAGTCGACAGTTCCTCCATTTTTATTTCTGGATGTTTCTGCAAATATTTTATGTTATCACCATGAATACTTTCGGATCGGATACTGTAAGCATGAACCATGTTTAAGCGTATTTCTTCTCGGCTAATATTATCGGTACCAAGATATGATGCGGTGATGGTGGACAACCATTTTTTTATGCCTTTATCATCTATGGCGAATAAGCACTCTAATATAGAACAATAGTTTTCAATTTTGCTTGATAATTGCCCGGTTCTCCGTGCTTTTTGTAGAAAAAGCAAAGCTCTTGCAAAACTATTTCCTTCCATGCTAATTCTATTAGTTGCTTTGTCAATATTTTGGATAGCAGAATCTCCGCTATATGTAGTGATAATTTCGCCCATTTTAGACTCTTCTGGAGATAAATAATAGTAGACTTGATACATTCGCTTAATCGCCTCTGCTATTTCTGTATCTGTTAAAGCGATTTGTGATACAGTCCCGTCACTCATGGTTATATTCATATCTCGATGAGATTTTGAATAAGAGTAGCTAAGCAGGTTTAAATGATAAATATTTGTTGATGCAATACAAGAATCTTTTATAAACCAACATCCTATAGAAAAAGCTTGCGCAAAATTATTTAAGTTCGTTGGCCCGAACTGTTGATCAAAATGAGGATCATTTTCTTCTATAGCTGAAGGTATTAAAAAAATCATCATTGGTCTTTTCATCAAGGAAGTATAGGTATGTATGTCAGTCCCATACTTTAAATATGATCTTTTCACTAAAGGCATGATATCTTTTCCGGAACATAAAAACTTTCCATTTGAACCGACAAGCATAGCATCTATATTATTATTCTTTTTTGTTTCATTTGGTATTAGACTGAAACTCTTGGTGTCCAATGCTAAATTATCTAATTGATTAATCACGATATTCAAGTATTATCACCCTTCTATGTATGAGGCTATGCAGCAGTAATCAAACCATCTTCGAGCGCTTTTTGTAGTCCTTCTCGAAAATTAGTCTTTGTGATCTTTAAACCATTGGAGCCAAGCCGAATGACAGGAGGATAACCGCTATTTGGTTGTTCAAGCGCCGTAAGGATCCCGCTTGCGTTACCTTTGCTGATGCCACTGTGTGGCATAGGTCCTGCCATGATCAAGGCGTATTCTGGGTTGTTTTTCGTTTTTTCGAATTTAAATGTTTTGGGATCATTGTAATCAAGATGCAATTCAAAACGATCCTTACTTATACCCAGGTTTTTGCCAATAGCGTGAAAAGCTTCTGGTTTTACTTTGGTTTGGCCGATTACTAAGATTATCCCAGTTTTATATCGCTGATTGTTTGTTTCAGCATATAGAAGCTTTTCCAATCCAAGAAGCCGAAGCAGATCTTCTAATTCTCCGGATCTATTTAAAAAAGTAAGTCTGCCAAGCAAGATCTCTGTTAATTCTTCTTGAATTGCTTTTTCGACTTGTTTTAATTCAACCGGATCGAGCATGTTTAATCACCACTTTCTTCATCATAAATATGGTGCAAGCAATCTGTTGCTTTCTCTAGTTTAAGTTTAAGAATAGAAATCTCATCCATAGCAGCTTGGTACTTCATAGCAATGCGGTTTTGTATGTTCAGAGAAGGGAGCGGGACTTCTAATTTTTTCAATTTGTCCATACTTAAATTAGGGACAGGTCCATCGGATGTAATACTTCTTAATACCGCTGCGCCTTGCTCACTATCAAAAAAAGCTTCTATATAATAAGGATTGCATTTTTCTTGATCGACTTCGATAATAAAAAGGTTTCCGCTGGCGAGAATCTTATGGCCTTCTGGTACAGAAGCTACTGCGATTTTTGCTGGTGATCCAATCTTTGAGAGGATAATATCATTGTTCTTTAAACAGTATTTCTCTTGTTTTGGATCGATCTTTGTGAGGTATGGTAGATCTTCGTCGATTTTACCATCATGAATGTTGGACAAAACGAGATATTGCATATCAGTTTTTTCTTCAGAAAGATTCTGCTCTAATTGCTTAGCGGTGGAAGGTGCACCTCTGGTAATTCGTTTGATAATGGTTTCAAATGGAACGCCATTATCGAAGCGAATTTCGTGTTTAATATAGTGAGTTAAATGCAAAATATACTCATTTTCGCGAAGGCCTTCAATAGTGATTTCTTTACTATAATCATTATCATGAGACAATGCTTCAATAATGATTTGAATGTCATTGTCATCGAATTCTATTGTTCTTCGGTTGCTGTGCCCCAAGTTAGAAGCATCGATCAGACGCACTGAAGAATTACCATGACTTAAAACTATCAAAGAAGTTGGAATGAATGTATGATCGAAAATACCTGATGGTAAGTTGATAACGGATTCAATGAGGCCATTCTCAATAAAGTATTGTCGGATCGGAGTGTCAAATTTATTCCAAGTACAGTTGTTGGTCATAATTCCGATAGCTTTACCATCGTCTTTAATTAATTTAGACAATAATAGATTGAAAATCCAGTCGGAAGAGGTCGCTTTTGAAAGTTTGAAATGATCGAGATCGAGTGAATCGATAAATGACAACCCTTCTCCGAGATTACGCAATCTCATTCCGAAAGGATAATTTGAAAAAGCTTTATCAAAGTTTCCGTATTCGGTTTCGTCGATACTGAAGGCATCTTCAAGAACAATTGAAGCATTTACCCCCAGCAATTCTGTACGGATTTTGGTGATGTTGACAGCGTTAATGTTAATGTCATATCCGACAAGGCTTACTTGTGGTTCAGCTTTTGCCGTTTCTGTTATGAAATTTCCGGCCCCACAGCCAATATCGATAATCTTATCAGTAGAGTGGCACTGGAGAATAGATTGGGATAATTTTATGATCGATTGAGGTGTTGAAAGGGATGCTTCAGATCGAGTGTTTTCAATTGGCAGAAAAGCGACGGCTGCAAAAATATCTGCTGCGAACTTAGGCAATAATTCGGAGAGCTGCGTCCACATAGTTTCATTGAGCGTGTATTTGATCGCAAGCAATAGATCTGAGGTGATCCCAATATCGTTATTAAGGAGTGCTTGGTAATCAATAGAAAAAGGGGAAGCAGAGGCGCGGACTTTATATAAAGCGTATGCGGCGATAACGGTTTCCGCTTTAATTCTTGCTTGCTCAATATAGATACAGTCGTTAATTGACTTTGCAGCTAGATTGATTTGTCTTCGCGTGGTGTCATTGGTTAAAAGATCATTAATGGATAAAAGCATGATATCGCCTCCAGTATTGATATGATATTAATGCAGTTCAAAAAAGGTTTTGATATTGTACATATGATAACACGAGGTTGCTTGTGATGTCAATATAAAAAACGGGGTTTTGCGAAACCCTGCCTCCGTGACGGAATGCTGTCGAGCGAAATGAGTGTGTTCTTACATTAATTTGCTTATGTCTATAAAATGAATCGTATCAATGAACACTTTATGCTATAATTGCAACAAAATACAAACTTTCTTTCATATCTTGCCAGTGCTATTCTGAATCAGATTGAAAATGTGAAAGGAGAATATTGAGATGAATGGAAATAGCAGGAACAAGGTGAACACAACATATCATGACAAGATTGTGCAATATATTTCAAAGAAATTTTATATCTAATTTTTGATTATCCGTATAAACACTATACTTTCAAATATTTTGAAGTATAGAAAAGCACTCATTTTACCACGAATTTACCATAATTAAACGAGCCTTGATATGACTATAAATAACACTAAAAAGACCTCACACCTAAACGGTGTCTTTTTTAAAAGCAGTCAATCATAAGACCAACTGCTTTGTAAATATAGATATTAAATTGTTAAGCTGAGATTTTACTTAGATTTATCTTTCACTGGTTTGCTATTTTCATCATTTTCTCCTTCAAGCCATGCCATTATGCCAAAGTTACAAAATGGATAAATTATTACTTCTTTATAAACTTCTTGCTCACAACGAGGGCAGATGACATATTCTTCACCTTTTACATTTTTTAATTACCGAAATGCCCTTTTTTATTTGCAAATTACATGTCTTATAGCTTACCATGTTTTTCGTATCTTGCGACTCTTGATATTTTGTTATCCTCATCTACAAATACTACTTTAGGTGGATTTTTCTTTACCTCTTCTGGAGTCATCTGTGCATAGCACATTATGATTATCTTATCACCTGTCTGAACACATCTTGCAGCAGCTCCATTGAGACATATCATTCCGCTGCCTCTTTCTCCTGCAATTGTGTATGTCTCAAATCTGTTCCCATTATTTATATCTACGATACTTACCTTTTCATACTCCAAAATTCCGGCACTGTCAAGTAAGTCTTCGTCTACAGTGATGCTTCCTACATAATCAAGTTCTGCTTGAACTACTGTAGCTCTGTGTATCTTCCCCTTTAACATTTCAAATGTCATATTTAACCCCCGTTTAACCTTCGTAAATAAAGTTGTCAATCAATCTGGTTTTGCCGATATAAACTGCCATGGCAACTAGTACTGGTGCTGTCATCTCCTTGACCGGTTTAACTGAAACAGCGTCTACAGCCTGAACATAATCTATTTTCGCCATAGGCTCAGTTTCAATAAGCTTAATCATTTCTGATACAATTTTATCTGTATCTTTTTCTCCTGCTTTTGCCATATCTTCTCCGAGCTTAACTGCTTTGCTTAAAATTAGTGCCGCCTTTCTCTCATCTTTGCTTAGATATGTATTTCTTGAACTCTTTGCAAGACCATCCTCTTCTCTAACTATAGGGCAGCCCACAATTTCGATATCAAAGTTCAAATCTCTAACCATTCTTTTTATAATCGCAAGCTGCTGTGCATCCTTTTGACCAAAGTAAGCTCTGTCGGGATTTACAATATTAAAAAGTTTAGATACTACTGTGCCTACACCCCTGAAATGTATTGGTCGTGATTTTCCACAAAGTTCCTCTGAAAGACTTTCTATGTTTACATATGTTGAAAAATCGTCAAAATACATATTTTCCGGCTCAGGATTAAATATTAAATTAGCACCTGCCTCCTCACATAGCATAGTATCCCTTTCCAAATCCCTCGGATAGCTTTCCAAATCTTCCCCTACTCCAAATTGAGTCGGATTTACAAAATCACTGACAACAACTCTATCGTTTTCTGAAACAGCCCTTGTAATTAAACTCTTATGTCCTTCGTGCAAAAATCCCATAGTAGGAACAAGACCTACTGTAAGACCTTCTTTCTTCCATTCTTTGACTATAACTCTCACTTCATCTACGGTTTTTACTATTTTCATCGTTCTATCTCCTAATATAACTTGTTAATTACATCTTCTGAAATTTTAAATGTGTGTTCAGGTGCTGGAAAGCTTCCCTGTTTAGTTTCTTCTATATATGCAGCAAAGGCTTCTTTCATTACATCTCCTACCTTTGCGAATTGTTTTACGAATTTAGGTGTAAAGTCAGAGACCATTCCAAGCATGTCCTGATAAACGAGAATCTGTCCATCGCAGCCAGATCCTGCACCTATTCCTATTGTAGGAATATTAATGCTTTCAGAAATAATTTCCGCTAATTTTGCAGGTACGCATTCCAAAACAATCGCAAATGCTCCTGCTTCTTCAACAGCTTTTGCCTCTTCAATGAGTTTCTTTGCTCCCTCTTCACTTTTTCCCTGAACTTTAAAGCCTCCAAAAACGTTCACTGACTGAGGTGTAAGTCCAATATGTGCCATAACAGGAATTGAAGCAGCTGTAATAGCTTTAATCTGTGGACAAACAGAGGCTCCACCTTCTAGCTTTACTGCTTGACATCTTCCTTCTTTCATAAGTCTTCCTGCGTTATACATGGCCTCTTCAACTGAAACTTGATATGACATAAACGGCATATCTCCAACTACTAAGGCATCTTTGGCACCTCTTGTAACTGCTCTTGTATGGTGAATCATATCTTCCATTGTTACCGGCAAAGTATTTTCGTATCCGAGCATAACCATGCCAAGAGAATCTCCAACGAGAATACCGTTAATACCTGACTGATCCATCAATTTAGCTGTCGAATAGTCATAGGCTGTCAGCATTGTAATCTTATCGCCCTTAACCTTCTGTTCTTTAAAAGTGGATACTGTGTTTTTCATTTTTAATTACCTCCGTCATCTTCAAATAGTCACTGTCTAAATGTTTTTCCTGTGCAATACTGAGAAGCTTTTCTGAAAGCAAAAGATATATCATCTCATATCCCACCTTTTCCTCAGACTCGTTTATCCATGCTGCCTTAATAGCTTCAATGTGTTTTGTGATAGTCGACAAATCATTTCGCTCAACAGGACCTGTGAGGGCAGCCGCAACCCCTTTTTCTGCCAATGTGTCGGCATTTCCAGTAAACAAAGGCACTAAGGCTTTCTTTGCATCTTTTTTATCAAAGCCGCATTTTACAAGCATTTCAGCCCCCACTTGAAAAAGTCCGTTTACGAGATTGCTTACAACTACTGCACCGCAGTGGTAAAGAGATTTATTTTCCGCTCCCATTGCGATTACCTTATTTCCTGCTCGCTCAAAGATACTCTTAATCTCATCTAGATTCTCTGCCGAACCCTCCACAGTAAAATAAGCCTTATTCAAGTGTTTCCATGATTCGCACTTATCACTTATTGCATATAGGGGATGTACCGAATAGATATTTGCACCGAGGTTTTCACCATCAAAAAAAACGGTTGATGAAATCGAACCGCTGCAATGACAAATATTTTTATTTTTAATATCCAGATTCTTCATATAATCCCATACTTTGCTTATCTGTCCATCAGGCACAGTAATAAACAGGGTATCACTGTCACTTAAGATATTCTCTATACTCTTATATAGTTTTGTGTTAGTAAAATCTGCTGCTGATTTAGCTGATTCCGGTGATTTGCTGAAGTAACCCGTAATCTCTACGCCGTTTTCCTTCAGGTATTTTCCAAGGGAAAATCCTACTTTCCCCGCTCCGATAAATCCTGCTCTCATATCGATCACTCCTTTCTGGGAAGTGACAATCATGAAAATCTGCATGGATGAGGTCTCGTTCAAACTGATATAATCCTCATGGTTTAAAAATAAAAAATATGTGGTATAGTTTCTGTTCGAATACTATCTACCCATTACTATAGCACCTATTTAAGTGATTGTACAGAGAAAAAAATAAGGCACCACTCTAACTAATTTATCATTAAAGTGATGCTAATATAAATCGTGTTATTTAGCTTTTCTGTATTTAATCATTTTCACAATCTGAATTATCAAAGTCGGGATAAAAATATAAAGCATGACAAAACACTTCTTCATTTTTCGCTTGATTACCCACCACAGAAAAGAAAGAACCCTGTAAAGAGCCTTACCACCATTGGTGGTGCTTTGCACTCTTGATTGGGCTTTTTGTTTGCTGTATCTTTCATGCAAGAGGAAAATTAAAGTCCTCTATTCCATTTCTCTTTTAGATAATCTTCATAGTCCGTTTCATTAAAATCTAATTGTGGCGAAGTGTTGGGAATGTTGTTTCTGTTGTCTATATCTGCAAGCTGACGGAATATCCAATCATCATAAGGGTCGTGATATTTATACTCTTTGGGCTGTTCTCTGTATCGGTCTAACCCTCGCATTTCCTTATGTACTTTCATCATGCGTTCCAATTTCTGACGCTGTATCAACTGCTTGATTTCCATAAGTTCTTCCAACTCTACTACCTCACTAGAAAGATAATTGCTAATGTATCTAATCAATGTAGTTTCCATGTAAAATCTACATTCTTTTTCGTCATTGAAAAATTCATTTTCAGACAAATAATCTAAGGAAACATTAAAATCCTGTTCTCGTTTGATAACGTCCATGATATATGGCTCGGTGTGGTCAATATATTTCCATTCCCCCGACAATAATTCATTCGGTGTTACTCCCAGCACGTCCATTATCTTTTCCAATGTATCAAAGGTAGGATAATTCACACCTCGTTCAATCTTGGAAAGGCTCTGCATATTGATACCGATTTTATTGGCAAGTTCCTGTTGTTTCATTCCCCTGTGTTTTCTTATGATTTGTATGTTTTCTCCTAAGAAACTGATTTTCTTTTCATAATACTCCATAACTTAGTATAACCGCTCCTTTCGTTGCTTTTATTGTCATTTATAAGCATATCATACTTAATATATATCGAAAAGTCAATCGAAACTTCTTGACAAGTAATTCTAGTGGCGTTATTATCTTATCAGACAGAGTGATTAAGCACGCTAGGGTCAATCACACACTTGAGTAAGCATATATAAGAGATGTTTTCACTTTGATAGCATGAATGAGCATGGACTATCAGACTAAAAATAGGGTTTCTGACTGGGGCTGTTTCGTTTAGCCACGAGCCTCTCAAGGCTCGTGAGCGTTAAGAACGGAACAGACACAGGAAGAAAGGGAACGCCTTTAGGCGCTCGTAAAGGGCGTATATGTAACACCGCCCTGCGCATACATGTCATAGTACCTAGAAACTGTGATAAATAAAGGAAAAAACACGATTTTTACTCCGCAAAAAAACGGGAAGTACGAAAGGAGAAATGCACTATAACTACACACAAAAATTTATCCGTTAAGATTGATTACATCAGCATTGTATTTGATACTGCAACCGCTGAAGATGTAATCATGCACATTTTAGGTTTACCGACTGATATTTTCAATGTCTATCCGGCAAGCATTAAATACAAAACCTATCAAGCACGCTGGCAGATTGGAGATATTTATGTATCGGGGGACGCAAGAAAAACAGAGGATAACCCACAAGGGTTAGGCTGTTATCTTGTTATGACTGGCAGAGGGTGTGATGATATTTTCCGTATTCTCGACAGTAGGAATTATACCTTTGGTGATATGTTCCGACGCTGTGAGCGAAGATACGGACTGGATAACTTCCATTTCACAAGACTTGATATTGCCATTGATGATAAGAACGAAAAGCCATTCTTTACCATAGAGCAGATAAAGAAGAAATGCGAAAAAGAGGAATTTATTTCTAATAGTGAGGGCTACCACTTTGACGAAAGCAAGTTTGATGATTTCGACACCGCAAAGACTGTTTATATCGGTGCTGGAAAATCGGGATTGTCCTATCGCTTTTATGATAAGGATAAGGAAGTCTGTTCAAAACATAATAAGACGCTTGAGGAAGTCGGCAGTTGGAAACGGACAGAAATGCAACTGCGTGATGATAAGGCTCATGCTTTTGCCATGACATTCAATGACAGACCGCTGGAACTTGGAGAACTGGCTTTCGGGCTATTGGCAAACAACCTACGCTTTGTCGTACCAAACAGAAACGAAAGTAATAAGAGCAGGTGGAAAACTTGTCGGTTTTGGGAACGCTTTTTAGGGGCTGTGGAAGTCTTAAAACTGCAAGTACCAAAACAGCAAAATTCCCTTGAAGAAACACAGCAATGGCTCACAGAGGGTGGCGTGATTTCCGCTGTCAAAAGTTTTTACTTCTTGGAAGAACATGACGCATTAGGTGGACTGGAAAAAGTGGGAACTATGCTTGATAAGGCAAGATACAGCAATTCCCTTTCCAGTAAATTAACCGCTCATTTACAGAGGATAAACCGCACCGACCTTATTCCCTATATCCAGTATGACACGAAACATGGGAAAGGGGGTATCTGATGAATAACAACGATATTCCTGTATGGGAAAAATACACCCTTACCATTGAAGAAGCGTCAAGGTATTTCCGTATCGGAGAAAACAAGTTAAGACGATTGGCAGAGGAAAACAAGGAC